>WOR8_10003852_pt1 | contig 20395 bp, 32 predicted proteins | sample DeeMarSeWOR38_10_FD_19890 | JGI IMG/M metagenome (IMG submission 19890) | reverse complement strand
GAGTGATATTCAGTCTAGGATCAGCCGCAAGAGGCTGATTAGGCGCAAGAGGATGCGGAGACTGCAACATCTGGCTTAATAATACCAGAAATTGCTGCATTGCTGATTGTGTTTGTTGAACCATGCGGAAGGGAAAACCCTTCAACATCTCGGCTCGTTCGGAATCAGTTTTCTCCGGGAAAAGGAACTTAAGAGCTTCGATGCTGTCCACACCGAGTTCTTGTAAGTTACGGACGACAATAGACTTTTGGTTTATGTCGTAGGCAGTGTCCTCGTACACGTCGCCTTGATACCTATAGGTAACATTGCGCTCGCCATCCTCGGGGAGACCGATAACTCCAGGAGGAACTTTATTCTCCTGAAGAGCTTTCTGAATTTCTTGATTAACTTTTGCTTCAAACTTAGCTAAAGCTGTTTGATATTTCTGAATAGTTTCTTCCGTTTCTTCGGTAGGAGGTTTCGGCTCTTTGAGCCCCGCTGCAGCGATAAAAGACTCTCGGAAAATAGTTTCCTGGTGGTAGATCATCATCTCTAGGAGACGATTAAAACCGTAAGTAAGGAAACTTTTGTTTTTACGGAGAGCCGTGGCCTGCGCTCGACCCATCAAGCCCTTGATCTCTGTAGCAGTGGCGCCTGCCGAAATCGAGATCTCATCCACACCGCCAAGCGCGGTACGGATTTCTTCCCGAAGAAGAAGCGTGTAGCGGTTCATATCCCCGTTAACGGGGTCAGGCGTCATGTAACCCACACGGTCGGAGGGTTCGACGTTCGCAATAATCCGAGGAACCCGAAGACCCGAACCCATACCAGCGCCAAACGGCTCGCTGACACGAGTAGAGGGACTATCGACACCAGCGAATCCGGACTGACTGCTGATTGTCGGCCGGAAATTGCTCTGACTGTCGTTAGCTTCGACCAGATCACTCCGTGGACGGGAGCTGATCAGCGTTGGGTTGCCGAAGAACTCAATATTCTTAGCAATATTTCGTGTGAGCTCATCGTGTAAGACGATTTGCTCCATGAACGGGTCAAACTCGCCCTCTCCTTCGGTGCCACTAGCGTTCGGCTTATTTAAAACCTCAACAGCTGGAATAAAGCCAAGCGTATTTCGCCGCTTCTTAGCTGGTGTTAATACAGCACCTGGTTCAAGGTCAAAACTGAGCTCGGTATCAGTCTCAACTTCGCTAATTTCGTCTGCTGTAATCGTTAAACGAACATATCGCTTATTCTGCCCATAGCTGTTGCTAGGTAAACCTAGATTAGCGTTCTTGACTTTATAGCTATAGACGATAATGACTTCTTCTACGTTACCATTAACATCATGGTAAACACGGTATTGGTTCTTATTAAAGAAATAGATTTGATACTTAAGCTTGGGGTCGGGTCGGAAATAGAACAGGCCACAGCCATCGATCAAAAAGTTCCGAATAATCGCGGGAAAACGAATATCCAGCTTGTTGAGAGCGATTACGTCTTCTAAAAACCTGGTACGGCTTTTGAAGGTGTCCTGATCGCAGTAAAAAGCGAGACCCTTCTTGATCATCAGAAGGGTCATCTGCTGAAGATGACTCAGAACAACCATGGTCGATGCCTGGTTGCTCCGATCCTGAGTGCGAGACGCCTCTAAGATCTCGGTGAATCTCTTTCTAGTTTCAATCGAGCTGGACATCTATACACACAAGTAAGGGGATCCTATCCGAGGATCACTTCCGGAACACGCTTTCCTTGGCTTTACGTGCTTTAGCTTTGGCCCGCTTGCGCGTCTCGTTCGAACCGCTAACCTCTTCGCCACTAGGGGCTTTCTTGGCTTCACGATCGGCAGCAAACTTCTCGATCAACTCGGCCGGCATACTCTTAGCCATCGGGAAGTAGGTACTTTCTTACTCTTTCCACTTTAACCGCTTCCTCAGGCAAATCCTCGATTTTGTAGCCAGTCAACAAATGATCTTCACGGCCAAGCATATCTGTGCTGCCCACCGTGGGCGTAAACCTTGAACATCTTTCTCGAACTGACTCTGTATCCCACAGGTAGTACTCGGCTATAGAACGCAGCTTTGTGCGCCTGGTGTCTGCATCACCCATCCAACTAAAGTGCCAGCCTGCATCGCGATTTCCTAAAAACTCTCGATTGGCTTGAGCTCTGACTTCAGTTATGTTCCCGTGTGTTTCGAGAGTGCTCACTGTGCAAACTGTCGCGCATCGCCACTCGAATAGCTCCCCCGTGGGAGAGCAAAGCTGCCTATCAGCACGCCCATAGTGCATAGACATACTCAAACCAATAATTTTGCTTGGGTCTTCACCGAGCATTTCCTTTAACTCGTCGATAACTGAGGGTTTCACTAGTTCATCGACGTCTGAGCAGAGAAAAATAGTCTCGCCCGGCAAACGAGTAAGCGCAGGAGCAAGCGCATCCCGCTGACCTCTTTCGCGCACCCAGGGATCCGAAGCTTCTTCAATAGTCGGGAGTTCTGCATGAACGACCCAGATCATCTCTTCAGGAAGCCCTAACTCCCTAATGGTCTCTAAACAGGTGTAGGGCTTACTTTCTCCTCTGTGTGTTCTGTTGCCCTCAGAGACTATAAAACCGTCTACATAATCTTGAAGAGCTCTCACTCGAAGCTCGAGTAACTCCCGCTCGTTAAAGTACGTAAAAGTATCAATAAACATTTCAAGGCAACAAGAAAGACTTCACATGCTGCAGCTCTGTAACCCCTGCCGGAAGCTTTTCGATTGGATACTCCGTAATCAGGTGATCGCCACGGCCGAGCATATCTGGTTCTCCAACCTCAGCATTAAAACGCTCGCAGGTCTGCTCAATATCAGGCCTATCAGTCTCCCAGTGGGCATAAGACTTTAACTTTTTAAGTCGTCGCTCGGAGTCGCCCATCCAGCTGAAGTGCCAACCTGCATCGAGATCACCGAAATAAATACAGTCAGTATCTGCTCTCATGCTGGATAACGTACCTCCTTCTTTCAGGAAACCTACCGTCGAAGCAAAAGCGTTGCGCCAGTTATGAAGTTTGCCATCTGGCGTAATTAATTGCTTATCAGCACGCCCATAGTGCATGGACATGCTTAACTTCACGATTTTATCTTTAGCTCCCTTAACAACTTCGCTGATAGCATCCAGCTGATCCGGATTAACTATCTCATCACAGTCAGAACAAATGTAAATAGTGTCTTCAGGCATCATGTGGAGACCCACGCCTAACGCGTCTCTCTGGCCTCGTTCGCGTATCCAGGGATCAGCTACTTCTTCTTTAGAAGGGAGCTCAACATGAAGAACTTGAATTTTTTCCTCAGGAAGACCTAGCTCACGGATGGTATTGAGGCACGTAAATTCTTTCGGGTCGCCGCGATGTGTAAGATTCGCATCAGCGATCAAAAAGCCGTCAACAAAATTCTCGAGCGTACGTACACGCAGCTCAAGAAGTTCTTTTTCATTGAAATAGGGGAAGCAATCGATTAACACACAAAACCAGCTGACTGGCAGTATGTTACCTCAATCTCGCTCTTGGAGATACTTCGAAACTTTTTGTTTAGCCCGAGTTAGAGCATTTCCGTTTGTTTGATCGGCAGTCACCTCGTCATCAGCCTCCATACCGTTGTACTGCTCGTTAGGAGGTGCAGGCTCTTGAGGAGTAGGAGAGTAATTGTAGTCAGTCTCCTCAGCATCCACAGTCTGAGCGAAGGCGTCGCTAGACGGCTTATTAGCGCGGCGCTGCTCATCAGCAGCCCGCATATTCATCAGATAAGCTTTCGAGAAATCAAAAGCTGCGCGTGCGTAAGGATCCATCAGTACAGAACAAATACGCCGTTAACAGAACCGCTAATCAACGCGGTACATGCGATAGGAATTAATGTATTACCTTCTAAGTTAGTAGCCGTGGAATGCTGACCAGGAGCATCAGATAGCTCAACAGTAAGGTAGTCCTTGCTGCTGGTCGGCTTAGATTCAATGTAAATAGCGCGGCAGGTAGCAAAATTCTTCCTACCTGAGGCAGGAGCCCAGCCAAATCCACTTGCATAAGGCAGCGTCGAGGTCTGCCCATACACCGAGCCGAAGGCGCGAATATCCATATAGAGAAACTATTTTGTTTATCTTAGCTTGCTGGTGCTTTCTTTTCCAAATACGAGATAAGTCGATCGAGGTACCACTTAGCTTTTTTAAGATCCTCAAGCTCGTTCTTATGCTTCTCTCGTGAGACATACTTCAATACATTCATCTTGCAGCCGCCACGAAACTCTTCGGGAGACAAGCAAGATTCCATATACTCAATTGTCTCGATCGTCCCTTGCGTGTAGTGAGAAGGGTGATTTACAGAATCAAACAGCGTCTGCTGTGTAGGCAAACCAAGATCAGAGAGACTAGAGAACGTGATGATGTCGTTAGAGAACATAGCTAAACATCTCCGAAATATCCAGGACGGATCCTAGATCTTGCTCAAGTAACTTACTGTATTTTGTGTCGCAATGCTCAAGTAAGCCACAAGGCGCTATCTGCACACAGTTATCTTTTTTTATGACTGGAACGACTCGGCGATGCTCCTGACCGGGCCTGAGATTTTCAAATGCAAGGCCCATAGAACTTCTGTCAGCCAGCGGCCAGCAACGAAACTGGGTAAGCTCAAAACTATTTATAGGATCTGAGCTCTGAGAACGAACATATTGATCAGCCATTTCCTGATCAAGAATCATCATCCCCATATAGGGGTTACCTAAAGAAACAAAACCGATAAAGTCGTCCAACGGTGTTAAATAAGTCTCACAGTAATAAGGACGAGTTCCCCAGACATCGCGTGTAGCTCCGTTCAAACTCCACACTCGATGATTATCAAAGGGAACCAGCTTGGATCCGTAAGATTCATAACGACAGAAACCAGGCTCAAGGTTTAGTTGCTTCAGCTTGTCTTTGTAGAAGAACCAGTAGAGGAAATTGTCTCGAGTAAACACCATGTCATTTTCTGAATAGATATAGAAGTCATAGTATTTATTGATTACAGCTTCTCTTAAAAGAGCTTTATGAGCCCAGGTTAAACTGTAACCCTCATAAGACTCAGGTGCTACTACGATGGTGAGTGAATTAAAACAGACATTAGCCTCTACTAACTCTTTAAGTATTTCAACAGCATCTTTATGCCCAAAGTCAACATAAAGAAAAACATCCTTTTTGCCAGGAAGTTCCTCGTAGCCACGCAGTGTTTTTAGGAGGGCGTCGAACCTCGAAAGCGGGTCGTGTGCAGTAACAAAAATCAGAAACTGTAGTTCGCCCATCAGTACTCCATTTCAAAGTTGCCGCGACGCTGAAGGAAACACACTAAGTGTGTGTAAGCGTCTAAAAGGTCGTCGTGTGACGTTGCGCCGATATTAATCAACTGGTCAAATAAAGCATCAAACTTTCTATATCGATTAAAAACTACTTTTTTATTTTCAAGTAAGCCCAGAGTCCCTCTAAATCTCGCAATTTTATCGCCTCGAAAACCCTTGACCTCGTGGATATGCAAGTTGCCTAGACCCCACTCGTTTAACATCACGCGACGTAAGTCAGCCGCCAGCGATGCTTGATATGCCACCGACTCAACAACCAGCGAGCATGTGGAGTAAGTAGGAAAATACTTACCTTCATTGTCTTCTTGAAGGATCCCCCACTCAACAAGCATTTTGCACAGCAAATCTATTTTCTCTAGGTTTCCTATAGAACGCACCTGGTGCGCGTCAATAATATAGTATTTATCTTTTAACCGACCACCTAGAACGAAAGCGGTGTAGTCAGAGGTTTCGTTTTTACTGGCTGAAAGGTCGATGCCCACGGCAAGGCTGTCGAACTCAGTTACGACGTCACCTTTCACAAGAAGATCAGGAGATAACACCAAATCAGATGTCATCACAGGTTGCTGTTGATACTGGAAAGCAAAAGCGACAGGATCTAGCTCCTTCTGCCCTAAAAGGTAATCAACAGACCACTGTTCAGGCCAATAGCTAATAGGCTCACCGTCATCGTCGTACGTAAGAGCTTCCTGCTGGACTTGTTTCCAGCCCTTATCAGGAACGAACATCGTTTTATGGATGTCTAGAGGGTGGAAACGCGTACCCAAGCAGATAGCGCGGCCACCCTCAAAGATAATCGGAGCAATCACAGAGCTCCAGTTGTTATTCATCTCTTCTCTAATAGTAGGGTTTTTAATATCAGTACTAGACTTGATAGGGTCATCTACGATAACAAGGTGAGCACGCTTAGACGTAATAGAGCCTCTGAGACCAGCAGCACGGAGAGTAAATTCTTCGTCGCCCACACGGCTGATTCCCGCATAATCGAAATCGATACTCCAGCCGATATCAGACTGCATACCAGATCGCAACTGGACCTTCGGGAAAATCTTCCGGTAAGTAGATGAATCGATAATCTGCTTAATAATCCGACTCTTCGGAATTGCTGTGGCGATGTTGTACGAGCAATAAATAATCTGAAGGGGTAGCCCAGCAGTTGTATGACGACCGATAATCCAGGCAGTAAACATATTAAGCACCGTGCTCTTAGCTGAGCCTCGTGGCGCCAAAATATCTAGGTTAGGTCCAGCTATATCTAGTAGGTACCGATTGCTCTCACCTGTAATCAAATGCTTGTGCCACTCCAACATGTGAGTTGCTGGAGCCTTATCCATAATCGTACAGAAGGTATGGAAGTCATCTGCTGCTCTTAAAAATATATTGTCAATCGCTGAGTTCTCAGAATCAATAGCCTTAGCTGCACGTAGTTTCAGTGCACGACGGTACGCAAAAGCTTCTCTACTCGGCATGTCTGTATGAAAAGTGTCTGTATACTGTTAGCAAGATTCTACCGCCAAATGGCAAAAATTCTTTGGTACGGCGACATTCTCTCGAACACAGGATTTGCTCGAGTATCACACAGTATCCTAGATCACTTAGCTCGCACGAATGAAGTCGTAGTATTCGGAATTAACTATACAGGCGACCCGCATGACCTACCTTATAAGGTTTACCCAGCAGCGGCTCAAAACCCATCAGACAGATTTGGTGTCGGGCGACTACCACGCATAGTTGAACAAGAAAAACCTGATTTCGTCATCTGCCTGAACGATATCTGGATCGTTAACCAGGTCTGGGAACGAATCCACCTTCTGAAAGACTCGCTCAAATTTAAATTTATCGCCTACTTCCCGGTAGATTCTATGTACTACATGAGCTCAATGCTCTCGTACATAAAAGACTGGGACTTTGCGATCACCTTCTCTATCGAGCAGGCTCAGCGTCTGGTGAGTCAAGGAGCTCAGCCAAAACTGTTAGGTGTTGTCCCTCACGGGTTAGATGAAGGTAAGTTTTACCCGATTCCAAAGGAGGAAGCACGTAAGTCCTTGCGACTCCCTGAAGACAAGTTCATCGTATTAAACGCCAACAGAAACCAACCTCGCAAACAAATCGATCTGACGATCAAAGCGTTTGCAGAGTTCGCAGTAGATAAACCAGATACGTTGTTGTATCTGCACATGAGCGAAAAGGACCTCGGATGGGATATTCGAGCAATCTTTAACGCAGAAATGAAACGAAGAGATCTAGTAGCCGATAACCGATTAGTAATGACTACAAGCAATATCGACTACACAAATGCACCCTCGGACGAACTGCTTAATAAGATTTACAATGCCTGTGACGTTGGAATAAACACAGCGAATGGTGAAGGCTGGGGACTTGTGTCCTTCGAACACGCCTCCTGCCGAAAACCCTTAGTTCTCCCTAACCACACGTCGTTCGTAGACATCTGGAAAGAAAGCGCTCTGTTAGTCGACGTAGCTGCTTGGATTTACGATCGAGACCTAAGCGTAGAGCGTGGGATCATCGACATCAAAGACGCAGCACTAAAACTCACAGAACTCTACGAAGACAAGACTTACTACGACCACGTAGCAGAAGCTTGCTTCAAGGTGACTCAAAATCCCTCGTATCGATGGGACCGCATCGCAGAAGCCTTTAACAAAGCCATGGAGGAGCTCAGCAAGTGACACAATTCCACCGCTACCGAACTTATAACAATCGAGTGCTGACGAGAGCCTTTGCTCCTACCAGCTCTGGTTATCCGTCTGTCTACGATCAAGCTCAGGACATTGGCGGAACTTTTACACGAATTTCAGCCGGTCTCCCGCAGAATAGTTTTGCGAACTTCAGTCCCTGTGTAATTAATCACAGGGGTTCGACTCTAATTGCCTGGAGGTCTCAACCAGAGCATTTCGTGTTTCGACACGATATGAAGTACTTCTATTACAACAACACGCCTACAGATATCTGGATTGGGCAGCTGCTCTCCGACGACACAATCATAGCGCCTCGAAAATTAATCAATAAGCCACACCGGCTTAGTTACGAAGATCCGAGAATCTTTATCTCTCCGGACGACTCTTTACTTTGTCAATTTGTGACCAGCGCCTACGCGTCTAAATGGGACTCAACCAGTCACAAAATGATAAAGACACCAAAAGTTTGTACAGGTGTAGTCAATGAGTTCGGAGAGTTAGTAGACAAGTTCTACCCTCCGATCGGTAAAAACTTTATTGAAAACGAATCCGAAAAGAACTGGTGCTTCTTTTCAGACATGGAGCACCTTCGATTGCTCTACTCGACTCAACCGGTGATCATTAAAACACCAGGCCAAGAGGACAAAGTCATTGACGCACAATGCCTGAAGCAGGTTACTTCCGACTTCGCAACTTATAACTCCACGGCTCCGGTATTAGTTGATGACGAGTGGCTTGTGTTCTTCCATTGGAAGTTCATGTGTCGTGAGCTCGATAGGCGTCCTTACCTGATGTACGCTCTCGGAGCCTACTGCTTAGATAAAGACCTTACGAGAATCACTCGTATGATGCACGAACCTTTGTTCGTGGGCTCTACAAATGATGACCTAGTTACTTGGACTGATCCAGTCGGTAACGATATATCAAATCAACCCGCTTGCATCTTGCCATTTGGATGCTTTGTAGAGGACGAAGAACTCGTCATGTCACTAGGCGTAAATGATTACTTTATGGGTATCTTTAGAACACCTGTACTAAACGTGTTATCGTTAATGGAGCCCGTTGGATAGGAGGTACTCAGGTGTCTCCTTCCCACAAAGCCGAAACGGGTTAGAAGGTAGGTTTAGGTCTACCTTCGCAAACTCAGCTCTTTTCTTCCCGTTCGATAGAGCTCCAAACAACAATCGAAGCATCCTCTAACAGGGAGTAGACAGCAGGGACATCCTCAAAACTGTTCATAAGTTCTCGCATACAGCGATCGGCGCCAGCTAAAAGAAGGCCACGGCGATCGAGGCCATCCGTCAGCTGGCGTACCGCCTGAATGTGAGAACGAATCTCTTTCTGAAGAACAGCGATCTTAGTTGCAGCAGTGGCATGATCCAACATGCCGGTAAGGGTCATTTGCCTTACGTTATGTAAGTCTGTCTTCATCGAGTCAATCTCGATCAACAGAACCTTACGAAGATCCTCTTTAGGATATTTCTCTTGAACCCAAGCAGTCAGGTCAGAGATAGAACCGGCGTAGCCAGGTTTTAAAAAGCGAGCGTAAAGATACGCTTCGATGTCGCTAGTGGCATTCTTCGCATAGTGCTTGAACGCATCCTGCTGGGACTTGTCTAAAGAGGTAAGCCAAGTGCCAACAGTTGTTGAATCACCGATTGTAGATTTAATCACGCAAAGGCTCGTGTACCGGCTAGAGCTTGGTTGGCTCCAAATTGCTTAAGAGCAAGCTGAGCTTTGGTTGCGGCTTTAGTGCGAGCAACATCGCCAAGCGTCCTTACTTTATCTAGCTGAGCTGCGCTTTCGAATGACTGAGCGCCCAGGGCAAGTTTGCCCTCGTTTTGAGCCCGCGTCAGCGCAATCTGGTTGAGCGTGTCACCCTGACTCTTAGCTAAATCGCCAGCTAGTTGTTCTTGATAGGCTCGAACACCGAGGTTTGTCGACCCAAGTTGGTTAGCTAATTGATTCTGTCCGGCAAGAGCAGCAGACCCGGCTTGTGCTAAAAGCTGAGGTCCCTGAAGTTCTGTGGCGAGCTTAGCCTGACCTAGGTTGTATAGAGTATCTATACCTTTGCCAGAGGCATAGCCGGCCACAGAGGCTTGGAGCGTGGCATCCTTCTGAGCTCGTTGCAGCGCTTCGGTGAGAATGCTTAGCTGGGCAGAAGCTTTGGTTGTTGCTTCTTGTCCGATAGCGCCAGCAAGAGCACCTTGTAGAAGACTTAAGCCTTGATAGGCCGCAGTCAATGGATTGTTTTGAGCGGCCATCTGAGCCGCGAATGCCTGATAAACGTCACCAGGTTGAGAGGCAGAGCCGCCACCTCCCCCTCCGCCGAAAAGGCCACCTAACCCTGAAGCAAGCGTGCCGGCTCCTCCAAGTACTGCACCGATACCAGCAAGAGGTAGAACCATGACTAGCGAATAAGAGAAATCGGTGTACCGAAGGAAGACCGGCCTTGGCCTGCAAGAGAAGCAGCGCCTTGAAGGATGTTTGGATTAGGCATACCCGAAGTATATGCTATCTGCATCATCCCTAAACCAAGCATTGCATCTCTGTTTAGCTGTGCTTGGGTTACTTTTTGCCACGCATCGATTGTCCCGAGCTGCACATCACGCTCTGTCTTGCGGAGCATCTTTTCGAGACCGGCCTGCTCGGCTATTTCAGCCTGTTGCCTGTAAGTCTCTAAATCAATTTGAGCCTTTTCCGGGTAAAACTCACGAGCTGCTGCAGCTTCCTGAGCTTGTAAGGCTATGATTTTCTCGAGAATAGCCGGAAGAGCGGCCCCAGAAGCACCTCCCGGAGGAATAGGCTGTTGAGTCGGAAGATCTGGAGTCGTTGACTGAGTAGAGCTTTCAGGGATTCGAGGACCGCCGCCGGTCGGAAGCTGCTGTTTTTGCTCCTCTTTCTTTTTATCAGTTGCGTCTCGTGAGCCTTCTACGGCTTTACGGATCAAAACAATAGGAGCCGTCAGAGGATTGCCAGCTAAAACAGACTCTAAAAAGTCAGTAGGATTCATCAGAAGGCCCTCCCTAATTCACTAATAATAGAACCATAATCGGGTCGAGCCAAGGAAGAAGCGATCCCTTGTTGAACGACTCCGCCAAGACTTTGAGTGCCTTGACCCGCTGCTTGAGAGAGTGCAGACTGGATAGTTCCTTGCTGCTTCAACTGCTCAATAGCGTATTCACGAGCACCAGCTTCAGCAGCAGACCGACGAAGCTGCTCTTCTCGATTTTTAATTATATCGTCAGCACTTAAAAGGTCGTAATTAAATCCAAGCCTGTTCAAAGCTTGACGTTTATAGTTTTCATTATTTACATATTGCTGAATATCTCTAACGTCCTGCAGAGTAATCATGAACTTGCTCCCAGAACCACCCTGCGTGGTGGGTGGGGCAAAAGCACCTGTAGTAATTTCAGTTCCTGACTTAATACCACCTGCGATGATGTTACCGAGGACCTCAGCCAAGAGGGCAGAACCTAAAGCTTTGGCTCCTCCGGCAACGGCAGGAGCGGCGGCTACAGCGGGAAGAGGCACGGGATAAGTACGCGAAGGAAATAAAGTTGTCTGACCAGGGATGCTCGACTTAACACCACCATAACTATATTGACTCATCAGAAACCTCCTGGGTTGTCGTACTTAGTGCCGCTAAGAGGCTTCTTCATCAATTTTAGATTATCTGACTGATTATTTACATCTAACCCACGCTCGATTTGCTGCTTTGATGGCAAAGAAGACGTCTGCGGAAAATTACTCTCTAGGTATAGACGCATAAAAGTGTTTGCGTCTAAATCAGGAGATAACTTACGAACGTCGCGCTCCCTTAGCTGCTGCTGTCGTGCGTTAAGAGTCATCAGCTTAAAGGTTGAAAAGCTCGGGAAGGCTCGATGGCGTTAGAAGAGGGAGCGTTAAGGACACTATAGTTAGAGCCTAAATTAGGTGTGTCGTACTCCAGAGGCCGCTGCGAAGACAAACGGTCAGATTCTTCCTCACCTTGCTCAGCAAGTTCCTGAATTAAAGCCAAAATAATCTGATACTCTTCGGGCTCTAAGGATTGAAGAAGCTGGATAAGATAGGCATCCTCATGAGGGCGCTCTGGCTCTGTACGAAGCCGAGCCGCCAACTGAGCCTTTTGCATAGGCGCAGTGTTATTAGGATACGCGTTTAAGGAACGCGTGGCACCTGTATAAAAACCCTCACCCTCCATGCCAGGTGCAGGGGGCAAAGCTTGGCCAAACTGACGGACAACCTGAGCAGTCATCGGCGTAGCCGCCGCCATCTCAGCCGGAGTCTCCGGTACAGGTAAACCTAAAATTCGAGCGGCTAACTCGTAATCGGCTTTAGAAAACACCGGACACCACCACGGCTGATTCCTCTATATTACCGCGAATGTCTAAGATATCGCCAGGTAAACATTCTAAGGTTACACACAGCTTCTCTAGTACATCTGGTGAAGGGATATAGCCGGGATCGCTGTAAATCTTACGCGTGGTCGTTGGGGACAAATTAGCCCTTTTACTCAAGGCAAAAGAAGATAGTTTTTTACTGTCCAACAGCAGCCTAAGTTTATTTACGAGCTTATTTCCGTTTGTGTAAGACGAGTAGAAAGGCATACTACTTAGGCTGCGCTCCGTCAATTTTAAACTCAGGTAACAGAGTAGAGCGCTTAATTAGCAAGAGATAGTCCCTAGCGTGACGGATTTCCATGATCAAAAACCAAGATGCTTACGACGGACGAAATCTAAATCGTAGGTAGTGAAGTCAACAGGTAACTCAGGGACATTAAAAGGTGTTTTATAAGTCTCGCCATCCACATGGGCTTGCCATGCTTCACCCCACTTCATGTGTAGGTATCTCTTATTCAGTTCGTGGGCCGTATGGACAGACTGAGCTATAGCAGGTTCTGATCGCCAAGTCTGAGAACCATCGGAGTAATCCTTCTTGTTGCCGTGGTAGTACCCGTGACTTAAGCTCAGAACTCGCTTCGGATCGTCATGAATAAAACGCATACCATAATCCATATCCTCACAATAACCAGGGTATAAGTTCTCATCGAATAAACCATATCGACTAACAACCCAATCCTTCAATAAGAAGATATCCCAACCTCCCGCAGACCCGTGGACAGTAGCAACGTCTGGGTCTTGGGCTTTCTCGTTCATCTCCTGTAAAAAACCAGGCTCATACATAACGTCGTGATTAGATATGATCCAATAAGGTGCTCTCATAAAACACTTAATAATTAAATTCCAGGCACCGGAACAACCGAGGTTGGCTGGCATGTGCGTAACATGCACATTCTTTACGTAAGGGTTTGCCAGCCTTTTGACACTGTCTACAGCATCCGTAATCTGACCACGGCCGTTGTTGTTTACGACAAAAAAGTTATCGACCGGATAGTCGATGCTCATAAAGAGCCTATGTAACCAATATGGGTTATTAACGATTGCAGTACCAAGAACGGGAATCGAGTCCGCCATCTTCCTATAGCTTATGTCAGTATGTTATCAGAATATCTCCTTAAACAGATTGCATCCCCTAGCTTCTTCGGTCTGAGCTTCAGGAATGTCGAATGAGCATCCGTAGGCTGTCAGATGAACGCAGTCACAGCAAGGTATTTCTGAGGTTTCTTTAGGGGTCTCCACAACGACCGTGGATTCTAAAGGCCCAGGAGCCGCATCGAGCACAGCATTTTTAATGAGAGCAAATTTAGAGCGAAGCATACGAAGCTCTTCATAAACCTCGGAAGAAATCTCGTGCATAGTCTGTCTGTGATCGCAACTTAGACATTTATACCGACGTCGCGTGCCTTCAAACGTCTTCCTGCTTTCAACGACCTTGAACTTATGACTGCTGCAAACCGGACACTCTTTAGTTGCGTGATAAGCGTAGAAACCGCTTAACTGAGTCTCAGTACGCGTTTTGTGTTGTGCTGCCATCAGAATTTAGTTTAAAAAGATACCCGAGGTGGGATTCGAACCCACGCTGTAAGACTTTTAAGGTCTCTGTCTCTTCCGCTGGACTACTCGGGCTTGTTGTTTGGGTGAGCCCCTTTACCTGCACAAGATCGTGAACAGTAAGGACCTGACTTACGTTGCTTTCTATTGTGTCGGACGTCCTTGAGTAGTTTTGTGAAGGAACATAGGCAAACAGGGCAAGTAAACACACCCACTTCTTTTGGTCTTAAAGCAGCTTGTTTGCGTGAGTTATCTGACCTGGACAACACCTGTAAATTAGATAAACAGTTGTTGGTGTGATCACCATCAATGTGGTCACAAGTCTCGTTCGCTAAAAGTGAACGACCTAATTTTTGCTCAAGCAAATACTTAGGATAACTCACTGTTTTGCGTATGTTGTTCTCGTAAAGAACAACATGCTTCCTACCGTCTTTACGAGTGTAAGGTCCATAGATTTTCATCAAGTGACCCCGCAGTGGCGGTCACCAGGTAACGGCTCAGTACCATACTCAAATGTATCATAGTCATCCTCGTTACGAGGATCTTCTATTATCATGTAGTGTGTTGTATTCTCCTCAATAAATGACTGAAGGTTACAAATTGCTTGATCAAGGAGCTCTTTCTCTTGAGGTGTGAGGTCGTCAGATTCAACCATGGTGATTAAAAGCTATAAACACGATAATAGGTGTTAGCCCATTTTTTACATAGAAGGGAGTCGAAGCTACCAGTCTCCTCCATCTGAGCTTGTTCACACCGCCTTACAAGCTCATTAAAGTTAGCCATTTTTGTACTTTGCTCCTCATGATTCTCTGAAACATAAGGAACCAAGCTAAGGCCGCCTGCGATCAAGCAGATCAAACCGATGAACACAGGGCTCTTCCAAATGAAGATGCCCCAGACGGCGTGAACACTGTTGAGTTTGATGTCGATGTTTTTGCTCATGTAAGTCACCTAGTGACACAGACATCATACACCCCAAACCTACCCGTGTCAAGAAAATACTGCTACGATGCTGCCATATCGGGAACTGGGCAATGACCACGGCTCACAAGCCTAACTTCAAGGAGCTGATGTCACAGCTCAACGATGAAACGGCAGCTGTGGCACCCGTTGTCCAAGTCCAAGGCAAGAAAAAGCTAGACAGTCGCTACTCGTTTAACCAAGGCTGGTACGACGCTCTACTGAACACCGATATGGTGCTCTGTACGCACAATGAAGCTAAAGATATCCGGCTTAACCCCGAAGAAAAACGTCAAATCGTCGAAATTGGCGTTTATGAAGGCGCCTCTAGCTGTTTTTGGTCAGATTTCTACCTTTCGCACCCCGAATCACGCTTAATTTCGATTGATCCATTCACCGGAAGCACTGAACATCACGAAAATCCCGAAAATTACCCAGAATTAGCGAATATCGAGTGCATCGCACGCGGGAACATCGCCAAATCCGATAACGCAGCCAAGATCGAGATCATTAAAGGGTGTAGTTGGGACGTATTCCCAGAACTTAATCGTCGAAATGGCGGCGAACCTTGGATTGACGTCCTCTATATTGATGGTGCCCACGATCCGACCTCTGTAGCTCGCGACACAGCGCTCTACGTGCCGATGGTGAAGACTGGGGGCGTAGTAATCTTTGATGACTACGGACACCCAGACGTCCAGCGCGGTGTCGATGGCGCCCTCAACGCCTTTGCTTCCATGAAAACCGCCATCTTTACCGGTTGGCAGCTTGCTTGTTTAGTTGCATGACTGAAAAAGACACCTGTCGGACGTGTCGATTCTTTAGAATGACACACGACGCTGAGGTTAATTCGGCTGGAGAATGTCGCCGTTTCTCTCCAGTACCTGAATATAAGCAGTCAGCGCTACACCCACGGGCTGTTTGGCCTTTAGTGAATGCCGATAAAGATTGGTGTGGACAGTTCAAGCCCGTCAAATAAAATCTCAAACGAGACACATGAGACTGGCGCTTAAGGGGTTTCGGGCCGCGCCCCACACTTTTCCCCACTAGTAGCTATGCACGCCCGTAGTTTTTTATTACTACCCCTACCCTTTATCCTTCTACAGCTTGCTCTTTGTCTTGTTTTTTTGCGTCCCAATCCGCCGGCTTTGTCCGTCTCGTCAGCTGAATCTTGCGCTCATCCACAAGGTGCCAGCTACTGACAAAACTCTGCTCGCCCCACGCTGCCTTAACCAAAATCCCGTACGCATCAACCCCGATCACTTCAAAATCGGACTCATCAACAACTACGTAACTCATACAGCACACTCGCTCTTTCTAAATCCATAAATGCTAAGCTAGAACTATAAACCCTTAGAGTTAAAGGGCCGAAGTGGCGAATCAAAATCCTAATTTTCCGACATATCGCTCCGGATTCACTGGCCCTAGCGAACACATAGGCGGCTCCAGCGAATATCACATTGACATGAAAATGCTGAGCGAACTGCCGCTTAGCGAAAAGATCCGTGCCCTTGACTCACTAGCCAAGCAATACAAAAGCATTGGCCGCGAAATTGAGTTCTCTAACGAAGGTGTTTCAGGTCGTCGCTGGAACCCTGAGGCGCCACTTGAAGAAAAAGTAGCTTTATTCGAAGCCGTACGTGGTGCCCACGCTCCGCGTCAGGGGTGGGACCCCCTAGATTTTTACGTACCTTTTGCCGGTAAAAGCCGCTTTGACAAGGGTGCAGTCGAAGGCGCCTCAATTTTTATCCCCGGCGTCCCTGGCGGCAAAATCACCCGTGGCTCTGGTGGTGGTTACGGATTCTTCAGCGAAGCCCAAGATCCCGGCGGCCGTGTTGTGTTCCGTGTCGGCCACGGTGATATCAGGCGCCCCGAGGCAGAAACCGAGATTGCTGTCGAGGCAAACGCAACTCAGCCGCCCCAAGAAACAGCCTCCGGCAAGAAAAGTGCGGATGAACTATTAATCGAAAAGCTCGATGAACTCCTAAAACCTCAGCCCAAATATGACATAAGTAAGTACGAAGGCCCCAGTGAGGAGTCCTTCCAAAAAACAAACGAATTAATCGATCAGGCAGCCATGAAACTGCTGCTCGATGAGATGAGCCGCCGCGAACAAAAAGGTGTAGAGCCGAGATTCCAGCCAAGAAATGCTGGCGCAATAGCCGCACAAATAGGCGAGAAGAGTTTCGTTACGCCAAAATCCCTCATATAACTTCGTTAGGGAACAGCTCATGGATCACGGCTTCAACTTTCGTGACCTCCTCACGACGGCGTTTGAGCTCGTCGAGTAAACCTCGCTTAATGGCGGGAACTAATTTAGTGATCATATCCTCTTCCATATACTCAAACAAACTCTCTTCTAACCTCTCGTACAAACCCTCTTCATAAGAAGGGTACGGTTCTAGCTCAATAGTATTTGGAGAACTCGTATCAAAAAACTCAATAGGATCAGAGGACATCATTCCAATGGCGGACCACACCGGCAATAATAAAGCAGTTGGTGACAAAGTACGTGACGAAAATAAAAGTCCGTATCCACGCCACTCGGTCGGCGTTCTTTGGGCAATTTGCAGCTTTGGGTCCGAGCGCATTAGCCCAAAGTTTGAACGCTTTTTGTCTGCGACGCACTTATCCCTGTATATCCGGACCCAGTCTACTGATTTAACGGGTCAACGAATATCTAATTCGCCGTCCTCATCCCAAGTCATGCTGTGCATTAAATGATACGGCGGTATCTGTGCCTTATGCGTGGCGACGTTCGATGCCCTACCAGGAGCATTAACCGGGGCCAACGCCAGCAGCTTGCCAATCTGCGTCGAAATCCGGTCGATCGTTTTGCAGGGATCCCCCACGGTGCTTTTGCGTGTTCCTTACTCTAGGAACCTTTGCGCCGCAAGGGATCTCGTAACTTAAAAATTTTTATATTAAATGCCGGGCAGTCGAGGAGGGGCGGGGAAAATCCCCCGTTGGATACCCTCGCGGATGCTACCTACCCCAAACTTGTTGCGGAGCACGTCCTGAACAGAAGGCTTATTGCGGTCCATGCGCTTATGTACCTCGTACTGGAACTCTTCCTGCGACATGGGAGTCGGTAGACCAGCCACAAGATCGCCACCCATTCCGCTCATATAAAGCTCTAACAACAACTGAGCTTTTCTAGTTGCATCTTCGCTAGCTCGCTCTAAACCACTAAGGTCAGGAAGTTCAGCAGAACGGGGACGCTCATCGATACCGTAATCAGTAGGTCGATCCTCTACAATTCCCCCAGATCGATATCCAAGATCTCCGTACATGCTGCTCTTTGGCAATAAACCTCAATCTATTTTAGAGCCTCCCACGGGGTTAAAACGCACGATCGCAGTCGTTTTAATCCTGTGGGCGATAGGCAGCGTGATTATGCTCCTCGATGAAGCGTTTCTAAAGATTATTCGCTTCAAGAATAATCGCCGCTACAACGATTATTGATAAAACGAAGATAACAGCCATCAGAATAATGACTGGCCAAACCACGGAGGTCATCAGCCGTAAGTCGAAAAATCTTTAAATTCTTTAGCTAGCCTCTGCTCACGGCCAGCTTGATCTGCCACTAAACGCTCGGCGAGATTTTTATGTTTTGAGATCCAGGTACGTGCATTGTCCTCAGTCATACCTTTTGTGGCCCCGATCTCAGTCAGCTTGCTAAGAAGCTCCTCAGTTCTCTGCTGTGTTGCGCGAACTATCATTTCTTCCTCAACAGCTTTGCGAGCCTGCTCACCGGCAGAGGGTGTTGAAGTGGTCGGAACTCGTTCACTGACTGGAGGGCGTGACTCCTCCACGGGGCGATTAGCTGCTGGTGCCGTAAGGCTACGCGCAGGTTGATCGCCCGTCGTTTCTGCAGCTGCAGCCGTAGTACTTACCCTGGAAAAATCAATTCCTCCGAGAACCTGACTTGCTACATCCGGAATAGCCGGAGATTCGTAAGGGGAGGGAACTGTGAGACCAGTAACTCGTGGGGATCCAGCAACTTCGCGAAGCTCAGCAGCGCTCAAGCCAGATATATCAGCCATTTTGACAGGACCCACTCCTGCTACACCTAGAGCCAACGGCGCCAAAATGCCTCCAGCAATAGCGCCAGGTGGTCCTGCAATCACTCCACCGATACCAGCACCTAAAGCAGACGCTCCTTCGTACAGACCAGTCTCCAGTGCAACTTGTTTTGGGTCCTTGCCTTGCGAGACCTCATAAGCTGCAAAACCACCAGTAAGAGCAGGGCCAACTAAATGAGAACCTGCTTTACCTAAGCGCGAAAAGATATTTGAAACCTGAGAGCTCCCGCCGGCTAAGCGGGGGCGGGAAGCAGGAGGGAGTGTGCGAGGGCTCGCAGTAGGCCGGGCAAAGATAGGACTCAGTTGCACCACGGCCTTTTAGTCTTTTTATACCTCAGCAATAATTATAAGCCCCACGCAAACTTGTAAAAAGACTAGAGATCGCGAGGGCAGGCATCGAACCCACCGTCTCTAGGCTGTCTGCCTAGCGTTCTTACCTTTTGAACTACTCACGCAGCCCGATACCGAAGCAGAGCGGGAACGAAATCAGTCTATAACGAGACTCTCGTGGGCATAACGCGGATCGATCTCCACGCCGCGATAAACACACCGATGGCCTGCCTCACGGGTCAGTTTTTGCCACTCGTGCACCTCTTTCTGGTGCTCAACAGTGTCATACTGTTTGCCGCGATACGTTAAAACAGTCATGGGGTAGCCTGTAACTACCTCAATTATAAGAAATGGTAGCGATTGATACTGTATTACTGCTATACAAAACACCTACTTAGATGTAAAACCAACACACTGGTCCTAGAATTTTTTTGTACTCTGCATTCACCCCGTGGCACGGGAGTGGAACACCCCCACGCGTCAGCCGTGGAACGGGATGATCAAGGCTTCACTTGATTCGATAGATCGACATAACGAGCACTACTTGGCTACAAATAACTATAAACACTTAGTAGCTGCACACTACCTTAGGCAGTATGTAACTTACGTAAAAGATTTAATTATTGAACTTGAAAAAATTAAATAGTCAGCTAGCGGCGCTAGCTCCAAGGCTATTTAAAATCTGCTGAATATACTCTTTGTAGGCAGCGGGATCCACGCGGGTCGAGCCGACCGACGAAGGGTCGCCTAGTTTTACACGGGCTAGCTTTAGAAGCTCGTTTTTGAATTCTTCCAACAGTAAAAGTCCTGCTGTACGTCAGTCTAAACGATAGCTACCGTCCAAAAATCAACTCAGACAGACCAAACTCACCTTTACGAGGGTTAAAGCGCTGTCTCGCAAGCTCCATTCGGCGCTGCATTTCGCTTTGAGTCGCCTGTTGATTCATTTTTTGCCGTTGAGCTTGCGTAAGAGGCCGAATTTCGGCAGTTAATGGCTTCTCACCTTGTGCTTGTGGTGCAGAAACGCCCGTTCGAGGTG
>WOR8_10002064_pt1 | contig 20403 bp, 17 predicted proteins | sample DeeMarSeWOR38_10_FD_19890 | JGI IMG/M metagenome (IMG submission 19890) | reverse complement strand
AGCCGAGAAACTTTCTACGTGAAATGGACATAAGACTACCTCTACTTAATAGTTTCACAGTTTTTGAAATCTATACAAATTATGACTTTATTAACCATATATGTTTTTATGCCACTAAAATGGAATGATGGAATACTGGAGTAATGGAATGTTGGTTTTTAAAGGAAACTTTCCAATTTTTATTCTCGATAGTATGAATATTATCCTGAACCTGACGCCCAGGTTTCTCCATACCCATCATTCCAATATTCCATAATTCCAAAATTCCAATCGGGGGCGAAGCACCCGATTAATAGAGTTTCTTAATAGAGTTTCTTCTGGTGACAGGCCGTGCAATTGGTTGATACCGGTTTTGCAATGCCCATCACTTCGTGGCACTCCATGCACTGTCTGTGATAGGCCGCCACCAAGCCCGGTTTAAAGGGATCTTTGGCATTAAACGGTTTGCTATGGCAACTGATACATTTCGGAGGTGTCTTGGCGGCCGGGCTGTTATGGTGACAGCCCTGGCAAACCGTCCCTTTCTCATAATGAAAAAAATTAGCCAGCTGGTTGTTCTCGATTTTCTTGACCATCGTTTGGACTATTTTGCGGTGCGGCAGCTTTACCGGTTCATATTTGTCCGACAGGGTGTTGATGGAAACTGTCTCCGGTATATCTTCATCTGTGTATGTTTGGGTAATGGCATCCCGCTGACCCAATGCCCGCGAGGCCATCATTTTCTCTTCATCCTTCTGCACAACACCGATGATCTGGGATTTTGGGACGCTATGGCAGTTGGCACAGGAAGCGGTCCCCCGGGGCTGCTTTATCTCAAACGATATATGGCAGCCGGCGCAGGCTGGTTGGGCTTGCCGGGATTCGTGGCAACCGATACAACTCTGATCAACATTTGGCCGATGCATCGCCTGCTCGAGGGTAACGCCGTCGCCATCTTTGTTTCCCTGCAGCGAATGACACTGCTGGCAGTCAGATAAAGCGGCATGGTGACAGACACGGCAGCTGTCATTGTATTTTTCATGGGCCATGTGGTTGAAAGGCACCAGTTGCATGCGGGTCAGGGGATTGGCCTTTTCCTTATCCGAAGCTGAGGTTTTCACGAACACATAGTCGGGCTGGTTGCGTTTCATCCGGGGAACATCTTTCAACTTTTCGATCAGGTTTTGCTGGGACGGCTCGTGACAGCCTTCACAGGTATAAGGACCGGCGGTTTCGTTTTTAGCATGAATTTCCCGATGACACTCGACGCAGGCGATATGAGCGGCCTGACGCAAAGCAATCCGGTTTTCCTCGGTTTTTGCCCGGTGGCAATACCGGCAGGTGCCCTCCTTATCTTTGGCGTAAAAAAGCTGTTTGGTGGTTTCGTTGTATTCGTGATGGCATTTTTCGCATTTTTGTTCCATGGCTTTGGAATGCCGATAGTGCAAGGACTTATCCATACCGATCGGTTGCCAGGAAGATAGAACGGTGGCTTGCGGACGGTGGCATTCGCCGCATTCCAGCGGACCGCTCTTTTCTTTGGCATCTTTTATTTCTTTGTGGCAGCCGATGCAGTTGTTGTGGTAAATATCCATCACTTCCTGTTTCGCGGTGTCCTGCAACCGCATATATTTAGTGGACATCCGCTGTTTGCCGCTTTGGGGATCGGGGTCGGATAAATGACAAGTCGCACAGTCCTTGTTTTTCTTAGCCAGAGCTTCTGTATGGCGCTGGTGTAGGTAAGTGACGGTCGGCCGCTCCAGTTTGCCAAAAACTTTCATGGCGTCGATCTGAATAATATCGGCCCGCATTTCCAGGGCCACCTTCGGTTGCGTTTTTACGCCAAGAACCACAGGGCTATAAATTAAAAATGATGCCACGGCTACCGCAACGATAATACTGATGCCACGTAACAGTGCTTTTCCCTTCTGCATGTCTTTAAATCCTTGTCGATTGGCATGTTAACATTATTGGCAATTCTCCACCTTTTTTTCGGTGTCGATTAAATCTTGTATCGTCGTCTCATCATATACTTTGTAAATGGCGTCTTTGACTTTGTTCCACATGGGGAAAAAGGCACATTCGCCCTTGAACGGGCAGTTGATTTCAGGTACGAGGGCTACACATTGGCTTTGTTCCTGGTTGCGCTCCATGAAGCGCATGATTTCGCCCACCGCAATTTTACTCGGCTGACGGACCAGAAAATAGCCTCCGTAGAATCCGCGTTTGGATTCCACAAGGCCGCTGCCTTTTAACTGGTTGAGAATGACTTCTAGAAATTTGACGGGGATTGCCTGGGCCTGGGCAATTTCGGAGATTTTTTGAGGGCCTTTTCCGTTGTGTTTGGCAAGTTCGAAGATGGCTCGCAGGGCGTATTGATTTCGTTTCGTAATCAGCATCGCTCTTCTTTCTTGACCCTCATAGTCAGGAAGTTTCCTGACTCTTATAGTCGAGAAAGCGCGCGGTTGTCAATTGGTTTTTTATAGATTTTTAAAAAAAAATTTAGCAATGATTTTAGATATTTAAATCATCTAAAGGGAGATGGATTTCATAGTAAAATGGTAGGAAACTGGATCCTCGAAGCGCAATACTCGATTCTCGATGACCCGTATTTTACCAAACAGTGCGATTGTCATCGGGCATCGGCCATCCGGTATCGAGGACCTTCCGCTTCCAGCCACCGGTGACCACAAGACCGCTGCCGGGGACAAGCGGCCAGGGGTCAATCCCGAAGATCGGGAACAAAAAAGGCAGGGTTCGGAATGAACCCTGCCCGCCTAAATTCGGTTTTGCGCAAAATCCAACTGACAACTAATTGATGGTAACCTGAAAGGCGTCCTCCATAGGATCCTTAAATGGTATGGAGACTTTGAGAACCCCATCCTCATAGTTAGCCTGAGCCTCTTTGGCTTTTACCGGGCAGCAAAAGGCCGCGGTCGACACATAGTCATAATCGGCTCTGGGAGCACTCAAGCTGAAACTGTCGTCCAGCAGCCTGAGGTTGATATCTTCTTTTTTAACGCCCGGGATGCAGATTTCAAGATTCAGCTTTTTCTTGTCTTCGTCCACATACGAGCACACATCCGCGGCCATTTTGAATTTTTCTTCTGCCATTATGATCACCTCCTGGGAAAAATCAGGAAACATTTATTTCATTATCGACGATTGTATAAATCGACTTAATTTTATGGTAATGCACAAAACCAAAATGGCAAGAAGTTCCTTCCCGCTGTTGCGGGTCGCCGGCAATTCAAGGGTTGAAGCGAGACGGTGGAAGGTATAAGGTAAAAATTGCCGGCCCAAGGCAAACGGCGCAAGGCCTGAGGCCGAGGGACCGATCCTTTGAAGCCTTGAACCGTGCTTGCCGCGTCATCGTCACGCATCAGCGTGAAGACGACTGGAGCCCTGCGCCTTGCGCCACATAAATAGAGGATCGATAATGGTTCCACCTAATTTAAAAAAGACTCTCGCAGACCGGGGCGCCAGGGCAATCCTCGACGCCTTTAACACCTACCGCAGCCAGTTTAAAGAAATCACCCGGCGTTCCCAATCCCTCTTTATCGATCGCCGCTGGCAGGCCATGCGGGTCGATGCTGCCAGACGATTGGAGCTGTACCGGCAAGCCGTCGACGGGATTGAAACCGAAATCCGTCAGCTCCTGGGCGACACCGGTCAGGATAAAAGGTTATGGAGCGACATCAAGACGGCCTACTCGGCGCTGCTCTTCAAGCGCGAGGACCGGGAATTGGCCGAAACTTTTTTCAACTCCACCACCCGGCGTATCTTTTCCACGGTGGGCGTCAATTCTAGCATTGAATTCGTAAATTCCGATTTCGACATCCCCCCCGGCGAGGCTGTGTCCAGGTGCTTTGCCACCCTGGTGAACCAGCTCCCGAACGCGGATCTCATCAAGCGAGTGCTGGCCGAATACCCTTACCTGACCCATTTTCAAGATCTGGAATATGATGCCCGGCAGGCGGCTGGGAAAATCAAGACTGCTTTAGAGGCTTTGGACGCGCCGGGCAAGATCGACCGAATCCAATTTGTGCGGACACTTTTCTATCGCGGGATGGGGGCGTATATAGTGGGTCGCATCACGGTCGGCATGACACGCATACCCGTGGCCATTGCCCTGCTGAATTCGCCCGATGGAATCCTGATTGACGCCGTGCTGTTGAATGAGGATGACCTCAGCATTCTATTTTCTTTCACCCGTTCCCACTTCCATGTCGATGTCGACCGACCTTACGACCTCATCCAATTTCTAAAATCACTCCTGCCCCTCAAACGCATCGCCGAACTGTATATTGCCATCGGTTTCCACAAACACGGCAAGACCGAATTGTACCGGGAGCTTTTGGATCATCTGTCGGCCTGTTATGAGGATCGCTTCGATGTCTCCCCGGGCCAGCGGGGAATGGTGATGATCGTGTTTAACATGCCCAATGACGACCTCGTGTTCAAGCTCATCCGTGACAGTTTCGACTCCCCCAAAAGGACAACGCGCCGGGAAGTGATGGAAAAGTATGATCTCGTATTCATGCACGATCGTGCCGGCCGGCTGGTGGACGCCCAGGCCTTTGAGTTTTTAAAATTCGACGGGGGCTGCTTTTCGGACCGGCTGTTAGACGGCTTGAAACAGGGGGCCGGCAGCACCGTTACGATTGCAGAGGACAGCATCATTGTCCGCCATGCCTATGTGGAACGCCGGGTAACACCGCTGGACCTCTTTTTAAAGCAAGCCGGCGAAGCTGAGGCGGTCGGCGCCGTCATAGACTGGGGAAACGCCATAAAGGACCTGGCGGTCAGCAATATCTTCCCGGGCGATATCCTCCTGAAAAATTTCGGGGTTACCCGCCTTGGCCGTGTCGTGTTTTACGATTACGACGAGCTTTGTTCGCTGACAAGCTGCAATTTCCGAAAATTGCCGCCACCCAGCGTTGATGAGGATGAAATGGCTGCCGAACCCTGGTATTTCGTTGATGAAAATGATGTTTTCCCGGAAGAGTTGCGAGATTTTACAGGACTGAGCGGCGTTTTAAAGGAAGTGTTTCTGACACACCATGCCGATTTGTTCGAGGTGGATTTCTGGCAACAGACCCAGGATAAAATCCGTGCGGGCGAGCTGCCCCATATATACCCCTATTCCGAAAATTGCCGCATCACAAGAAAAGGCCGGAAATAACTACTATGTTTACCGATTCGACACATTGACGAAGAAGAAAATCGGTCTTAGGTTGTCTACAATAATTAATAGAGGAATTGAATTATTCTTACCTTTTTAACTCCGGTTTATCCAAGGAGAACATAAGTTTTGGAAGCAGTTTTAAAGGCCCGGGTTAGGTCCAAGGACCCCGCAGAGCGGGATGAGCGGTACATTTCAACGTGGGAAGCTGCACCATTGGGAATCAAGAACGATGCCTCATCCAGCCAGGCTGGCAAACGCGGCCATCGGGCCCGAGATGGGGCTTAAAAACCGCTTCCAAGAAAGGATAGAGGATTATGACCACCACTGTTGAAGAAAAAGCCAAACAACTTTGCGAAAAACTTTCCTGCCATGAAATTTCAGGCGATGACGCCGCCTGCCTCCAGGAGGAATGGGACACCGATCCCCGCTGGAAAGGCATCCAGCGCCCCTACTCACCCGAAGATGTCCTCAAGCTTCGTGGCACACTGAAAATCGAATACACCTTTGCCGAGGCCGGTGCCCAGCGCCTGTGGCATTTGCTTCAAACCGAGGATTACATCCCGGCCCTGGGTGCGATGACAGGTAACCAGGCGGTTCAACAAGTGGAGGCCGGTCTGAAGGCGATTTACCTGAGCGGATGGCAGGTGGCCGCCGATGCCAATCTGGCCGGTGAAATGTATCCGGATCAGAGCCTGTATCCGTCCAACAGCGTTCCTGCCGTGGTCAGGCGTATCAACAAAGCCTTGCAGCGCGCAGATCAGATCCAGGTTCTGGATGGGCGCAAGCGGGGGCCCTACTGGTTTGCGCCCATTGTGGCAGATGCCGAAGCCGGTTTCGGCGGCCCCTTAAACGCCCTGGAACTGATGAAACAAATGATCGATGCCGGTGCGGCCGGCGTCCATTTCGAAGACCAGCTGGCCTCGGCTAAAAAATGCGGCCACCTGGGCGGCAAGGTTCTGGTGCCCATCCAGGAATTCATCACCAAGCTGACTTCTGCCCGGTTGGCTGCCGATATCTGTGGTGTGCCCACCGTGTTGATTGCGCGAACCGATGCTGAAGCCGCCAAAATGATCACCAGCGATATAGACAAACGTGATCAACCTTTCATCCGCGGCGACGAGCGGACTTCCGAAGGTTTCTTTTTCTATCAAAACGGCGTTGACACCGCCATCGCCCGCGGATTGGCCTATGCGCCTTATGCGGATATTGTCTGGTGCGAAACCTCCCGTCCCGATTTGGCCGAAGCCAAAAAGTTTGCCGAAGGCATTAAAGCCGAATATCCCGACAAACTGCTGGCTTACAACTGCTCACCGTCATTTAACTGGAAAGAAAACCTGAGCGAAACCGACATCGCCAAATTCCAAAAAGAACTCGGCGCCATGGGTTACAAATTTCAATTCGTCACGCTGGCCGGGTTTCATGCACTGAATCTGGGAATGTTTGACCTTGCACTGAGCTATCGAAAAGAGGGTATGCTGGCTTACTCCAAGTTCCAGCAAGAGGAATTTGCCCATGGCAGGGAAGATGGCTACATGGCCATTACCCATCAGAAATTTGTCGGAACCGGTTATTTTGACCGCGTGATGAATTGCATCACCGAAGGCGAGAGCTCGGTGGAGGCGCTGGAGGGTTCGACCGAAAAGGCACAATTCTGAAATCCTTATCAGGATTGTAAGGCATGAGCTAAATAATCGTTAAGTTCTTTTAAACAACTGGCTCACGGCGCAAGGCTTACGGCGCAGGGCAAAAAAATACAAGACCATATCCTTGGCCTTGAGCCCTGTGCCGTATGCCTTGCGCCCCTTTGTTAAACTACGGAATTTGGAAGTTAAGATCTCAGCCTTTAGTCCTCTTAAACTGGTAGGAGATGAAAAACCAATGAAAATTGCCGTGCCGAAAGATGCCCATCCGGGGGAAACCCGTGCAGCCCTGATCCCGGAGCATGTCGCCAAACTGGTAAAGGCCGGTGCCGAGGTATCGGTGGAATCCGGTCTGGGGCAAACCCTTAGGATAGCCGACAATTCATATGCCGAGGCCGGGGCCTCCATTGCGGCGGACCGCAACGCCCTGATTGAAAAAGCGGACATGATCCTGCGAATCCGCAAACCGCTTCCGGATGAAGTGGACCGGATGAAGGCCGACAGCATTTACATCAGCCTGCTGGATCCCTTCAATGAACGCGAACTCATCGAGCAGTTCAGGACCCAAAAAATCAGCGCTATCAGCATGGAGATGATTCCACGGATAACCCGGGCCCAGAAAATGGATGTATTGAGCTCCCAGGCCAATCTGGCAGGCTATGTGTCGGTCATTCTGGCAGCTGAGCGGCTGGATAAAATCCTGCCGATGATGATGACGCCGGCCGGCACCATCTCTCCGGCAAAGGTATTTGTCATCGGCGTCGGCGTTGCGGGTCTGCAGGCCATTGCCACCGCCAAGCGGCTGGGCGCCCGTGTTGAAGCGTTCGACACCCGCCCGGTGGTAGAAGAACAGGTAAAGTCACTGGGGGCGCGCTTTGTCAAAATCGACCTGGGTGAAACCGGCCAGACCAAAGACGGCTATGCCAAGGCCCTGACCGAAGAACAGCTCCAGATCCAGCGTGAGGGGATGGCCAAGGCGTGTGCCTCATCCGATGTGGTGATTACCACCGCCCAGCTGTTCGGCCGCCCGGCCCCGCGGATCGTGACCGAGGAGATGGTGCGCGGCATGCAGCCCGGATCCGTTATCGTGGATCTGGCGGTGGAAGGCGGCGGAAATGTGGCCGGATCTCAGATCGAGCAGGAAGTTGACGTGGACGGTGTGCGCATCATCGGACTGGGGAATCTGCCGGGTCGCGTCGCGGTGCACGCCAGTCAAATGTTTTCTTCCAATCTCTGCAACCTGGTGGAGGAATTCTGGCACGCCGAAGAAAAGCGGTTTGACCTGGACTTCGATGATGAAATCATCCAGGGCTGCGTGATTACCCACCGGGGGGAAATCGTGAATGAGATGATTGCCAATCACTACGCTTCTAAATGAGATTTGGCTTATCTAAAGCAAGGGCTTTATGTTTTGCCAAATTTAAGAAATGCCTAAAATGCTCTAAATTGCCTAAAATGCCTAAAATGGATGTGTCGTTGCACTCCATCTTTTTTAGATAACATCGAACCGCCGCAGGCGAACCGCAATTTTAGGCACTTGAGGCATTTTAGGCAATTTGGGCATTCTCAAAAAGGAGAATTCATATGTCCATCGGACTATTAATTTTCGTATTCGTTCTGGCCATTTTTCTCGGGGTGGAACTCATCAGCAAGGTGCCTTCACAGCTGCACACGCCCCTGATGTCGGGCACCAATGCCATTTCCGGCATCACCATCGTGGGCGCCCTGACCGCAACCGGATCGGGTGCTGATTTGCTGGGCACCATACTGGGCACAGCGGCGCTTGTTTTCGCCACCATCAACGTGGTCGGCGGATACCTGGTCACCAACCGCATGCTGGCAATGTTCAAACGCCGAGGTGAGGAAAAGAAATGACAGACTATTCCCAAACCCTCATTGACCTGGGCTATATTGTAGCCTCTATTCTCTTCATTATGGGCATTAAGATGCTCGGTCGCCCGGAACGGGCCCGCCGGGGCAACCTGGTGTCGGCCCTGGGCATGCTGATCGCCATCGTCGCCGTACTCTTTGAGTGCTGCCTTGATTTCACCTGGGTTATTGGCGGACTGGTGATCGGCTCGGCAATCGGCTTGATTGCCGCGCGCACCGTGCAGATGACGTCGATGCCCCAGATGGTGGCCCTGTTGAACGGGTTCGGCGGCATCGCCAGTTTTCTGGTGGGTTGGGAAAACTATCACAGCCAGCCCGACAATACCCTGTTCGTGCGCGTGGCTGTCATCTTGGCCGTGCTGATCGGCGGGGTCGCATTTTCCGGCAGCCTCATCGCTTACGGCAAACTGGCCGGCAAGATATCCGGCCGGCCGATCTTGATCAGCGGGCATCGGATGGTGAGCATCGCAATCCTGGCCGCCATGCTGATCTTCGGTGCCCTGCTCGTCTACTTCGAGCCCAATCCCTGGCTATATGCCGTGTTTATCCTGTTCATGGGCCTGACCCTGGCGCTGGGGGTCTTCGGCGTAATACCCATCGGGGGAGCCGATATGCCGGTCGTCATCGCCTTGCTCAACAGTTATTCGGGTCTGGCCGCCTGTGCGGCCGGCTTTATCATTTTAAACAATGTGCTGATCGTAGCCGGCTCCCTGGTCGGTGCCAGCGGACTCATTCTCACCGGGATCATGTGCAAGGCCATGAACCGCTCCCTTGGCAATGTGCTGTTCAGCGGATTTCAAGCCGTCGCGGGGAAAACGGAGGCGGCAACGGTTCAGGGTGAACCCAAACCGATCACACCCGAAGATGCGTATTATATCCTGGAGGCCGCCAGATCGGTGGTGATCGTGCCGGGCTACGGCATGGCCGTCGCCCAGGCCCAGCATGCCGTCAGGGAATTGGGAGAGATACTCGAAAACAATGGCGCCGAAGTCCGCTATGCCATCCACCCGGTGGCCGGCCGCATGCCCGGCCACATGAATGTCCTGCTGGCCGAAGCCAACGTGGTTTACGAGCAGCTGGCCGAGATGGATGATGTCAACCCCATCATGGAAACGGTGGATGTCTGCATCGTCATCGGTGCCAACGATGTCGTCAACCCGGCCGCCAGGGAAATCGAGTCGAGCCCGATTTACGGCATGCCGATCATCAACGCCGACAAGGCCCGCACGGTCATGATCCTGAAACGCTCGATGGCCCCCGGGTTCGCAGGGGTCGACAATCCGCTTTTCGTTAACGAAAATTCGAGAATGCTGTTCGGAGACGCCAAGGAAACCGTTCAGCAGCTGGTGGCGGAATTCAAAGAAAGTTGATTAAGTTAATTGGTTGAATAGTTGATTAAGTTAGATGGATCAAATTCATTTAAACCCGTTAACCTGATCAACCCAATCAACTTAGTCAACCTAGTCAACTTAAGGATCTAAACCAGCCATGAAAGAAAAGATCTCCCTCATAGCCCAAAAAATCAAGCAAGCCGGCAAAAACGTGGTCTTCACCGGTGCCGGCATATCCACCGAAAGCGGGATTCCCGACTACCGCAGTCAGGGCGGCATCTGGGATAAGTTTCGCCCGGTTTATTTCGATGAGTTCATGTCCTCGAAAGATTCACGCGAGGAATACTGGCGCCGTTGGGTGGCCCTTTACCAGGGCATTGTGGAAGCCCAGCCCAATGCCGCCCACATGGCCCTGGCCCGTCTGGAGAAAATGGGCCTGCTCCAGGCCGTGATTACCCAGAACATCGACGGGCTCCACCAGGCGTCGGGGCTGGCCGAAGAAAACATCATCGAGCTGCACGGCAACACCCGCCGCATCCGTTGCATGAGCTGCCGCCGGATCACCCCCATTGCAGATGTGCAGCAGCGCCTGGCTGCGGGAGATATGGCTCCGGAATGTGAGTGCGGCGGTTTCCTGAAGCCGGATACCATCTCCTTTGGTCAGGCCATGCCGGTGGCCGAAGTCGAAAAAGCCGCCGCCCTTTCCCAGGCCTGCAATTTCTTCCTGGTCGTGGGCTCCACCCTCCTGGTCCAGCCGGCGGCTCACATGCCGATTTACGCCAAAAACGGCGGTGCCTTTTTAGCGATCATCAACCTGTCCGACACCCCCTGCGACGACATGTGCAATGTCCTCATCCGCGGTAAAGCCGGCGAGGTCCTTAAACAGATAGTAAACGAGGTCGAACGCTGAAAACCCGTTTGATCGGAACAACATCGGCCGGATCTTCCAACTATTCCTCTTCAACAGGTTTGAACTTCACGCCCACCAGGGTCGCCAGGAGCACCAGGGCCGTGGAAATGACGATCATTATGATGCCCAGGGCAGAAAGCTGGCCCCATAGACCATCCTCGGAGAAACGAAAAATCTGAACGGCGAGAACTTCGGTGCCCGGTCGCGAAAGCACTACCGAAAGGGTCAATTCCCGAACGAACATGGTGGCCATGAGGATCCACCCGGAGACGATGCCCGGAATGAGCAGGGGGATGACGATACGGCGCATGGTGGTGAACGCGCCCGCGCCGCAAACCAGGGAAGATTCTTCCAGGTGGCTGTGAACCTGAATGAAGGCACTGGTCAGGGGCCGGACACCGTAAGGCAGATAGGTGGCGATGTAGCCGATGAGAAGGGCCCAGATGGTGGCATACAGCGGGGTGCGCACAAAGAACCACATGAATCCTACGCCGATGACAATTCCCGGAAAGGAAAAAGATAGAAAAGAGAGCGACTCGAGAATGCCGGAGGCATACGAGCGGATCTTGACGATGACGTAGGCCACGAACACGGACAACGCCACCCCGAGGGTCGCGCCCACCACGCCGAGAAAGACGCTGTTTTTCAGCGACAACAGGGAGATCGGATCATTGATCACCTCGATCCAATGCTTCCAGCTCATCATGGAGAAGGCCCTGGCGCTGGGAATCATGGTATAGGGCACCAGCGAAGTGTAAAACAGAACCAGGACCGGCAGGACGATGAGGACCATGGACAGAATACCCACAATGCTGAACAGGGGATATTTGGCCCCCTTGAGTTCGATGACGGTGGGCCGGTAGCCACGGCTGGAGATGGTGACGAATTTTTCACTCTCAGCGGTCAGATAGCGGTAAATGTAAATCAGAGCCACGGAAGTTGCCAGAACACTCATTCCGATGGCGGCGGCTTTGCCGAAATCGGCCGCAAATCCGGAGGCAATAGACTGGTAGATATGGGTGGCCAGGACATAGATACGCCCCGGCATGCCAATAACCGAAGGCACCGCAAACGAAGCCAGGCTGCGAACCAGCGACAGAATGAAGGCCGCCAGGATCGCGGGTCTCAGTACCGGCAGGGTCACTCGCAAAAGGGTTCGCCACGTTTTGCCACCGCATACTTTCGAGGACTCCTCCAGGGCAATATCGAAAGAAGCCATGGCCGGCGCAAGAATGAGATAGGCGATGGGCAGATCCAAAAGCCCTTCGACGAGGATCATTCCCGGCAGGGAATAAATATTGATAGCCAGATCTTCGAGTCCGGGAATCTGGCGCAGCAGGAGGTTAATCAGCCCGTTGGACGGGTTCAGCAGGAGCACCCAGCTGACGGAGAACAGAATGTGCGGGATCATCATCGGAATGATGGAGATGATCCGGAATAAAAATTTGAACGGGATGTCCGTGCGCGTGTTCAGATAGGCCAGCAGGAGGGCCAGTCCGGTGGCCACCAGGGAGGATCCGAGTACGAAAATAATCGTGTTAAGGATGATGCCGGCCAATTCGGGATCGGCATATCCCAGGATGTACTTTTCCAGCGTGAATTCGCCAAAAGCGCCCAGGCCGGTGGAAAAGCTCCCCAGAACCAGCATGACAATCGGACAGACGGTCAGGAAGCCGACAATGGCGATCAGGGTCGGCGTCAGGACCGATCGTTTCTTGACCATTGGTGCTTTCCTTTCCTACCTGGTGACCAGCAGGCAATGGTCCGGATCAACGGTGAAGTTGGCGCTGTCCCCCACCTTGATATCCGAGTCCGGTTCGGTTTTAATAAACAGCTGCGAATCATGAATGCGAATCTCACCTTCAAATGCTTCCCCAATGAAAACCAGTGACTCGATTCGTCCGTTGAAGACATTCTGCGCCTCGCCCGCGTCACCGCCCTTCAGACGGATGAATTCAGGGCGCAGACAGAGGGTGGCTTTATCCCCGGGTTGCATGTCGGAACGTTTGCGGCAGGCAAGGCTGCCGATGGCACAGTCTACCATGGTAACCGCTTCCTCCTGGGAGATCACCGTGGCCTCGATCAGGTTGGTGCGGCCGATGAAGTCCGCGACAAACCGGTGGGTGGAATTTAAATATATATTGCGGGGTTCCCCCGTCTCGACAATCTGTCCCTGGTTCATCACCGCCACAATGTCGGACAGCGACAAGGCCTCGATCCGGTCATGGGTCACATAAACGGCGGTGATCTGAAGCTTGGTCAAAAAGTCACGCAGATCCTTGCGTGTTTCTTCCCTGAGCTTCGCATCCAGATTGGAAAGCGGCTCATCAAATAGAATGACCTTGGGTTCGGCCACCAGAGCGCGGGCCAGGGCGACGCGCTGCTGCTGACCGCCGGAAAGCTTGGTAGCCGGACGGTTCTCGAAACCCGTCAGTTGCACGAAATCCAGCGTTTTGGCAACCTTGCTGCGGATAACATCCTTGCGCACCTTACGGGTCTGAAGTGGATACGCCACGTTGTTGAATACATTCATGTGCGGCCAGATGGCGTAAGTCTGAAAAACCATACCAAGGCCCCGGTTCTCGGTGGGAACGAAGATATTCTTTTCGGTGGACAACACCACTTCACCGCCGATTTCAATTTCTCCGCTGTCAGGCGCTTCCAGACCGACAATGCAGCGCAGCAGGGTCGTCTTGCCGCACCCGCTTGGTCCTAAGAGCGTAAAGATCTGGTTGGCCGGAATAGACAGACTCACGTTGTCCAGCGCCTTGATGGTCTTGCCGCCGGTGTAATAGTGTTTGCGGAGGTTCTTTATCTTGATTTCCATAAGCAATTCGGGGAAACCCCGTTGACGGGACGCACGGGTTGCCCGGCCTGTGGCAGGGTAGCAGTTCGGTGATGGCCGATGCTGACTGCCTGCCCGACGATTATCTTTCGTCAGGCAGGCTGAAAGCGTTGTTTACGGCATCTCGAATATCTTCTTGAATTTGGCGCCATAGCTGCTGATTTCTTCGTCGGACAGCGTGCGAATGGGAATGACCTTGGCTTTGTTCATTCCGTCAATGGGCGGGAATACACCAGGGGTCAAAACATATTCACCAACTTCAGCCGACAGTTTGGTCATGGCCTGCTTGGTCAGCCAGAAATCCATGAACAGCTTGGCCGCGTTCGGATTCTTGGCGCTGGCAGAAATGGCCATACCGCGAGGCGTCCCCATCAGGGGCTGTTTAATCCGGGCCCAGTCAAGGGGCGCCGGCGCCTTGGTAATGATATACTTGGGCATGGATATAGCGATATGCTTTTCACCGCTCTCAACGGGCGCCGGTGTCGGGCCGAAGGATCTTACCAGCATCGGCCGGTTGGCTGCGAGCCCTTCGAGAAAGGCCATCCATTCAGCTTCGGATTTAAAAATATTTTCTTTCAAACCGACCAGCCATGAAATGGTCGTCGCATGGGCGGCCGGGTTGGCCATGACAATCCGATTCTTCCATTTTGGATCCGTCAGATCCTCATAGCTGGTGGGAACCTCGTCAGCTTTGACAAGTTCCTTATTGTAAATCAGACCCACATACTCGATACCGAAGGTCTGAATCTGATCGTCTTCCCGGGTCCAGGCAGGGTAGCCGGCGGCGGACGGCGACGCGTAAGGCGCCAGGACACCCTTGGATTTAAGCATTTGCATGACCGGCAATGGTGCCTGCAGGACATCGGCCATAAGTTTGCCGGCCTCGAACTCGGTCAGCACCGTGGCCAGGAATTTGGATGTGGAAATGCGCGTGTACTTACCCTCGAGACCGTATTGGGCGTTGAACATGTCCATGATCGGCTGGATCGCCGTCATGTTGGCGTAAAATGAGACCTGGCCCTCGGCCTTGGCTTTGTCGACAAGGCCGGTATCTGCGGCAAAGGCCGCGGGCACCAGCGTCAGCGCCACCAATAGAATCAATAGTCTTTTCATTGGCAAACCTCCTTTGGTTTTGGTTCCGTAATACGAAAAATCAGACATGGCAATCTTCAATGAAAACACCGGGCATGTCAAGGATAAAACAGGACTTCCCAGGCTCGGGTTAGGAGTGATATTGGCCGCCATGAAAGACAGCATGAGCGGCCGCTATCTCCTTTCAAGCAACCTTGGCAGGGTCTATCGTGTGTGAGCAAGGTTCTCAAGCACAAGAGCAGTGCGTCTCAATCTTTGAACTATTCAAATAAGGCCTTGGATACCTTTAAAATATGGGGCATGATCTTCATATTGACTGAATCTTATCGGTTGAGGTATAAACGTCTGTAACCTTTTCTTGATTGATCTAGTCCAGCTGGCCCGAGAGCGACGTACCCTTAGATGACCTAAATTTCACATCCGTTGCAGCGCCCGGATGGTTTTTATGAAAAACGTTGTTCAGATCCGGACATACTCGAACATCCCAGGTCTTATAACCTTGAGCTTTATGCTATTGTTTATGATTCCAGACACCCATGCAAATTCTCTTAGAAGCCTTCAGGTCAATCTGCCGCAGCAGGCCGGCGCCTGGTCAGCCCGGAGCGGCGATCAAATTTTCGATCAAAAAACCATTTTCAGCTACATCAATGGCGCGGCTGAAGTCTACAAGGCCTATAACTTCAGGCAGTGTCTGTCACGGCGCTACACCCTGTCCGGTGGGCCCGCGATTATACTCGACATCTTTGACATGGGTTCCTCGCAGGATGCCTATGGTGTATTTACCCATGACCTCGACGGATCCAAGGTAGACATCGGACAGGATGGCCGCTTGCGGCCGGGATGGCTCAGCTTTTGGAAGGACCGCTTTTTCGTTTCCATTTACGTTGAGGAGGAGACCCCGGCAGGCGAAAAGGCCGTCAAAGATCTGGGCCGGCAGGTAGCTGATAAAATTAGCGGCCGCGGTACCAGGCCCTCGATTCTTGAGTACCTGCCGCTGAATGGTTTGCAGGCGGACACGATTCGCTACTTGCATCATCCCATCGTGCTCAACTATCACTATTATCTGTCAGATGAAAATATCCTCAATATCTCCGCGGATACGGATGTTGCCCTGGCAGCATACCGGCGCGGGAGTCAAACCGCCCGGTTGCTGCTTGTTAAATACCCCACATCTGAAAAAGCGCACCAATCCCGGGCAGCTTTTTTAAAGCATTATCTTCCGGATGCAGACAGACAGGGAGCCGCGTTACTGGAAAACGGCAAATGGGCCGCCGTCAAAGAAAAAGGCTATCTACTGGCCATCGTTTTAGAAACCGATAGCAGGAGATTTGCAGACCACCTATTAGAGGAGATTTCAAAACACCAATAATGACCAAATTAAGCTTTGCAAAGTGATGCGTGTTGCGGTGTCGTCATTCCGGGCTTGACCCGGAATCCAGTGTATTTTTCCGGTTGATCCGCTGCTGGATGCCGAATCAAGTCCGGCATGACCATCAGAAAAAAACAGTATAACCCGTGCCGCCCGATGATTGAAAGGAAAATGCCATCATGACTGAAAAAAAACATGTCATCACCCGTCGTGATTTCATCCGTTCCGGCTCCTGTGCCGTCATGGGAGGCTTGCTGGGGCTGCCTCTGGTGGGCCGGGCGTCCGGCCAGACCACCGCCAAAAGCCGGGTGGTGCTGATCAGGCGCCAGAACGCCACCGAGGGCTATGGAACGATGAACCCCGGGGTGGTGGCGCAGATGTTCGATGATGCGCTGACCGCTGCGATGGGAACGAAAGACCCCGCGGCAGCCTGGCGCAAAATAGCCAAGCCCGCTGATATCGTCGGCATCAAGAGCAATGTCTGGTCCCGACTGCCGACGCCGCCGGTGCTGGAGGAGGCCATCACCGCACGCCTGGTCGAGGCCGGGGTGGACGCCCAGAATATCTCGGTTGATGATCGCGGTCTGGATTACAACCCGGTATTCAAGCGCTCCACCGCTCTGATCAATATCCGCCCCATGCGCACCCACCATTGGTCGGGATTGGGCACCCTGCTTAAAAATTACATCATGTTTGTCCCCTCGCCCTGGCAGTATCACGGGAATGCCTGCGAGCGGCTGGGGGCTATCTGGCAAAAGCCGCACGTCGAGGGCAAAACAAGATTAAATATACTGGTGATGCTGACGCCGCTGTTCCATGGCGTCGGGCCCCACCATTTCAGCCGGAGTTACACCTGGCCCTATAACGGCCTGATCGTCAGCACGGACCCGGTGGCGGCTGACGCCACCGGGGCGCGCATTATCCAGGCCAAGCGCAATGAGCACTTCGGCACAGAGCGGCCCATCAGTCCCCGGCCGCTGCATATCGAGGCGGCCGACACCAAATTCGGCCTGGGCAACAGCCATCCGGACCGCATCGAGCTGGTCAAACTCGGCTGGGATAAGGACATTTTAATCTAGAGCTCAGCAGAAGGACCAACCGGTGTCATAATTTCTAAACAGACTTAAATTTAGCTCGTCATGCCGGACTTGATCCGGCATCCAGCTACCAATAAGCGTTAAACAGCACTGGATTCCGGGTCAAGCCCGGAATGACCATGCAGCAAAATAGTCAGCTTTGACGGTTGTGATAAAGCCTTTATACAAAGTATGCACAAATAATTCTTTAAATATGAAGGAGTCTCTCATGAATTTCGACAAACCCGTAACCCGCAGAGAGTCCATTAAAAAGCTGGTGAAGCTATGGGGCGGTTTGAGCCTGGCCGGTGCCTTTACCGCCTCGGTGACAGCGCCGGTTCGGGCCCAAACCGCTTCGGCAGATAAAAAGTTCCTTATCGAGGGCATCGGCCAGACCGACGGCTATTCGGTAACCGAGCTTACCCGTAAGGTATTTGAGCGTGCGGGCGGTGTCGGCCGGTTCATCTCCAAGGGGGATGTGGTCGTCATCAAGCCCAACCTCTCGTGGGCCCGCCGTCCCGAAATGGCGGCCACCACCAATCCCGAGGTCCTGAAAGCCGTTGTCGAGCTTTGCCAGGAAGCGGGCGCCAAAAAGGTGCGCATCGCCGACAACACCATCAATGATGCCCGGCGCTGCTTTGCCCTGAGCGGTGCCGGAGCGATCGCCAGAAGCACCGGCGCGGACCTGATCCATCCCCGGTCATCGTTGATGAAAAACATGAACCTGAAGGGCAGGAGCCTGGATACCTGGCCGGTTTTCGTACCCCTGGTGGAGGCTGATGCCGTCATCAACCTGCCGGTGGCCAAACACCATTCCCTGAGCTCGCTGACCGTCGGTATGAAAAACTGGATCGGCGGTGTCGGTGGCAGCCGCTGGTCGCTGCACCAGGATATTCACCAGAGCATCGTCGACCTGGCAACATTTTTTCAACCCACCGTCACCCTGATCGATGCCATCCGGATTATGACCCGCAACGGACCCTCGGGCGGGAGCACATCCTACGTGACCGCCAAGAACACCCTGATATTGAGCAACGACCCCGTGGCCGGGGACGCCCAAGCCGCCCTGCTCTTTGGCCGCTCACCGGAAAAGCTGGGTTTTATCCGCTTGGCCCGGGATCAGGGACTGGGAACATCTGATTTTCAGACACTTGCGCAACAAAGGGTGGTTCTGTGAAAATACGGCATCTGGTCTGGCTGCGGCGCACGCTGCAGGGCTGTTTCCTGTTATTGTTTTTATATCTGGTGATTGAAAGCCGGCTTCCCCAGGACGTCTATATCGATTATTCCCTGGCCTTCTCCGGGCAACAGGACTTGCGATTGGGCCAGCCGGTTACCTTCTTTTTCCAGCTCGACCCCCTGGTGGGGCTTACTTCTTTGCTTTCCGGTTATACCCTGGTGAAGGGCTTTGTGTGGGCAGCCGGCATCCTGGTGTTAACGGTGTTGCTGGGAAGGGTTTTTTGCGGCTTTATCTGCCCGTTTGGGACGGTTCACCATGCGGTCGGCACCTTTAAACCGGCGCTTAAGGGCGGCCGGATGCTGCAGGCCAACCACAAAGTGCCCAGCCAGAAGGTCAAATATTCCATTTTAGTACTGTTATCAGTGGCGGCTGTCTTTGGCCTGAACGCCGCCGGTCTCGTGGATCCCATTGCGTTTCTGTTTCGGTCCCTGGCCCTGGCCGTGCTGCCCGGCCTGGGTACCGCACTGCGGTCCCTTTTTGAGGCCATGGCTGCCAGTGATATAAAATTCCTGAATCTGGCCAGTTACGCTGCGGAAGTCATCGTTTCCCCGGTCTTCGGCTACAACCCGCCCGCCTATCAGACCGGTTGGTTCATCGGCTTGCTTTTTCTCGTGATCTTATTTCTCAATCGCATCCGGCCCCGGTTCTGGTGTCGGACGCTGTGTCCCCTGGGTGCCCTGCTCGGCATTTTCTCCCGGATCAGTATTCTGAACCTGGAAAAATACGCCGAAAAATGCACCGAGTGCAACCTGTGCCTCAAGCACTGCCAGGGCGCAGCGTCCCCCCGGCCGGATCAGGAATGGGAGGCGGCCGAATGCCTGATGTGCTTTAACTGTCAGAATGTCTGTCCGGAAGATGCCCTGGCCTTCCGGTTTGCCTGGCGCCCGGCGCGCAATCATCAAGCGGACATCGGCAAGCGGGCCGTGCTGACCGGTCTGGCAGCCGGAATATCGTTCCCGTTTCTGGCCCGGCTCGACGGCCGGATCGATAAAGTCTCCGATCCGCGGCTGATCCGCCCCCCGGGGGCGCTGGCGGAAACACAATTTTTAGAGCTCTGCCAGCGCTGCGGCCTGTGCATGAAAGCCTGTCCCACCAATGTGATCAACCCTGCCCTGGCCGAAGCCGGCATCGCCGGATTCTGGACCCCCCGTCTCATCATGACCCTGGGTTACTGCGAATACACCTGCACCCTGTGCGGCAGCGTTTGCCCGACGGGCGCCATCCGGGAAATAACCGCCCGGGAAAAGGTCGAGCAGCCCATCAAGATCGGTTCGGCCTACATCGACCGTGGACGGTGCCTGCCCTGGTCGGGCAACGCCCCCTGTATCGTGTGTCAGGAAGTCTGCCCCACTTCGCCCAAGGCTATTTTTCTCAAGGAGGATGTGGTGGTCACGGCCGACAAAAAAACCTTGAAAGTGCAGCTGCCCTATGTCGATCTGAAAGGCTGCGTGGGTTGCGGCATCTGCGAAAACAAATGCCCGGTGCGGGGATTGCCGGCAATCAGAACCATTGCCGCCGGTGAGTCCAGATCGCTGCGCAATCAGATTCTGCTGTAAAACTCGAACAACCTCAAAAGAATTTGATATTAATTTGATTTTAATAAATAGATTCTGATCATTTTGCTCTTTAAATCCCCCCTTGCCCCCCTTTTACCAAAGGGGGGATTGCCTGAGAGCAACCGGCATTGTTTTCTTAATTTATAGTCATAACCACTTCAAGCGGTTATGAGCTCCCCCTTTTCTAAAGGAGCTTCCGGGTTTTCAGTGGGTAGACATCATCAGCTGTTGCTCTTTTGTCATGCCGGACCCGATCCGGCATCCAGGTGCGGAAAGCGGCTAAACAG
>WOR8_10009060_pt1 | contig 20413 bp, 14 predicted proteins | sample DeeMarSeWOR38_10_FD_19890 | JGI IMG/M metagenome (IMG submission 19890) | reverse complement strand
AGAGCTTCAAACTGCTCTTCGTCGAGGGTTTCCACATCGAGATCCTGTGCTTTCTTCAGCTTGGATCCTGCCTTATCCCCGTAAACGACGAAGTCTGTCTTTTTGGACACGCTCCCGGTGACCTTGCCGCCCAGCGCCTGGATACGGTCTTTTGCTTCATCACGGGTCATTGACGGCAATGTGCCGGTCAGCACAAATACCTTGCCCGCCAGTGGCCCATCTTTTGGGGCGCCACTTGGCTCTGTTTCTTTCCAGTGAACACCGGCCTTTGTTAGCCTCGCGATGACTTCGCGATTATGCTCTTCATCAAAGAAAGCGCGAATTCTCGAGGCAACGACAGGCCCGACATCCGGCACCGCTTCCAAATCTTCTTCTGTTGCCGTGATTATGCGATCAAGTCCCCCAAAGTGTGCTGCAACACCAGCTGCCGTGGCTTCGCCCACTTCACGAATGCCCAGCGAATAGAGAAACCGCGCCAGTGTCGTTTCCTTGCTGTGCTCGATCGCGTCGATCAGGTTCTGAGCCGACTTCTCGCCCATACGTTCTAGCGAGGCGAGCTCATCTTTCCCAAGACGATACAGATCCGCTGGCGTCTTGATGCGGCCGATATTGACCAGCTGTTCGATGATTTTCGTTCCCAGGCCGTCGATATCCATCGCACGGCGTGAGACGAAGTGCTTCAGGGCTTCCACGCGCTGCGCGGAGCAGTACAGGCCGCCCGTACAACGGGCGACTGCCTCGCCCTCCTCCCGCACAACGGCTGAATCACAAACGGGGCACTTTGCCGGCAGCTTCACCTTCCTGGTGCCCTTCGGCCGCCGGCTCTTGATGACGCTCACCACCTCAGGAATGACGTCACCGGCACGGCGCACGATGACCGTATCGCCGATACGAACGTCCTTGCGATTTACCTCGTCCATGTTGTGCAGGGTTGCATTACTTACCGTTACGCCACCGACGAATACCGGCTCCAGCCTTGCCACGGGGGTCAGCGCGCCGGTACGTCCGACCTGGAACTCGACGCCTTTCAATACCGTCATTTCTTCCTGTGCAGGAAACTTGTGAGCGATGGCCCAGCGCGGGGCGCGTGATACAAAACCAAGCTCCCGCTGCTCAGCGCGGCTGTTGACCTTGTATACGACGCCGTCAATCTCGTAACTCAACGACTCCCGCCGGGCACCCAGCTCCTCGTAGTAAGCGAGACAGCCATCAATGCCGTTGACGACACGTCGCTCCGGGCACGTCTTAAATCCCCATGCCTGGAGCTGGTCCAACACCTCGTTATGGCTGTCCGGCATTTCGCGGCCTTCTACAATACCCACCGAGTAAACGTAGATATCCAGCGGCCTTTCAGCCGTAAGCTTCGGGTCCAGTTGCCGCAGGCTGCCTGCCGCTGCATTGCGGGGATTGACGAAGGTCTTTTCGCCGGTCTCCCTGGCTCGTTTGTTATACGCCTCGAAACCGGTCTTGGGCATGAAGACCTCGCCACGCACCTCCAGGGTTTCAGGATAATCGTCACCGATCAGCTTCAACGGGACGGCATCGATGGTTCGTACATTGTGTGTTATGTCCTCGCCGCGCCTGCCGTCGCCGCGGGTTGCACCCTGTTGCAGCGTGCCGTTCACGTAGAGCAGGCTCACTGCGGCGCCATCGAGCTTCGGCTCAGCCGCGTACGCCAGGTCTTTGCCCTCGTCCGGCAGCTCGAGCCGCTTCGCGACCCGCCGATGGAAATCGCGAACCTCGTCCGCGGAGAAAGCATTGTCGAGTGACAACATCGGCAAGCCGTGCTTGACCGTCCCGAATGCCTCGATCGGGGTGGCACCCACGCGCTGCGTTGGCGAGTCCGGGGTTACGAGCTCGGGATGAGCCTCCTCCAGCGCCTGGAGTTCACGCACCAGGCGGTCGTATTCGATATCGGGAATCTCGGGGGCGTCGAGAACGTGATAGAGGTAGTTGTGATGGCGGATCTGCTCTCGCAGGTTTTCTACCTTGTCAACGACATCGTTGGAAACGGCCATGGCGCAGGTCCGGAGTTCGGACTTCAGGCTACCTTGATACTGTGCTCGAACTGGATAATCTCTTCACGCATGTAGCGTTCCCGCTGAATGCTGAGAGTGCTGCCGGACTCGTCGAGCAACTCGCCGTCGAGTGCCTGGGCGACAGCGCGCGCTGCCTCCATCATCATGTCGAACGCCTCCGCCCCTTCGACAGGGCCGGGCAAAATAAGAAACAGGCTGATACCGGGGAGTTCCTGCTCCTTGATATTGGTCATGTCGAAACTACCTGGCTCGACAAGGCTCGCGGCGCTGAAAATCGTCGAGTCTTCGTTATTGCCGTCGTAGCGGTGGAAGATCCCGAACTTGCCGTGGCGCATCCCGATACCACGCAGGCTGAGGGCCATTTCATCGCCGCGGAAGGAGCCGCCTTCACGGGCAACGAGCCGCAACGTCACGATCTTTTGCGGAACCTTTTCGGGCGTGGCGGGCGCCCCTTCCTCAACAGTAACCTCGATCGGCTCCATGTCCCCGGGTTCGGGATTTTCGACCGGATCCGCCGGCGACTCGCCGGCCCCAAGCGTCGGCTCGAGCCGCGCCGACGATGGCGCTTCGGGTTTCGAGCCGGGTTTTTCGCGGCGACTGTAGAAGTAGACACCGGCGATTACCAGGAGTCCGAAGATCAACAGCAACCAGCGCAGACCGTCCATGTATCAGTCCAGATTCTTCGTTAGAACTAGCTCGCCGCCATCTTCACCGCTTCGTCGAGATCGACGGATACCAGCCGCGAGACGCCGGGTTCCTGCATGGTAACACCGGTCAGTTGCCGCGCCATCTCCATCGTGCCCTTGTTGTGGGTGATAAAGACGAACTGCACCTTGTCCGACATCTCTTTCACGATGTCGCAGAAGCGACCGACGTTGGCGTCGTCGAGGGGCGCGTCGACCTCATCGAGCAGGCAGAAAGGCGCGGGATTCAGCTCGAAGATGGCAAAAACCAGCGCCACGGCCGTGAGCGCTTTCTCCCCGCCGGACAGCAGGTGGATAGTGCTGTTCCGTTTTCCGGGAGGACGCGCCATCACGGTAACGCCGGCGGAAAGCAGGTCATCTCCGATGAGTTCGAGGTACGCGTGTCCGCCGCCGAACAATTTCGGAAACAGCCGCTGAAAGCCTGTGTTGACATCCTCGTAGGTTTCCCGGAAGCGCGATCGCGTTTCCCGGTCGATCTTGCGAATCGCTGCCTCGAGCGTCTCGAGTGCATCGGTAAGATCGGCCAGCTGTGAGTCAAGATACTCCTTCTCGAGCTTCTCTTCCCACAGCTCGATCGACGCAGCGTCATCGAGCCCTTCCAGCAGCGCCTCCAGTTGGAACTCCGTTTGCGCCAGCTGTTCTGCAAAGCCTTCCCGCCGGACCCGGATCTCGCGGACGGCCATCTCCGCCTCGTTGACATCGCTGCGCGCAGCATCGACTGCCTGCTCGACCTGCATGCGGCCCTGGTCGAGTTCGCGCAACTCGTTGTCCACATCCTCGACCAGCTTGCGTGCTGATGCGAGTTCCCGTTCCACCTCGACCCGCTGCTGCAGATACTGTTCGAGTCGTACCTTGTGCTCCTCGAGGGGCGCCTTGCGCTGCTCGAGCTGTTCTCGTATGTCTCGCTCGCGACTCTGGAACTGCGTGAGTTGCGATTGCATGCGCTGCAGGTTTTGCGCGGCCGACTCCTTGCTCGAGCGTCGGCTCTCGAACTGGATCCTTATCTTCTGCACGGCGTCACGGTCTTCGCGAGCCTGGGTACGCACGCGCTCGAGCTCCTGCCGAAGCTCCGCGCGCCGCGCTTCGAGGCTGTCGCGCTCCGCGGTCAGCTCCTCGAGACTGCTGTCCGCCTGCAGGAACAGGCGCTGCGACTCACGCAGCTGCTCTTCGGCAGAGATCTTCTCGTTGTCGACCTCGTGCGCTTCCTCGGTGATCGCCGCCTCCCGGGCATTGATCTGCTCCAACTGGTAGCGCAACGAATCGAGCGCGGAGCGCACTTCCGAATACTCCGACAACACCGCAGACGCGTCGCTCTGCATCGTCTCGCGGCGCTCCTCGAGCTGCGTCAGCCGCATGCGGCCGTCCGTCAACAACTTGCGCGCGCTCTCGAACCGCGCCCGGTATTCACGCAGATTGGTCTTGACGCGGCGCATCTCGTGCTCGCGAGCCAGCACGCCCGATTTGGAGTCCTTGTCACGCGATACGCGCAGCCAGCTCCTGCCGAGCCATATACCGTCGGCCGTGACCACGGATTCACCCTCTCGGAGCGCATCGCGCATCGTGAGCGCGTCGTTGAGCGATTCAGCGACACGCACCCGGGACAGGATTCCGGAAATCGACTGCGGGGCGCCGCGCACCTTGCCGGCCAGCATTTCCGGCGCACCCGGGGCGGAAGCGTCGGCCGACGCATCCAGCAGCAGGGTTACATTGCCGGACTTGAGGCTGGCGATGCTCGCCGTCAGCGGCTCGATGTTCGGTACGCAAACCGCCTGCAGGTAATCGCCGAGCACGGTTTCAACCGCCCGTTCCCAGCCGTCGGCAACATCGAGCGCCTTGGCGACTCGCCGGTCACCATCGATACCCTCGCCTTGCAGCCAGCGCTGCACGCCCTCGTCACCTTCTCCGAGTGCCGCCTTTTGCAGCGCCTCGAGCGAAGCGAACCGGGCCTGTGCCGCCTGCACCGCGCCGCGCCGCTCGTCCACGAGGCTCGTCAGTTTCTGATCCTGCTCGCGTAGCTTGCGAATTTTCTCGGCAATATCCGTCAGGGCGCGATCGAACTCGTCCCGCGCCTGGCGCTTGCGCTGCTCCTGGTCGGTCAGATCCTCGAGCTTCGCCTTGAGCGTCTCGTGATCGCTCGACGTACGCGCGTCATCGAGCTTCTTGCGGCGGTCGCTGTAACCGCGAATGCGCGACTCGATTTGCTCGGCGCGCGTCTGTTCGATATTTCGCTGCTGCTGCGCTTCGTTGAACTTGCGCGTGCATTCGTCCCACTGCTCCTGCCAGTCGCCAAGCGCGGCTTCGGCGCGCTGCAACGACTCCGCCGAGGCTTTCTCGGCTTGCTCGGCCTGCTCCAGGCCCGGCACCAGTTCATTCAGCGTCAGTTCGAGCTGCGCGATCTCGGACTCGTCCTTGTCGATGTGCTCGACAATCTCTTTCGCGCCCTGGATGGCCTGCTCGAGATCCTTTTCCTGCCGCTCGCGAAGCTCGTTGGCGTGTTCGATCGACTGCTCGAGGCGGGCGATCTCGGAACCCACTTTGTAGTAGCGGCCCTGGACCTCGTTGAAGAGGTCGGTTCGTTCCGCCTGCCGAACCCGTGCGCCCTCGATACCGGCCTCGAGCTTGCGCTGACTCGCGATCTGCTCCTCGAGGCGGGTCTTGCGTTCGTCCAGCCTGGCGCCGGCCGCGGCCGCATTGTCATCCAGGCGATGCAGGCGCAGGGCCAGCAACTCCGCCGAGCTGCGCCGCTCTTCTTCCTTGTACCGGCTATAGCGCTCGGCCGTCTTCGCCTGGCGATCGAGATGCTTGATGTGCTTTTCGACTTCCTCGAGCACATCCTGCAAGCGGGACAGGTTTTCCCTGGTGTGCTTGATGCGGTTGGACGTTTCTTTACGCCGTTCCTTGTATTTCGAGATGCCTGCCGCCTCCTCCAGGAAGACCCGCATCTCTTCGGGCTTCGCCTCGATCAGCCGGGAAATCATCCCCTGCTCGATAATGGAGTAGCTGCGCGGTCCGAGCCCCGTGCCGAGAAACACGCTGGTGATGTCCTTGCGGCGGCAGCGGGTACCGTTCAGGAAGTAGGTGGAGATGCCGTCGCGGCTGACTTCGCGCCGGATACCGATTTCCGCGTATTTGGCGTATTGCCCCTCCAGCGTCGTGTCTGTGTTGTCGAAGAGCAGTTCGACCGAGGCTGCGCCCACGGGCTTGCGGGCACTGGAGCCGTTGAAGATCACGTCCGTGATGGAATCGCCACGGAGCCTGCTGGCCGAGCTCTCACCCATCACCCAGCGGACGGCGTCGATTACGTTGGACTTACCGCAGCCATTGGGCCCCACCACGCCAACGAGGCTGCTGGGGAAGGTAATAGTGGTGGGATCTACGAATGATTTGAAGCCGGCAAGCTTGATCTTGCTTAGTCGCATGCTGTGGATTGTGCCCAATGCCAGAGAGTTCGGCGTAGTTTAAAGGAATTTACAAAATAAAACGATTCTCATTGCCTCTGTGGCGCGGCCCGACCGGCAACCCGCTCCGGGATGGAATTGCCGCGAATTTCCGGTGAAAAATGGGCTTCCATGAGCGGGCAAGCCATGTATAATCCCCGCCTTTTCTCGATCCGGCAGGAGTCGAAAATGCCCGCAAAAAAGGCCGCGAGCAAGAAGCGAAAGAAAGCCTCAGCCACCCGCAGGAAGGCAGCTGCGAAGAAGAAGCCGGCACGCAAAAAGGCGGCGGGCAAACGCAAAGTGACAAGGAAGAAGGCAGTGACCAAGAAACGGGCAACCAAAAAGAAGACCAGCAAGAAGAAGGCCGCCAAGAAGAAGGTTACAAAGAAGAAGGTAACCAGCAAGAAAGCCGCCGGGAAGAAGACTTCGAAGAAAAAGGCCGCGAAGAAGAAGGTCTCGAAGAAGAAGGCTGCCAAGAAAAAGGCCGCCAAAAAGAAGGCGACGAAAAAGAAGCCGGCCGCGAAGAAGGTCTCGAAAAAGAAGGTGAGCAAGAAGCGGCCCGCGACCAGCAAGAAGAAAGCGGCACGGCCCCGCCGTTCCCGCAGCGATGTCCTGACAGCGCCGATACACGGCATCAGCCCGTACCAGCCGAAACGCGGCGAGGAATACATGAGCGACAAGCAGCTCGAGCATTTCCGCGAGATTCTGAACGCCTGGAAACGCGAGCTGATGTACGAAGTCGATCGCACCGTCCATCACATGCAGGACGAAGCCGCGAATTTCCCCGACCCCAATGATCGCGCCACGCAGGAGTCCGAGTTCGGTCTCGAGCTGCGCACGCGAGATCGTGAGCGCAAACTGCTGCGCAAGATCGATTCCGCGCTGGCACGCATTGATGACGGCAGCTACGGATACTGCGACGAGACCGGCGAAGAAATCGGATTGAAGCGCCTCGAAGCCCGCCCGGTCGCCACGCTGTGCCTGGAAGCGCAGGAGCGGCGAGAAATGGCGGAGCGTCAGTTCCGCGACCGCGACGATCGCTACCGGTAGTTCTGCATACGTCGGGCGCTTCGCGCCCTCTCCCACCGGGCCACTGCATTTCGGCTCCCTGCTCGCCGCGGCTGGCAGCTACCTGCAGGCACGCCACCAGGGCGGCCGCTGGCTGTTGCGCATCGAGGATATCGATCCACCGAGAGAGCAGCCCGGCGCGGCAGATCGCATTGTCGAGGCGCTCGAATGCTATGGCTTCGAATGGGACGGTCCCGTCATCTATCAGAGCGCCAGCGAGGCCGCCCACGCGGCCGCGTTGACGCGCCTGCTGAAGGAGGGACACGCCTATCGCTGCGGCTGCTCGCGAAATGACCTCGCAGACGCGCCGCGCGGCCCGCTCGGCATCATCTACCCGGGCACGTGTCGCGCCGGCTGCACGGCGGGTGAAACCGCCATACGGGTGCGTACCGACGATTCCCCGCTCGGGTTCATCGATGGGCTGCAGGGTGCCCACCAGGAGCGACTCGAATCCGAATCCGGCGATTTCGTGGTCTGGCGCCGCGACGGACTCGTCGCGTATCACCTCGCGGTTGTCGTGGACGACTTCGAGCAGGGCATCACGGAAATCGTCCGCGGCATCGATCTCATGGACTCGACCTGCCGGCAAATCTGGCTGCAGCGGTTACTGGGGTTCCCCACGCCGAGCTACCAGCATATTCCCGTGGCGACTCACGCCGACGGCCAGAAACTCAGCAAACTTACCGGGGCAGCGGCTATCCCTCTCGGCCGGCCTGAAACGACCCTCGTGCAGGTCCTGGCTGCGTTGGCACAACGGCCGCCGCAAGACCTCGGTGACGCCTCTCTGGCCCAAATATGGACGTGGGCCATCGAGAACTGGAATATCGCCGCCCTCGCCGGCAGGGCGCGGATCCCGGTGGACAACGACGCTTTGGCTGAAGGAAAAAATGGGCTATTGTAGTCGCCGCAAGTAGATCGAGGCTTCGCATGAGCAAACCCCGCGTTATCAAGAAGTACCCCAATCGCAGGCTGTACGACACGGAAGAGAGCCGTTACATCACGCTCGCGGACGTCAAGGAGCTCGTGATGAACAAGGTCGATTTCGAGGTAATCGACAAGAAATCCGGCGAGGACATCACGCGAACGATATTGCTGCAGGTCATCAGCGATCAGGAACAGCACGGCGACGCCATCATGACCGAGGATTTCCTTGCTCATATCATCCGTGCCTACGGCTCGGTCGTGCCGGATTTCATGGCGCGATATCTCGAGCAGAGCATGAGCTTTTTCATGAAGCAGCAGAAGTTCCTGCAGGGACAGGTGAAGAGCGTTGTCGGCACCGACCCGATCAGCGCCATGGCCGAACTCACGCAGAAGAATTTCGCGAGGATGCAGGCCCTCCAGGAGGAGATGCTCAAGGGCTTTGTCGGAGACAGCGACAGCCCCGCGGGCGACAGCGATGACGGCACGGCAGGTGATCGCAAGCGCACTGGCTGAGCGGGCAGTCCGGGCGCGCATGGATTCCTGAACGTCTTGACATAAAAGCGATCAATGACCAATCTTGTCAGGTGCAGCGGGGATATGCTCCCCCGCCCCCCGTTGCGCTGCCTGAAGGGTTCAACACTCAATGGCAGGCCCCCTGCGAGAGTGGGGGGCCATTTTTTTGTCTATTCGATGAACCGGCACCGACGTCGCGATGGCTAATGACAGCACCGACAAGCGCATAGTGCGCAGTGCCTTTCGGCCCGCGCGCTGGTTGCGGAACCGGCACGCACAGACGATCTTCCCGTCCTTTCCCTGGGCATCGCGCGAGCGGCCGACCCTGCGCCGCGAGGTACTCAAGCTACCCGATGGCGACGAGACCGCGGTCGACTGGGTGGTCGAAACGGAGGGGACACCGAAGTCCGCACCCCTGTTGATTATCCTGCATGGACTCGAGAGCTCCGCGGAATCGGCCTACGCCCGCATGCTGATGCATGCCGCGGCCGCGCGGCAATGGCGTTGCTGCGTGCTGCATTTCCGGGATTGCGGCGACTACCGTAATGTCCTGCCGCGGCGCTACCATGCCGGCGAAACCAACGACGTGCGCTACTTCGTGGCGAAGCTGGAACGGGAGGGCCAGTTCGGCCCGATGGTCGCGGCGGGCTACTCCCTCGGCGGCAACGTGCTCCTGAAATACCTGGGCGAAAGCGGCACCGGGTGTCCCCTCAAAGGCGCGGCAGCGGTTTGCGTTCCGCTAAATCTGCACGCATGCGCCGATGCACTAAATATAGGTATTTCAAAAGGTTATCAGAGATACTTATTAAAGAGAATGAAGCATTCCGTCGCGCGCAAGTTCAATCCGCACACTGCGGCTTTTGACTGGCAACGGGCGATGCAGGCGAAGACGTTTGCGGAGTTCGATGACGCCGTCACAGCACCACTGCACGGTTTTGCGAACAAGGACGACTACTACGACAAGTGCAGTTCGATGCACTTCCTGAAGAGCATCGAGCGGCCGACGCTGATCGTCAACGCGCTCGACGACCCGTTCATGACACCTGAGGTCATTCCGGGCTCCACGCTGTTGTCGGACAGCGTAACGCTCGAGGTCAGCGAGCACGGTGGCCACGTCGGCTTCATCGAGGGCGGCACGCCATGGCGCCCCCGGTTCTACCTGCCTGAGCGGCTGATCGGGTTCCTGGAGCCCCTGACCGTAAGACCAGGACTATAGGAGCGCGCCGGGGCGCGCTCCTACAGCTACAATCGGCAATCGGCCGCGATCACGCGGCGTCGTCGACTTCCTTCATGGAGAGCCGGACACGGCCCTGGCGATCGACCTCCAGTACCTTGACCTTGACGACATCGCCTTCGGACAGCTTGTCGCTGACTTTCTCGACGCGCTCGTTGGAGATCTGCGAGATATGCACGAGGCCGTCCTTGCCCGGCAGGATCGTGACGAAAGCTCCGAAATCCATCAGACGGGCCACGCGCCCTTCGTAGACTCGTCCTACTTCGACATCGGCCGTGATCAACTCGATGCGGCGGCGCGCTTCCTTGCCTGAAGCACCGTCCACCGATGCGATACGCACGGTGCCGTCGTTCTCGATGTCGACAGTGGCGCCCGTCTCTTCGGTAATCGCCCGGATCACGGCGCCGCCCTTGCCGATGACGTCACGGATCTTCTCGGGGTCGATCTTCATGGTCATGATCGTCGGCGCCCACTCGGACATCTCTTCGCGCGGCGCGCTGATGACCTTGGCCATTTCGCCGAGAATATGCAGCCGTGCGTCACGTGCCTGGTCGAGGGCTTTGTTCATGATCTCGCGCGTGATGCCCTGGATCTTGATATCCATCTGCAGCGCGGTAATACCGCCTTCTGTTCCGGCTACCTTGAAGTCCATGTCGCCGAGGTGATCTTCATCACCCAGAATATCGGTAAGGACGGCGAAATCGTCTCCTTCCTTGACCAGCCCCATGGCAACGCCTGCTACCGGCGCCTTGACCGGAACACCAGCATCCATCAACGCGAGACTGGAGCCGCAAACCGACGCCATCGAACTGGAACCGTTGGATTCGGTGATTTCCGACACCACGCGGATGACGTATCCAAATCCGGTCTCGCCGACGCAGAACGGCGGGAAGTTGTAGTGGAACATGAACGGCTCTTTGCGCTCGCCCTCGATCGCGTCGATGATCTGCGCATCGCGGCCGGTGCCGAGCGTCGTTACGACGATGGCCTGGGTCTCGCCACGCGTGAACACGGCGGAACCATGGGCGCGAGGCATTACGCCAACCTCCACCTCAATGGGGCGGACCGTCTTCTGGTCACGACCGTCGATGCGGGGCTCGCCGGCAATCACGCGCTGCCGGACGACCTTCTTCTCGAGCTTCGATAGCGCGCCTTTGACGTCCTCTGCCGTCCATTTCGCGTCATCTCCCTCGCCTGCCAGCGCTTCGACAGCGGCGGCCTTGACGTCGCTAACAGTGGCCTGGCGCTCCATCTTGTCGCTGATCTGGTACGCCTCGGTGAAACCGGCGGCTGCCTGCGCCTCCACGGCGCCGGCCAGTTCCTGGTCTTCTTCCGGCGCCTGCCAGTCCCAGGCAGGTTTGCCCGCCTCGGCCGCAAGCTCCTTGATCGTGTCGATCGCCGTTTGCATCTGCTCGTGCCCGTACATGACGGCGCCCAGCATGACGTCTTCCGAAAGCCCCTTCGCTTCCGATTCGACCATCAGAACGGCATCCTGCGTGCCGGCCACGACAAGTTCCAGGTCCGATTTCTCCAGCGCGGCAACACCGGGGTTGAGTACATATTTGCCATCGATATAGCCGACTTTGGCCGCGCCAATGGGGCCGGCAAACGGCATCCCCGAGATCGCAAGCGCGGCGGAGGCGCCGATCAGTGCGGGAATATCCGGATCGACGTCCGGATTCAGCGACATAACCGTCGCGATGATCTGGACCTCGTTCTTGAAGCCCTTCGGGAACAGCGGGCGGATCGGCCGGTCGATCAGGCGGCAAACCAGCGTCTCTTTTTCACCGGGACGCCCTTCGCGCTTGAAAAACCCGCCAGGGATCTTGCCGGCTGCGTAGGTCTTTTCCTGGTAGTTGACGGTCAACGGGAAGAAGTCTCTGCCCGGGTCTGCCGTCTTGCGGCCAACCGCGGTTACGAGTACGACGGTTTCCGCCATGTCTACGAGAACGGCACCGTCTGCCTGGCGCGCTATGGCCCCGGTTTCCAGGGTGACAACGTGCTCGCCGTATTGGAACGATTTCTTGATTGAATTCACAGTATTTGCTCAATTGGTATTAATGACGGCAGGAGCGACCGACAGCGCGCCCTGTGCGGGTACGTCTCGTCGGTCGTTACATTGCCGGGGATGGACCGCTGGATTAGCGGCGCAGGCCGAGCCGTTTGATCAGCTCGCGGTACCGGTCCTGGTCCGTGGCTTTCAGATAGTCGAGCAACTTGCGTCGCTTGTTGACCATCCGCAACAGACCCTGACGGCTATGGTGATCCTTTTTGACAGTGACATCTCTTCGTTTCTCCAGTACTACTTTCGTCTCTTGGCCCTTTTTTGCAGCGCGGTATTCTAGCGCCTGAAAGAGCCTATTAACAGTCAAAAACCAAATATCTACGGATTGCCACCAGGCCGCCCGAAGACCCTGCGTGGCGCGATCGTCCCGTCATAGGAAATCTCGCCCACCCCCAAAAAAACGCGCTCCGCGCCGTATACCCGGGCGAGACCGTGAACCCCGGAATCGCCGGCGGCAACAGGCTGGCCGCCGCAGAATCGCTGCGCGGCGGCCTCGTCGAGAAAAACCTCGGCCAACCCGGTGAGCGCCCTGTCGGGCGGCAGCAGGCTCTCGCGAAGTGGCCTCGGCCCCTCCGCCGCCGACGCCTCGACCGCCTCGAGATCGATCATCTCATCGACCCCGAAGTCCGCCACCGTCTCGCGATGCAGCCGCGCCGTGTGTGCAACCGTCCCCGCTCTGCGCGCGATATCCTCCACGAGGCTGCGCACGTAGGTGCCCTTGGAACACCGCACGCGAAACACCAGCCGCGCCCCGGCCGCCTCCAGCAGTTCGATCGAGTCGATCCTGATTGGCCGCGGCTCCCGCTCCACCGTCTCGCCCTTGCGGGCCAGCTCATAGAGCCGCTTGCCGTCTTTCTTCAACGCCGAGTACATTGGCGGTATCTGCAGCGACTCGCCAAGAAACCCCTGCAGAATCGTATCCCAGTCAGCCGCCGTCATTTGCGGCACCTCCGCCGACTCAGTGACCGAGCCGGTGGCATCGCCGGTATCGGTCGCGGTTCCCAGTTTCGCCGTAACCCTGTAGGTCTTATCGGCATCGAGCAGGAACGCGCAGACTTTCGTTGCCTCGCCGAAGCAAAGCGGCAGCATGCCCGTCGCCGCCGGATCGAGGCTGCCGGTATGGCCCGCCTTGCGCGCATTGAGCAGCCGCTTGACTCGCTGCAGGGCCTGGTTCGACGTGAGCCCTGCGGGCTTGTTCAGGAGCAAAACTCCGTCGACCGGTTCCGATCGACTGTGTCGGCGGCGGGCCATGTCAGCTACTCGTGTTCGTCGGCCGCGACGGCGCGATCGATCAGTGCAGCCAGCCGGACCGCTTCGGCGGCACTGTCGTCGTGAACGAAGCGCAGTTCCGGAACGTGGCGCACCTTGATGGCTCTGCCCAGCTTGCCACGCAGAAAACCCGCGGCGTGCTTCAGACCCTCGAGTGCTTCCTCCGCATCCGCGTCGGGCTCGAGCAGGCTGAAGTAGACCCGCGCAACGCTGAGGTCTCGCGACAGGTCCACCGACGTCAGTGACACGTTGCGCACGCGCGGATCCTTGACCTCGAACTGCAACAGCTCCGCCAGCGTGCGCTGGACCTGGTGCCCGAGCCGCTGATGCCTGGAAAACTCGCGTGGCATGACTGTGCTTCCGGTGCCCGCTCTAATCCAGCGTCCGCGCCACTTCGATACGCTCGTAGCACTCGATCTGATCGCCGACCCTGACATCGCTGTAGTTCTTGACGCCGATGCCGCACTCCGTACCCGAACGCACTTCGTTGACGTCGTCCTTGAAACGGCGCAGCGACTCCAGTTCGCCCTCGTAGATGACAACGTTATCGCGCAGCACGCGGATCGGGTTGGCGCGCTTAACGTAGCCTTCCGTCACGATGCAGCCGGCAACATCGCCAAACTTGGGCGAGGAAAACACTTCCTTGACCTCGGCCAGGCCGACGATCTGTTCGCGGATCTCCGGCGACAGCATGCCGCTGAGCGCCGCCTTCACGTCGTCGATCGCCTCGTAGATGATGCTGTAATAGCGAACGTCGACGCCGGACTCCTTGATCGCCGTGCGTGCTGCCGCATCCGCGCGCACGTTGAAGCCAATGATCACGGCGTTCGACGCGGCCGCAAGCGTTGCGTCCGTTTCCGTGATTCCGCCGACTCCCGCGCTCAGCACGTTGACCTTCACTTCGTCGGTCGACAGCTTCGTGAGCGCATCGCGCAGCGCTTCGGCACTGCCGTGCACATCAGACTTGATGATGACCGAAATCGTATCCGCCTCGGCATCCTTCATCTGGCTGAACATGTCTTCGAGCTTCGCTGCCTGCTGCTGCGCAAGCTTCGTCTCGCGCGTCTTCGCCCGGCGGAACTCGGCAGCTTCACGCGCCTTGCGCTCGTTCTTCACGACCATGAAATCGTCGCCCGCGCTGGGCGTTTTGCCAAGTCCGAGCACGACGGCGGGACTCGACGGTCCGGCGGAGTCTATTGACTTCTGCGTCTCGTCAAACATGTTGCGAATGCGGCCGTATTCCTCGCCGGCGATGATCATGTCGCCCTGCTTGAGCGTGCCGGACTGCACCAGCAGGGTCGCAACGGCGCCGCGGCCTTTCTCGAGACTCGACTCGATAACCAGCCCCCTGGCGGGACCCTCCGCGACCGCCGTCAGGTCCATAACCTCGGCCTGCAGAAGGATCGCATCGAGCAAATTATCGACGCCTTCCCCGGTCTTCGCCGATACATGCACGAACAGGTGCTCGCCACCCCAGTCCTCCGGGATGATTTCGTGCTGTGCCAGTTCGTTGCGCACACGATCCGGGTCGGCATTTTCCCGGTCGATCTTGTTGACGGCGATGACAAGCGGCACACCCGCAGCCTTCGCATGTTCGATGGCCTCGATAGTCTGCGGCATGACGCCGTCATCCGCGGCCACCACCAGGACGACGATGTCGGTCGCCTGGGCGCCGCGTGCGCGCATCGCCGTGAACGCGGCGTGACCCGGCGTATCGAGGAACGTGACACGACCTTTCTCGGTCTTCACCGAGTACGCGCCGATATGCTGTGTAATACCGCCGGCTTCCGCGTCGGCGACGTGCGTCCGGCGAATGTAATCCAGCAACGAGGTCTTGCCGTGATCGACATGACCCATAATCGTAACGACAGGCGGCCGCGAAACCTGCTCGCCGGTCTCGACCTGCTCATCCGCAAGCAGCTTCTCATCGACGTCCTCGGCTGCAATCGGCTTCGCAATATGACCGAGTTCCTCGACGACCAGCGTTGCGGTGTCCTGGTCGATAACCTGGTTGATCGTCACCATGGCGCCCATGTTGAAGAGCACCTTCACGACTTCGTTGCCCTTGATCGCCATGCGCTGCGCGAGCTCCGAGACCGCGATGCTCTCGGGAATCTCCACCTCGCGCACCACGGGCGCGGTGGGCTTTTCGAAACCGTGCTGCGAGTCGCCGCCAACCGCCATGTGCCGGCGCCGGATTGGCGCTTTACGCTTGCGCCGGCCACTCTTGTCGCCGGCCACGTGCAGTTCCTTGCGGCCGTAACGGGTCTCCGGGCGCTCCGGCTTGGCCTTGCCTTTCTCTTTTTCTTTTTCCTTGGCACGTCGGGCGCGGGCATCTTCTTCCGCCTTTTCGAGACGTACCTTTTCCTCGGCCTCGGCAGCCGCCGCCTGCTCTGCCGCCTTGCGGGCCTCTTCCTCGGCGTCCAGCCGCGCTCTTTCTTCCAGCTGCCGCTTCTCTTCCTCGACGCGCGCCGCTTGCTCCTTTTCGGCCAGCAGGCGCTCCTGCTCGCGCTGCTCCGCCTCCAGGCGTTCCTCTTCCTCGCGGCGCTTGCGATCGAGCTCTTCCTGCTCCTTCTGCGCCTGCTTCTCGAGAACATCGCGCTTTATATACGTACGCTTGCGCCGAACCTCGACGTTCACCGTGCGCGAACGTCCCTGTGCGCCCGACAGCTTGAGTTCAGACTGCGACTTGCGCTTCAGCGTAATGCGCCGGGGCGCAGCGTCGCCTGCCGGCGCTTCCGCCTGACCATGACTACGACGCAGGAAGGTCAACAACTCGAGCTTCGCATCGTCGCTTATGGTGTCTTCCGAGCTGCTGACCTGGATACCCGCCTCGTCGAGCTGCGAGAGCAGCTTCTCGACCGGTACCTTCAGAACCTCGGCGAATTGTGCAACTGTGACATCTGCCATACTTTACTCCGCGCGTATTGCGCTCAGGCCTGCTGTTCCTCCGCGAACCAGTGTTCGCGCGCCTTCATAATCAGCGCAGCAGCCTGTTCTTCGTCCATTTCATTGATCTCGAGCAAGTCATCCGTCGCGAGTTCGGCGAGGTCTTCGCGCGTCACGACGCCCTTGCTGGCGAGCAGATAGGCCAGGCCCTTGTCCATGCCTTCGAGCTCGAGCAGATCTTCCGCCGGCTCGGCTTCATCGATTTTCTCCTCCTGCACGATGGCCTGCGTCAGCAGCACATCGCGCGCGCGGCTGCGCAGCTCCGTTACGATATCCTCGTCGAACTCCTCGATCTCGATCAGTTCCGAAGCCGGCACGTAGGCCACCTCCTCGATCGTCGAGAAACCCTCCTGCACGAGAATGAGGCCGATTTCCTCGTCGACATCGAGCTGTTTCGAGAACATCTCGATGAGTTCCTTCATTTCGGATTCGCTCTTCTGTTCTGCGTCGGCGGCCGTCATTACGTTGAGTTCCCAGCCGCTGAGTTCGCTCGCGAGCCGGATATTCTGGCCACCACGTCCAATCGCCTGCGACAGCTTGTCCTCTTCCACGGCGATATCCATGCTGTGCGAGTCTTCGTCGACGACGATCGATACGACTTCGGCCGGTGACATCGCATTGACGACGAACTGTGCCGGGTTCTCATCCCAGAGGATGATGTCCACACGCTCGCCAGCGAGTTCGTTCGACACGGCCTGGACTCGCGAGCCGCGCATGCCGACGCAGGCGCCGACAGCGTCGATGCGCTTGTCGTTGCTCCTCACGGCGATTTTCGCACGCAGCCCCGGGTCGCGCGCCGCGCCCAGAATATCGATGAGACCCTGGCCGACTTCCGGTACCTCGATCTTGAACAGTTCGATAAGGAACTGCGGAGACGTCCGCGTCATAAACAGCTGCGGGCCACGTGGTTCCGAACGCACCTCGGTCAACAGGGCCTTGATGCGGTCCTGCGGCCGAACCGGTTCCCTCGGCACCATCTGGTCGCGCGCCACGAAGCCCTCGGCATTGCCGCCGAGATCGATGTATACGCCGTTGCGGTCGACTCGCTTGACGAGGCCGGAAAGCAGCTCGCCCTCGCGATCCTTGTACTCCTCCACGACCTGCTCACGCTCGGCCTCGCGCACCTTTTGCACGATCACCTGTTTCGCGGTCTGCGCCGCGATGCGGCCGAACTCCACCGAGTCCATCGGCACCTCGACGAAGCCGTCGGGCTCGGCATTCTCGTCGATGTCGACCGCGTCGATCATGCGCAACTCGCGGTCCGGGAATTCCAGCTCCGTGGACTCGTCCTCGAAAACCTTCCAGCGCCGGAAAGTATCGTAGTCGCCGGTCTCGCGGTCGATAGCGACCCGCACGTCGATATCCTCACCGTGCTTTCTGCGCGTCGCGGACGCAAGCGCGGCTTCGATCGCCTCGAATATGATCTCTTTCTCGACGCCCTTCTCGTTCGAAACCGCGTCGACCACCATCAGGATCTCTTTACTCATTACCTAGAACTCCGATTTTGCCCGTGTCGTCAACTGGCGCCGGGCACGAGTCGGGCGGTGTCGATCGTCGCCACCGGCAAGGTGTGCGACACGCCATCCACGTCGACCACGATATTTTCGTCATCCGATGACACCAGCGTGCCCCGGAATCGCCGCCGCCCCTCGATGGGGAAGCGCATCTGCACCTTCACGGTTTCTCCTTCAAACCGTTGAAAGTGCTCAATTTTTGTCAACTTCCTGTCAAGTCCGGGCGACGACACCTCGAGGTCGTAATGTCCCGGCAGCGGATCCTCGACGTCGAGGAGCGCGCTGACAGCCAGGCTGACCTTCTCGCAGTCGTCCAGGCCGATGCCCCCAGGCTTGTCGATAAATACCCGCAAGACGCCATGTTTGCCGCCGATATTCACTTCCAGGTCCGACAGTTCGTAACCCAGTCGTTCGATGGTCGGCTCGAGCAATTTCAGCAACTCGTCACGCGCCACTATTAAACCTAACCATATGTTTTAAAACAAAAAAATGGGCCAAAGGCCCATTATCTTCCCACGCGGTTGCCCTGTCAGCGGGCAGACTTTGGTAGCGGTGCGTGTCAGGACTCGCATCCTTCCGGAAGGCTCCATTCCGGCCCCACCACCGCGTTGGCGCGCGATTATACGGCAATCGTTACGCCGTGCGCAATGCTTCCGCAAGGCCCCTGCCGCAGCTAGACTGGCCACCCCTGCGCGTTGGATAAGGACATTCCATGTACGACTTTGCGGTAATCGGCGGCGGTATCGTCGGCCTGTCCGTGGCATGGCAGTTGCGCCGCAGGCAGCCGTCCCGGCGCATTGTCCTGATCGAGAAAGAGTCGGCCGTTGCCCGCCACCAGACCGGTCACAACAGCGGCGTGATCCATGCCGGCATCTACTATGAGCCGGGCAGTCTGAAAGCCGAACTGTGCCGCAAGGGCGTGGCAGAAACCCTGCGCTTTTGCAGCGACAACGACATCCCGCACGAGCAGTGCGGCAAACTCATCGTGGCCACGAATGCCGACGAGCACGAGCGCATGCTCGCCCTGTACGAGCGCGCGCTGCAAAACGGCATCCGGGTGGAACTGCTGGACGAAGCGCAGCTGAAATCCGCCGAGCCGAACGTGGCGGGCGTCGGTGCCATTCTCTCGCCGACTACCGGCATCGTCGATTACGTGACGGTGGCCGAAGCCATGGCGCGCCGGCTGGAGGAACTCGGTGGCGACATCCGTACAAACGCCGAAGTCACCGCCATCGACGAATCCGCCGAGGCGGTTACCATACACATCGACGGCGACCAGCCGATCGAGGCTCGCTGCCTCGTTGCTTGCGGTGGCCTCATGGCGGACCGCCTCGCCGCGATGATGCAACTCGATGTCGACTTCCGGATCGTGCCCTATCGTGGGGAGTACTACAGGCTGCCCGACGACAAGAGTTCGATCGTCCGGCACCTCATTTACCCCGTCCCTGAACCCGGCCTGCCGTTTCTCGGCGTGCACCTGACGCGAATGATCGACGGTTCCGTCACGGTAGGCCCGAATGCCGTCCAGGGCTGGAAGCGCGAAGGCTATGGACGCCTTAATTTCAGCGTTCGCGATACCTCGGAGATGCTCGCGTTTCCGGGCTTCTGGCGCGTTACGGCCGACAACCTGGGCGTCGGACTCGCCGAAATGTGGAACTCCGTCTGGAAGCGCGGCTACCTCAGGCAGGTGCAAAAGTATTGCCCGTCCGTGCGCCTCGCTGACCTGCGGCCCTACCCGGCGGGTATACGCGCCCAGGCGGTCAGGCGGGATGGCACGCTGGTTGACGACTTCCTGTTTGCGGAGACGCCCCGCAGCCTTCACGTCTGCAACGCGCCGTCGCCTGCGGCGACGTCCGCGATTCCGATCGGCGAGGTGATTTGCGACAAGATCCTGCAGAAAAGTGCCCCGCCAGGGGAACCCTGACGGGGCAACAAGCGCTCAGGCAATATAGGGGGGTTGCCGTAGGCTTGAACTGCTCTTGTTATGAGCGAACCGTAGCGCCGGCAACCGCGCCCAACAATCGTGGTTAATACGGATTATTGGTGTTTGGCGGATCCGTCTCCGTAGCCCATTCGTTGTGCCCACGGCAGCAGTTCGGGCAGCACAGCCTCGAGGTGGGAACGGTAGCGCTGCCAACGACCACTGGCTTCCCCGTAAAGATCCTCTGTTACCTGGTTATAGCTGGGCGTACTGATTCGCCCGCGACTTTTTGCCGTGTCCACGAAATTGCGCACGCCCTCTTCCCAGTCCAACCCGAGAAAGTCGAGGCATCCGCCCACTGTCGCCTCGAAATCCGAGATCAGCGTTTCGTACTGCACCGTGTGCACAGCCAGCGGGAGTTTTTCGCGATACACCGACCACAGAGTCATTGCACGATCGTACAGCTTTGCGGCGCTGGACAGTTCCGTGAAATTGATCATTCCCTCGTTCATGCGGAAATTCCGCAGGTAACAGCTGAGCACGGCATCGCAGGGATGTCGCTGGACGAAGAGGAAACGTGCACCGGGAAACACCCGCTCGATCAGGGCGGCCTGCACGATGTTGAGAGGTTGCTTGTCGATGATCAGGGATGCCTGCTCGTCCCGCGGTATGTGAGCATCCAACTCGTCGAAGTAGACCCGCCGCAAGCTTGCGACCTGCCCGGCGTCGAGTTGCAGGAGACCTTCACCGTAATCGCCGACCGTCTTCAGGAACTC
>WOR8_10001993_pt1 | contig 20418 bp, 28 predicted proteins | sample DeeMarSeWOR38_10_FD_19890 | JGI IMG/M metagenome (IMG submission 19890) | reverse complement strand
TCGTGAGCAGCTGAGATGTGGGGGAAAAAAATTTAGAGTATATTGTTTCTTTTTTAGAACAAATCTTTTTAAATTCAGAAGCTAATTTAATCAGGTTCCAGGAGTTCAGTTCAGATGGGAAAGCTATCTCAAAAGATATTCACAGAGGATCAGCTTAGAGAAAAAGTTACTATCAGAGTTCTGCCAGAAAAGATGCAGATTTATCCCAGGTTCAAAGAATTGGTTTGTGAGCAGCTGGGCTCTGATGTTTGTTTTGTTACAACTTCTCTCTGGGAGGCATTTCTCCAGGCTATGGATGAAAATCCTCCAACAACTAACCAGCCTATTGAAATGAAGTTTATGAGGCAGAATGTTCAGATCAATATAGGCTGCCAGATCCTATATCAGCCAAAAAAAGCCAGGAGATCTCCTCCAGGAACTCATCTGGGCACTTTGAAAAGTTTTCCTTTCTACATTGATAAACATAATGAGCAGCTCCTTCCTCAGATCCTGGATCAGTGGGCAACCATGAAAGAAGAATCAAAAACATTCTGGAGAGCCAGGCTCCAGGAGGCTGGAATTATTCCTCCTGAAATTAAATCACACCCCTATGTTTCCACTCCAGCCAAAGATAAACCACTTAAAAAAATTTACAAAACATTGGAGAATAGTATGACAATTGTCAGCAGATGGTTGAAAAGAAAGCTGTGGAGTGATTGATTGATTTGCCAGCTGGAATTTATCCCAGGGTTTCTCAGTGTGTTCATAGATCCAGAAAGGGAGGGAGATGTTATTTTCCTGGATCTCCCAGATGTGTTGATGGTTATCCTTTTTGTTGTTTTCATCCTAGCTGTAATCAGAATAGATGCAGATTGTTGAAAGGTAAAAAATTAGTGAGTTAGTTTTTTATACTCTATATCTTAGAATTTACGATATGGAGCTCATTGAGGTAATTGTGGGGATGATTATTGCATTAATTTTGGTTAGTGCTTTCACTGTGTTTCAGGATTCTGAGCCTGAGCAGATGTTAATGGCTGGAGGATTAGCATCTAGTTCTGGGTTGATAAATTATGGGGATCTTAAATTTTATTCTGATTATGTTCTTGGAACTGAAATGAGTTCAATTGAGTGGGGAGAGTTGGAGCCTGGAGATGTTGCCAATGTTAGCTGCATTATTTTGAATACCAAAAAAGAAAGTATGCTACTGGATTTTTATACGGATAATTGGGATCCTTCAGCTGCTCAGGAATTTCTAAATCTTTCCTGGAATTATGATGGAGTTGCCCTGGATTATTATGAATATGTTGAGGTTGTTTTTTCTTTAAGTGTTTCAATTGAGATCAAAGATATTGAGAGCTTCAGTTTTGATATAACTGTTTTTCAGGTTCTTTGAGATTTGGAGCCTAAATTGGGCTCCTTTTATTTGCGAAATATCCTTTAATGTTTAAGATTAAACTGCTCTATATTAGAGATACATAAAAGAGTGAGTGTTAGTGTTTTCTTCTCTTTTCTATATGCTAGATAAGTTTTAAATGGGCAGTATGTGATAGCTTAGAGGGGAGTTAATCATGTCAAATTCTGAACTGAATGAAACTGAAGAAAAGGCTGTTTTTTTCCAAAAAATGAATATTAGGGATCTTTATGGATGTGCTTCATGTGGAAATGGGCTGCATATTACGATCCCAGCAAAATTGGTTAGAGCTTTTGATATTGAATCTGGGGATGAGTTGCTTTTGAAAATTGAGGAGGTTAGATATGGCAATCTCAGGGAGATCCAGAAAAAAGTAAATGTTGGATCCTCCAGGATCTCCAGGAGTTCAAAGAAAGATGAATAAAACAAAAATTGAGTATTTGGATTATACCTGGAATCCTATTGTTGGATGCTCTGGAGTTGGCTGTGCTGTTGCCTCTCATTGCTGGGCTAGAAAACAGGCTAAAAGGAGAAAAAATGATTGTTCTCTTTGTTACAGATTCCAGCCTCATGTTCATTTTGAAAGAATGGATCAGCCATCCAAAGTTAAAAAGGCTGCCAGAATTGGAGTTTGTTTTATGGGAGATTTCTTTGATTCCATGATTGATGGTTCCACTAGGGCTGAGATCATGATGCAGATGCTAAATAATCCCAGGCACACTTTTATTGTTTTTACTAAGCAGCCTCAGAATATTGATTTAGAAGAAATATATCCTGATAATATGTGGATTGGAGTTTCGGTTAATAAGAAAAAAGATCTGCATAGAATTGATATGCTAAGATTAGTTAAATGTAAAATTAAGATTGTTAGTTTTGAGCCTGTTCTGGAGGATCTTGGATATCCTAATCTTAAAGGAATTGATTGGGTTATTGTTGGAGCTCAAACAAATCCAAAGTTTCAACCTAAATTTAGTTGGATAGCTTCTATATTTGATGTTACAGCTCATGAGCAGATTCCTCTTTTTGTTAAAAATAATTTGGATTCCAGGATGATTCATCAATATCCAAAAAAGTAATTGATATCCTGGATTTATCCAAAAGGAAAAGCTGTGTTTATGTTGGGATTGAAAACTCCAGCTATGTTGAGCCCAATTAAAACAGCTACTACAATAATTGTTATTATTAATCCAGCTGCCAGGTAATCATTTTTATTCCATACCAAAGTTATCCCTCCTTTTTGATTTGTTTTCCTATGAAATTCACAGCATCTCTTTGCTGTCTTTTAGATATGCCCATGTAGTTTTCTTCTATGATCCTGGTTGATTTAATTCCTGAAAAACTTTTGATTTGTGTAAGATTTGCCTGGGGATTTGAGCAAAGTTCTGTGATTCTGTTGAGCCTCAAAAAATGAGGATAGTATTCTGAGCCCAATATTTTTTTTACTATATTGTTGGCTGTGGATCTATGGATATTTGGGAAAAGCCATTTTGCTTTAATTCTTGATGTTGTTCTTTTTTGATGGTTCCATCTTTCCAAAAGTTTCCTAGAACTTTTTAGGCTCCTGGCTTTTTCTAGCCATTGACACACAACATCCATCCCTGGAAACCATAATGGAAAATCCAGAGGTTCTGTTTGTGCTGATCCTTTTTTTCTAATTCCTAGATCTAGGGTAAAATAATCTTTTGAGATGCTGCAATCTCCCACAGTTCTTTCATATAATTCTGATTTTCTGGATCCTGAATAATATAGCAGCCAGAAATAACTGAGCTGTTCTTTTGTGAGTTTCTTTTTTGTTGCCTCCACTTTTTCCTGGATGATACTGAACTCCAGCTGCTCAGTTTGTTTTCCTTCTTTATAGTGAGGCATCTGAAAATTCTCCATATTTCTGATCCAGTTTGTGTTCTTTTATTTGGAGATGAGCCAGATACAACTGTTGAATCAGGGCTAATCCCAGGAATTTTTCCAGGAAATTAAACCAAAATAAATCCAGGAAAGCTGCCATCACTCCAGCCATTAAAATTATTATGAGTTCCAGGCTGATTGCATACAGCCAGACTTTGTTTTTTTTATTCATTGAAAATCACTCACACTTTTGTGCTGTTTTGCCCAGGGTATTTGCCCATAAATTATGAGGATGTTCTGAGCTCTATTCTTTCTTATTATCTCCTGGATCCAGATCTCTGGGCTGGCTTTCAATCTAATTCTAGTTAGATCTCCCAGATGTTTGATGATCTCTTTCTCTCCTGGAATCGATCCTGATCTATCATTCAAAGTTGTCCACCACAAAATTAAGGGCTGGTTATTACTTGGATTAATAACCATTTATTGTTTACTGTCATGTGGTTTTCTCTCTGATATCTGAGAAACTGGCAGCCTTTATTATAATATTATATACTAAATATGCACACACACAAATATACCACTGGTTTTAATACTATGGCAGAAGTTTTTAAGAACTTCTCAGAGCTTCTGGAGAGTTTCACAGCAGCCTGGAGAGAAGGAGAGGCTGCAATGATCCTGAAACATTGAGAGATACTTCAGGGATGCTAAAAACTTTAAAAGATTTTTCAACTGCTCATTCATCCTCATCAAATCTTTCTGGAAATTGTGCCTCCAATGATTCTTTCAGTTGCCTGGTTTTCCAGGCTGATAGTGAGATCTTATGTTCATCTCTGAGGTATATTCTCATCTTTCCCACTGATAGTTTCCCAGTTCTTTCTGAGATAAACTGATTCATTACTGGGATGAGTTTCTCCTCTATTTGTTTCTCTGTTAGTTCTGATGTTTCTTTTGCCAGTGCCTGATCTTTGGCTTGCTCATACCTTTCAAATTGGGTTTCTCTTTTCTTTCTTTCATATTGAGCTCTAAATACAGAGCAGCCATCAAAAAGTTTACATCCCAGGCAGCTGTCTTTTGTGCATAGATCTGTATCAAACATCCTGTAATATAATTCTCCCATCTGATACCAATACACTTTTTCATTTCTTTGGCTGGGTTTCACTCTGTATGCCAGGGCATGACCTCTGCCAATTACATGAACAACATGGCTGATCAGATAAGCTCTGATAGTTTTATCCAGAAGAGCCAGGTTAATGATGGGGATGAAAACTGGATGAACTAAAAATCTTTGGCTTTCCAATGTATGCACTAGAACTTTCTGGAGTTCTTTATACCAATCTCTTTTTCCCAGGGCATAACTGGGCTCATCAAAAACGATTGCTTTTCCCATTCTGAGCCTGGGCAATAAACTGAGATATTCACTCTGCCTAAAAACTATCTGATTCACTTTGAATCTGTCATGCCCTGATGGAGTTAATCCTTCACAGATCCTGGCTAGATCTATTGCTGAATAACTCTTTCCAATGCCAGCCTCTCCAACTACTGCCACGTTTGTATAGAGTTTGTGATTTACTCTGTATCTGAGTTGGCTGGAAAAGAATGGGCTAACTCCCATCTCAGCACTTACAACTGTTTCCCAACCATTAAAATTCTGAAGTTTCAGGCTCATATTGTGGCTCCTCTCCAGCTCCAATCATTTCTGATGGAGGCACTCCTGGATCATCCTCATCCTCCTCTATTTCTTCAGCTCTGCTTTCTTCAGTGTTTCTGGCTCTATGCCCAGTGAATATTTCTTTTGGCTGATTTTTTAGCAGCATCTGTTTTCTCATCAAAAGATTAAAACAGGCATGCAGAACTTGGAAATAATCAAAAGTTTCTGTTTCCGTCATTGGATTAATTCCTTTTCTGATTAAATATTCATCTGATGCTGGGATATCACAGAACACAGGTCTATTGTCCACATACACTTTCCTTTTTGCTGCCTCAATTTCCTCATCAAATTTTTCATCTTTGAGTGCATCTGGGATCATTGCCACAAATCCCTGGACAGCCTCTCTTAATTCTTCAGAACTATATTGAATATTTAGGATGGCTTTCTGGATTGTTATTATGGCATTGGTATAAATGAAATTGATGGGCAGCCTATCTCTCATGGTTAATTTTGCTTCAGGGAAAATTTCTGAAAGATCAACTATTGAGCCCAGTTCCATTATTTCTTTTTCTGACAAAACAACTCCTCAAATTGCATTACATCTTCTATGTATATAAAATTAAATATATCTTCTAATTAATAGCAATGGGGAAAGTTTGTGGGTTTGAAAAAGAGAGTGAAAGGCTCAGCTGCTCAAATTGGAAATCTGTATGAGGATAAACCCAGACAAAAACATGCTAATGCGAGAACACATGGATCAGGGAGGTCTTTCTCTCCCCAGAGCAGATCTGTTGATTCAATGAAATCTCCAGGGCATGGAGTTCTTTTTAGTTATGATCCTTCAGCAAAAAAAAAATACGTTGATGGAAATCTGCATCATGAAGGATATTATGGAGAATATCCAGAGGCTGTGAAAAGTGCAAAGAAAAATAAAGGAGTTGTTGTTAAGGGCACTGGCATTTATTCCACAAGTTTTGAGGTTTTTGCTCCAGTTTCAAAGCTGATGATAGTTAGAGCAAAAGCAGAGAGCAGAGCTTCTGGATCTGATGATGAGAATTAATTTTTGATTGCTATGTTTTTCTGGGAAATAAGATTCTTATAGATCTTTCACAGATTATCTCTGGAGGAAAAAATCCATGACTATATGGAAATCCATGAATATATGGAGATGGGCAGAATGGGTTTAAAAAAGAGAGTGAATGGCTCACCTGCTCAAATTGGGAATCTGTATGAAGATAAGCCCAGGCAAAAACATGCTAATGCAAGAACACATGGATCTGGAAGCGCTTTCTCTCCACAAAGCAGATCTGTTGAATCAATGAAAAGTATGCCAACTATGTCAGCAGAAAAATTCAATATGAACAAAGATAAATATCAATTTTCATTTAGCCAGAAAGCTATGAGAGAATTCGCATTGACTTCTCCTTATGCCAAAAAAAATGCCAAAGTAATTAAAATCGGAGAAACAGGATTGTATGCTGTGGAAAGATCAGTTCCAGTGGGAGCTGATCCTCCAAAAGAGGATCCAAAGCAGAAAGCCAGCAGATTAAGAATCAAAGCAAATCAGGATTATGTTGCTGGAAAAATAACCAGGGTTACTTGGCAAAAAAAGATGAGGGCTGCTGATAAATTAGAGGCTCCAACAAAAGAAGATATAGTTAATCAGATGAGGCAGAGAGAGTTTGATCAGGGAAAACCAAAGGAATATGAAAAGCAGTATAACGGATATGCCAACTGGGATACATGGGAAACATGCCTATTGATGGATAATCATCAAAGATCTCAGAGATGGATGAGTGATTGGAGTAAAAACTTTAATCGCAAAATTAAGGCTGGAACTTTTGATCCTGAAAAGGCTGAAAGTGTTGTTTCAAAACATATTGTGCCAGCTGCCAGGGGATCCAGATCTAAGGCATGGGCTGTGGGAGAGGATTTCACTCCAGATCCTGATATAGATCCAAAGAAAGTGAATAAAGCCCAGGTTGTAAGACACATCATTGAATACAATGATTAACCTGGATTTTATTCTCCCCAATTTTTTTTCCATTCAGCTGCTCAAATATTTTTATTCTGTTTTCAAAAGCAGTGATCAGATCTTTGTAAATCAATCTTTGATCTCTTAAAGATAGATCACTAAATCTTTTCATCAATTTATTCATATTCATTTTTAATCCTCCACAACTTTTCCCTGTTCTTGGGCTTTCTTTTTCCAATCCCTATCCCAGAGGTTCCTGGCTACTGCATTGGGTTTTTCTGCTTTTTCTACTGTGGAGATTCCTGATGTGTTAGCCAGTGCCTGGAGAATGTGCCTTCTGCCTAATCCTCCAATGCCCTGAGATCCAGTGAGCCACCATTCTGTGATATGCCCCCAATATCTGACTTTATCATAAACAAATCTGTATGAGAAATGGGAGAGTGATGCCAGTGTGCCATCTTGGAGAACTGCCATTTTTCTTTCATCTATTCTCATCTGGGCTTTTAGTTCTGGGGATGTGCCCAATTGTTCAGCTAATCTTTTGGCTACAATTACGCTGCCTTCTTCTCTGGCTGATGTTGGAGCTGATGGTCTAATCGTTGGCATGGGCAACTGGGATCCTATGGTTTTTTGCACTTTTGATTCCATATCTGCAACTTCTGGGATTGTTTCCATGCTTTGAGGATGATCTCCTTCAGCTGGAGTTGGATCCTGAGCTTCTGGAATTGGAACTTTGAGGTTTTTTTGTTGGGCAGTGATTATTTGTATTCTTGAATTGATTTGTTGCCAGGTTTCATCTATTTGGTTGGGATTTGGAATATTTTTTGGTTCTTTTGGCATGTTTACATCCTCAATGCTACTTTTAGAGCAGTTGCCAGAGTTTGAGCTGTTTGATTTGCTGCCTGGGTAACATACACAATTTCTGTTTCTGTTGGAGTTTTGATTATTCCCAACAAAACTAGGGCTGAACAGATAGCAAATCCCATGCCAGCTGCCAAAATAGTATTTACTAGCCAGCCTTTCATGGCACTTTGTCTTTCCTCCCAGAATGTTTGTGAGGCTCTCCTATCCTCCTCCTGTTTGATATCCTCCTCTGAGATTGATCTCATGCCAGCTGGAGTTAGGGGAGCTTTTTCTAATCCCACTGTTACTTGGATTGTGGATTCTGTAAGTTTATCTCTCATAGTTTCTGGAACGGTTCCCCAGAATTTTTCTCCCCATAATGTTCTTACTGCATCTCCCAGGGATCCCAGATTTCGCCAGTAGCCATTTTCTATTTCCCAGGTGTATGCAGTGCCCTCCATCCCAAAATACCTAGTAATTGGTTTCTTCAAAAATTTGCCAACTATTCCAGTAAATCCTGGATGGAGTTTAAAAAATCTTTGAGGAGGCATGCCTTTAACTTTTTGGCACTCAATGGAGATGGATGTTTCCTCCTCTATTCCCAGATCAATAAATCTGTGATCAGCTGGAATAATTTTGACAACTTGATTGCCCATCCATGGTCTTAAAAATAATCCAATGAGCAATCCAACTCCAATAAAAATTCCCATCATGACTAGATTCAATGGGTTTGTAAAAAAGCCAACAAAGAGATCCATAACCATTTCAAGATCCCTCCTGATCTATTTTAAAAACTGCATCTTTAAATTTTTCAACTTCTTTCTGGGATCCATAAAGTTTTAGATAACAAACAAATAACTGATCTGGATCCCTATTCCAAAATCTTTTTCTTATTTCTATGTTCTGGATTTTCAAAATCAACTCCTCCAATACTCTACATGCTTATTTTACTGAGCTTTTATATAAAATTTTAAATAGACAACACGAATATTATGTATCAACTAGGGAGAGCTTCAAAGTGCCAATTAATCCATCTAACTCCTGGAAAGATTTTTTGGTTAGATTTGAGGCTCTCTCTTATCCCCAGCTGTCTTTGGGGAGGTGTATGTGAACATGCCAAAGAATGGAGCTTCTGGAGGAACGATCCTCAGCATAATCAGGACACCTCTGGGCATTATAGTTCTATTCATAATCATGCTGGTTCTCTCTGGCTTGAGTATTGCTTCGGCAATCTCAGGTGAACTCACTGCTGCTGCTGTTAGCTCTGCTGGTCTATTGGTCGTTATAGTGCTCTTGGTAGTCATTGCAGCATTAGGAAAGTGATTTCCTGATGTTGAATGACACTCCAGGATCTGAAAGGGATGGGATATCCAATTGTGTGAGCTCTCATGTTATCGCAAATTCCTTTCAGTTTCTGGAGCCTTTTTCCCTATTGTGTTTTACCAGGAGAATATTGGTTCCAATATAGGATCTGATTTTATTGTTTGAACGATTTGAAAAATTCAATGAAGATCCATATCTATGGGTTGATGAACTTTCCCTAAATTTTAGGGGAATTAACTTTAACATTTTTCAGAAATTTAAATTGATTCAGAAGATTGCTATCTATGGCTCAATGGTGTGCCTGGCTGCCTGGATCCTTTTTGGTTTTGATTCCACTCCTCTCCAGTTTATTCACGTTTTATATGAAGGAGTGCCAGCCTGGATCAGTGGATCAGCCTCCATTGAGCAGCTGGGAGCCATCTATTCTCAATATTATGGGAAAGAAATGCACTATTCAGCTTTTGTAATTTATTTTCTTTTGTTTTATTTGATGAGCAGATCCTGGGAGAAAGCTGGAATAAAAGGATCTAAAAATTTAGTTTTTAGTTTTGCTGGGATGTTTTTGAGCATTGCAGTTTTTGAGTGGTTTTGGATTCTAAGTTTTGCTCATTTCCAGAATCAGCCCTGGGTTAGCACTTGGCAGTTTCCTCAGATGAAAATTCTTCTTCAGAATACTTTTTTCACAGTGGCTGGAGGATTAACTTTGTTGTATATGCTAACTGAAAGATATCATTGGAAAGATAAACAGATCCTAGGCAGAGTTTATTATTTCAGATTAAAGAGTTGGCTGCCCTGGGTTTTTATTGGAGTTAGTATTTTGGCTGGATTGTTGTGGATTTATTATCCCTGGGATGTTCAGCTGCTCACTGTTACTCTGGAGAATGGGGAGATCTGGCAGAGTTCCAGGTTGTTTCCTCAAACTTTATACACTGTTGATTTGAATCCAGCTGATGGAGTTAATGCTGGAGTGTGGTTTTGGATTGAAAATGATTTGATTCATGCTGTGAATACTGGAGTTAAATTCTTATGGGCAATCACTACATATTACGTTTTTAGAGTTAGAAAACCATATAGTGAGGAATTAATTTGAAAAGTAAATTTATTTCAATTTTGATTTTAGGGATCATGATTGTTTCTTTGATTCCCATTCATTCAGTTTTTGCTGCCACAATTTTTGAGGATGATTTTGATAATGCTGATCCATTAGGTAGTTGGACACTTTCTGAGGTTGGTGTTGGGGATGTATCTGTCAGTAATTCAATTTATTATGACGGCAATTCCTCAATAAAAATCTATGATCCAGATGGTTCAAACTGGGCATATATGTATCAAACAATTGCAGATTATCCTGATGATTTTCATTCTAAATGGGTTTTTTATGTGGATTCCAGTGTTACTCCTTTTTATGGGCAAATTGTTACCTTCAAAGACGATAATAACGGGAGAGAATATCCTTTTTATGCTAACTACACAGCTGCTGGAAAATATATGCTCGAGGGATATGTTGGATCATCCAGAGTAAATTTAATTGAAATTCCAACTGAAACCTGGATTGTTTGTGATGTTTTTATTGATGGCATTGCTAAAACTTATAGCCTTTATGTTAATGGGATGCTGGTTGGAGTTGGGGATGGATTTACTTATGGAGCTCCATCTGAATTGATAGAAGTTGGTTCAGATAATTTTTCCTCTGATTTAGTTATTTATTTTGATTCCATCATAATTGATGAAAATATGACACTCCCAGATTTTTCTGGATATTTAACTGATCTTAGCTCTCCAGTTTTTAGGGAGGATTTTGAGGATTGGAACTATTTTGAATGGGATGAAATTGGAGGAGGTGTTACTGTTGATTCTGGCTCTGCTTTTGAGGGATCTTTCGGAGGCAATTTTTCTGCTGGAGCTGGAATAAGCATGATTTCGAGAGAATCTTCACATCCTGATGTTTCTAATACTACTTTAAGATATATGTTCAAGTGGACAGATCATAGTTTGGTTGGAGGCTATCAGGATGCTCATTGGCTAAGTGCCATCTATTTGGATGATGGAGATGCTTCAGGAAATCCTCAGAGATCTGGAGTTATTATAGAATGTAATGAAACTCCTCAAAAATTTTATTTTAGATTATATAATATTTTTGATAATGACCTGGGAGGCTCTGATGCTGTTTCAAATGATACAGGAGTGGAGGTTATTGCAGATCAATGGTATTTTATTACTCAATATTTAGAGATTATTAATGACACTGCAATTTATTCCAGTTTAGTGGTTAGCGGAATTGAAGTTACAGAAACTATGTATGCTGATGCAGATGAGCCCTTCACTAAGGTTAGGATCGGATGTGCTCAGGTTCAATCTGCTGATGATATTGAGGAGTTTTGTTTTGATTATATTGAAATTTCTCCCATGAGTTATGAATTTGTGAATATTTTTGCTGATCTGGAAAATGTTGATGATGATGGAGCTGATTGGGTTTTCACTGATTGGAGATATTACAGGTTTACTTTAGAAACAAATATTCCTGATACTTATAATGCTACTTTGAGATGGAATATTTCTATTGGGATTCAAACTGTTGCAGCTGGATTTTATTCTGATGGCTCAAATTGGTATTACGCTGATGATCTTGGTGATGAAGATGTTACAAGATATGGGCATCCAATGAATCTTAGAGCTGGATCCTGGGATTATAATTCAACTACTGAGGTTTACACTGTTACTTATTTTATTTGGTTTAATGATCAGTGCTTAGATTTGTGGGATGCTTCTGATGGAGTGGATATTTATTATCAATTAAATGCTGGAACTATAACACTGGGAGCTGCAAATTATTTCAGGATTTATTCCAGTGGAGGATTCACTATGAACACTGAAAGTTCTGATACTGATCATGCCTATATTTTGGATGGAGGCTCTCCTTTCAGTTTTCATGTGGAGGATGATGGAGTTTCTAATCAATGGATGTATAATGAAATTTGGTATAGGGATGTTAATCACATGAAACTGGCTCCTGATATTCATTTTTTGGCTGGATTAGATGCTTTTACTGTAAAATATGGTTTTGATTATAGCATAGGAGATGGAGAGTGGATTGAGGGAAATTACATCAATATTCAGCCTGATTTTGTTTCTTACACTGGAGTTTTTGCTGGAAATGTATGGATCAATATGACTTTATCTTATAATGATCGGGTTAATGGAGTGATTTCCACTGATGTTCTCTATATGTTTTATCATGGCTCTGTTTCTGGATCTGGAGATCCTGGGCACTGGAAATCCTGGATAGATCTATGGATTAGTGATAAAAATGCTTCCAGTGTTAATTCGATTAGAATTAATGCTTTTGAATATCCAATGATTGATTCTGCTGATTTATGGTTAAGATGGCTAGCAAATAATTGGGGAGTAATGGATAATGCAACTAAGGAAATGAGAGGTGATGCTTCTCTTTATGATGATACAAATCAAACTATGAGCTCAGAAAAGATTAGGATGGTTAGATATTGGTCAAATATTACTGTTTATAGCCTAGGAGGAGGTCAAGAAATAGAAGTAAGAACTTTTGATGCTTTTGATTCAACTAAATCCAGAGATCTCCCCATTACTGGCACAACTGATCCAATTTTTGATGAAACAAAAATTCCCACTGTTGGCAACACTGGAATCCTGGGAGCTTTGGCATCTCTTTTTAGTGGGTTAGCTACATGGATGAGTGAAAATGTAATTTTTGGAGGATTGAATCTTTGGGGAACTTTTGTGAATTTCTTAGATACTATTGCAGCATGGCTGGGAGCTCCAAAATTTTTCACTAATCTTTTCACATGGATTGGAGAGGCTGTTGGCAATCTCACAACTGCTTTTGATTATCTTTCTGGAGTTACTGTTGATATTTTTAGTTTATTTGCTTCTTTGTTGGGAGCTTTCTTGGACACTATGGGAGAATTGATTACTTCTGTTGTTAATACTATCACGATTTTCACTGATATGATGGGAGGAGCTTATGGAGTTGGAGTGGATCTGTGGACAGAATTTCAGATTAGCACTTGGATCACTTTGGCTTTAATCTTTTATCCGTTATATTTGCTGATTTTGTGGGAGGAATCTGGCATGGATGCTGTGATTCAGCAGCTCACATGGATTTTTGGATTGCTTTCTTGGGTTTTTGATTTCATGGCTGGAGTTATCAGAGAGGCAATTATGTTGATTACAAGTTTGATTGAATCTATCCCAGTGGCTGAGTGATCATTATGAACAAAAAGTTCCTGGCACTTGGAATCTTTTTGATTGCAGCTGGATCAGTTTTGATGATTGCAACTGCTCAAATAAATACTCACTTGGAATATTATCTAACTTTGAAACTGAATGACTCCTTTGTTGTTGGAGGAGAACGATTCAGGCTAATTGAAATTAATCCAGCTGCTCAGTATTTTCTTTTAAATCATGAGTTGGGAGATAATTTGCACATTATTCCTCTGGAGATTCCTTTGGAGGCTGGATTTGGTTTTGCTTTGGAGGGAGTGGATTTTCAGGTTTCAGGTTTTGATGAAAGCCATATTGTGCTTAAAGCATTTATATAAGTTCACAGTAAAACTTGATTTGGAGTAAAAAAGATATGATTTCAAAAAAATCTATAATATTAAGCTCTTTAGTTACCATTTTGATTTTATGTGTTGCAGCTGTTTTTGTTAGCACTGAAGCATTGCCAAAGGATCAAAGAAATGCAGATCTTGGAATCGATATTTCCACATACAGTTTTCATGTTTCCACTTGGATTCAGAGAGCTGATGAGGATGAGCCAACTTTCTGGAGCCATCATGCTGGAGTTTTAACTGATATTGGAGCTGATTGGATAGAAGATCAATTGGGAGATTCCCCATCAACTCAGCCAGCTGATTATATTAGCCTTTCACTTTCCTCATCTTCTCCAGCCACTGGATGGACACAAATTCCTTCTGAAATTGTTGCTGGAGGATTAGAGAGAGCTCAGGGCACTTATACATCTACTGGCACTGGACAGTGGACAATTGATTATCAATGGACATCCTCAACTACTCACACTGATGTGCAATTAACTGGATTACAGTATGGAGCCTCTGGAGATAATAATCTATTAGCTGCTGACACTTTCACTCCTGTTACTCTCAATAATGGAGATAAGCTGACGGTAACATGGACAATAACCGTAAGCTAAGAGCTCAGAGAGGATCAGGATCTAAAAGAGCTCATAGAAAGACAGTTTTGGCTGTCTTTACTCTTTTTATTGTAGCTTTGAGCCTCATTGCTGTTTTTTATCCCATTTTTTTTTCTTCGGAAATTCCCAGGGTTTATGGAGCCTCTGATCCAACAACTGTTTCTCAGAGCTCTGGATCTCCATCTGCCAGTGCTGTGAGAGATGTATCTGTGGAAAATGATGTTTATTTTGATGGAGCCAACTATCATTTTATTACTCAATATGGAAATTACAGTTGGATTCAGCCAGGAAACATCCTGGAATATTATAATTTGAATGGCACTAAAATTATTGATAAAAGTGTGTTTGTTCTCCAGGAGAATAGTTCAGGAACTTGGCTGCCGTTAATCAACATGAATCCTTCTGGAGTTTCTGTTACTGTTGCCAATTCCAGCCATTATGTTGCTTCTTACACTTTGGAGGATAAATACAGAGGCAAAAATTATGATATTGCTGATGTAGAAATTACTATGGATTTGGTTCATTCTTTGGCATTGCCTAAAATCAGCATTTCTATGGTTCAGGATGTTGCTAATTGGAGTTTATGTGGAAATGGGGATTTTCGTTGGATCTGGGATGTTGTGCCTTATGTTGATGATATAACTGGGGAGGGTTTTCAGTATTGGATCAATTCTAATGGAACTAAAACTTTTTTGCCTTCTGGAAATAACCAGGTTATTGATTTAGGTGTGGATTATGTTGGCAGTTTATCTGATTCGTTTTCTAATTCATCTTTCAGTTTAAGATTGGATTGCAGTGATGAGCAGCTGCCAGTTAAATGGATTGGAGGAGAGGAGCCTTTCTGGAACTCTAGGGGAGTTGTTAGTATTTTTCCTGTTAATCAGGCAGATATTGATCCATCCACAGTATATTCAGGTGGTTTATTAGAATATGCCACTGGTCATGAAAATCAAAGAATGGTTTTCAAGAATCCAAGAGGTCAAGAATATTATTACGTTCTTGTTAGAATATCTAGTGCATCTTCTCGTATTTACAAATCTTCTGATGGATCTTCATGGACTTCTGAATGTTATATACATACTTCATATTCTGTTTCTGATGTAGCTATGGCGATTCAAGAAGATGATTCCAATAGCAGATTATATGTTCATATTACTTATGTATGGTCAACTTCTTTAAGGAGTGAAGCATATTATATTGCAGATTCTGGAACTACATGGACATCATTATATACCGTTGAAAATGTTGATTCAGCCACTGATGATGGATTACACTTTATTTCTACCTGTATTGATGATGATGGCTACATCTGGATTAGTTTTGTTGATGAATATACTTCAGGTGGAAAACAAAGGTTTGATACTTATGTTACTGTATCATCTTCAGCATTGCCAACATCTACTTCAGTGAGTTGGTCAAAAGTTAAGGTTTATGATGGCTCATCCGACACTTATAATTCTAATCCTTCAACTTCAGAAATTGTGCCTTTAACTACCACTGGAGATGTTGCTTTAGTAACTGCTGTTCATACCTATGGATTAGCTGGCTCAAAAGTTTATCAATGGAGAATTTATGGATATGTAATAACTAGGGGATCTCCTCCCAGTGCTGGCAGCCAGGTTGGGATCTTAACTTCAAATGGAGGAAAGGAATATCATTCACTTTACACAATAACTTCATGTGTTGTTGAATCTGGATCAAACAGTGATGTTTTTGTGGCTTTTTCTTATTCAACAACTCCCTATGCTGTTCAGGTGAGAAAGTGGGATATTTCTGGAGGATCAGCTGCAAATTTTGGAGTTTTTGAAACTCCTTCAGGAGATATTATTGAATCTTTGTGTATGTCTATTGATACCTATTCAGATCCAGATGTTCTTTATGTTTTTTGGACAAATTCAACTCAGGGATATGTTTTTTATGATTCTTCAGAAGTGGATTCTTTTTCATTAATTGGGGATGAAAGTATAGATGATACAGGAATTAATGAAGATAATTATTATTTAAGCTCATCTTACATGGATTGGAGTGGAGATGGAGAACTTCAGGTAATTTGGACAACTGGCACGAATTATTATGTGCGTTTTGCTAAAATTAATGAAGGAGCTGGAGATTATTATAAAACTGCCAGCCTGAGCCTAGATTTTAGTTTTGATGGAGATCTGACTTATGTAGAGGTTTCCAGATCTGTGAGCCTGGCTTTAACTTTTGTTTTTTCTGCTGCTGCATTGATTGAAGTGTTGAAAACTGGATCTTTGAGTTTAACTTTCACTTTTAATGCTGTTGGAGAATTTAGTATTTCCAGATCTGCTGCTCTTTCTTTGGCTTTTGTTTTCAGTGCTGTTGTTTCTTATTTAGAGGTTTCCAGGGCTGCCTCTTTGGTTATTTCTTTTGTTTTTGGATCTGCAATCCTTTTGGAACTGTTGAAAGCTGCCTCTCTGTCTATTTCAACTAATTTTTCAACTGTTAGAGAACTCATTGCCTCCAGAGTTGCCAGCCTGGGAGTTTCCTGGAGCTCCAATGTTGCTGCAACTTTTGAGGCTGTGAGATCAGCTGCTCAATCAATATCCTGGAGTTCATCTGTTTCAACATTAATTGAAGCATACAAAACTGGATCTCTTTCTTTATCCTGGAGTTCTTCTGTTGCCTTATTGAAAGAAATTTTGAGATCTGCCAGTTTATCCATTTCAATGGGTTTCAGCACTGTTGGAGAGTTCATTCTATCCAGAACTGCCTCTCTTTCTCTTTCTGTTTCCAGCTCAGCATCCAGGATCCTGGAGGCATACAAAACTGGATCTCTTTCAATAACCTGGAGTTCCAGTGTTGCTGTTCTTAAAGAATTTTTGAAAAGTGCTTCTCTGTCCATAACAACTGGATTCAGTGCAGCTGTTCAAGTGGGAGGAGAATTTTTGAGGGATGCAACTCTTTCCATAACTACATCTTTCAATACATCAAAACTCATGGAATTTTTGAAAAGTGCTTCTCTGTCCATAACAACTGGATTTAGCACTGTTGCCCAGGTTGGAGCTCAATATTTGAGAGATGCAACATTAACAATTAGCACATCTTTTGTTGGAGATGCCTGGAAAAATGTGGATCAGGTTGGAGTGGCAACTTTGGGGATTAGTTTCCTGTTTCATGCTTTTTGGGGAGAGGCAGCCAGGAGAGGAGAATACATGGCTGCTTTGTTGTTAGCAAGTTTTATATTAATACCTCTCATATTATTGATTTTATGGGCTGCCAGGAGGAAATTCTGAGATGGATGAAAGTGTTGCTGTTGTAATGATTGGGATTTGTGTTGCTGTTTTTCTATTGATTCTTTTGGGAATTGGGAGTTTCTATGGAGGAGATTGGGAAACTGTTGCTCAGGGAGTTACTCAGTTTATTCTTTTGATTGTAGCTTTTGCAGTTGGATCTTTTGTTATTGTGAAACTTATGGGAGGTAAATAATTTGAGAGTTGGATCAGCAAAACCTGGATTGATCATCTTAGTGGCTGGTATATTGGGCTTAATAATAGCTGCCATTGAACAGATTGCTTATGATAATGATTGGATTTTTTCAATCTATTTTGAGGCATCTGAAATTCCTGGGATGCAGATATTGAGTATTTTGGCTTTTCTTATTGGAGGCTGTGTGCTGGCAGCTCTAACATCTTAAATTAGTATATGAGGAGTGTGAAATGAAACAAAACAGTAATGATTGGAAAAAAAGGGAGATAAAGAGCCTGAATAAAAGGGTTAATGTTCTCCAGAATGAAAACCTGAGATTGAAAGCTCAAAACATGCTTTCACAAGAAGTAAAAATTTATCCTCAAAAAAATTTGCTTTTGCCTCCTGGATTATTCAAATCCTTTTCAGTGAAACTGTCTATTCCATTGAGGGAGGATGAGTTTTTGAATAGGATGAAACTGGCTTTTCCTGAACTTCAGAGGGAATAATAATGACAGTTATAAGACAGCTGAAAAGAGCTCTCTCTGATGTTTTAAATGATTTTAAATCCATTTTTGTTAAAAAGAAAAAAAGGAGATCCAGGAGATCCTCTGAGCCTGAAACTGTTTCAGTTCATAAAACCTGGAAAGAGCCAGTTGCTCAAAAGAAAAAAAAACCTGAAGTGAAAATTATAGAGCAGCAGAAATGGAGGCTGCCTGGTTACGGTGTTTTCAAAAGATTTTTGGCTGCTTTTTTGTTGTTTCTTAATTTTGTTTTCAGCCAGTTTCTTTTGGGTTCTGTTGGAACTGGAGCTCAGCCTATGTTTTTGATTTTTCTAGGTAATTCATTTATTTTGGTTGATTATCTATGGAAAACCAGGCAGAAAAAAGAATAAGCAGAAATGGGCTGAGTTTTGTAATGCTCAGCATTGCTCTGGGCTGGGCACTGGATCTGATGAGCTCATTGATTGGGATCCAGATTGGGCTCCAGGAGGCATCTCCATATTTTTTTGTCTTTCCAGCAGTATGGCTGATATGGGCAGAGTGCCTGATTGTTTTTGTTTACTGGATGCCCAGGGCTCCCTTTTGGGTTAAAGGATCAATTATGCTCTGGATGATTGCTTTCAGTTTTATCCCATCTGTGAGAAACACAGCTTTAATTCTGGGAGTGGTTTTCTGATGCCCAGAAAAAAACAATTGATCACTTATGATCCTGTTTCTGATGCTATTAGCAAATATTTACTGAAGGTTCCTGGGATTGGATCCTATCTTTCAAAGGTTTATCTGTGGAGATTTTGCACTTTTAATTTCATGATTGTGGGAGCTTCTGGCATGTTGCTGTCATATTTTCTTTATGAAGGATTTTTTAGAACTTTTGCTGCTGGATTGCCTGGAGGGATGTTTTTGGGGATGATGATTACAACTTTGTTAGTTTTTTTCTGGAATTTTATTTGGAATAAGAAATGGAGCCTGGGCATCAATTCTCAGATATTAACTATGAAAAGTGATGAATTAAAGGATCTTCAGTATAGAGTGGATCAGCTGCTTAAACAAAAATTTGATCATAAAGGAGAAAGAATCACTTGATCTCCGTTGTGGTTCCTAATCTAAATGAAGAAAAATATCTCAGAAAGTTTTTGATTAGTCTTTCCAGGCAATCTGATCAGGATTTTGAGATTATCCTGGTTGATGGAGGTTCCATTGATGGATCCAGGGAGGTTGTTGATGAGTTTGAGCTGAATCATCTTGATATGAAAATAACTAAATTGATTGATACCAGGAGGAATATTGGAGCTGTTAGAAACAGGGGATCAGCTGCTGCCAGGGGAGATCTTTTATTCCATACGTCATCTGATGTAATGTTGGATCCCTGGATTATTCAATCAATAAAATATCAGTTCAAAAAAGATCCTCTTTTGATTGGTTTAACTGCCAGAACAAAACCTGTTAGTGATCAGATTCTCTGTCATGTTGCCTATCAGGGTTTTGATCTTTTAAGATGGGCTTTTTCTAGGCTGCCTGGATCCATGAAAAAATTTCGACCTGGAGGAAACTTTTTTGTTATTAAAAAAAGGGTTTTTGATCTTCTGGGAGGATTTCCTGAAGTTTGTATTAATGAGGATGGTTTGTTAGGGCAGAAGATGGATCAGCTGCTCAGTTTCTGTAATGTAAAATATGATCTTAGTATGTGTGTTCATCATCATGTGAAAAGGTTTGAGGAGAGAGGATCTGTGAAAACGATCCTGTTTTACCTGTATGTTTTTGGAAATTTGATGCCAATGTTGAAACCTTTGCTCTATAAGATTGAAAGGCATAGTGCTGAGATTTTCAAGAATCGATCTGATCTGAGGAGATTCAATTAATGCTGAGCATAAATGTGAAAACATCTGATGATGAATATGCTTATCATGTTTTGGATGTTGGATGTGGAGCCTCTCCCATTGGGGATGTGAATTGTGATTTATTGGTTCCATTTTCGGATCTGAGATTGGTTCCATTAAATCTGGATGCCAGGCAGTTTCAGGGAAAAAATTTTGTGAGAGCTGATGTGAGATTTCTGCCTTTTAGATCCAGGAGCTTTGATGTTGTGCATTGCTCTCATGTGTTGGAACATCTGGAGGATCCCCTGGAGGCTCTTTGTGAATTGAAAAGAGTTTCCAGAAAGAAAGTGGCTGTGATTTTGCCTTTTGGATTATTCAGTATTTTTGATATTTTATGGTGTGGCAGATCTTTTGGAGAGCATATAAGATGGCTCAGAAAACATCATAAACATTTTTTTCT
>WOR8_10005172_pt1 | contig 20485 bp, 24 predicted proteins | sample DeeMarSeWOR38_10_FD_19890 | JGI IMG/M metagenome (IMG submission 19890) | reverse complement strand
CGTTCTCACGGCCCTGGCCCAGCCGCGTCTCACCATACGAATAGAACGAGCCCCGCTTCTCCACAATCCCTCCCTCCACCGCGATGTCCAACACGTCCAACGGCGGCGCCACCTTGTTCTTCTTCACCGTCACCTTGGTCCGGTTCCCGATTACCTCCCCCCCCTCTTTGATGGCCTGCACCCGCCGCATATCCAGCCGCACCGACGCATAAAAACGCAGCGCCATGCCCCCCGTCGTCGTCTCCGGGTTGCCAAACATGATCCCTATCTTCTGCCGCAACTGGTTGGTGAAGATGAAGGCTGTGTTGCTCTGTTTCACCGCCCCCGACAGCTTGCGCAACGCCTGGCTCATCAAGCGCGCCTGCAGCCCCATGTGCGAGTCCCCCATCTCCCCCTCAATCTCCGCCCGCGGCACCAACGCCGCCACCGAATCTACCACCACCACGTCGATCGCCCCGCTGCGCACCAACGCCTCCGCTATCTCCAACGCCTGCTCCCCCGTGTCCGGCTGCGATATGTACAGATCCTCCACATTCACCCCGCAGCGCCCCGCATAGCCCGGATCCAGCGCATGCTCCACGTCGATAAACGCCGCGATGCCACCCTGCTTCTGCGCCTCCGCAATGATGTGCTGGCACAACGTCGTCTTGCCCGACGACTCCGGCCCGTAGATCTCCGTCACCCGCCCACGCGGTATGCCTCCAGTGACAGCGCCCCGGTGGGTATCACCGCCACTTGCAGATGCGTGCTCTCTCCCAACTTCATTATTGCCCCGTCGCCAAACCGCTTGCGCAGGTTGACCAGAGCCGTTTCCAATGCTTTTGCCCGACCAGACTCACTCATAAACGCTGCTCTTCTGTCTACTCCTACGATTAGCGACTAGTTTACCTCATTCAACGTGAAAAAGCAAACGCTGGGACAGTCATCATTTCGTCGCCAGCGCCTCAATCTCATCTCGATGGCCTCGCTCGTGTCGATACGGGACGCGCAACACACTGCCCAGAGTAATCGGGTTACCCCACACCGGATGCGAGCCGGTACGACTCAATGCCTCGTCTGGTATCTCTGCGAGCAGAGCCAACAATCGCTCACGAGTGGCAGACAGTTCGCCCAACGTCTCCTGCCAGGTTAGTCTGGCCCGCTCGACTCGCTGCCGAGCATTCCATGCGTCAACGTCGTACGCATCGGCAGCCGGCCTCTCTTCCGTGAGCAGACGATGGGTAAAAGCAATCACCGCCTCTTCGACGGCAGCCAGGTGAGCCACATGGTCTTTGATAGACCAGGCATCAGGCCGTAGCCGTTGTTGTGCTTGGTCTTCGCCGAGCTTCTCTATCAGCGACAATGTGGCGAGTCGGTCCTCAATCAACTGCCGTCGAATCTTGGGTATCAGGTCAAGTGCCATAAGCAGTGAGTTGGAACAACATGCCATTCCAGGCCGAGCCAATGCGCAGAGAGACACCCTACCAACGATGGTTTCTGGAAACAAAAAGCGAAGGGGAAAAGTATGCGCCTCAGGCAGGAGCTGTCATACTCACAAAGGTCGGCAAGACACTTACGAGACCGGCCAACTCGTCAACAATGTCCCCGCTCAAGAGCGCAACACCTGCCACGACCATCAGACAACAACAACACAGGAGAAGAACTACAACCACAACAGCCACGATGAGCCACGTCCTATTGCCGCTTGACGGCTCATCGTAGTACGCATCATATTCCTGATATTCTTGATATTCTGCCATTTTACCTCTCTCCCATACTCAGTGCAGCTGGATGTACTTGCCCACTTCCCCAAGCAAGACAGATCTACATCTCCACAGGGAGTGGGTAGGGTGGGTGGGTGGGTGAGGAAAAACTATACGGCCCGAGAGTTCTCTCCAGCCGAGAAGTGCCTCAGCAGATAGGTATACTGGAGCCCCCCTGAAAGGTAATAGCTATCTAGCGCGGCGAGCTCGCCGCTTGCTCCACCACCAAGCCAGGGTCAAGATGAAAAGGACCATTAAGAACATAAGCAATACAGGCACCAGGATAGCCAGCACGGAGGTGACGAAGGCAAGCACGTCCTCCGAGAGACTGACCAGCCAGTTGCCAAGACCGCCAGTGCTCGCCGTCACCACCGGGCGGGCAGTAGCTTTGACAGCATGCACTCCCCCAGCTACAAGCAAACCACAGATGACAGCCAGCACCGGATGTAATTCGCCAACCACGCCCGAACTAGCAGCAAAGAGGATTGCCCCCGCCACGGGGCGGATAACCGTGTTTATCCCATCATTCATCGTATCGATGGCGGGGATCTTGTCGGCCGTCATTTCGATGATCAGCAGTATCACCAGCACCCCGATAACCCACCAACTGGTGAGCACGTCCCACGGCTGGTTAAGCTGGATGAGGTTGGTGAAGCGTGCCGTCAGGGCCACGATGAGCAACGGAAGATAGGCATTCAGACCAGCCGCCGAAGATAGACCAAAAGCCGAGAATACACTGGTAAGTGCGTCCATTTGTCAATCCTGGATGCAGCAATCGGTTTTGTGGTTAGTATTACTCAATGCAACAACTCTGAACTGGTAACGCAAGAATGAAGTCGAAATAAACGGTAGTCGGCTGAGGACCGACTACCGTTCTCAGTCAAGCACAAGACTAGGCAGTGGTGAGCTCGGTGGACTCGCTCTGCGCGGCTAACTGTCCCATCAAGTTGCCAGCCACCAGATAGGACCAGAACTGGGTAAAGATAACCCCAATAACGCACAGAATCACCCCAAACGAAGCAATGAGGCCTGCCACCCATATTAGGATTATCACGATGATGTAGTTGCCGACGTTGGATGTGATGACTTCGAAAATCTCACTAAACCGAAAACCGGCCATAAACTCCCCGATTTCTGCGTAGCGGACCATGATCGCCGGACTGACGGCAGCTATCACAAGGCCCCACAAGACCATCACGCACCAGAAGCAGGCTGATATAAGACCAACAGCACTCGCCATATCTTCATTCTGGCCCAGTGCTGCCGCTCCAATACCATACAGGCAGGACACCACAATGATGGGAATCGCCCAAACTAAGAAGATCAAAAAGATCCACAGACCGTCCTTGAAGTATTGGCCGAACTGATCCCACTCTGGGAGCGGTAGTGGCTGCCCAGCGCGTACATTGCGGATGATCTGGATCACGTAACCTATGGCAGCAAAGTTGACGATCGGAACAAAACCCACCACGCCGCCAATCAGAATCTTCTTGATCCAATCCTTATCCTGGAACATGTACGAGAATGAAGACCCAATGTCCATTAAAAGAACCTCCTCTCACTTCACTAAGAGTTTTGCAGGCGATATACGCCGCCGTCTGACGACACGCTCATTATACCAGAGGTCAACAAAGTTGACAATAGGTATTAAAAACTAGAAAGTGATCGCGTTCATAACATGTATTACGCAGGCGACGCTTTCCGAGTTGCAGTCAAATCTGGCATGTTAGGTGGTCGAGGCAACGTATCGGCTGTCAGGCGTGAGATGCACCTATCGCAGGCTCCCAGAGTGTTCGGATGCTTCACACCTCCAGCTTCAAGCACGCTCTGCGCCTCCCATTAGGTCAGCAGGAAACAAATAAGCCACCACAATATGCTGAATCCCACCATTCGTGGTATGATACCTAAACAGTATCAATCTGAACAGACGCATCCCTAGCCCTAGGAGCTGGCTATGAATCTATGGCACGAACTCGAACCGGGGCCCAATCCGCCCCATCTCATTTACGTGATTGTGGAAATCCCCAAGGGATCACGCAACAAATACGAGTATAGCAAAGAATTAGGCGTGATCAAACTAGACCGGGTCCTCTTCTCGTCGCTATATTACCCCGGTGACTATGGGCTTATTCCTCGCAGTTATTACGAAGACGGCGACCCTCTGGATGTGCTGGTGATGAACAACGAGCCAACCTTCCCCGGATCCGTCATCGAAGCGCGCCCACTCGGTGTTTTCAAAATGCTCGATCGGGATTTGCCCGACGACAAAATACTGGCCGTGCCAGCCAGTGACCCACTCTTCAACGATTATCAAAGTATTGCCGACATTCCCAAGCACTTCCTGCGCGAGGCAGCGCACTTTTTTGAAGTCTATAAGGATTTGGAGGGGGTGCGAACCAAACCTATCGGTTGGGAAGGGCTGGAGGCAGCCAACACGCAGATTGAACACGCCATGAATTTGTACCGGGAGAAATTTGGCCGCGGGCGACGGATCTAGAAAGAGTCACGGCATGCATATTAGGGACACTGGCTACACCAGTTCCCAATCGTCTACGGCATGCCGCTGCACGACCAATCGTCTATGGTCGTCGGACAACTCCAACTCCGTTGCACCCAGGTCCCACCACAAGACGCGGCCCTCAAAAGTCGGTCCATCGCGCAGGGTCAAGCGTATCAGGCGCTCTTCGTTCTGTGCGGTGTATAGCGCTTCAGACAGCAGTTTGCGCCACTTCTCGCGCCGCCAGGCTAGTGCGTCGATCGGTACAGCGTAGTAATCTGCCAGCTTCTGCAGGTCTTCATCGCTTTCTCCTACGCGTCGGTAGCGCTGCTCGATTTCACGCAGGGTACGACCGGGCACACCGCTAGCCTCTTCGACAGTCCAAAAATCGGGACCACCTTTCATCGCCCGCAGATACCGGACATAGTCCCCCAGACTCACTGACCAGCCCCCTTCCTGCAATAATAGGCAATAGCTAGCTTGTTGATGGTGGTCTCGCCCCCATCCGACTGGCGAAGGGTGATGGAGTAGGGGCTGAAACCAAGAAGCTGTCCTTCAAGCTGGTTGCCGTCGAAGAGGATGATTTCCAAGTGATCTTCCGCTGCTTGGGCCGCCGTGAGATACTGAAGCTCGAACTCGTCCACCCCTTCCGGCAGATAAGCACGGTGCCGATCGAAGGGCTGCTTGGAGCGAGGGGGATGCTCTTGCTGAAGCCGTTCCTGAAGTTGACTCAATAGCTCACTAGCCTCTTTGGATGTCAACTCCTCCAGGGTCTTGCCTGCTTGAGCTTCTAAGGTGCTCCGGCCCACATCTGGGAATCGTTCAGTCAGGTTGAGCATGTGTTCGATTTGTGAAGGGCGGACGGGGGCCGGTGGGCGGGCTGCCTTCGGCTTTTTTGGAGGCCGGGGTTCAGGGGATGGCTTGGCCCGGGTGGGTGCCGGTTGAGAGCGGGGTTTGGGATCCGAGACAGGTTTGATGTCCCAAGTATCTACGATCAGAGCCCGGGCAAGCTGGCGCATATGTGCCTGGGAGATGGGCTTCTCTCCGGCTTCGTATTGATGGATCTCCGCAGCAGACACTCCTGATTTAGCAGCCAGGTCACGGACTTTCATTTTCTTGCGTCGTCGAATCTCCCATAGGCTTTCTGGCATAGTTTATCCTCTCTGAAGGCAAGTCACTGAAAGGACAGTTTCAACCTGGGTTCAGCACATCCTCGGGCAACCTACTCTCTTAACCAACTCAGGCAACGATTGGATGACCTACAACTCGATTATAGCACAGAGTGCAAAGAGGTTACAACCCCCCGACCATTTCTGACATTAATTGCAATCCGCGTGTGATTGCGGTATAGTAGCGGCAAGATGCACTCAGATTATGCCCTATGGGGCAATATGGGGCAATTGTATTCACGGAGAATGAACGGTGAGCAATATACGAAGAGTGGTTCTGATCGTGCTTGACAGCGTGGGTTGCGGCGACGCACCCGACGCCGAGAAATTCGGTGACGAGGGGTCAAATACCCTGGTCAACACGGCGCACGCGGTGGGTGGATTGAAGCTACCGAATATGGGCCGGTTAGGATTGGGTAACATCACGCCAATTGAAGGGGTGCCGCCGGCGGCGGCACCCTCGGGTATTTATGGCCGTCTAACAGAGACCTCAGCCGGAAAAGACACCACCAGTGGCCATTGGGAATTGATGGGAGTACCTCTCGCCACACCCTTTCCCACTTATCCTGATGGCTTTCCAACTGACATCATCACCGAGTTTGAGCGGCGGATCGGGCGCACGACGCTGGGCAATTACCCAGCTTCCGGTACAGTAATCTTGCAGCAATTGGGTGAGGAGCATATGAAGACCGGGCAACCTATCGTTTACACCAGCGCCGACAGTGTCTTTCAGATCGCTGCCCACGAAGAGATCATCCCTGTGGACGAGCTATATCACATGTGCAAAATTGCCCGTGAGTTGCTCACCGGCCCGCATGCAGTGGGAAGGGTCATCGCCCGTCCCTTCCTGGGCGAGCCGGGCAACTTCACCCGCACCCAGCGCCGCAAGGACTTCTCTCTACTCCCTCCCCAAGAGACTCTCCTGGACGCACTAAAGGCTGACGGTAAGGAGGTAATGGGAGTAGGAAAAATCGAAGATATCTTCGCTCATCGTGGATTGACGCAGAGCAATCACACCTCGGACAATATGGCAGGCGTGGATGCAATCCTGCAGTTCATGGACACTGGTGCCGATGGGTTGATTTTCGCCAACTTGGTAGACTTCGACATGCTGTATGGCCATCGCAATAACGCACGGGGATACGCCGATGCTTTGGAGGAATTCGACTCACGCCTGCCCGAGATCCAGAAGGCTCTGCGCAACGGAGATGTACTCATCTTGACCGCCGACCACGGTAACGACCCGACGACGCCAGGCACTGACCACTCGCGCGAACGGGTGCCCATCTTGGTTGCAGGCCCTCAGGTTCATAGGGGTATCAATCTGGGGACGCGCGACAGTTTCGCCGACGTAACGGCCACGATTGCTGAAATGTTGGGCGTTGCTTGGCACGGGGCTGGAAAGAGGTTCGCCCGCTCCATAGTTGGCTGATGGGATCGAGACCAGAAGGGTTTCTGTGCAACGTCCCAAGGCCGGGAGAATCTGCACACTCTCAACAGCCATCGCGATTGACAGATAAGCACACATAAACTATACTCTTGTTACTTTTTGCACAGGAGGAACGCGGACATGCTTTCGACAACCGCTTCACGCTTTCGGACTTCTCACCTAGCACGATTGGCAGGTATTTCTCTGTTCGCGGCTCTAACTGCGCTGACCGCCCGCGTCACCATTCCCCTGCCCTTTACGCCAGTGCCGATCACACTCCAGGTGATGGCCGTGCTCCTGGCCGGGCTTATCCTGGGGCCCAGAGCCGGCGCCATCAGCCAACTCGTCTACCTGGCCACGATTGCTGCTGGATTGCCCCTGGATGCCAAGGCGCTGGGTTTGGCATCTTTGACCGGACCGACTGCAGGCTACCTGATTGGCTTTGTACCGGCAGCTTTCATCACAGGTTGGCTGGCTGAGGCACTACCAGCCACGCGAGTCAGTCGTTTTGTGGCAGCGTTGGCGGGTGTGACAGTCATCTACATAGCCGGGATTGCCTGGCTCGCGCCAGCGGTAGGTAGTCTGCGAATGGCCTGGATGCTGGGGGTAGTACCCTTCATTCTGATTGATCTGGGCAAAGCCCTAGTGGCGGCCGCCGTCGCAGAGAGCGGGCAAGCATTATTGGGTCATTAATCCCCCTGGAAGACGAGGCGTATTCGATGAACCAACTTGAACTGATGAAAGAGCTTGCTATAAGGAACGACACGAAGACTGTGTTGTTAATACTGGATGGATTGGGTGGAGCACCGATGGAGCCAGGCGGCCCCACTGAACTGGAAGCAGCTCATACGCCCAACCTGGATGCCCTGGCGGCCCGGTCGTCTTGTGGCCTGAGTGTCGCCGTATTGCCGGGAATTACCCCAGGCAGCGGACCGGGACATCTGGCCCTGTTTGGCTACGACCCGCTGCAGTACGAAATTGGGCGAGGGGTGCTGGAAGCGCTGGGAATCGGATTTGACCTCCAACCGACAGACGTGGCGGCACGGGGTAATTTCTGCACGGTGGATGCCAACGGTCTCATCACGGACCGGCGCGCAGGGCGCATCCCGACCGAAGAGGGAGCCAAACGAGTCGAACTGCTGCGCGGCATCCAGTTGCCCGGCGTGCAAACATTCGTCGAGCCAGTTAAGGAGTATCGCTTTGTGCTGGTTTTGCGAGGCCAGGGACTTTCAGGCGAAATTCACGACACCGACCCGCAACAGACGGGCGTCGCGCCACTCCCGGCCGCCGCATACAGCCCAGCCGCCGAGCGGACAGCGGAGTTGGCCAACCAGTGGATCGCAGCAGCAGCACGCATATTGGCCGACCACCCTCCGGCCAACATGCTCACCTTACGAGGCTTTGCCGTAGATCCCAATCTACCCAAATTTGGCGATATCTACAAGTTACGGGCGGCAGCTGTAGCTGTGTATCCTATGTATAAGGGTGTGTCGCGCTTGGTGGGAATGGAGATTCTGCCCGTCAATGGTGACACGCCAGCCGACGAATTCGAGACGGTGCGCCACCATTGGGACGAGTACGATTTTTTCTTCGTGCACATCAAGAAGACAGATAGCACCGGGGAGGACGGCAACTTCGAGGGAAAAGTCCACGTCATCGAGACGGTGGATGAGGCGCTGCCGGCTCTGCTGGACCTGGAACCCGACGTGCTGGTCGTCACAGGTGACCACTCTACGCCGGCGTTAATCAAGAGCCATAGCTGGCACCCACTACCGATCCTGCTGTCAGCCCGCACCGGGCGTAGCAACCCGGTCACTCAGTTCGGGGAGACGGCCTGTCTGGCAGGGAGTTTGGGGCACATTCGCCACGTAGACATCATGCCACTCGCCCTAGCCCACGCCGCACGTCTGACCAAATTCGGTGCATAGCCATTTTCACCGCATGCAGAGCTGGTCCAGGGCAGCTTGGCGTAGGGTAGCCGTCAGGTAAAGGGGTTGACAAGACAGGAGTCAGGTTGTATACTGATGCCAGAGTGGGAGGTAACTGGCTATGACCTATTTGGCTTCCCCCAATCGAATAGACTGCCTGAGAGCACGCAGGAGCTGTTGCGCCTGAGTGCTCTTTGTTTATTCAGCCCGTGAACACGGGCCCAATCACAGACCCCGAAAAGGGGACTACCAAAAGAAGAGGAGGCAGTTAAAATGGACTCGAGTATGATTGGTAAGATTGAAAAGGCGATGCGCTATGCTCAGGAGCCTGACCGCATCCACTTCAGGAAGTTCCAGGTATACTTCAACGGCGACCACGATGCTCACACCGTTACATATAACGAGGGAAACTGGACCTGCGACTGTGGCTTTTTTGGTGCCCGTGGTGTTTGCAGTCACGTTATGACCCTCGAACGCATTTTGATGGGAATGGTAACACCGGCAGAGGCAGCACCAATGCCAGCGTAGTGTTTGGCGGTTAACACAAACCAAACAGCGCCACCTGTGCAGGTGGCGCTTTGTCTTTTTTCTGGTGGTCACCCCCTTACCTGAACCAGCTTGCGCACACACACCTGTTGGTATAAACTGAGTCAGCGCGAAGGGATATGCCGATATATGGACCATCAGGTTCGTCCGTGGATATGGAGGAGAGTTCTGATGTGTGGTCGATTTGCCCTATATAGGAACTTGGAGGAAATTCAAGAAGCCTTTGACATCCAGCAGGTCCGTTGGAAACCAGCACCAAGCTACAACATCGCCCCCACCCAAGATGTGGCCGTAGTAGTCCGGCGAGACGGGGAGAATTTCCTGGAGAAGATGCGGTGGGGGCTAATACCTTCCTGGGCCAAAGACGCGAAGATCAGTTCACGGATGATCAATGCACGCTCTGAAACGCTCAGCGAAAAACCGAGTTTTAAGCGTCCTTTCAAGAGCCAGCGATGTCTAGTCATCGCCGACGGCTTCTTCGAATGGGCCAAAACCGAGTACGGAAAAGTACCCATGTTTATCCGTCCAGTTTCCGAACGACCTTTCGGTTTTGCAGGTTTGTACGACATATGGATGTCACCCCAGGGAGAGGCCGTCACCTCGTGTACGATTGTCACCACCCAGGCCAACGACTTTATGCAGCCCATTCACAACCGGATGCCCCTCATACTCCCCAAACCTGAAGAGCCAGTTTGGCTGGATCCTGAGGCTCCCCACATTGGTGAATGGCTCTCGGCCTTGGCGCCCTACCCCAGCCACGAAATGGAAGCCTACGAGGTATCGCGTCGGGTAAATTCACCCCAGAACAACACTATCGAGTGCATTCAGCCGATCGCAGGGTAGCACAAGGAGCGTGGGCACAGGTTGGCCCATCCTGCCCCTGGGCTGACCACCACGCAGGCCAAGAGGCCCCACGGACCCAGGTCGATTGCCTTAACCACGCCCACCGGCCAATCGAACTGCCGCCGGGGAGTGCTGGAGCGTGCTCATAGCCCAGATGCCCACTGCCGGACCCAGCGCCAGGAAGGCAAATGCCCACTCCCAGCCAACAAGCCCCACCAGTAGGGGTATCAGCCAAATTGTTGCCAACGTCAAGAGGAAACCGAAGCTGGTCTGCAAGGTCAGCGCGGTGCCGAGGTACTGAGTGCTGCACAATTCGCTGACACAAGCCGAAAACTGTGCCGAGTCAGCCACCACTGCGAAGCCCCAGACCAAGGTCACGGCGAACAGCAAAACCGGACTCCCACCGAAGAGCCTGCCCACCACGAGGGCACTTGCGCCACTGATGGCCAAGGAAGCTATGGTAATGGTGGTACGCCCCAGTTGATCCGCCAGACGCCCAGCGACGAGGCTACCAATGCCACCGACACCGACGACAGCGAATGCGGCCAAGCTCGCCCAAGTGGGGCTCACACCACTTGTCTCAAAGCTGACCAGCAGTAAGACAGGCACCCAGGCCCACATCGCGTAAAGCTCCCACATATGGCCGAGATAACCCAGGTTCGCCAGTGCGATGCCACGATCGCGCAGGATTTCGCCGACATATTTCCAGTTGAAACGCGGCGTCCTTGTGCGATATGGACCTTCGTCCACAAAAAGCGCTGCAATCAGCCCACCCAACGCAGCTAGCCCGGCCGCCAAGTAAAGTACCAGTCGCCAGTCACCCACCCCGCCGAAAGCGTTGAGCAAGTGCGGCATAGCCGAGCCGAGTGTGAGGGCACCGACCAACAGCCCAATTCCCAAGCCCCGATCTTCCCTGGTCCAAGTGGCCATGATTTTCATACCAACAGGGTAGACGCCAGCGAGAAACAACCCGGTCAGAAAACGGGCAAGAAGGGTGATACCGAGCCCCACCGCAAAGGTCGGGATCACGGCAGTCGCCAGACTTGCCAACAAGGCCGAAGCCGCGAACAACCAACGAGCCGGGATACGATCAGCCAGGTTTAGCACCGCTGACCCAAATGCTCCAACGACAAAGCCGATCTGCACGGATATCGTGAGCCAAGCCCGCCCAGAATCGGTGAGATGCCAGACTGAGGTAAGAGCGGGGACTACAGCCGAAGCCGAAAACCAGACAGCCATCGCCAGTAACTCTGCCAACGAGAGGAGCAGCAATGTACGCCATTTTCTTTTGCCTAACACTCGTCACCCCTGGGTGAAAGATTCTTTGTCCGGCGAGTCTCCAACCAACGCAGCCCGTGTTGATAGCGGCGGCACTCGCCAGGGCAGCAGCCGGAAGCAGCTTTCATCGCTTTTGAGTCATTGACGGCATAATTTGAGGAATTCTTACCACTGCAGAGAACCCTGGCCCACTGACAGTAGCTTGCCTCAACCAGCGCCAACTGCTATAATCTCTGCCTACACGTCAGACCAAGTGCATGCGAGGAAAAATAGGTGTCCAATAATCCAACGTGGCTCGGAACTTGGAAGCTGAGGAGACTGGTGCCGTTTATTGTGTTAGTCTGGGCAATGAGCTGGCTGACTGGCACGGTCATCCGACCCCATCAGGCTGCAGCTCAATCGGAAGCTGAAAAGCCATTCATCCTACCCTTCAAGCAGCCCCCAGGGCCGGATACCTGGCTGATGGCCCAACCCTACGGCAACACCATTGGGGCTTACTTTCAACGCGACACAACCTATGGTGCCGGACAGGGCATTCACTTCGGCATAGACTTCAGTGCCCCTTGCGGTACGGAACTCGTGGCTATCGCCGACGGTATCGTCTTTGAAGTGGATAATATGAACTTTGGCTCCCTCCCGCACAACCTGATGATCGACCACCCAGAGCTAGGTTATGCCTCTTTCTATGGCCACTTGTTGGAACGGCCCGCGCTGGTGGCCGGGCAGCGTGTCAAGGCAGGCGAGGTGGTAGCCCTCAGCGGCGACCCGGCCGAGACTTGCTATGGCCGCCCACACCTACACCTGGAGATCCGCGACCTGCGCCACTGGCGCAAATTCAATCCTGCGCTTTTGATCGAGGCCGACTGGGATAGCTTGGCTTTGGTCGGCCCCTTCAGCCCTGGCTTTGAGCGCGATCTAGATGATCCACGCAAGTGGCAATACCTGGAGGACCAGCCAGAGATAGTGGTAGGTGGCCCGCTTCTCAACGACTTCGCCCGTCCCTGGCCGCCAGACCGGAGGGGGCGCTAGTATCCCACATGTTAAGAATGCTTGCACGATTTGGATCTCGAGAAATCGAGGCTGAGACACCAAGATCCTTAAATCCGATCAAAGCTCTTTGCGCCTGTGCCTTGCTGGCCATACTGGTAGCGACTGGCTGCGCCACACAGCCTGTTTCCGTGAACCCGGCCCCCGGCTCGGGAATTGCCGTGGATCCAGACAGCGCAGCGCCTCTTAACTCGCAAGCGTCCCAGCTTGCCGATCCCCCCACCGCAACGCCGGTACCAACCCGGGTGCCACCCACGCCGAGGCCATCCTTGCCGCCAAGCCCAACACCAACAGATACCCCTGTCCCAAGCCCAACGCCGACGGACACCCCTATCCCCAGCCCGACACCGACGCCAATACCGACGTTGCGCCAACTCACCCAGGGCAATTGCTGCACCCAGCCTTTTTGGTCACCAGACTCGAGCCAGGTGCTATTCATAGATAAGCCCGGCACCGACCTGCCAACGGGTATTTGGGGCCTGGACATCACCCAGCCCGAACCCACTCCCGAACTACTCACGGAGCGGATTGCCTTCTATACACCCGACCTGACCCTACGCACTGAGCTGAACGAGGACAGCACAATCATCGAACGGCTAGACAGCCCCCTGTCCTCACCAGAGACAGGCGGCCTAACAGGAACAGATTCACTTTCAGATACACAATCCTCAGCACAGACAAGCCCCACCTCTGATACGATCTGGGAGGTACCCAGCGAGGGCCAACCTGTCTCCAGAAACGTATCACGTGGCAGAAAAGCGACTATGATCTACCTGTTGAGCGCCGTACGACCCAAATCTGGGTGGCAAATCTTGATGGCAGCGCAGCCCAGATGGTGGCAGAGCTGCCCCGCGGAGGGTTCAGTGGCTGGATCTCTGATGACGTGATGCTATTAAGCGGCCGCGAATCGCGGGAGGCCCAGGAACAAGTGCTCTCTGGTTGACGGAAAGCAGGTAGAACTGGCGCGCGGAAAGCGGCTTCGCGGGGGGCTATTGTCCCCAGACGGTGCGTGGCTGGCCTACTTTGTGGCCCTGGACGAAGACCTAGCTCAGAATGGCATATGGTTGGTGCGCACTGACGGTTCGGAGCGCTACAAGCTAGAGGGCGATTTGTTCGGCGCATTTCAATGGCGTGATACGCACCGTTTGCTCATCATCCCGTTCCGGCCTGAGGCGCCCAGCCACGAAATCTGGGAGTTCGACGCCGACACAGAAAAAGAGCGGCGACTGACCGACCCCGACATCACACCCTTTAAGATTGCCAACGGCGACTGGGCTGTATCACCCGACGGCCGGCACGTGGTCTTCGTCGAGAGTGAGGACCGCAACATATGGCTGCTAGGGCTGCCTGATTAGCAGTAGGGTGGTGAACAACGGCGCTATGCTAAGCCAGCCCACGCAGGGCGCGGCATTAGGATGCTTCCCCACCCTTACGCACCTGGTGATAATCCTGTCTCAACTGGGCCAACTCGTCAGCGGTGACAGGCAGATCACCGTAGTGTACTCGCATATAGGCCGTCGTAATGCGCGCCAAAGCCTGATTCTGGCCGGGAAACGCCTGAGCAAGGATCGGTAGATAGTCATCAGGTGGTTGTGCCGGGTGGCGAGGATAACCGCGTTGCCGGGCCAGACGGCAGAGATTGGCGTAGATGTTCTGCACAGAAATGGCGGCAAGTAGCTGATGACTCAGCCCGAACCGTCTCACCAGTCCAGCCACGTCGCGCAGCCAGCGCAGTCCCCGACCCAATGTAGCACCGCCAAACGTTATGGCTTCTCCACCCTCTGCCTCGGCCTCGCCACGGTCCCGCCTGACACGCAACCTGCCCAAGAAGAGCAAGACTACGCCCACCAAAATGAGGATTGCCAGCAGGGTGAGTAGGTAACGCATGCTGGTCCAGACCCAGGGCGGCACACCATAGAGGACTCCCTCACCCTTCTCCGTTATCTGCTCTGGCTGAGTGCTCTCACCCAGAGTGTCAAGAAATTCCCCAATAAAGGTCCAATCTAGATTCTGCACCAACTGCGTCAGCAGCCACCCCAGCCCGATAAGAATGGGCTTTAGCACCAATAAGAGCACTTGCGACAGCAGTTGCAGCACAGGACTCAGCAAGAACCAGAGCGGTCTCAGCCAAATCACGAGAGTCCTCTTGATCCTGTCAGGTGTATATAGGAATGAGATCAAGATCGCAGTGCCCACCGTTACGCCCACCGCCAAGAACAGCTGCCCCATTCGACGCAGGGATGGCAGCGAGCCCGAACTCAGGGCATCGGTAGCCTTTTCGTGGGCTCGGGCCAGGGCTACAGCGGTCAAGCCCAGACCCAGATAAAGCCAGAGGATGGGCCTGGCATCCTGCCCCCTCAGAAAACTGAGTATGCCGGCACCCAAAATCAGCAAAAGCAGTCCCAGGCGAAAGCTGAGCCCAACACCAAAAAAGCCGATGTCTCGACTGGTAGCATTGGCCGCCCGTTGCCACAGGAGCGCGCTCGTAAGAATCAACACCAGTTCGGGGCGGATTGGCCGCTGAAAGCGGAACAAGGCACCCATGGTGTTGCTCAGCCAGCGAGAATTGCCCAGCGGCATACCACCATAAAGCCACAAGCGCACAAACAACAAGCTGGTGACGAGGATCAGGCCCACCACCGCCAATTCGTAGAAAGGCCAATCCACCTGGAGGATATTCAGGAATTCAAGCATCAGCATGAAAACCAGCAATGCGCCGAAGAGTCCAACAAAAACGACCCAAGGCGACCTGTCTGTCAAGGGCCGATAGAGGAGCAGAAAAAAGGGCGTAATCCAGGCAATTTCCATGCCGGCCAGGCAGAAGTAGAGAAGCCCCAAGCGACGATTGGAGAGCAACATCAGGTGATCACCTCTTGGGGTGCTACCAAATCGTCCACCAAATGTGGTAAATGATAGACCAGAACACCCGGTAGTTGACGGGTAGGTGGTTGCTCAGTTAGGGTAAACAGCACAACCTGTCGGCCTGCCTGACTTAGATCCAGCAAGGTTGCCAAGAGATCGTCGTGGGCAATAGCGGTGACCACCAACAGCGTAGCTCCCCAAGGTAGCCGGGGCGCCTCGCGCCAGATCAACTGCTCAATGGGCTGCGTGGCAAAAGGGGTAATCGCCGCTAACAGCTCCAAGATGCGCACGAGTTGACCAGGACTACGCCCAGGCAGCAAACGTATCGGCTGGTCGCTGCCAGGCAAAAAGCCATTAGCGATCAGACCCACCGGCAACCGCAACTCTGTACAGTAAGCGGCCAAGCTGCTGGCAACGCTGATGGCCCGTTCCTGTAATTCAGGAATGCTGCCGTGCCAATGCCGCCGTAGAGTGGCCACATTCAAGAGGATCAGCACTTGCGGCTCCTCGCTGGGCTCGTAGACACGGCTCAGCATATGTTGGTGGCGCGCAGTAGCCTTCCAGTGCACCCGGCGCAGACTGTCACCTGATTGCCATTCCCGGATACCGACAGTGCGTAGTGGATCTTCAAAGAGCTGAAGTTCAGAGCCACGTTCGCCAAAGGGATTCTTGGCAGGCAGCCGCAACTCAGCCACTGAATAGAGGCGCGGATAGACAATGATACGATCCTGCTTGGACGCAAGCGCTTTGCGACCGAAGAGGCCAAAGCCATCCCCTGTGCTGATGGTCGCCGGCCCATAGGCATGATAACCGCGTTGCGTGCAGTGGATGGTGAACTGACGAGTCAGGCGCTGATAGGCCCCTGGCATCCAATAGGTACGAAACTCGCCCAGGTTGCTGGCGCGATTTATCACAACCTCCCCCCGATCCAGGGGCAAGGTAGGAGAAAAAATGTCTACGATGTCCAGCCATGTGAGAGGGAGAAATTTCTGATTGCACACTTCAAGGGTAAGATCAATCGTTTCACCCAGGAAAGCGCGGGTCTCACTGAAGTGACGACGGTAGTGGAGGCCGAAGAGGCTGAGACGATTCCAGAGCCCACTGGTGGCCATGACAACAAAGAGCGACACCGCCGCCGCTGTTAGTAGAGGGCTATCAATGGCCAAGCCCACCAGGGTCAGCAATACCCCCAGCACAATCCAGGCGTCATTGAATTGGGTATCCTTCTCCAAATCTATGTAGCGTCCCCCGCCCCGCAACTCGTAAAGGAAGCGGCCATAGCCGGTCCTTTGTTCCACCTCGTGAACGGAGCTATCGACTTCACTCCGATGCCGGGCAGGTTCCCGCCAAGAACTCATATCTCACCGTTTAAGACACCCAGTAGGAACTGTGTGCAATTAAGCTTGGCTCCGGGCGAACCCCTGGGGCCACCCGTACCGTCACGAAGTACCCCGCTCTCATTCCACTACCGGCACAGGGACCGCTTCGGTGATCTCGCCAACCACTTGAGTGGGTGTGCGCCCCCGCAATCGAATCTGAGGGCTGATGTGAACGCGATGAGTCAAGACGGGTGGGCAGAGTTGCTGCACGTCGCTAGGGATGACGTAGTTGCGCCCCCGCAGTGCAGCCAGCGCCTGGCTTGCCTTATAAAGAGCCAAACTGCCACGCGGGGATACACCCAGGTCAACCGCCTCGTGTTCACGTGTGGCTCGCACCACCTGCAAGATGTAGTGGCGCACGTCGGCGCTGACATGCGTCTCTTTTACGTGCCGTTGTAGCTCCAATAAGTCAGCCACCGAAGTCACCGGCTGCAGCTCCAGCATAGGATCATCTCGCTGGTAACGCACTAAGATCTCGTCTTCCTCGGCCTCACTGGGATATCCCAAAGCTAGCTGCATCAGGAAGCGATCCACCTGTGCCTCGGGGAGCGGGAAGGTCCCTTCCAGTTCAATCGGGTTCTGAGTTGCCATCACTAGAAACGGCCGAGGCAGCGCATAGGTCTCACCGTCCACAGTAACCTGACGCTCCTGCATAGCCTCCAGCAGACTGGACTGGGTGCGCGGCGTGGCTCGATTGATCTCATCGGCCAGAAGGATCTGGCTCAACACGGGACCGGGGCGAAACTCGAACTCCTGGTGTTTCTGATTGTAGTAGTTGATACCAGTCACGTCACTGGGCAACAGGTCTGGCGTAAACTGGATACGAGCAAATGAACAATCCAGGCTGCGGGCCAGCGCTTTGGCCAACGTCGTTTTGCCGATGCCAGGCACATCTTCCAGGAGCACGTGCCCCTCGGTCAAAAAAGCCACCAGCAGAAGTTCGGTCACATCGGCCTTGCCAACGATCACCTGACCCACGTTCTCCTGTATAGCCCGGGCAAACTGAGTGAAATCCATAGGCAGTTACAGTCCCTTTCCCTCTACCAGGACCCGCAGGGTACGCAGCAGAACTGACACATCGTAGACCAGCCGCCGGGGCGGGCTCATGCGGCTCACCCGAGCCACGTACTCATAGTCCAGTGCGATCTCTTCGTCGAAAGTCCGGGTGCGCCCTTTGTTGGCCTGCTGCAATCCGACCAACCCGGCCCGCGCCAGCCGCTTGCGGACATTCCCTTCTGACAGCTCGCGCTCATACTCGAAGGGGGCTGGAGGTCGAGGGCCGACCCAGCTCATATCTCCCCCTAGAATGTTAAGCACTTGGGGAAGTTCATCCAGATACCAGCGACGCAGAAAATGCCCTACCCGCGTATGGCCGCGATTCTCCCTTTCCAGATATTTAACCGTCAACCCTTGCCGGCGCGCCTCATCAATGGCACTGACTTGCATGGTGCGGAACTTAAACAAGGAAAAGATCTGGCCTGCTGAGACGCGTGTCTCTCGATGAAAGATGGGCCCTTTGTCTTCCGGCCAGATCAAGCCATCTATAGAAATAGCCAGCATCACCAAGAAAAAGATAGGCGACGTTATCAAAAGGACAAGCCCCGCCAGTCCCCGGTCAAAGGCCTCCTTCAAAGGGTCCACGCCAACGGGCTGTGGAATAGCTGTTTGGTTTGTCATAGTTGTAGGAATAATCTAACCAATACTACTCGATGAAACGCCTGGCATGCCTCAAGGCCAATTGTAGCTCTAAGCGCGGGTCCACAAGGGGCTCGCCAGTCTCCTCATCCACACCAAGAACACCGACTGCTGGCGGTGCCTCAACCACCATCTTCTCGGCGGCATCGCTCACCTCTTTCAAGGCCGACTTGACATCTTGAGCCTCGCTCTGAGCTGCGTCGGCCTCGGCCTCGGCCTTGTTGCGCGCTTCGGCTGCCTGGTGCGCAGTGGCCATAGCGTCCTGGGCCGTCGTCTCGGCGATTTCGGCACGCGGCTCGCTGATCGCTTTGTTGAAGTAATAGCCGACGACCACACCCAGCAAGGGGTTGATAAACAGCAGCAAATCCTTCACACGATCAAACTCTTCAGGTGTCGAGAGGTGGTTGGTTGCCTGGATCAGCATCGCGACAGTAACCAGGATAATAACGACGGCAATTGCTGCAGACACAAATTCGCGCAGGCGGCGCACAAGAGGGTCCGACGCTGCTACAGAAACAGGTTGTTCAGGCGCTTGTCCAGACATGAGTTAGTCCTTTCTTGCTGAAGAAGAAGCTAAATGGATGTTCTGTGACCTTCAAAACCTCGCCGAGCGGGGGAAGTTTGAAATGTAGCACAAAACAAAGCCGGTTCACCCAATTTGAAGACCAGGCACAACCCGGGTGTCACCATCGCAGTATAGGGCGTAAAGAAGCCCCATCAGGTTATTATGCTGGGAATAGAACTCGCGCCGCAAATCCAAGAAAGCCTGACCCAAGGACTTACCGGTCAGGAAATGATTAAAGAACCGCTTGGCCCACTCAGCAGCGAAAAGGGCAGGTGTTTCGCACTCGGTACCGATGACGCCTCGCGCTCCTTTGGCCATGAAGTAAGGCACAAAACCATCATAGAACATCGGTGAAAGCTCAGCCGACTCGCAGGCATTTATGAACACCAACGGCGCGCCCGGCAGCGCCTTTTTAGTTGGAGCCAAGAGATTTAGATCCTCCAACGTCAGGCGTCCGTTACCGCTCAACACAATCGTGGAGGCATCTGGACCACCCCCTTCCGCTAACGACTTAGAAACGGCGTGACAATAGAAATAGAGAATCTGATCAGGCGTGGAGGCATCGGCCAGGGCCTGTGTCAGTTCATCCTTGGTCTTGCGTGCGAGATCTTTTGCCAGTCAGACAACTGGTTGGCGATGAGTGGCACTCTCATCTGCTGATCGATGTCAGCGTTGACGTTGAGGCTGACCGTCAGATTGGGATCACTTTGAACCTGGCCATCAATGACCTGCATGGTCTGCTGGAGGGGGATGTGCTCAATGATGTGCTTGAGGCCAAGAAACAACTCAGGGTCGGTATGGTCCGGATCGTATTCGTCGGCCATGTACAGGATGCCCCAGGGCAGCATAAAGTGCTGTGAGAAGATCTGGATCTTAAGCGTCTCCCCCTGGGCCATCTGGCGTAGCTTATCACCCAGCAGGTTGACTTGGGCATCGGCGGCGGGTCCGTAGAAAACGCGCTGATAGAGACGGAAGCCGGCTTTGGCCAGACGGCTTAAAGCCACCTGGTTGACCTCAGGAGAGATGTCAATTCCGGCCTGATATACTTTCCGAGAACCGACTTCCAGGTGAACAATGTCTTGAAGTTCCTGGCGTACTTGAGCGATCATCTGGTCCAGGTGATCCTCGGTAATAGGCACTGTGGCCATAGCCGCTACCGGGCCTGATAGGATTATCTGGAACCCCTTGTCAACTTTGAGGATAGTCAGGTTCAAGTCGCGAGGCTGGATGGCGAAGGCGGCGTCTACCGGGCGACCCAGCGTCTGGGCGGTCAGAACGCTGGCTTGACCGGAGCGGCCGACCTGGAGCTTGAGGGCAAGGAGTTGGACAAAGTTGCCATCTTTGAGGAAAACGGCGTTGATGACCCCCTCTCCCTCGTGCTTGGGCTCTATGTCGAAGCGCGCTTTGCCCTTGGACTTGCCGGTGCGTGGCACTCGGAGTTTTTGCGGATCGGTGTAAATGTCAAAGTCGTCACTTGAAAGCTGGATGGTCAGCTCGACCATTTG
>WOR8_10002158_pt1 | contig 20494 bp, 14 predicted proteins | sample DeeMarSeWOR38_10_FD_19890 | JGI IMG/M metagenome (IMG submission 19890) | reverse complement strand
TCCGGGGGTGACGCCAAACTGGTCAAAGCGCAGGGTCCATTCGGCCCCGGGTTGGAGAGACGGGACCACTACACGTGTGCTGGAGTATCCGCCCGGTTCGATCATCATGACGACAGTATCCATCCCCCGCGTGGCTCCTGTCCCCGCGTTGATCAGAACGGCCTCGGGGGCCACCGAATACTGCGCCGGTCCCAATGAGTAGGTTGTATCCGGCTCGATTCCCTTCAGGCCGACCAGAGCAAGATCATTGGCGGACTGCCGACCCACCAGCACGTTGTCGATGTAGAGGTTGTTGCCAGAGAGGCTACTGTAGGCAGTGAAGGAGAGCTGAACGCTGTCGGGGGTATCGGAAGAAACCGCGTCACTTCCTTCTGAGGGAAGCATCAGCCCGGTTCCCAGAATCGAGGCGAGTACGACCTCAAGAAATCTGGTTTTCATCTCGTCTCTCCTGTCTCAAGCAGAGCTTTCCATCACCGTGCGAGCATCATCTTCCCAACATCAGTGAATTGACCCGCGGTGAGCCGGTAGAAATAGACGCCGCTCGCACGCGTCCCTCCATCCCATGTTGCAGTGAATGTCCCGGCCGGGTACTTCTCGTCTGCGAGAACGGTGACCTCGCGGCCGAGGATATCGTAGACTTTCAGTGTTACATGCACTGACTGCGGGAGCGAGAACCGGATCGTCGTTCCTGGATTGAAGGGGTTGGGGTAGTTTTGCTCCAGCGTAAAGAAGGATGGTAATCCCACGCTCGGTTGCCCAACGGAAACGGGGACGCGAGGGTAGAGATAGAGATGCGCGGGAATGGTATCCCGTTCTTCACTCACCGTATAGTATCCCCCCCCCGGGAAACCCTCCCAGCAGACCCCCTCCCCCATCGGTTCGGGCTCATACGGTAGTTCACGCGGCGATGCAGCCAGTGCATCCCTGAGGGGTTGCCAGGGTGAACGATACCAGTACCAGATGTCCTTATACGTTCTGATCACAACCTCAAGCCCGGAGGGGTCAATGTCTCCCCCGGTCACGCGGTTGTGTACGGGATCTCCTCCCCCGGCAAGATTGAGATCGAGGGTCTGGACATGTTCCAGTACCAGCGTATCGGACGTCGAATGAGGGGAGGGAGCCCTGTAGACTCTCACCTGGGGCTCCCTCTTGGACACGATGTAGATGTCGCCCGTAAGCGGATCGACCATGAGCGCCTCAGCATCCCGACTCCCGTCCGGATAGCGAAACTTGATTGCCTCCGTCCCAGGGATATTTGTGTTGATCGGAGGCTGACCGGCATCAACCCTGGGCTCGGGGACGCGGTAGATGGTCTTCACATCGCGTTGAGCCGTATTATCACCAATATCCCCGATATAGAGGTAGTGCTCACCGTCGACCGGACCGGGTCCAACGGCGATATCTTCCCAGTCTCCAGCGCTTGCACCCAAGAGCGTATGCACCCCCAGGTTCTCGCCTCTCGTGTTGATGGCAAAGACCTGATTGAGGTGACCCGAGTCATTGTGGATCCAGAGAACGTCACGATTTTTCCTGGATGCCACAATGCCGGATGCCTCCGTAATCATCTGGAGTTCAATAAGGCCCAGATCCACACGATCCTCGAAGTGTGGATTCCCGATTGTGCCCCCGATCTGCGCAGCGTACTCGTAGAGCCAGTGGGTGATTTCAGTGTCCAACACAACCGAGCCGGCTCTCGGACGGGCATTGCAGAAGAGGACGACGCCCGCGTTCTCCTGGGGACAGAAGGACAACCTCGCTCTGTACCCTTTCCAAGTGCCGGGATGTCCCCAGAGCTCCCTGTCGTAGACTTGCCAGTTCATCCAGGTGAGACCAAGGTTCTGCCCCTCGTCCCCGGTCAGGTGGACTGTCGTCATGAGGCGGACCGTCGTGCTGTCCAGAATTCTGACTCCGTCCACTCTTCCGTGTCGCATGAAGGCAACTAGAAACCGGGCAAGCTGAAGCGTGCTCGTTTTGAGGTTTCCCGATGCATAGTTGGGCTTCCCGGGATATCCATAGGGTACGTAGCCTCCCTCGTGAGAGTAGGACATGGCTATGTTATTCGTGTCCAGGTCCGCATAGAACCAGGACGTCTCGGTCATGCCGAGCGGCAGAAAAATCGAGTCTCGGGTGTATGTCGCAAAGTCTATCCCCGTAACGGCTTCAACAAGACAGGCGGCCAGGCAGATGCCGAGCCCCGAGTATTCGAATTCCGATCCCGGGGGAGAACTGTTCCAGCTGTATGAGCGGTAGTAGCGCCCCCCGGGAGTCAAGAAATGATAGAGGAGGGTGTCCAGCGGGATCGGGGAATCACCACCTGTGACTGTCAACGAGTCTTTTAAGGCCGACCAGTCAGGGTTTCCGGCAATGCCTGATCTATGGGTGAGAAGCATCCGGGGAGTAATCGCAGAGTCAGGGTAGTGCGGGTGAGAAACCGCGAACGGCAGATAGTCATTAATGTCATCATCCAGGCCGAAGAGGCCCTGCTCCCAGGCCTTCATGACGGCGACAGAGGTAACTGCCTTCGAGACAGACCCGACGAGGAAGATCGTGCTGTCGGCGACCTCTTGATTTCTTTCGATGTGGGCCATTCCGTAGCTTCCCGTCCAGATGATGCGTCCGTCTTTCACAAGGCAACCGGCCAGGCCGGGAATGAAGTTCTCCTCCATCTTCGCCAGAATGAACGTGTCAAGCTGAGCAGATGTCAGCTGGGCCAGGGCGTCTCCCGACAAGACGAAGACCGCAAGCGCGAACACGATAGATCTTCTCATAGATCCTCCCTGCATGTCCTTAACACCTGACCGGTCTCATCTCTCACGTCTGATGGGTCTGTCGCATCTCTGTTGACTTATCTCGAATCCGGAACCGCTGCTCTCGTCTGGCCCACACGGCGCTCCACCACCGTCTCATCGGGTCGTGCAAGTGTTGATCTCACCGCCCGGTACACCCTCCTCACCTCCAGGTTCATCAAGAAGAGCGCCACCGCCTCCAGGGGGTTCGCAGCGCGAGAGCGCCAGAGCATCCCTCCCACAGAACCCAGCCTTCTCATGAGCCTGGCGTACCCTCTCTCCAACTCTGCAATGCTCATCCTCCGCGGGACAAAGTAGCAGTAGTTGGAGGGAATGCTGTATGCCGACCCGACGCGCAGGTAGTCATCAGCGGACTTGATCCAGATTCTCCCCTGCTGCCTGTACTGCTCGTAGAGGTCGCTGCCGGGAATGGGGAGGACGATGTTTGCCTTGGCAACGGCAACCCTGGATCTTCGGATGAACTGATAGAGCCGGTCAGCAGTGTCAGGCGTATCCCAATCCAGTCCGATGACGAACAGCCCCCCCACGTGTATCTTCTGATCTCTGATGGCGTTAATCTGCTCGGTGTACCTCTCGACACTGTAGGGTTTCCTCAACCAGTCGAGGTTCCGCTGATCGAGGGAATCCAGACCCACAAAGAGGATCCGGCACCCCGCCTTCCTCATCAGGGAGAGCGTCTCCGGATCGTCAGCGATGTCGACCGTGCACCGGGCTCCCCAGATGAGATCCATATCCTCCCGGATGATGCGAGTGCAGAGCTCCCTCAGGAACATCCGGTCGTTGTAGAGGTTCGCATCCATGAAGGCGACGACACGACGCATGGCTCGCACCTGACGGAGATCGGCAACCACCGTATCGACACCCCTCAGGGAGTAGCCCCCGTTGAAGAGAGGCGGTACGGCGCAGTACCCGCAGCTGTTCCGGCATCCCACGCTGGCGATCAGAGGCGTGAACCAGATGCGCCTCCCGCGCAGGAACGAGTAGTCGAACGGAAGATCTATGTTGAGGCCGAACTCATACGCAGCACGGATGTTTCCAGAGGAGATATCCTCCAGGAGCTCTGATATCTCCTTCGGACCGGGGAGGCCGTGGTAGACCGCGTCGCAGACGCCCAGCAACACTCTCTCACTCCACTCGTGATGGTCTCCGCCGAAGAAGACGACCTTGTCTCTCTTCTTGAACTCCCATGCCAGGTCCCGCGCCCGGAGGATGTCATTTCCCATCGAGGTGATCCCGACAACCGAGGCATCGGTCTCCAGATTCACCTCGTCGAAACACTCGAGACAGATCTCCTTCTCCCAGTCATCGGGAATTGACGCACTGAGTGCCGGGAGCGAGCAGGAGTAGTGGAAGAGCGGAAGCTTGCCCTTGATGAGCTTCCCCTTCATGTTCCGATGGGTGGGTTGATAGAGGTAGATCTTCCTTTTCATGGAGCGCTCCTCGTGCGTGGCAGATCAGAGGGGAATCTGCGCTTCATTTTCGGCTGAATCTCGCCTGCGAGAGTCGCCGCCCGTGCAGACATACTGTCGCGCATCCCACGGCAAGGCGTGTCACCGAAATATCCCAAAATTGTCAACTGGTGCGTAGGAATGGGCTCCGGACGGTCCCGCGCAAGAGGAGTGCAACTTACATGCCCGTCAGAATCGGCAAATTCAGCTCAGATTGGATGTGGGCCCTCGCTCATCTGCTCGAAAACGAGCAGTCGAGGTGTTCGAAAACGAGCAGCGACAAGGCGTGGGGAGACTCCGGGGACGGAAGGGAGAAGTGTGATATCGGTGGGCGAAATGCCTTCTTCGCCTAGGACGTTGGATCAAAATCAAGCCCGTGCTTCTCAATCCGGCGCTGCAGCGCGTGCCGGTCAATGCCCAGCAGACGTGCCGCCTGCGAGACGTTCCCCTGTGCCTTCTCCAGCGCGAGCTGAACGAGATGCCGGTCCATCGACTCCACGAGGTTCCCGCCATCATCGTTGGCGTCAAGCAGACGGAGGAGCTCGGCGCGAAGCAGCGAACCGACAGCAACTTCCGAACCGATCCCCACCTGCTGGATCTGAAGCGCGCTGACGGTGCCGCTCCGGACGAAGATCGATATCCGCTCTACTGCGTTCTTAAGCTCCCGGACATTTCCCTTCCAGGAGACCCGTGCGAGGAGATCCAGCGCATCGGGGGTAAACACCTTCGCTCCTCGGGAGCAGTCCCTGAGAAAGGTCTGTGCGAGAAGCGGTATGTCCTCGAGGCGCTGCCTGAGAGGCGGAAGAAGTATGGGCACGACGCTGAGCCTGTGGTAGAGCTCCGGGCGAAACGTCCCTTCCTCAACAGCCGATTCGAGGTCTCTGCTGGTCGCGGCAACGAGACGGACATCGACCCGGATCTCCACCTCCGACCCGACACGGTAGAACCGCTGCTGCTCGATGACTCGGAGGAGTTTCGGCTGGAGTTCAACCGGCAGCGATGAAATCTCATCCAGAAAGAGCGTTCCCTGGTCAGCCAGCTCGAACTTTCCCCGGAAGCGTGTCCCTGCGCCTGTGAAGGCACCCCGCTCGTGGCCGAAGAGCTCCGACTCGAAGAGCTCCTGCGGAATGGCGGCACAGTTCACCGCGATGAACGGTTTATCCGCACGGGGGCTGCTGAAATGGATTGCGTGCGCGGCCAGCTCCTTCCCCGTACCTGTCTCACCCACAAGAAGGACCGTCAGCGTGGATTCGGCCACAGAGTCAATCTTCTCACGCCCCTCCTTCATGAGCGGACTCTCTCCCAGGAGCGAACCCGGACCAACGCGTTCGCGCAGTATCTCCTTTAACCGGACGGTGTCCTGAAAGAGGGCTTCATGGAGCTTTGCACGCTGGATGTACTGCGCTGCAAGCGTCGCAATGAGAGAACCCAGCCGCTCCGCGTCCGCGTCGAACCTCTCTCCTCCCTTTGAGTTGACGAGATTGATGATCCCGATGAGCTTGTCGCCGGCAAAGAGGGGAACAACCATGGCAGGTCCCAGGAACCGGGCCTGATCGGAGGGCCTGTCAAGTCCGACGAACGCGGTGATGTCGTCCGTGGCTACCGTCTTCGGGTCCTGCATGATCTTCTGCGCGGCAAGCAGGTTGACAACGTGGTCAATTCCCCCCTGGGCTTCCTCCGAGCGCCGGATGAGCGTCTGGGCCTCCTGGCCCGAGGAGGGATCGATGAGGAGAAGAGCGACCCTCTCGGCACGGCAGAGCCGCTGACATGACTCCGCAATTGCAGAGAGTGTATCCTGGACCTTCAGCGTCGAGCCCAGTTTCTGTGCCAGCGAGTTCAGCTCCTCGAGCTCCCTGATCCGGCTCTCCAGACCTGCTGCTTCGCCACTCGACTTGGTCCCCATCCGGCCTCCTAGCCTTCGACGTTCAGGTTCCGGACGCGTCTCTGAGCGTCCTTCCACTCCTCCCGATCCCCCGTGCCTCTTCCCCAGATATGCAGGAACTTCTCATAGTATATGCTGGCTTTATCCCTGGCACCCGCGCTTTCATAGAGCCGTGCCATGCGATAGTAGTAGAGGGGAGGGATCCAGAGCTTCCTCATCGAGTCCGGGGCAACGAGACTCTCATACTCCTGGATTGCCCGAGCGATGTTCCCCTGCACCGCGTAGGCCCGCGCCGTGACGTCGCCGGTCCGCATGTAGACCACGCTCAGCAGGGGCCCTCTGTCTCCCGGGCCGAAGGGCCGGGTGATGGTTGGCGGGACCAGTGTTTCAAACCTGGGGATCGAGACAGGGTACGATGCTGCCACACCCGGAGACCCATCTCTCAGGAGCTGTTCCTTGACAAGCAACCCCAGCATGCTGTGTTCAACATCCCTCTCCCGGCTCTCCCCTTCGGCGACGTGCTTCTCCAGCAGGGCAACCCTCATTCTGGCCGAATCCACGCGGCCTTCGTAGAGATCCAGCAATCCGTCCATGTAGAGAGAGAAGCCCTTGCATGCCTCGCCCGGGGAGAGAATAGCCCGCCAGGAGTCGAAACACGCGTGAGCGTTCCTGTAGGACCCTCTCTCCAGCTCGATCCACCCGCGAAGCCATTCCCCGCGGGCGGAGAGCTTCTCGTTCCCAACCCGGTCCGCCATCGTCCTGCATCTGCGCACACTTGCCTCGGCCGACTCCAGCCTCCCGCACCAGAGATCCAGGTAACCCTTCCAGAGGTGCCCGAGCGCCTTGAGACTGGGTGAGGCAGCATGGGCGATCTGGCTCTCCACCCATCTGTACCCCTCGGAGTAGTCTTCCCTCAGCACGTAGACGTATCCAATGTTCAGTCCCGTTGTGTACGACGGGTCGAGCTCGTAGGACCGCTTCATGGTGGCGAGCGCCTCGTCCAGCCTTCCCATCATGAGGAGAATCGCGCCGATGGAACCAACCGCCCCTGCCGGCCGGGGGTTGATCTGCTCGTTCCGTCTGAAGTACTGGATTGCCCCCTCGAAGTCCTTCCTGTGCAGAGCGTATATCCAGCCGAGCTGATTGAGCGCACCCGTGTTTTCGGGATTGATCTCCAGGAGCCTCTCCAGGATCCCGACTGCCTCATCATTCCTTCCCAGTTCTCTGAGACTCCATGCCAGGTCAAAGAGTGCCCCTTCTTCCTCCGGATACTTCTCGAGTATGGTCCGTTGGATGCGGATGCGCTTTTCCAGTGCTGATTGGCTGAAGTCCTCCTCCCAGCGGATGGCCCTCTCCTCGATGAAGAGCTGCTCTTTTTCGCTGGCACGATATGAGAGGGCTCTCGCCTTGCTGAATGCTTCTCTTGAGGCAGCTGTGTATCCCAGCTGGCCTTCCAGTTCGCCGAGTTCCCCGTAGGCAAGGGCAAATGTCGAGTCACACTCGATCGCCTTGAGGAGATAGAGTCTGGCATCATTCAGCAGGAACTGACTGGACATCTCACCGGCCATGAGAAAGTGCGAGTAGGCGTCCAGTGAACTGGTGGTGATATCGGCAAGCCTCCGGGGGGACGGCTCGTCTTCCTCCGGGCCGAGACCGAGACGGAGGGCCACTGAGAGGACAACGTGATCTATCTGCGAGCTGAGTATGCTCTCAACGCCAAGGCCTTGAGCGCTGGCACCTGTAATACGCCTCTTCGTCTTGACATCGACAACCCGCACATGTGTCAGGAAGAGGTTGTCGACCTTTGTTATTCTCGGAAGCAGAGCCGCCTCCACACCTTCCATTTCGCACAGCTCCATACCCAGCTCCGGGGTGAGTACGGCTATGTTGTCCACCGTGTCAATCGTGCCCTGCCCCGTCCGCTTCGCAAGCTGCAGAAGGCGGTCCTGGGTGGTGACTTTGAGGTCCTTGAACTGCTCGAGCTTTGTCGTGAGCGCATCCGTGACGATGAAGCGCAGCTTGTCATAGGAGCTTTCGCCGGTCTGGTTTTCACAGGAGAGGACAGCGATGGAATGAGGCGGAGGAGGGAAGAAGAAATCATACAGCCAAGGCCCGAGAACGATGAGAAGCAGAATGATCACCGCACCCGCGGCAGTCGCGGCAACCTTTCTCCTGAAACGTTTCACCCCCCACTTCAGTCTGATCAGCTCTCCCATCTTCACTCCCGGCACCTTCCCCCTCAGCAACACAAGCTCCGCCACCATCTCTTCCATCGACTCGAAGCGGCGCGCCGGGTCTTTTGCCAGTGCTCTCCGTACGATTTCCACGGCACCGTCCGAGACCGCCTCGTTCAGCGTATTTGCCGCAACCGGTTCGGTATTGAGTATAGCGTACGCCAGTCCCGGTTCGTACTCGCTCCTGAACGGACGCTCGCCGGTCAGCATCTGGTAGAGGACCACTCCGAGGGACCAGATATCGGAGCGACTGTCAACTTGGTTACCCTGCAGTTGTTCAGGCGACATGTAGGCCGCCGTTCCCATCATGGTGCCTGCCTTGGTCCGTGTGGATCCGGCCACCAGTTTTGCCAGTCCGAAGTCCAGGATCTCCGCCCCGCCGGAACTGGTGATCATGATGTTCGCGGGCTTGATGTCGCGATGGATAACGTTATGACGGTGGGCTTCGGTGAGGCCCCTCCCCACCTGGATCGCGATATCGAGAGCGTCGTCTTCCGGGAGCGGACCACCCTCGACCAGCCTGTTGAGGGTTTCGCCTTCGTAGTAGTCCATCACAATGAACATCTGTCCTTCGTCCGACTCTTCGATGTCATGGATCGTGCAGATGTTCGCGTGCTGGAGGGAGGAGACGGCCTTCGCCTCGGCAATGAAACGGTCTCTGGCCTCGGTGCTACGGGTGAGTTCAGGGGGGAGAAACTTGAGGGCGACAAAGCGATCCAGCTTCAGGTCGCGGGCCTTGTAGACCACACCCATCCCTCCGCCACCGAGCTTCTCCAGAATCGTATAGTGAGAGATGGTCTTGCCGATCATCCTGTCTTGCCTCCCGGAAGGGACCCCCGAGAATGAGGAAGACGGAAGAGCAATGAAGGTGAGTCAGAGAAAACGGTCCAGCGTGGCTGATGCGGTCTGCGCGGGGATACCTCTTCTTTTGCAGGGCTACCCCCGGCAAGTTGCCGCGAGATGCCCCGTTCGCCGCATTCAACCCCTGTCTGGATACCGGAAAGGTATCCCGAATCCTCGCAATCTTCAAGGGAAATGTTGCAAATAGGGACACTACGCCGGGAGAGAACCGCAGCCGAAGATCGCTCTACGGCTCCCTCCGTTTGATGAGAAACCGCCCCATTCTCCTCAGAATCGAAAGACAAGAGCCAGGCCGTGCATCGTCGGGGCGACCGAGAGGCCCGGACCAGGGCTCTGGCGCTGGTTCTGCCAGCCGACTACCGAGTTGCCGATCAGGACCCCCAGCAGAGTGCCGATGCATACGTCGGAAAACCAGTGCCGGTCGGCATAGATACGGCCAAAAAAGGTCGTTGTCGCGAGCGCATAGAGACCCAGAGAGATAAACGGGTTGCCGATCCGCCGCGCAAGTATCGCCGACATGCTGAACGCGACAGCGCAATGGCCCGAGAAGAACGATGCCCGTTCATCAGCCAGGCCGGCCATGAACCGGAACGACCGGTGCCCTTCCTCCACCTCTGGCCGCGCTCTTCCTGCAGAGATTCGCACCGGCTCCTGAATGGCCGCAATCGAGATTAGCGCCCCGGCAAACATGACGCCGGTCTCCATGAGCCACTCATCGTCTGTCCAGGCGCCTCCGCCGTACATCACAACGATCAGCGACATCATCATCATGGGGGAACCGTAGTAGAACCCGACCCGTTCGATCCCGTTAAGAAACGGCGACCGGTTCTCCTTCATCCATCTCCTGATGTCCACATCCAGGGCGAAGGAGCCGAGGGCGCCCGCCCCGAACAGCCCGGCCTTGATGACATCCGAACCGTCCCACCGTGCAGGAGAGCTGAGCATGTAGCCGGTCGCATTGAGCGCAAGACAGAAATCCGCACCGACGGTCCTCGAGGAGGAAGAATCAGGCGGGGCATCGCTCTGTTCGGACTTTTGCGGGGACTCTCTGGACGGCCGAGCTGCCTCAGCCGGAGATCGTGCGGAGGATGTGGAGAAAGCATAGAGTAGAAGCAAAACGGCCGATACGGTTGTCACCTGACCCGATGACATGAGAACCCCTTCTTGGGTTTCCCCTGCAAGGTACGCCAGAGCTCAGCCAGTGTCAAGGCATGAACAGCTTGATTCTACATCTGCCGGCCCGTACATTCATTCAGAAAATCCCATAGAGGTCATGCCATGGTTTTTCGCATTGCTGTGTTTGCTCTTGCGTTTCTCTCGCTCATCCGGATAGCCCCGGCCCAGACCGAGCTCTCAGATGTCGCCCTCTGGACCGTTGACGTTGGGCGCGACTACTCGATTCTCCCGAACGTCACATACTCTGTTGCGAACAACTACGAGTGCAAGCTGGATGCCTACGTCCGGAAAGCAGCCGACGGGCCCACGCCCACAGTTGTCCACATTCATGGTGGTGGGTGGGTTGTAGGGAAGAAAGAGACCGCCATACTCGGTCTTCTTCCCTACTTCGAGATGGGGTTCTCCGTGGTGAATGTGGAGTACCGTCTTGCGCATGTCTCGCTCGCACCTGCCGCTGTGGAGGATTGCCGGCTGGCGCTGAGGTGGGTGTTCAAGAACGCGGAAGAATATGGATTCGACACGGCGCGGATTATTGTGACGGGAGGCTCGGCCGGCGGCCACCTCTCGCTCATGACCGGGATGCTCACACCGGAGGCGGGATTTGACGCTCCCACAGGCTGGGAGCGGGACATCGTTCCTCCCCCCCGCGTGGCAGCAATTATCAATTGGTACGGAATTACCGATGTCGCCGACCTCTTGTCCGGACCGAACAGGCAGGAGTACGCTGTCTCCTGGCTGGGGAGTCAGTCAGACCGGACAAAGATCGCAGAGCGGGTTTCCCCCCTCACCTACATCACCGGAAACCTTCCTCCCATCCTGACGATCCATGGGACGAAGGACGGACTGGTCCCCTACGACCACGCCCTCCGTCTGCACAAGGGGCTGGACAAGGAGGGTGTACCCAACAAGCTGATTACCATCCCGGAGGGGGGACACGGAGGATTCAGCAGGGAGCAGAACCGGGAGATTCAGAAGGAGATCCGGGCCTTCCTTGCGGAGCACGGCATACTGTGAGAGTTGCCTCTGTCGCACACTTCATCTGAAGGTGAGCTGGATCTCCAGGTTCTTCTGAGGTTCGATCAAGAACTGCTCTACGGAGTATGTTGCCTCCTGCTTGGTCTTCTCCACCCTGTGTACCACCGTGCTCTTGGGCGGTAGATCAAGACTTCCACCTCCTGAGAGTTCTGCCATCTCCAGGTAGAAATCAGAGAGATTGCGGATGTTGTAATACCTCCGTCCTTCACTGTCGATGAGAAAAGGTCCCGAGACCTCGATCGAGTTCCGGCAGAGAGGCTCCAGGAACTCCTTGCGGCCCATGACCAGGTCGTTGAACCAGACCGCCGTGCGCGCATTGTCCAGGGCTTCCCTGATGGATTCGGCGGATCTCTCCCCGGCAAAGACCAGCGTCACCGGGCGTCGCTTGAGCTTGTTGGTCTTTTCAAATATCTCCTCAGTCTGATGGATATCCGAGCTGGCCAGCATGGTCAGGCCGTAGTCTAGACACCACTGAAACGCTTCGGGATACCATTCGCCCATATTTGCCACCTCGATCCCCATGATCCATCCCTTCCCGATCAACTCCTTGTGGAGATCCCACAACCTGATCCCCTCTATCGCCTGCGCTCTCCATCCTGGGTGATTCCAGAAGACGAATGCCTTCTGGTTCACTGCTTCCTCCAGTGCAATCAGGTAGTCCTTGTGCTGGTGATCCACTGAATCCTTGAATCGTCCGCTGTGGTATTCTCCCGCGTGCATCTCCCTGATCCGATCGGTCTCGATCGCCCTGACATCCTTCAGGAAAATGGCGTTCAGGTGTCCGGGCGGCATAGCACGGGTCACCTCGCATCCCTGTATCACGATGACATCCCGCATCTCACCCCGCGGCCGGGCAATCTCGTAGGAAGCCTCATGCTGCACGGGGACGTACTTCTTGTGGGGCTGGTGTTCAATGTGATCCGTGATAGCGATGGCATCATACCCGAGAGCCCATGCCTCATCGACTCGTACGGTCGGCCAGACATTGCCGTCGGAAAAGACCGTATGCGTGTGAAAGTCACACTTCAGCGTATGGTACCCCGGTATGTCAGGAATGTTCATCTCAGTCCGGACAAACTGGCTCTTCGCGCTGAGCGGGATCATGAACGCCACGAAGAGACACGTGAGCATGTTGTATGGTGTACTTGTCTTCATGGTCAAGAGTGACATACTCTACTCCTCACAGCTGTTCGTCCAGACGCGAATGCCCGAGGTCCCCCCCCGGGAGAACAATGCATCGGCGGGAATATACAACGAAGAGGGGGAAAAAGCCATGAAGCGAAATCCGCCACTCCTCGGGGAGTCTGCTAGAACTCCCCGACGTACCTGATGCTGAATCTGAAGAACCGCCCCGGCTCAATGACCCTTACACCCGAGGAGAAGGGGTCTCTCATGTAGGAGAGATGCTGTGCGTAGAGCTCGTTGGTGAGATTCTCCACCTCCAGCTGAAAGAAAAGCGGTTCCAGCCGGTAGGTGACTCCCAGATCGATCTTGACCCAGGACGGCGTAGGAGTTTCATCCAGATCAACATCCACCCTCCCCTGAGGCGCATGATATGTCACCTTCCCGAGAGCCGAAAGCCCGTAGAAGACCGGCGTAGTGAGTGTCCCCTCTAGCCTGAGCGGGTAGATCTCGCTGAGCGGCGAGCGCGTCTCCTCAATCTGAGCCCAGGTGTAGAACAACTTCACGGCCGCATAGTCCCACTCGGCCGAGAGATTGAACCCGAGCAGGAGGGCGTCGATATTCGTGTAGGTCACATAACTTGTCGAGTTCAGACTCCTGTCCGTCAGATAGACATAGTCCCAGACGTAGCTCCCGTAGAGCTCCAGCTGGGCAACATGGCTGTAGTTCAGGCTGGTTCTGAGGGTCGCACGGACCGGTTGCTTCAGCTCCGGATTTCCCGCCCACCACGGCTTCCCCATCGGCTTCTTGACGCCAACATAGAGATACTCGGTCTCCGGAGCATTTGTGGTCACGTCCAGCAGTCCACCGAGGGCCCAGTTCTTGCCGAAGGATGTCTGCGACTGGACCAGCGCCCCGAAGAGGAAGAACCATCGGGTCGACGTCGCATCCGGATAGAGCTTCCGGTGGAAATCCAGGCGGGACCGCTCTCCGACCGCATTGTACTGGAGGCCCAGTCTTGCCCGGATCGTGACCGGATCGAGCCGAAAGGTCTCCTGCGCTTTTGCGGAGAAGACATTGAGTCCGGGCATCAACTGGTTATCGATACGGGTCATCGGCGTAATGATGCTATTGTTCGCGTCCCAGTATCTGTAGGTAGCCTCATAGAAATCCCCCACCAGCCCGGCCGTGACATTGTACGCGTGCGTCGTCATCGATCCTGCACTCACGCGGAGGGAGTTGTCCATGAGGTGGTCGGTGTAGTTGAAATAGAGTTTGTGATCCTCGTAGCTCACGAAGGCGTTCAGAGCTTTGTTGTAGATCTCATCCATCAAGAGATACGCAAACGAGACGTTCTCCGTGTAGGTGTACCCGCCACCATAGCGGAGCTCCCCCTGCCTCCCCTGAAATGATCCCTCGGTAAGGGAGTAGCGGTAGTTCTCCCTGTAGCCGTAGAGCGTTTTGAAATCTCTCCCGTCGGCGTCCAGGTACGGTACCCCGGCCGAACGGCGCAGGGTAAGCCGGTGCGCTGATCCCTCGACCAGGCCGGTCAGGTCGAATGTTTCAGATGCACCGCTGGCCCCCGAAGCCGCAGCCGTGATTCTCAACGGATCCCTGGGGACTGTCCTGTGAAAGTTGACGCTCCCGGCCAGCCCACTCTGGAGCGCGCTGCTCGTCTTCACCATATCTACGGTGACCATCTCCAGCGGATTGATCCGTGTGAGCGGGGAATCCATCCTGTTCGGACAGGAGTTGTAGAAGCGCTCCCCGTCGATCACCACGCTCAGATCTCCCCTCTTGAATCCATCGGCATAGATATCCTGCGCAAAAAAGGTCCCCTTCCTGATGAGGGCAAACCCGTTCTGACTGAAGACCGTGGCAAGATTATCCTTGGTCGTCGGGGAGGATTGCTGGCCCAGGAAGATCCTGTTTGCCGTCACCTCGATGGGCGACAACCAGTACACCCGAACGCTGTCTGTCTGCGATAACGCGGCACTACTCAGCAGAGAGACCAGTACCAGGTGCGAGAGAAGAATATGCTTTGCCGTCTGCATGATTCTACCCATGGTCTGTGTCGTTCGCTACAGGTTCTGCTTCGAAAAGCGTCGAAGCGCTAGGAGAAGCGGGAGGGCAATCCAGAGGAGTAGCCCCACAACGCCATATGCATCATTGCACGAACTGCATACTTCCCCGCCATGGAGATCAGCATTGAGGACCCGATGAGGTTGAAAAAAGAGTGGAAAAGGACGAACAGTTTGAAACAGGATATTGAAGAGTGTGTTACTCACATTAAGAAAAGACTCTGGAATGTCAAGAGGTGATAACAAAACAATCTTCGATTCTTGCTCAAAATGCTCAAAAATGTTCAAAGTTCAGAGTTTTTGGTCTTATATCCTCCGTCCCCACAGACGCGACTCTCCTTTTTTCTTCGTATCATCCGGCTCATCGAACCGCAACTCATCAAAGGAAAGACGATGCGGAGCGTGGTTGCCATCGAGCATACCGAATGCGAGACACCGGGGACAATCAGCGATGCGCTCCAGTCAGGCGGCATCGACATGCGCCACATAAGGACGTTCCGGGGGGATACGGTTCCCGCGGAGATCGATAGTGCGAGCGGCCTGGTGGTGATGGGCGGACCGATGGGTGTCTACGAACAGGAACGGTATCCCTTTCTCCGGGACGAGATCCGTTTGATTGAGGATGCGATCCGGGGGGAGATACCCGTTCTGGGAGTCTGTCTCGGCAGTCAACTGCTGGCAACCGCACTTGGAGCCAGAGTGAAGAAGGGGAAGCAGAAAGAGATCGGATGGCACACCGTGAACCTGGCAGAGGCAACGCTGAACGATCCGTTCTGGGAGGGAGTAGACAGATCATTTAGAGGGTTCCACTGGCACGGAGATGTGTTTGATCTTCCCGAGGGCGCGATCTCGCTCGCCAGCTCCGCGCTCACCCGTTGCCAGGCGTTCCGATACGGGCCGAACGCCTACGGCATACTCTGTCATATGGAGGTGACCCGCGAGATCATCTCCTGTATGATCGACGCCTTCGCCGGGGAACTGAGTGAGGAGAAAATCGAGGGGGAGACGCTTCTCCGGCAGGCGGAGACTCACCTCCCCCCCCTTCAGAGGGTTGGTGGCACCCTCTTCCGACGATGGACAGGACTCATCACCTGACTAAAGCAGCCTATCCGACCTTCAGCAACTCCTTTGCCTTCTGCCTGCTCAGCTGCAACAGAACAGCGAGACCGAGCGATATCACCGTCGGTACGGCAATGTACCAGGTCTCGGCAGGAGTCTCGCCGATCAACCACGTATAGAGGAGACCCAGACCGGTCAAAAACGTCCCCCAGGTGACGGCCGTAACGAAGGGGGCCTGCCCTCTGGGATTCTTCCAGACAAGTATGGCACCTATTGCCAGCCCCAACAGCGTACCTCCCGACCACCGGATCCACCCGTTGTCTATCGGCTGGCTTCCGGACAAGCTGACAAAGGCACCCGGGATGAGGAGATAGCCCAGTCCGTAGACGAGTGTCACGATGGCGAAGATGAGCAGCACGCCTTTCAGCATGCCGGCCCCGTTTGTATCAGCCATGACTCATACCTCCTTTCGCCGCTCTGTAATGAACTGCATGAGCAACAGACTGCCGTGAAGCTCCATGAGGATCGAGCTCTACTCCTCAGATACACTCGACTGATCAAGACGCTGGCCAGAGCCAGCCAAATGTCCCGGCCGTGACAAGCGCATAGACCAGTCCGTCGAACATCGACTTGATCGTAGCGCTCCAGCTCCGCTTATACCAAATGGAGTTCTGCATGAGCGCCAGTGCGTAGCCAAGGAAGGCGGAAGCTCCGGCAAAACGGAAGACGGCAAGGTAGTGGGCACCCGGCTCCAGGGCACGACCCGCGATGTAGGCTGCAAAGATGCCCACCACGATGCTGTAGAGAAACCAGAGAACCAGATCTCCCGCCATCGACTGCTCACCGCTCTTCACCACCGTCATGACCGCGACGGGCCCTTTGTTCCTCTTCCCCTTGTACTCTTCACTCTGCATCGCCTTGGGGTTCCCCGCATAGGGCATGACGTAGTCACCCGGTGGAATATTGAACCTGCCAAGCGCATCCATGACGTCGTTCTCTGCCGGGAGCTTCTTGAAGTCGCTCCGATGGTAGGGGAGCAACATGTGGATGATGGAGCTCACAATGAATACGAAGACTGCCGAGAGCAGTATCGGAAGCCAGAGTGACATGACTGGAACCATCAGTTCCTCCTCGGGTTGTGGGCAGAGAGATTGGTGATAGACCGCTTTCTACGTGCGGCCCTTCTAATGAAGGGCCCGCCGAATGTATCTACGTGACGTCGTGTATTGCCGGACCGTCATTAGGGAGACCCATCGGGAAGTCGGGAGCGTGCCTGCCCACCAGGATATGGTCTACCGCAGCATAAACGTTCACTGGAAAGAACGACACTGGAACGAGAAGAGCAAGCCACCCGCTCAGTTTTCTGGTCTCGTTGAGCAGAAAACCCGCCGCACGTGTGCCTTCAAGTTCTCCCGTGAGACAGACAAGACCCACCTGCTGCACGATCCAGGGCGGGAGTATCTAAGCTATAGGCCTCGTCACGAAGAACTGTCCTACGCCTGTGAACACAAAGAGGATCGCCAGGCCAGTCTTGTCCATGCGTGAGTGAAGCAACCAACCTGTCACCAAGGGGTAATGCCTGTCCTCACCCCAGCTGACGAACCTGTGAGGCTGCCCCATACAGACCTCCATGTTACGCCCACCAGCTTTCACATCACCAGGGCCACAATGTCGCTCTGCCCCGGCGGGACAGAAGACAAGGGCCGGCGGATTCTCACGGGATGGCTGCTAGAGGGCAATCCTGCGTGTTTGCTGAGACAGTGTACACCGGTGGCCAATGATATGTAAGGGGTGAAACTTGTTGACAAACGACTGCGCTGCTCAGGACGTCCAGAGGGCGGTCCTTGCGGGTCTACCTGTACTGCACGGGGCCAAGATAGGTGTCCAGCCAGGCCAGTGATTCCTTCACGAGCTCGTCAATGGGAATGAAGTGATCCGTCGGGTAGAGTATGAGACGCTTGTCCTTCTCCGGCGTTCCGAGAAGGTCGTACATCGGCTTCACCTCGAGCTCGAGGGAGAAACTCATATCATACTCCCCGTTGAGCATCAGGACAGGGGTGGTAATTCTCGGAGTGTGATGGAGAATCCTGACATCCGGCCTCACGTCCGGCTCAAAGAACACACCGCCCACCTGTAGGATCGCCGCCTTGAACCGGTCCTCCACGGCAAGTGTGAGGTTTCCCATCCAGGCGCCCCAACTGAACCCGAAATACGCACGCCTGGAAGTGTCTATGTCGGCGCGTGTCTCCAGGTAGTCGACGGCCCTCCTGTATTCCTGGACGAGCCGGATGCGGTAGTTGGCATACTGGTGGAGGCCCATCACTCTCCAGACCGAGTCAGGTATGATCCGTTCGTACATCCCGACGGCTATCGGATGGAGCACTGCGCGTCCACTTTTGAGTAAGAAGCGGATGTTTCGCTTGAACTCAGGCAGCGTTTCAATGTGGTCACTCGAAGAGACCATTGAAGCGGCCGCCCCCGGGAAGTAGACAATCGTCTGGTAGGGAGGTGACACGTTTTTCGGCAGGAAGAGATACGCACTCATTCTCTCTCCGGGGCTGGGCGCGTTGAAGCTGACCTTCTCCTTCATCCAGTCTTCAGCACTTTCGTCTCTGGACTCGACCGTGGCCTGCAGTGGACCCTTGTCGTAGGAGAAATGTTCCCTGTAGGCCTTATAGACATCATCGGAAACCCTCTCGACGGCTCGAAAATCAAATGGCTCGTCATGTTCGATGGGTGCAAAGACCTCAGGAGGTGGAGTTGAGCCGGAATCAAGCTCCATGCAGCGAAACCCGTTCTTTAGCGACCGATCGAATGGAGAGGCCTGCGTCACATCCCGATACATGTAGATTGCGTCGTTCCAGGCACCCCCTCGAATGCATCGTCCCAATCCCGACGCGTTCCAGCACCACTCCCTCACGTTGCCGGGCATATCAAACACACCATAGGGTCCGGCCAGACCACCTCCACCGACAGGCCGTGGCCCATCGCCCGAGAAATTGGCAGCAGGAAGGAGAAACTGATGAATATAGTACCGATTGACTCCGATATCCGAACCGGTTGCCGCCTCCCAGTGATCCACGCTGGGAAGGCTCTTTCCCGCGAATTCCGCATACGCGGCCGCCTCGTACCAGCTCACACCTGCCACCGGGTAGCCATCCTCTCCATCCGGATAGTCGCCCGCATGCCACGAAGCCGGTCCTGAGATCCCCGTGGCATCAACAAACCGGGCCATGGCTCGCTCCCTAGGGATCACTTCCCCACCCAGGATGAACGGCTGTATCCAGTATGCGGGGTTGCGATACCCTCCGGCGCGCACGAACTCCGCATACTCTCTGTTGGTAACTTCATGCCGGTCCAAGAAGAAGGTGCCCAGCGAGCTGTCCCCATCGACTCTCACCATTCCCGCAGGGACGGACCCAATCGTATCAAGAGATTTATGCAGCGTTGCGGGGGCAAACCTCGCACCGTCAGGATCCCATGTATAGGTCAACGCGACATCATACGTTGGCTCATACCCCGCCTTCTCGTATTTCCACTCAAAAAATATACGCGGCCCCTCCACATTCTGGAGAGGAGAGACTCCCAGGAGCCGCCAGTCAACATCCTTCCTGCCAAACTCCCGCACGAAAATCGCAGCCCCGGGTGGAGTTGTGTTGACATTGACCGAGCTCGCAATATCGGCCCAGATCTCGGCAAACTCCGGGTCATCTCCAATGTACTGTCGTGCCTCCTGTGCAAGAGCAAATATCTCGGAAGGTATGTGATACGGGGTCTTCTCATACACCTCTCTGATCTGAGGAAGGAGTTCCTCCTTTGCCCGGGAGATGCTGGCACTCCGGTCTATCATCCAGACGCCGGTCATCCAGACGCCGGCTGCCACTCCCCCCAGCACAATGACAACCAGCGACGTGGCCACAACCGGCCGCTTCAGAAGCTGCTTCAGTATCCGCCTTGGCTCACCCGGCTTTATCGCCGAGGGCCCCGAGAGTTGAAGCTCCTGAAGTGCCGACACCATCTCCGACCCCGATGCGTATCGCTCCCCGGCCTCCTTCTCCAGAGCCCTGAGTATCACCCCCTCCAGCTCATCCCGTATCTCAGCCCTGAGCGATGTCGGCGGCTCAGGGTCTTCATTGAGTATCGCGTAGACGAGCGCCGTCTGGTACTCTGTCTTGAACGGGAGATGGCCTGTAAACATCTCATACAAGACAGCGCCCAGCGCCCAGATGTCTGTCCTCTGGTCCACCTCATCACCCCGGGCCTGCTCCGGAGACATGTAGGCGGCAGTCCCCAGCGTGCTCCCCTCACGTGTGATACGTGACTGCCCCGAGAGCTTCGCCAGCCCAAAATCCAGTATCCGTACAATCCCGTCATTGCTCACAAAGATGTTGGCCGGCTTGATGTCCCTGTGGACGATCCCCTTCTCGTGGGCACGGGCCAGCCCCTGAGCAATCTGCACCGCTACAGCCATCCCCTCTTCCAGAGAGAGAGGACCCCGCTCAATCTTCTCACGGAGTGTCTCCCCCTCATAGAGGTCCATGCAGATGAAGAGCTGGCCCTCCTCGGTCTCGTTGATGTCGTGTATGGTACAGATGTTGGGGTGCTGGAGGGAGGAGGCAGCCTGGGCCTCCTGGGTGAACCTGGCCTTGGCCTCCGCATCACGCGTGAGATCGGCAGGGAGGAATTTCAGCGCAACGCTCCGCTTCAGACGGGTGTCCTCAGCCCTGTAGACGACACCCATCCCCCCCTCTCCGATCTTCGCCAGAATCCGGTAGTGGAGAACTGTTGT
>WOR8_10009058_pt1 | contig 20496 bp, 20 predicted proteins | sample DeeMarSeWOR38_10_FD_19890 | JGI IMG/M metagenome (IMG submission 19890) | reverse complement strand
CGTTGGCCAGATGAAAGTTCGTCACGGGATTCAAGGGTCTGTTTTGCGGGTTCTTTTCCTCCGATATATAATGATAGGCGATCTTAACGAGAGGTTGATGAAGTATTTTCCTTAGTTCTTCGTCTTCCTTCCATTCTTCAGTAGACAAAATGGAAAGCAATGCCCTTGTCAATGCCCGTGTTCTTCCCCTTTTGACGCCCGCGCTCTCCATGATCCTTCCAAGTTGCCTCCTGGCAAAATAGGATGGGACCTCTTCCCTTCGTAATGCAAAGGGCTCATCTTTCCCTTCCAAGATAGGCTTAAAGTAATTCTCCCAAAACCCGGGGAGAGGGCTCAGGGTGGCAAAGTTCTTTATCTGCTCGTTCTCTTTGCGCAGGTAATCCACCACCTGGCCTATCAACATCTTTCCCAGGCCAAGCCCAGTAAGGCCATTCTGTGTATTGTTTATGGAGTAAAAAATAGCCGTGTCAGCCTCCCCTTTAGGCGTTCGATGTTTGTCCATTTCAATGATTTCAGCGATATGTCTTACAATCCCCACGGTTAGCGCCACTTCGATAAAGATGATCGGTTCATAGGGAATGAGTCTGTGGTAAAGGGCAAAACACCTTCGATCCTCCCCTAGGCGCTGACCCATCTCTTCAATATTGGTCATGGGATGTACCAGATCGCTATCCTTAATGAGTTCTACCTGTCTGTATGACGAGTCGAGGGTAATCTCCTCAAGGTAGAGAAAACCATCTTGAAACCAAACCTCAAAAAGCAGGATAATGTCAGCATCAAGGGGGCCCAGGTCTGTCTTGGAGAAGCGTTGCAGTGAAAGTAAGTCACCCCTGAAATCTAAAAGGAATTTGAGCCCCCCAGGTGAGCGAGAAATCTTTCGAAAGATATTTAATCGGGGCGAATGGGCTCGACCTCTCAATTTTGAAAGCAACCTTAGCCAGTTCGGATCATCTGCATCGCATTGACCCAGCTCTTCCAAAAGATGGCCTATCTCCTCCTTAGAGACCTCAATGTCCTCCATGAGGGTTCTAAAGAGCTCGGCTTTTTCATACTCATCCAAGGCTCCATAGAGCGACTTAATCTTCTGGAACAGCCTGTCTTCCTCAGCGCCCTCTTCTGACAAGCTCTTGAAGGCGTTGAGGACTTCAACGACTCTTTTTTTGGCGCCTTTTTTGGATCGCTGCTTTTTGTCTATAGGTTCCATGCCGTCTGTTTGCATTCATAAAATTGCTTCGCGATTTTATAGGAAGCGGCTTCGCCGCTCCGAAAAAAATCTGTATCAATTTACATTATAAAATCCTGTAACGGATTTTATTATTCGATGGGCTTGGCTTCATCAATCAGCATGATAGGGATATCATCTTTGATCTCATAAAGTAGCTTGCACTTGTCACAGATCAGTCCATCGCCTGCATTGTTCAGATAGATGTCTCCTTTACATTTGGGACACGCCAGTATGTCCAACAGCTCTTTACTAATTGCCATGATCCCCCTCCTTCAATAAATTGACATGCCTTGAAATCCATTTTCTTCCCATGCGTTTGTTATGAGAAATAATGCCGTCTAATCATCACTGAAGTGAGCTGATTCGCTCTTTAACAGCCTCAAAGACCTTATCCACTGTTATATTCTGCATGCAGCTTTGGTGATCACAACTCTTCTTAAAGCATGGGCTGCATTCAACCTCATCCCTGATGACCCGATGACCCTCTCCGTAGGGCCCGGTCCGCCAGGGAGCCGTCGGTCCAAATAGGGCAACGACAGGGCACCCCATGGCTGCGGCTATGTGCATGGGTCCCGTATCCGTGGTGACTAAGAGCCGACACTTGGAGTAGAGATAGGCCAGTTCTTTCAGGCTAGTCTGACCCGCCAGGTTAACAGGGCTTTCTTCCATCCCCTCCATGATTCCATCTATCTGTGCTTTATCCTGTCTGCTTCCTGTAAAGACAATATGGCAGGCCAGCTCCTTTTGTATTCTGTCCGCCAGAGCAGCAAATCTTTCAGTTTCCCAAAGTTTTGTGCTCCACGTGGCAAAGGGGTTAACAGCCACCAGATGTTGGTTCTTTGTGCCCTTGCCATGAAGAACTTTATCAATAGATCCCTTGTCAGATTCTCGGATCGGGATACGGCCTTTCCAGGAACCTTTCTCACATCCCAGGTATTCCGCTATCTTCAGGTATTTATCCACAGCGTGCATATCGGCCTCCACGAACAAGGGCCGTTCTGTTAGGAAAAGCTGACTCCCTTCCCTACCCCAACTCGGGCCAATCTTCTTCTTGCCCCTGGACAGACCCGTTATTATGGCGCTCTTGAAAAGCCCCTGAAGGTCGACAACCAGGTCATATTCCCCTGAACGCAGCTCCTTTAGAAACTGGATGACCTCTTTGAAAGCAGTGATTCGTTTCCGACCCCTCAGCAGTCTCTTTTGCCATGATTTCCTGTGGGAGATGATGACTTCATCAATCCCTTTGTGCCCTTCTATAATCTGACTGGACTCTTCTTCCACAACCCAGTCCAGCCGGGCCTCCGGAAAATTTTTCCTCAAAACTTCCAAAAAGGGGAGCGCATGAACCACGTCCCCGATCGCGCCAAGTTTTATAATTAGAATACTGTTGGGGCTTTCCCCCATCCTATCCCTTCTCCTCCCCCAAGATCCATTTGACGGCATCCAATAGGTCTTCGGCCACATGGCTTGGCTTAACGGGCATTTCTGGAATGACGTATTCCATCTCCCCAAGCCCGTATCCGGTCTTCACTAAAATGCCTTTAAGGTCCATGCGGATTGCCAATTCAATATCCACATATCTGTCCCCAACCACGAAGGAGTTTGACATGTCAATGTCAAAGGCCTTTAGTGCCTGGTTGACAAGACCTGTTTTAGGTTTTCTGCAATCACAGTCAGAAGTAAACTCAGGCACGATGCCTCTTGGGTGATGGGGACAGTAAAAGATTCCGTCTATTGTAGCCCCTTCTTTTTCAAGGGATTTGGTCATAAGCTCGTGTACTTCGTGGACGAGAGCCACAGGGTAGTAGCCACGGGCCACACCAGATTGGTTGGTCACAATTATCGCAAGTAAATTATTTCTGTTCAATAACTTTACCGCGTCAATCACGCCTGGAATTAGCGCAAATCTGCTCAAATGATTGATAAATCCCCTCTGCTCATTAATGGTGCCATCACGATCTATAAAAACGGCGGGCCTTTTCATATTAACTCCTTAAAAAAACCTTGTCAGATTCGGGCTAACTGATCCAGTATCAACTATCCAGCATCTGCCTTAGCCTTTCCATTTCCTTCCAGACGTCATGGGGCTCAATACCCAACATACAACGATAGTCGGTGGGGCATTCTGGTTTTAAGCAGGGTGCGCATTCCACTGGTTTCTGCACAATCCTCGCCATTTCGCTCCTTGGCCCTGTGGCGACAGGATCGGTAGAACCAAACAGGGCAACCATTGGCACATTTAGCGCGGCCGCAATATGCATAAGGCCCGAGTCGTTGGTCACGAAAAATTGGCATCTCTCAATCAAGGCCATGGCCTCTCCAAGTCTCGTGCGGCCACAAAGATTCACCGAATCATGCCTCATGGAATGACCCACAGCGCCACAAATACCCATTTCACCTTGGCTACCCATCACCACAATCTTTGCCCCCCACCTATCAGCAGCCCAATCCCCGATGGCGGCAAATCTTTCAGCAGGCCACCTTTTAGCAGGGCCGAATACCGCGCCAGGACTCAACCCTAACAAGAAATGCTCTTGTCCTATTCCTTTCGAAGAAAGGAGGGAGTGGATGACCTCTTTATCTTCCTCAGCCACGAACAGCCTGGGATTCCTACTCTCTGCCTCCCAACCCATAGCCTTTAATAGAGAAAGGTAATACTCCACCTGGTGAACCCTTAGGACTTCCTCATCTCTGATGACCGCGTGTGACAACAGGAATCCTCTGCCATCCGTGTTATAGCCGATCCGAAACCTTACACCACCCAAATAGGAGAGGAGGGCAGCTTCAAAGGCATTCTGAAAAATGATGGCAAGGTCAAATTTCATTCTTCTTAGCAGGCGGGCCGTCTTTATGATTTCCACCGCATGGGAGAAATACCCGTTCCCTGTTTCAAGAGGTAAGACATGATTGACTGCCGGAAGGTTTTCCAGGAGGGGCTTCACCCAGGGTCGTGCCAGAACTGTTAAGGTGCTTTCGGGGAAATTCCTCCGTACCGCCTCAATGGCTGGAGTGGTCATGACCAGATCTCCAACCCAGTTGGTGGTTCGGATCAATATGCGGCGAATTTTAGTCTTATCTATCGACTTCTGACCAGAAACTCTCAGCATAACGGGCTTACATGTTAGATTGTCTTCGTTCACTTGATTATACGTCCCACGGCTCCACCCAGCAAACCTCACGTCTTCTTGCAGATAAACATCCAGTCTTCGCGGTGAAGGGCGGGAATCATGGCCGGATCCTTTCTGAACACCCTAATCTCTTCCTGAATCGTGAAATAGTTGTTCAGAACTTCCCTGATGATTTCAAGCGTGTATGAATAGGGGTGCGCATCCTCTCTGAAAATGGGTAACCATCTCTCTATGAACCTGCGAAGCTTCGCGATCGGGGATGGGTGTAGAAAAATACCAAGCACAAATATTCCATCCATTTTCATGACCCGACGCATTTCTGTCAGTGCCTTGTCCGGATCAATCATATGATCTAAGGCATTGACGCAGAGCACCACATCGAAGGTTTCATCCGGTCTGGGAATATCCTCTGCAGTACTGCAAATCTTCTCCCCCTCTGGGAGGTTTCCCGGATAAGTCTCCAAATAGGAATCCATGAGGGGGTCCAGGTAAGTCTTTAGACCCACACTGAATAGTTGGGCAGAGCAGGTGGGGCCGCAACCCACGTCAAGAATCGTTGAATGGGTATGGAGCTGTGCTTCTATCCTTTTTAGAACTGGGCCATAGCGGGAGATAACACGCTCCATTTGAGTACTTAATACGCCGTCTCTTTGCCAAAAAGCATCCTCTTTGGACTGGGCAGCAGACCACCTATTCTCTCGCTCTCCACGACTTTCCATTCCCCTATCTCTCACTCTTGGAATTTCATGAATTCACATCCCCCTAGGTCCATTTGGGAGGGTACAATATGGTTTTGTCTTCCAACGCCTGTGGAACCAGAAATACTGGTCCGGATGGGCTCTGACCTGTCTATCAATGATATGGGTGAAGTGTGCTGTGTTCTCTTCCACGTCCTTTGTTTTGTCCCCGGTCTCTATCAATTCCACTTCAGGTTCAATGAAAATTCGATACCGGCCGTCCTTCTGTCTTACAGGAAAAATGGGAATCACAGGAGCCCTAGTCCTTAGGGCCAAAAGCGCCAACCCTTTATTGGTACACGCCCACCTTCCCAAAAATTTCACAAATACGCCATCATACCAATCCACGTTTTGGTCAAGAAGGATGCCCACGCCCTTATTTTCCTTGACCGCCCCTAGAACCCTTCTCATGCTTCGCTGCTTCATGATGATCTCGGTCCCAAATCTTGTACGCAGCCCATTCACGAGTTCATCCAGAGGCTCAAAATCAATGGGTCTTGCGACGACCGCCCCGCGCATATCACTAAATCGAACAGCCAACGCCGCGGACATGAGTTCCCAATTTCCAAAGTGCCCCGTGAGCAAGAAAACGCCCTTTCCTTTTGCAAATGCCTTAAGAAGATTTTCTTCGTGGTCAAAGACCACATACTTGCTCAGATTCCCGGGGTTGAGTCGGATGATATGGGGTACTTCAAAAAACATCTGGCCGAAATGCCTTATGACTTTCCGGTTAAGCCTCTTCGCTTCGACCTCGCCCATGGAATTGCCGAAGGTCTTCTGAATATGCTCCAGGGATAAGGCTGTCCTTTCAATGGGGACCATGGCGAAGACCGTGCCCAGCATCTTCCCAAGGAACTGCCCTATCCGCAAAGGTATGTATGACATCACCAAAACGATAGTATGCATCAATCTATAAATCATACTCTAAAACAATTCCTTCGCCCCAAATCCCCAATCTGAATCAACATCCCAAATATTGCGGTATTTCACCGCTTATTCCCCTTTCCGGATTCCGTTTTCCGGATTTCCAATTCCCTTTGCCTTTTCATTCAACATCCTGAAGAACTTATCCTCGTCATCTAGAAGGCTGAACTTGATGGTGAGGTAAGCCAGATCGGGATATTGAGGAATAAAGCTTTCCATGCGGACCCAGTCTTTTTCTGTGGTTAGTAGGAAATCCGCCTTGAGCCTTCTCTTTTCCGTCATCAATTCCTGGATTTCGCGGCTCTGGTAGGGATGGTGATCTCTGAAAACCTTAAAAAAAACCAACTCCGCGCCCAGCTCGGTTAGCGTCTCCATGAACGCATCTGGCCGCGCAATTCCAGCAAAACCCATGATATCCTTGCCATTGATGAGGTCAACATTGTTGACCAATCCTCTACTGGGGATAACGATCTTTTCAGGAAGGTGATCGCTTCTGAAAATAGGCTTGCTTGGATACCTATTCTTTAGCTCATCTATCCATTCATCACTGGATCCATCACGGCCGGATCGTGTGATGATGAAGGCATCAGCCCTTTTGAGTTGGTTGACCGGCTCTCGGAGCGGCCCCCGCGGCAAGAGATATCCATTTCCAAAAGGATTTGAAGCATCCAGTAAAACCAGATCCAAATTCCTGTTCAAAGCCAGGTGTTGAAAACCGTCATCGAGTATAAAGAAGTTGGTTCCAAATTTCTTGTGGGCGAATTGGCCCCCCAAATATCGTTTTGGAGAAACGATCACGGGGATTCCCTGAAGCTTCTTTGCCATGAGATAGGGCTCATCACCCGACTCATCGCACCCTGTTTTTACACGCTTTCCGTCCGAGACTTCAAGGACTTTCCCCTTGAAAGCACCCCCATAACCCCTGGAAAGTACGGCTACACGATAGCCCTCGTCTAAGGCCCATTGCGCAAGCATGCAGGCCGCTGGGGTTTTACCCGTTCCTCCTGCAGTCAGATTCCCGATGCTGACGACGAACCCCGGCAGGGATCTCCTCTTTTTTCCTTGGTAGGCATTGAGACGGAGCCTCACCCCCAAGCTATACAGATAGGAAAGGAGTGTTAAGGGTAGGGTCGTGAGAGAGATGCTGCTTCTTTTGTGTATGCCTGCCCAGTCAATGGGAGTCATTGGTCATTCGTCACTTGCCTCGTGAAACGCGCTTGAGCGCCTGTTTCACAGGAGTCATTCGTTATTTGTTATTCCTCAATTCCGGGTTTTCAATCTCCAATGGTCAATCGCCATTGCTAGGAGAAGTATTTTTAGCACGAATAAGACTATGCCTAACCTAAAGCCATGCTCGTTTACATGTTAAAATGATTTTTATTGATTTTTTATTTATTTTAGATTAATATAACCTAATATTTTTTAATTAATAAATCAAGGGTTTTTCCATATTCTCGAATCTTTTCCCTATATTCCCATCTTATTGGGTTTTGTTAAATGCCGAGCAAAAAAAGAGATGAAGGACCCCAAGAGTATAACCATGAAGAACGGCAAACCAGCCACTCAAGGCGTATGTCCAACCTGTGGCACCAAGATGTTCAGAATAGGAAAGGCTTAACTTTCACTTTGCTCAACGCCGACCCTGAGCAGTTCGGTTCATCGAAGTGCTCAAGCCCGAAAGGCCCAGGGTCGGCAGCTATTCATTAGCTGGCCTTAAAACGCAGCTTAGGGTCCAGATATTCTTTAAAGGTACTCGCTTGAATTCTGAATCCAGGGAGCAACCTCGTTGGCCAAAATGGACTCTATTCATGACGTCTCTTCTAACCGTGCCAGTTCCCTTCTTTATGCTGGTTGTAGGTGGGATAGTTCCAACATTCTACACCATCTATCTAGCAATCCAAGGACTCGTTGTTGCTTTACCAAAATTTACGACTGAAGGATTCTGGATGCTTGGCATCCTGTGGGCACATGTCTTGATCCTGGGAGGCCTTCTCTATGTTGCAGCAGCTGGCACCACCTGGCTACTATTTCGTCTTTTTCCTCATCGCTTTGCCCTCATCTCTGTGGTTTTGTTGATTGTCGCTCTTTTTGTCTCATCAATCTTTGAAATATATCAGGTGCCGGGACACAACAGTTCGCCACCAGCAAATCTATTTCGTATGTTAAAGGATATTACTCGTTAACTTCGCACCGTCCGAGACACTTATATGTTTCGCCTTTGCTCAACATCAAACTCAAGGACCTCGGGGTCGTTGACCCGCTCCTTTAGCTGGGGGCCGCTTGCTCGGTCGTTAGGATCTCCTATTCCAGAAAGATGAGAGAAAAAAGTTTCACCTTCCTTTCCGGCCCTCCCTGCAAATGATCCCTTCTTTTGGCACTTCAACATACCACCCGTGTCTCTCAAGTTTATAGATTTTACAGCTAATCTGTGCTAAGGCTGATTTGCATGGTCAACTAGCAAAGAATAAAGGAGGCACTCAAATGAGGTACTTATTGGCAGTCATTCTTCCGCCTGTGGCTGTTTTGATTTGCGGTAAACCCATACAGGCCCTTCTCAATTTTGTGTTGACTCTTCTTTTTTGGATTCCGGGTTTGATCCACGCGATATTCGTCGTCAACGGCTATTATGCCGATCAGCGGACAGATAGGGTTATTGAGGCCATAAAAGAAAAAGAATCTGTGTAGCTCTTGTTATTGCCTTTGTATGTTCCCCAAGAAGGAGGATATCTATGACCAGATCCACCCTGAGAATGGAGTTTAGGTTGCCCGCTGTTTTCACCATTTTATTATTTTTGCTCGGTTGTGAAACCACCTATTACAAGACCATGGAGAAGTTTGGCTACCACAAGCGAGACCTGTTGGTCGAACGAGTTGAGGAGGCCCGTGACGCACAGAAAGAGGCTAAGGAGCAGTTTGAGTCGGCCTTGGAAAAATTCAGTAGCGTGCTGAAATTTGAAGGGGGGGAGCTAGAAGAGAAATATAAGACGCTTAAGGCGGAGTATGAGAAGAGCGAATCAAGAGCCAAAGCCGTAGGAGATCGTATCGAAGCTGTGGAGGATGTGGCTGAAGACCTTTTTGAGGAATGGCAAGACGAATTGAGCCAATATACCAACCAGAGCCTGCGCCGAAGCAGTGAACGTAAATTGAAGCTGACACGACAGCAGTATTCTCAACTCATCAGAGCCATGAAACGGGTTGAAAAGAAGATTGACCCTGTCCTGTCTGCCTTCCGAGATCAGGTGCTCTACCTGAAGCATAATCTGAACGCACGCGCCATTGCCTCCTTGAGAACTGAGTTGGTTTCTGTCGAGGCGGATGTGGCCTCCCTTATCAGAGAGATGGAAGCGTCAATTGCAGAGGCCAATACCTTCATCAAGGCTATTGAAAAGGAATAGTTCACCATGAGTCCTTACGAGACGCCTGACGAAGAAGAAGTGGACAGGATCAATCGACTCCAGCGCAAATTGTTTGATGAACTCTATCGCTTGTTTGATCCTCCTCTGCCAGAGGGCGTGCCAGAACGTTTAGAGAGAATTGTTGCATCGGCTGAGATAGCCAAGGGTGACAATGTTCTAGATGTGGGTTCCGGTACAGGCGTTCTCGTGCCATTGATTCAAAAGTATGGGCCAGCCCGCCTTTTCGCCTGCGATCTCTCAGAGGCCATGCTGAGACAACTGAAAAAGCATTACCCTGATGTGCAGGCCATTGTTTCAGATATAAGGGAACTCGCCTTACCTGATTTGTTTCTTGACGTAATTTTTATCAACGCCTGTTACCCCAATATTGTGGACAAAGTGGGGGCCTTTACAAATCTTGGCAGAATGACCAGACCAGCAGGCCGTATGATTATTAGCCATCCTCTGGGTAAAGCATTTATTGATTCTTTAAAGGAAAAAGTCCCCTTTCCCCTAGATGATTTCCCGGAAAAGTCTGAGGCTGAAATCTTGTTTGAACCCTTTGGATTTGGCATAAAAGAGTTTGTTGACGAGTCAGAACTCTACATCTTGGTTGCCACAAAACAGAATTAGTGTCTATCGCAGAATCCCCTACCCCCTTCTAAAATTGGGAAGTTTTCAAAGAGAAGTGAATGGGTGAGAATATAAGCTTGTCAGAAGATTGAGGAGATCGTGCCATGAAATTCGGATTCCTGCTATTTCCGGACCTGGAAGAACTTGATTTTGTGGGTCCCTGGGAAATCATTGGCGTGTGGGGCGAGTTCTTTGAAGGACCCGAACACAGGTTGACCATTAGCCAATCCGGTGATGAGGTCCAATGTGCCAAGGGGCTAAGAATAGTCCCGGACTACAGCTTTGACAGCTGTCCCCCACTCGATTATCTCCTCATTCCAGGTGGCTGGGGAACCCGCAAAGAAGTAGCCAACAAAGAACTCATTAAATTCGTGAAGGAAAAAGCCGAATCTTGCAAGCATGTGCTTTCGGTTTGCACAGGGGCGTTTATTCTTCAGGCAGCAGGTTTACTCGAGGGGAAGAGAGCGACCACGCATTGGCGCTCCCTCGACCGGTTGCGCGAATTTCAAGAAGTCACTGTCATGGAGCAACGTCTTGTCCGGGATGGCAACCTATGGACTGCTGCGGGAATTTCAGCCGGCATCGATCTGGCCCTTGCATTCGTTGCTGATCAAGGGGGGGAAGAGGTTGCGGGGAAAGTCCAACTGCATGCCGAGTATTATCCTGACAATGCAAAGTACGGTTCATCTCATCTTACACCCGAAGCACCCGATTACGTAAAACCGCCACCATAAGTGACTAGCGCCTTTGGGACGAAAATGACATATTGACATTTGCTGTTCGTCCGGGATAATCGGTCCCCAAGTTGTCAATCCCATCCACACAAAAGAGAAAGGTTGCCGAAAATGGGAGAAGAAGTGGTGGTTCGGTTTGCACCCAGTCCGACCGGCTATCTTCATATTGGCGGGGCCAGGACAGCACTCTTTAACTGGCTTTTCGCCAAGAAGAGAGGGGGCAAGCTTATTCTTAGGATCGAGGATACGGACGTGGAAAGATCCTCTGAGGACGCCATCCAGGGAATTATCAATAGCCTAAAATGGCTTGGAATTACTTGGCATGGAGGGCCCTATTTTCAATCCCGGTTTATTGACGATCATCTGGAAGCGGCTCAGAGACTCTTGGAATCCGGCGACGCGTACAAGTGTTTTTGTACAAAGCAGGACCTGGAACAGAGGCGAGAGCTGGCCCGAAAGCAGAAGGGTCCATTGCAGTATGACGGGACTTGCCGCGGACTTCGCCCTGACGAAATCGCAGAAAAAGAAGCCTCTGGTACACCCTACACCATCCGGTTGAAGGTGCCCCGGGGGGAGGGAGCTGTTCGGTTTAATGACATTGTATACGGGGGCATTGAAAAGAAATATGAGGATCTGGAGGATTTTGTGATCGTTCGCTCCAATGGCCAGCCCTTATACATTCTATCCAATGCTGTCGATGATATTCGCGATGGCATAACCCATGTGATTCGCGGGCAGGACGGATTGGCAAACACACCGAAACAGATCCTGATATACAATGCCCTTGGCGTCACGGTCCCGAAATTTGCACATATGTCTTTGGCCCTGGACTCCAAGAAGGCCAAGATCTCCAAGCGAAGGCACGGTGAGATGGTTTCGGTTCAATTCTATAGGGAACATGGCTTTCTGCCTTGGGCTTTCGTGAATTTTCTCGCCTTGCTCGGGTGGTCCACGCCTGATTCCAAGCAGATTTTTTCCAGAGAAGAACTGATTGAAGCATTCTCTTTAGAGGGCATCAGTCGGGCCAATTGTGTCTTTGACGTGAGACAGGATGATCCAAAATTTTTTACCGACCCTAAGGCTATTAGCATCAATGCCCACTATCTAAGAAATCTCCCGGTTGAAGAGATTGAGCCATACGTCCACGTGGAGCTGGAAAAGCAAAGACTATGGGATCCAGAGTACGAGGGCGTAAAGCGCCAGAGGTTCCTTGAAACTGTTGATTTGATCCGTACGCGATTTAATCTCACCACAGACTTCGTGACCCTTGGCCGCTCCTACTTCTCGGACGACTACGTTATCGACTCAAAGGCCCTGAAGAAAAACATCCTCAAGCACCAGCCCCTCAAAGAATGGTTTCCCCTGGTGGCTGACCGGCTGGAAGCCTTGGAGGCCTTCACATTGGAAGGGACGGAGTTAGTGATTCGCGCCATGGCTGAGGGCTTGAAAGTCAAGGCAGGTATCTTGATCAATGGTATTCGTACTGCAGTCACGGGTCAATCGGTTGGACCTGGACTCTTCCATGTCCTTATAGCCTTGGGGCAGCGTCGTGTGACCGAGCGTTTGCGAAAGGCTGTGAATCTCTTTGATCAAGTGGCTGACATTGCAAATGAGCCTGACCCGTCCACGAGCTCCAGGCCCCTTGTGTCGGGGAGTTGTTAGTTGCAAATACCTCACGTTAACGGGACTATTTTGAGACAGAACAGTTCGAAATCTGCGACTACCCTGCCATGTGTTGCAGAATGAAAATGGCGCTCAAAACCGTTATGGTTTTGTCCTACTTGACTAAATCCGTAGAGGGGGCATTTTATGACGGTAAGAGAGGTTCTCCTTCTGGGCAATCCAATCCTCTATGAGATCAGCGAGCCAGTCCGGAAGCAGGAGTTGACTCAGATTGCTGGAGCCGTGACAGACCTTCACGACACATTGATGGCCTTCAGGGCGCGATACGGCGTGGGAAGGGCCATCGCAGCCCCGCAGATCGGTGTGATGAAACGGCTTGTTTACATGGTTATTGATGAGCCCGTGATTTTCATAAATCCTATACTAGACAGCATAAGCGAAGAAATGATGGAGGTCTGGGATGACTGCATGTGCTTCCCAGAGTTGCTTGTGAAGGTACGCAGACACAAGAGTTGCCATATCGGATATCAGAACATGGACTGGGGCGAGGAAGAGATGTGGCTGGAAGATGATTTATCCGAGTTACTCCAGCATGAGATTGACCATTTGGAGGGGATACTCGCCGTGTCACGAGCCATCGATAGCCATTCATTCGCCTTGAGAAGCCAGAGACAGCGCCTGGAGAGAGAAAATGCCCTTTTCCCCGGAAAATGAATTTGACCCATCCCAACTCCATCTTATCCTCGATCAGATAGCTGCTGCATGAAAATCGCACCGACACGCAAAGCATTCGCCCTTGCCAATTGGAAAATGGCAATGACCATCTCAGAAGCCCTTGCGTTTGCACGCGAATTTCGTGCTGCGGTGGGTAGCCTTGTCCAATCGATGGATATTGTTCTCTGCCCACCATTTACTGCCCTCCATGCATTATCAGAAGCCTTGATGGACACGCCAATTGATTTGGGAGCCCAGAATCTATACGCAGCATCTGACAAGGCCCATACAGGGGAAGTTTCTGCCATGCTACTGGCCGATGCTGGTTGCAGATGGGTCATGCTTGGCCATTGGGAGGTCCGTCGCCGAACGGGTGAAACGGATGTGGACTTCAACAACAAGATGCGGGCGGGGTTTCAGGCCGGGCTACATCCTATCCTTTTGATGGGAGAAGAAATCCAAGAGCGGGGAGAGGCTGAAGCGGCACTTGCATCTCGTCTTCCCATTATGTTTGCAGACTGTGAGCCTGACCAAGTGGCTCACGGGGCCATAGTGTACGAACCCGAATGGACTATTGGCGCACAGGAACCCGCGCCGTCCGATTACATCGCCACAAGTTGCTCATTCATACGAGATTGGATCGAGCAAGCGTTCGGCAAGGATGTGGCACAACAGGTGCGCATCATATATGGGGGCAGCGTGGCACCTGAGCATGTGGAGAATCTGCTGGCGTCACCAGACCTGGATGGATTGGGACAAGCCTTTTGGGAGCCTGGACTCTTTTTATTTTAATTTTCATGGCAATCTATGTAACGGGTCTATTTGTGAGGAAACCTGCCTCGAAACCTACACTCTTAGGGAATAAATGAGCGACCCTCTTTGCAAAAGATTGGAAGGAAGAAATGATTATGTTTGTCCCTCCTGCAGAGGGGAACTGGAACTGAGGCAAGAGACCCTTGTCTGTCTACCCTGTCAAGTGTCTTATCCGATTATTAATGGTATTCCTGATTTTATATTGGAAGACCTCTCTCATAGCCCTTATCCTGTTCTCCGCAGACTGTGGGCCTTTGATATACTGGCGCCCGTGTACGAGTCATTCTTTTGGTACAATCTGTTTATTAATTTCGTGGGCGGACTGGGCAGCACATCACAGAGGCAAATTGTGCGCAACATTGCAGGGATGGTGCACATGGATGAAGGGACCATCCTGGACGTTGCTTGTGGGCCCGGGACACTGAGTCGTCACATCGCTTCACCCTCTATTTCTGTACACGGGATTGACGCTTCTATGGGTATGCTCCGGAAGGGCCTCCTCTGCGCCAGACGAGACCAAATCCGAAATATGCAATTTGCCCGGGCCAAAGTGGAGAAATTGCCTTTTGCGCCCGCTCTCTTCGATGCAGCCATATGTGGCGGCGCACTCCATCTTTTCAGGAACCCGCTGCTGGCATTGCGGGAAATCGGCCGCACCCTGAGGGAAGGGGCACCCCTGGCGGTTACCACCTTCATAAACGGCCATAGGGGCATTCTGCGGTTTCGTCCAATCCGTCGGCATGCAGAGCAACACCAGGGGACCCATGTTTTTGAGATCCATGAACTTGAGAAATATTTGTCAGACTCTGGTTTTGAGCGTTTTGAGCCAAGAAGTTATGGATCGCTGTTAGTGTTCAGGGCGCAAAGGGCCAGGGTGACTGGCTAGAGAAAGGAGGATATATTGTGAGACAGCAATCCAGATGGGCCAGGCGCCTGATGAAATGTCCGGAGGGTAGAGGTAAGTCTGCGCTTTTTGTGGAATGGCGCCTGGAAAAAGATGGAGAGGTTGTGAATAGCGTCAGTTGCAATAATCTTCAACTTATAGATCTCAGTGGCAGTGATTGCCAATGGTCCTGTTGGGAGAAAATTTCCTTTGATGAAAGGCGATAAGATGGTATAGGCTCTGCAAACCTGAGACCAAATAGAGAGAGAATAAAATGCCCTTTGGGTGAGAATAATTTATTGGAGCGTGCGTAAATAGTTTTTGACCGTCCATGGATTTTATTTTCAAGCAGGTTAAGGGGGAAAGATGGAAGATCATTCATGGGTGCGGGCGTTTGCAGGGTCTATTACTGTGTGTGATCCTGATGGAATCATCCTGGAGATGAACGACAAGGCCAAGGAGAATTTCAAGGACCAGGGGGGAAGCAAATTGATCGGCACCAATCTGTTTGATTGTCATCCGGAACCTGCCCGCTCAAAACTCAAGGGACTTATGGAAACCCAGAAGACCAACGTATATACGGTCGAAAAAAAAGGAAAGAGAAAATTTATCTATCAGGCGCCCTGGTATCGGGGCGAAAAGTATTGTGGCTTTCTGGAGTTAATCCTGGAGATTCCTGCCCAAATGCCCCACTTTGTCCGTAACGGATGAGAGATATTCAATGAAACGTGAAGAGCCTAGAATCACCACTTCAACCAAGAGAAAAGGGACCCTGGGGACATTCTCCGGCGTTTTCACCCCGAGCATCTTGACGATACTCGGTATCATACTATTCTTGCGGCTGGGCTACGTTGTAGGCAATGCCGGTCTGGGACGTGCCTTGGTCATCATCGGCCTGGCCAACCTCATTTCTGTTCTGACCAGTTTCTCCCTCTCCGCTATCGCTACAAACCTCAAGGTTAAGGTTGGCGGGCCCTACTACATTATTTCTCGCACTCTTGGTGCGGAGTTTGGCGGGTCCATCGGTATTGTGCTCTTCCTGGCTCAGTCAATCTCTATCGGTTTTTACTGTATAGGGTTTGCAGAGGCGGTGGTCAGCACGCTTTCTGGGGCCTCAGGAGCCCTTCCCCAAATCATCGCCGCACTCGCCGTATCAGTGCTTTTTGTTTTTGCCTGGCTGGGTGCAGACTGGGGGACGCGGTTCCAGTTTCTGGTCATGGCCATCCTAGCCGCTGCCCTCGTCTCATTCTTTGTAGGCGCTTTGACCCAGTGGGACAATGCAACGTTGGCCCAGAATTGGCCGTCACTGGCTTCCGGCCCCGGCTTCTGGGTCCTTTTTGCCATCTTCTTTCCGGCCGTCACAGGTTTTACCCAGGGTGTGAGTATGTCCGGGGATCTCAAGGATCCAGGGAGGAGTCTTCCTCTGGGCACCTTCCTTGCCGTCGGAATATCAATCATCGTCTATTTTGGGGCGGCTGTGGTGTTCGCATCAGCACTGCCCAGCAATGTTCTCACTGGTGATTATGGGGCTATGAAGCGTGTGGCGGTTTCTGGCTTTCTCATCAATGCCGGTGTGGTTGCGGCTACCCTCTCTTCTGCCATGGCCTCGTTCCTGGGCGCCCCCCGTATCCTTCAGTCTTTGGCTGGCGACCGCATTTTTCCGTTCCTCTTACTATTTGCCAAGGGTTCGGGCCCCAGTAGTAATCCCCGGCGGGGAGTTCTTCTCTCGGCTGGGATCGCCTTTGCGACTATTAGTCTCGGGAAACTGAACCTTATTGCACCGGTGGTATCCATGTTTTTCCTTGTATCCTATGGACTTCTCAACTACGCCACCTATTATGAGGCAAGCGCCTCCAGCCCTTCCTTTCGCCCCACCTTTCGCTGGTTCGACGCCCGACTCAGCCTTCTGGGATGGTTGGTATGCCTCGGGGCCATGCTGGCTATCAACGTGACGGCAGGGGCTGTAGCCATCGCCATTCTATTAGCCATTTACCAGTACCTCAAGCGAACCGCGGGCCCTGCTCGCTGGGCCGACAGCCGTCGCTCCTACCACCTCCAACGTGTTCGCGAAAGCCTTCTGGCTGCAGCTGCGGAACCGGAACATCCCCGTGACTGGCGTCCGCAACTCCTCGCATTCTCGGATCATTCTTCCAGGCGTGAACGGCTCCTGCGCTTTGCGAACTGGCTGGAGGGCGGCAGCGGCTTGACCACGGCGGTTCGAATCCTGGAAGGTGAAGGGGTGAAGATGTTGAGACTCAAAGAGGAGGCGGAGGAAGAACTCCGCAAAAGTATCGTCCAGTACGGCCTGAAAGCCTTTCCTTTGGTGGTGACGGCGCCGAACCTGCAAGTTGGGTTACACACTATCGTACAGGCATTCAGAATTGGGCCCCTGAGGGCAAACACGATCCTGCTCAACTGGCTTGACCCGCCGACCAAAAAGATACTTGGTATCGCGGAGTTACGTTACGCGGGATATCTTCGTGAAGCCTTCAGGTTCGGCTGCAACATTATTGTTCTGGATGCGGAGGAAACAGAGTGGGCTGCCCTTGAAACATTACCCCCTAATGAGAGGCGTATCGATGTGTGGTGGTGGGGCGACGCGACCAGTCGCCTTATGCTCCTCCTTGCATACTTGATGACCAGAAACGAAGACTGGGAAGGTGCCAAGATTCGGGTCCTGAGGGCCAGCCAAGACCGGGCATCAGAGGAAACCTTCGAGGGATTGCAAAAGACCCTCCAGGAGGTGCGCATCGAAGCTGACCCTGAGACCGTCAAGGGGGCCAACATCAATGCCATAGCGGAGAACTCTGCTGATGCGGCCCTCGTATTTCTCCCCTTTCGGCTTCGAAGTGACCAAGTGCTGGGTCCTTTTGATATTTCAATTGATGATCTTATCCATCGTTTGCCTGTTGTGGCCCTCGCACTGGCCGCGGAGGACATTAATCTGGACGCTGAACCGGAAGATGGGGAGGCGGGTGAGCTGGCTGCAGCCCTTGATAGTTTAGCTGACGCAAAAAAGAAGGCCCAAGAGGCGGAAAAGGAGGCGGCTGAGGACGCTGAGGACGCTGAGAAAAAACTCCAGGAACTGGAGTCTGCCGTCGCCTCTGGAGAGGATGATGACATCATGGCGAGAGTAAAGGCTACTCTCGAGGCGAAGGAGAAATCGAGCAAGGCTGCCCGCCGAGCGGCAAAGGCCATGGCCAAGATGGAAGACGCTGCTCGTGAAGCCGAAGAGCTTGGCGCAGAACCTGACGGGGAGAGTGAAGAGTCCGAATCCCTGTCAAACTCGAAAAAGAGCAAAGAGCCCAACCTGCCATAAGACATAGCTTCAGAAATCCTGGGGAAAACTCACATAACAGGATCTTTCGTTTCATCAAGGCAGACTTTAAGATTCTCCATAACGCGTCCCAAGGCACCCTTGCTCGTCTCCACAAACTCTTTCGCCTTTTGGCCCATTCTGTCACATTTCTCTCGATCCCCCAAAAGCATTTTCACTGTTTCAAAAAGATCCTCCCCATCCATCACTCTTTGACCGCCACCCGCTTCAATGAGAAGCTGGGACATGAGGACGAAATTGTCAGTGTGTGGCCCGAACAGGACTGGCCTACCAAAGCTGGCAGGCTCCAATAGATTGTGCCCACCTATAGGCGTTAGGCTCCCACCTACAAAACTTATTTTTGCAATGCCATAGATACGCTCCAGTTCCCCTATAGTATCAAGTATCAGGACCTGGTAAGGTTCATTCTCCATCGGAATCTGGGTCTTCAACGTGGACTTCACTCCCTTGTCCATGGCCAATCTTTGGATATCCCCTGCCCTTTCCACCCTTCTTGGGGCAATGATGAGGCGCAAGGAGGGGAAAAACCTGCGGAGTCTGCCAAACGCGTCCAGAATAATATCTTCCTCCCCCGGGTGAGTGCTGCCCGCTACCCATATTTCGCCCTGAGAATCGAGATTTAAGGCATTCAACAGGTCCTCGTATTCTTTTTCTCCCATGGGTACCCAATCACGGTCGAACTTGATGTTGCCCACGGTTTTGACCTTCTCCTCCTCGACTCCTATCTGCAACAGTCTGTCTCTGTCTAAGTCTGACTGCATCATGCATGAATCCATGGCGTTAAACATGGGTTGAGCGAAAAACCTAAATCTTTGGTAAGACCTGAAGGTGCGTGGAGAAATACGACCATTTATCAGTATCGTCTTTGTTCCTCTCTTTTGAAGATATCCAATGAGGCCGGGCCATATGTCTGTTTCCACAAGGATGAAAAGTGAAGGCCTAATGAAATTGACCACTCTGCGGACAGACCACCAGAAATCTAGGGGCATCGTGAGTAGGGTCGCCACCTTTTCCTGCAATTCCTTGCGTGCGATTTCCTTTCCCTGCCCAGTTGTTACCGTAAAGACCACATCCTTTTCAGGATATCGCAGCCTCACCGCTTTGACCAAAGGAAGGGCTGAGAGGACTTCACCCACTGAGAGGGCGTGTATCCATATGCTCTCTGTTTTAGGGGGATCCACGGGCAACCTTAGGCCCAGTCTCTCAAGAATTCCACGCCGCTTTTTGAAGAAAAGGAGAGGAAAGGACAAAATAACGAGACAAGTCCATATGAGATGATAAATGTAAATCAACGGAATCCTCATTCCGGGTTGGTCTCACTGCTTTTGCAAACTCCCGGTGCAAGAGAAGGTGAATCCATCAGTCAATTGTTATTTGTTAATCGTTATTCGAATAACGAATAACCAATAACGAATAACGGAGCCGACCCGTAAATAATGGTGCCACCAGTATTTTATTTGCATTCTTTGGAAAAGCGAAAGGACGGCCTAAACCCTCAGTGGGAGCTCGATAACAAATTTAGTTCCGCGTGGCTTATTGTCCTGAACACGTATGAAGCCATTATGATCGCTTATTATGGTACTTGCGATGGTCAGTCCTAAACCAGTTCCGTGTTCTTTGGTGGAAAAATAGGGCTCAAAAAGTCTCATCTTGTCCTCAGGAGGGATGCCTTTTCCATTGTCTGATACCTCGATTCTCACCATCTCCTGCTCCTTGTCATAGGAGAGATCAATGACTATGTCTCCATCTCCGTCAATGGCAGCAATGGCATTGTCCAAGAGATTAATCATCACCCTTTTCATTTGTTCTTTATCCACTTTGAATATGGGCACCTCTTTGGAATCTTTAAAAGTAATCTTTACATTCGCTTGCGCCTCTTTATAAAGGCCTATGGACTCTTCTATGATTTGATTGATGTTATTGGGTGTAGGATTGGATGCGGGCATCCGGGCAAAGCTGGAAAACTCATTGACAAGGCGCTTCAGCTCCTCCACCTGGTTGATTATGAGATTTGTACATTCCTCAAACACCTGTCCATCATCTCGGGCTACTTTGTGCCCGTATCTTTTTTTAAGCCTCTGCGCAGAGAGTTGAATAGGGGTGAGTGGGTTCTTTACCTCGTGAGCTATGCGCCTCGCCACTTCACGCCATGCAGCCATTCTCTGGGCCTTCTCGATCTCGCTTACATCCTCGAAGACTGCCACCAGTCCCAAATATTTTCCCCGATCATCGCGAAGCACGTTGAGGGATACCAGCAAAGTCAAGGTTTTGTCCTCAACAGGCAGCCTGATCTGTCGCACCAGAAATCCTCTTCGGAAGATACTTTTGTCCCTCAGAAATCCGTTGATCG
>WOR8_10001977_pt1 | contig 20498 bp, 20 predicted proteins | sample DeeMarSeWOR38_10_FD_19890 | JGI IMG/M metagenome (IMG submission 19890) | reverse complement strand
CGGGCTCCAGATCTATGCACTCTTCGTGCATGAAATGGACGGGGTCAATAAGCGACCGCCGTCAACGAAGACACTCGTCGATCGTGGGTTCGAATCCCATCTGCCCCACCACTATTTTTCACTTTGCGAAATCATGACCTCTACACGAATCATCACTGTTCAATGGTTTCACTTGTTGTCCTGTCGCAGGACAACATTGTTGTTCATTTCACACCCAAGAATCGAAGCTATATGAGAGCATTTTACTCTTAGCACATAGTATGCTACTTTCTTGAGATCATTTTGTATCTCAGGAAACGTTTCGAGATTGCCTTGTCCCTTAGAAATTACAAAATCACACTCTGCCACTAAATCAAGAAATTGTTGATTCACATATTTTTTTGGAGTCCCATATGCTCGAGCTCCTGTTGTAGATATCATAGCCAGATGTTCAATCCCTGTACCCAAGACATCACTCTTAGTGGCATCATTTATGGAAGGTAATCCTTTGACAACGTAGATCACGGTCCATTCTAGCTCCTTTATCATACGAACAAGAGGAATATCAAAGACAGTTTCACCTGCGTTATCACCAAGTATCACAACCTTTCCATCTGATGACTTTAATCGATGCCAAAGGTCTTTACTATGGTCGATGGCAAAGGCCTCTCTCTGAATCGACTCAAATACGCACTCTAAACTCTCCAAGTCAGGAACACTTCCGGCGTGTGCGTAATCGATTATATTTCCTGCAATTGCTGCTGATAACGATGCTCTGAATTTCTTGAAACCTGAAAAACGATTGATTCCTTGCTCAATCCATGGTAAAGCCCTCAAAGCAGCATCAACACTCTTCTGTTTCAAGGTTTTGAATGGATCATTAACCCCTGCAGCAGAATAAAGCTCCATCATGAGAGGTATGAGTGTAGATGGCACATCCAAATCGTTGGCATATCCTTCGGAAAGCGCATGAAATGCCTTTGAAAATAATTCTGTTTGCCGCTCCCATTTATCTGTCAGCATAGGAACCACCTTACTCAGTGTTTTAGTGATGCAGACTGCACATTCTGTTGATAATGGAATTCTATTAACACTCATGAAATATCACCCCGCCCACCATCTTCAATAATATATAAGTCGCAGCCTATATATTGGCTTGATTAATCTGTATTGCGTGGAAACAACCCATAAAGATTCGGAGAGAAAAACTAACGCTGTCAATCAAAACTGAATTCTACGTATGCCAGCGGATATGCCTATTTGAGAAAGCAGAATTCACTCTTTAGATTCATTGCGACGCGATGTATTTTCCAAACTGCATAATTTCTGATAACAGAGGGAGTCGATAGACGACGGTCATCATTGAAGATACTCATCAAGTGTCTTCTTTTTTCATCGATTACCAACGATTATTAAAAGCAACCAATTCCTTCAGTGACATATGACTAGTCTTCGAGGAATCGCAGGCATTGATGAAGCGGGTCGTGGTCCAATGGTTGGACCAATGGTAATTTGTGGGATATTGGTTGATTCTGAAACACTTCACAAGCTTGCAAAGATAGGAGTAAAGGACTCCAAGATACTCTCACATTCTAGACGTCTGAAATTGAAAGAAAAGATAGAGCAAGTTGCTTCCAAGGTCCTCATCAGGTCTGTTTCAGCATCAGAGATTGACCGTCTACGAAAAAGAACTACCTTGAATGAGATAGAGGTTAGAGAGTTTGTAGCTATTGCAAAGGCTCTGAAACCTCAAGAGATCTACCTCGATGCAGCAGATGTGAATGCAAATCGATTTGGTGAGAAGGTTGGCAATCTCAGCGGACTTGCTTCAAAAGGTGCATTAATCATTTCGGAGCACAAAGCTGACTCAAAATATCCTATAGTGTCCGCAGCTTCAATTATTGCAAAGGTGGAAAGAGACAGTGTGATTGCAGAGTATCACAAGAAGTTTGGTGATTTTGGCTCAGGATATCCATCTGATCCTAAAACAGTCGATTTTGTCAAGAATTTGGTCAGAAATAACCAGAAATTACCCCCTATTGTCCGAAAAAGTTGGGACTCAGTCCAAAAAATCATTGAAAACGAGTCAACTGAGCAGTCCACACTTGATTCGTTGTGAATCACTTACTGGATCGCTCGTCGATTATCTTCTTGAGCTCACGTGCCTTCTCAATGTTATCTAGCTCAAGCTGTCGTATCACTGGAAGGTCGGAAACGCTCTCCTCAACTTTTCCCTCTTCCACAATAATTATCGCATTTGATTCTGTTACCTTTGAAACGCTCTTGAGAATCTCCATCCGCTTCTTCAATGTCCAACTGGTGATTGAACCGACTCCAGACATTAGAGGTGGCCCTTTCTCTTTTGCTGCTACATGGAACGGTGCTCGGTCTGTCCAAAGAACGGTCATTCCCAGTCGTTCGAAGAACTCGTTCACACGCTTCTCAAGGTCCGGAATATCATGGTGTGGCTTGTCAAACTGTCGAATGGGTTTGTCTTTTTTCTCGTGCAGCAAGTCAATAGGTATCATTAAGTCTGTTTCAAGGACCTCTTCGAGCCTTTCTGCAATATCCGTGCTGACATCCATCTCGTCCTTTTCATAGGCGAGAATCGCTCTTGCGGATACTTGAACACAGTCAGCAAGCTCCTCAGTTGTCATCTGTTGTGTGAGTCTCGCATCTCTGAGTTTTGTGCCATCAATCGCCACAAATCGACCGCCTCTCTGGATGAATTCTCTGGGTAGTCGTTCCTCTGCGATCATACTCTGAAAACTAGGAGGTGCAATAGTGGATACGCCGTACCTCTTGTACACAACACCCAGGTCTAGCGTACCCCGCCTTGTCTTCTTTCCCACCACAAGCGGTGTTGCGTTGAAGAAGTGAGCCACCATCTGAAGGGCTATTGCATCTTCGCCAGTCAGTGCATCGATGTTTGCTAACACCTTAACAAGAATCAATTGTTCGCCCCTACGAGCCACAAGATCGAAACAGCTCGGTCGTACATCACATTGTGATGATAACATAAACCCAGCATCCTCTAGGTGAGTGATTGCCTCCTGTATTAGCTGAGTTCTTGCCTTAGTCAACTGTCTTAACCAATGTTTCTTCTAGTTCGAACCTTTTTCAGGATATCTAATAGTGAAAATCTGTTCATTGGAGATCAGAGTTTAGACCAGGCTTCTCCTTTGACATGCCAATCCCTATGGTGGTTGTTGATGGGAGTCTTCGTCTAAGTGTCTGGACTTGAGGTCTGGCCAGCCTCTCAATTGGTTTCCATTGAGCAAAATCTTCCCATCCTAGGTCAACATATCCTATGATGCGATGGACCATGAATAACTCAACCTTGCTGCCCGCAATAGTGTAGATCCCAGAGCCATGGTCTAGCCTTCGAAGAATAACTATCGGTAATCTAATCTCTTCATGGAACTTCTTTGGTACTTCTTGTGTTAGTTCTTCAATCTCCTCCACCCTGAACACTGAAACCTCTCCAATTCGGGTCCTAAACTGTGGAGAGTCCATTCCAATCAGATCACTCAAGGGAATTCTTGACTCAGGAAGATGGTCATTGAGCGTGTCAATGTCATGTTCAATCATCTTGTCTATGAACCTACTCAAGTCAGGTCCTCCGTGACTCGACAGACGATGAACCTATGGTCTTTTTCCAGGGGGTTCAGATCGATGTTGTCTATAATCTGCAGACCGAGGTTATCCAGTGTAGAGAGTTCCTTGCTGTATATCTCATCAAGCTCCGATGCTGAATCGATGCTTCTAGCCTTGATTGCTATCATCCCCCAAGCTCCAAAGGAACAGAATGTCTTGAGGTTTTCATAGAGGATTGTTGCCTGATTTGGTTGAGCAACATCCTGATAGACAACATCTATTGGTCCTGCCACAATAGAGGCATATCTTGTTGGATGTCTTGCATCCTCAACAATTGGCACTATGTTGCTTCGAGATAGTGCGAGCTGGATCAGTTCTCTTGCAGTTCGCTCTGAAAACTCGACTGCATATACTACACCGTTGCCTCCCAAGATGTCGGAGCAGTGACTCACTGTTGTTCCAGATGCTGCGCCAAGGTAAAGTATCTTAGAACCTGGTTGGACCGGCATCTCTGAGAGACCATTTCTGATAGCGGCAGATAGTTTGGACCTCCGTGCAGACCAGATTCGATACTCCTTGCCTTCATGACCAATGAGTTTCTCGCCGTATACACTGATACCGGGGGCAAACGATTCAGTACAGAGTGATGTGCGATCTTTGTCCTTGATTGTATAAACCCCTGGGAACTGATGGGCTGTCACCGTTACCATTCTACCTTCCTCCACGTCTTCTCTTTGGGCGTCCTTTCTTTTCATGTCTTTTCTTTGGTTCAGGTTTAGGCTTTGGAGGTGGTGCTTCAGGGTTTTGTTTTCGAATTTCCTCTACCCTTGACATGAACTGCTCCCTCAAATTACCGCCAACATCTTTGTCAGAGTAAGCATCAATTCTTGCTGCAATCGAGAGTTTTCCAGCCAATGACCTTGCTATCTTACCTCTCTGCCAGAATGGTGCTGTGTTCACTTCTGGGACCCGATAGATAATGCCATGCTTCGGTGGGTCCGCTCCAGTCTTCAGACTTCTGAACAGAGCTTTCTCAGCGCCAAACACCTGAATGGTACTAGATGGCTTTCTGGCAAGTTCCTTCAAGGACCCAGCTAGACTGATCAGTCGGGCGCCAATCATTGGCCCCGCCAATGCTCCGATATTTGGTGCTATTGATTGCATCATCGAAGAGATATAGCTCTCGAGCTCGTTTCTCATCTGATACAGCCCATTCACACTTTTTGCAAGGCTAGTTATTACAAGAAGGTCAGAGTCCAGTAATTCCGCACCAATGTCCCCTGTTAGGGCTTTGATTATCTGTTGAACCAGTGTATCAGGAATCCCGACACTCTCTAGACAATTCTTGGTGATGTTTGTCTTTCCAGCACAAGCACTGAGGACCTTTGCGAACATCTCTTGGTCCTCAACCAATCTGTTTAGTGATGGGTGATGTAGTGAGTACCACTCACGCAGACGCATGACCAGTACATTGATCGATTTATCCATCTCATCAACAGCGTCTATTGCATTCTTGATGAGAAGGTCCTTCTCTTCACTGGCTGCGCTCACCTTGCTCTTTGCTAAAACAATAGAAACCTCACGTCTAAATGTAGCAATATCTTCTCTTGAATCAACAATCCCCTGCTCAATCAGGTAATTGTCTTGACCATCTCTAAACCATCTTGGGGCGGTTCCTTCTTCTACTCTCACATTGAGGCCTTTGACCTTTGAAAGGGCACGTGCGAGTAAAGCATCCTCTACGGTGATTTCTTCTTTTTCCAATCCTTTCAGACTGCTTTCAATAAATTCAGTCACAGTTTCCTCATTGACTGCTATCAGATTGCTAGCAGCCTTTTCCACATCTGGATATGACAAGTGCCTTGTTGTCACCTTTCCTTCTTTGTCGAGGACAAAGACGCCAAATGCAGTGAGTGAGATATAGACCGGCACGATGAACCCTTCCTATGGAAATCTGAGTGCTGAAACTGCTGAACTCCGGATAAGTCTGTCGTCCTAGCTCCATTTAGCTTATTACAGACAAGTAGGTAGTCCATTACAAGGTGTCAGATTGAAGATACAGGGGTATTGGCTAGCATCTGGGATTCTTGGGGTCACAGCCGCGTCCTTAGACAGGGTAATAGAATCTGGAGCAGATGCTGTGGTAACCAAGTCTATTGGTCTGACCCCTCAAAAGGGTCATCCGGGACCAGTCATAACCACATCTCATGGAGGGCTCATCAATGCTGTGGGTCTTACGAATCCCGGGATTGATGCATTCGGAGGAGAGATGGAGCTTCTGAGAAGCAAGAAGAAACCAGTAGTACTCAGCATCTTTGGAAGCACAGTTGAAGAAATAACTTTAGTAGCACAAAAAGGGATTCAACTGAAACCAGCCGCCATTGAACTGAACCTCTCTTGTCCTCATGCAGAGATTGGGCAGATAGCACACAGTCCAGATTTGACTCACAAGTATGTTTCCGCGGTTAGGGACGTGGTCAATTGCCAATTGTTTGCGAAACTAACACCTAATGCCTCTGATATCATTGCTGTTGGCAAGGCTGCAGAAGAAGCCGGTGCTGATGCCATTGTGGCTATTAACACACTAAGAGGTATGAAGATCGATATCCATCAAATGCGTCCAGTCTTGGGTCACAGAGTGGGAGGACTGTCTGGACCCCCAATCTTCCCAGTTGCAGTGAGATGCGTCTATGATCTGAGTCAAGCTTTGGGTATTCCAATAATCGGTGTTGGGGGTGTTTCTACTTGGGAGGATGCAATAGAGATGCATCTGGCTGGGGCGAGTGCAATTCAGATTGGTACGGCACTTATTGAAGGACTAGATATCTTCTTGAATATCAAAGAGGGCGTCAAGAAATACCTGAAAGAGATGAGAATTTCAGAGGTGTCTGAAATAGTTGGTGCGGCGTGGAGGTCTAAAGCATGAGAATGGATGACCTTATGGGAAATCCAGTATCTGTGAGGATTTCTGAGGTTGTTCATGAAACAGAAACAGCACGCACGATTATCTTCAATGTTAAGAGAACCAGTTTCAGTTTTTCTCCAGGTCAGTTCCTCATGATATGGATTCAAGGAGTCGATGAGATCCCTATGAGTATCTCCTCCTGGGAACCACCGAGAGTCGGAATCACGGTCCTTCCTATTGGTGAGGCGACTGAATCAATCTATGTGCTTCAACCTAAAGACTGGATTGGCATTAGAGGACCCTTTGGGTCGTCATTTAATCTTGAGTCACAGAAGGCTTTGGTTGTGGGTGGAGGAGTTGGGATGGCGCCACTGAGACCGTTGGTCTATAGCCTACACAAAAAAGGAACAGACGTGACTGTACTGATTGCAGCTAAGACGAAACAGGAACTCATATTCTTTGATGAGTTCTCACAGATATCAGATGGCAAATTGAGTGTGAAGGCATCAACGGATGATGGTTCGGAGGGATTCACGGGACTCGCGCCTGAAGCGGTTAGAGAGATCTTGAGTGACCATCAGTTTGACACCTTGTATACTTGTGGTCCTGAGCCAATGATGTACGGTCTCTACGAGTTGGTCAAGGACCGGAAAATGAAATTTCAGGCATCTCTTGAGAGGTTCATGAAGTGTGGTTGTGGGATTTGTGGGACGTGTGCACTTGATCCAACTGGATCACTAGTCTGCGTGGATGGTCCTATATATTCAGGAGACTATCTGTCGAAAATAACTGAATTCGGCAAATACCATCGAGATGCCATGGGTGTGAAGAAGAAGTTCTGAATTTGAATAACAGGTCATATCAGACCTGTTCTCAGAACCATCGGGTTACTTGCGAACTCCAATTGTTTGGCCTTTTACGAATCTTTTGACGTAGTTCCTCTTATTACGAATACGAGGGATTGGAGTGTGTCTCTCACGTCCATGTACTTTGGGTGTGGATTCACGGACCTTTCCAGCCTTTGTGAGTGAACCGTGTGAACCAGGCATGTTGTTTTCCTCTGTTCAGGACTTACTTGTGCGTCCGAATTGTTCTCATAAAAAGCTATCCAATTGACAGCTTGTTGTACGACCTTAATAGCACTAGTCGATACCGGACTACATGACCCGGCCACGGCTGCGCTTACTGTCGACGCCTTCCCACATCGAAAACCATACCCCTCTTTATGTCGACGTCGACAGTGCGCGGCTGTGGAATCTTGTTGAGGATGAAACTGTTCATCTTATTCTCAAAAAGCCTGCTCTTGTAGAATTAGCTCGTAGACAAGATTCCCTGCTCATGGATTATTGTGAGAAACTGCTTGGTTCGGAAGACTATGAGGACTGGCTAATGGGTATTAATACACTAGTAGGATTGGCCACCCCAGATGCAGTTGATAGGCTGATTCTTGTCTATGCACAGTCTCTCAATGATGAGAGAAGATATGTCCTCTGTATGGTGGCTAAAATACTAACAGCTGAACACGTCAAACCCTTCAGTATAATGGTACGTGATGTTGCAGTCCCCGGAGAACTAGACGTTTCAGGATGGACAAGGACTGCAATTTCAACATTGAAAGATGTCTGCAAACGTGTTGGTATAGAAACGGTTGGAGAGGATATCTCTGAAGGGGAGTCCGGCTCTGCGGTTTCATTTGAAGAACAAGAGATTGATAAAATTTCAACAATTCCTGAAAAGTGAGAGTTCCTGTCGATTGAGCTATATTTTGGTCTGATGTTATAAACAGCACTGCATTATTCATTGCTGACCAGAGAAAATAACCAAAATCATTCATTTTCCAATATCTCTGTAGACGAAAACTCAGTATCACTGCTAACGACTCTTCGTGAGTACTATTGCACGATAAAGATGGTTCCAGACAGACCCTGTACACCAGAACCATGGTGATTTTTTCACCCTGTGTTCTAGAATATTGAAATACTTGAATACCATTAATGTAAATCGTCCTCTTTTGGACGATATCCTCTTGTTTTTTATCCTAGTTACGTTAAAGGGGAATTCTAAAATGCCAAGTAGAAACAAGACATCTTCTTGGAGATATCCACGATATGCCCAGCCCCAGCGAACCCAAGGTGTTGGTTTGGATTACAAACAATGAGTGTGAACCAGGTTCGCTTAGATTTGGTAGGGAGGGTGTTTCTGCGGTACTTGATTCTGGGAATACTGTACAGGATTGTGGCAATGTCACATATTCTGTAAATGCAGAGGTAGTACCAAGTTCGACTGATCGCTGCAAAGAGCTCCCTCTTCAGACTGAATTGAGGGTTCGTCTTAGACCTCAAATCATAGTAGAACGACCCTATGTGTTTGCGCCAGGACCAATTTTCGAGGATATCTTTCCCCCGTCTTCTTTGGGATTCTACAATAGAATGGTCCTAGGTGAGAGAGAAGCAACCTATACTGTTCAGGAGATTCTGAACGATCCTAGGCTATGGCTTACAGTATCAGAACCGGATCAAAACCTAGTTTATGAGGCGCACAGGATTCAGCCATACGAAGTAGAAGCTCTGCAGATGTTTGATAATGACCATATTGAAAGAAAGCTGTATCAGAAAATCGGTGGCGGAGAAACTGCGCAGAGTATTGTCGATCGGTTCTTAAATCGCCCTTCACCATCGTGGAAACATCTTTCGAAACTTGTTAGTGATGTTTCTATTCCAAATCTGAGAATAGAGAGAACACTGAGAGAGACTCTTTCACAGCTAGTTCCAGCTTCGTTTCCGGAACAAGTGCGTGATGAATTGATGGCATTCTTGGCCTTTGTCATTGATGACGAAGTACCCAATGAGGATCCGGTTGAGTACGCAGTCCAACTCCTCCCCGTGGCTATGACTGGAAGTCTTCTCAGGGGTCATTTGAGATGTATAATCGATGGCACAGGTTGGCCATCATATGTTAAGTACATGACTCAGGCAGCAAGAGGTCAGCTAGATCCTCCAAAGCGCGCTTTTGCAGATTCTGCAAGAAAGGCACCATGGTTACTGTTTTGGCAAAAATGTCTTGATGTGTTTCCCAGTTGGTTGGATGAAGCCATTAGTTTGGCAAAGCGTCTTAATGATAGTGGGAAAGTGGTTGTGGGTCTACCTATATCAAAATTGGCAGCAAAAAGGTCCCCTAGATTGTGGAAGCAACGGTTGGCAGCGCTTACCTATGAGTTGAGGATTATTGGGTATGTCCATCAGTCAGCTTTTGGATTAGCAGACATCGTCTATTTGGGGTCAGCATATCGTTGGCCTCATCGTCATATGAGGTTCATTACTCGCTTAGGTGATAGCAGAGATAATGTTCCATTCTTGCAGGTCTTTACAACTCCCTTGTCTGTCGTAGAGAGAATAAAACGAGTGTTGCCAGGCGCAATTCAGATTACTTGGTCTGCAAGACATTCCAATCTGGACCTGTTCAATGATGCAGACAAAGAGTGGCAGATACAGGAGGACCGGATTATTGGTTCTGTACAAAGGAGAGGATCCCTCAAGAGATTACAAAACCGGTTTGGTTCAGTTGAGAAAACAGACGTTCATTCAATGACTCCTGAAGAAGCGAAAGCAATTGATCTCCTTGCTACTGGAATCCCATTGGATGATCTTGAGATTGCGAATTATTCAGATTTCTGGCAGATTGATACAAGAAAATGGAGAAGAATCATCACAAACTTGGTTGATAGAGAACTGATTAGAGCTCGATATGATGTGCTAGATGGAAAACTGTTATCGATTGCAACCATTGCACAAGGACCGCCTAATCAGATTGCATCACTTGTTGAGTCATTATTGAACAACACACCAAGCTCATTAGCAATGATTGGTGATGATGGAAAAAGTGGTATTGTTCTTTCCAGATTACCAGAAAGTTCGGCGTATGAAATCACCTCAAATCTTCCCAACGAGGCGTTGAAACAGGATGTGCAGATTCGATGTCTTCGGCCAACATCTTACCAAAGCTATAGCTACAATCTTTATCAACGACTCCTCAGGAACGATGGCACTTGGGACGATGATGTGAGTGCATTTCTCTCACAGGCTCGTTCTAGGAGGAAAGAGCAGTCAGAGAGTAATGCTTAAAACCAAACATGGAAGACGAACAACTTGATGGCGGCCATAGTGGGTCGTGTACACCTGATCTCGGCCGAACTCAGAAGTTAAGACGATCCACGTTTGGGCAGATGTGCGCTGCGCGAGCGCGTGACAGGGCCCAAAGCTGCCACATTTTCATTCTTCTTACTTTAATATTACAAAAATGTAGAGATAGAAGTCATTAAAAGAACAACGAACGAGGTCGATGTTGATATTGATGCAGCTAGGTGAACCAAACGAATTTAGTTGGATAATTAATCTTGCATTCTTTGCATTCATCATGATCTTCAGTCTCTATGGGGCAAAGTTTCAGATGTGGCAGTGGTTGAAGCAGATTGAAACAGGACTACACGAACTGAAACGGATGTTCATAGAATCGCGACAGACAGCAATCGATGCGTTCAAGGAATTTGGAAAGTCTGAGGAAGAGGTTGCCAAGGACTTGGACAGATGGATGGACTACTTTACAATCATGCCGGTCGATTTGGACCCAGCAGGCATCTTGAAACGGCTGGATCATCTTCTGGATGAACGAAGAGACCGTTTCCAGGAGTTTGTGGCAGAGCTGGCTCCCGAGTCAGGGGAGAGCATGGTCCAGAACTTGGAGAATACCCTAGAAGTCACTCAGGTCCTTGGGCTCATCTTCAGGGTTGTCAGACACTTCTACCTCCTAGGTAAGAAAACTGGTAGTCAGATTATGATTATGCAGATTCAGATGCAGATGCCTGACTTGCTTAGACTTGCTAAGGCCTACTTTGATGCTCTTAGTGCATTTGCGGACGGTAAGCCAATTGGAGATGGAATTGGACCATTGATTATCACCAAATTTGCCAGAGAATATGGTGGTACTGCAGAGAACTATAACCATGAGATATCCCGAGAGGTTGGATACTATAAGGTCGATGCTGAAGGGAGAACAGTCTATGCATTGAGAGCTACCGGTCCGGGCGGTACAGTCGGTAAGCCAGGGTTAGCAGTGAAGAAGCTTGTAGACAAGTTTGGAGACAAAGTAACTCGAATTATCACAATAGATGCTGCATTGAAACTAGAGGGCGAGGAACTCGGAAGGGTTTCTGAAGGAACTGGTGCGGCAATTGGTGATCTGGGGCCTGAGAAGCATGCAATGGAACAGACTGCAACTGAACGTGGAATCGGTATAGAAGCCATTGTCATTAAGGAAGATGAGGCTGCAGCCGTTGGTGTCATGGACAAACGCATTCTAGATTCAGTCCCTGAGGTGATTGAACGAATAAAGGCTTCAATCCTCAAGCGCACAAAGCCAGGTGATAGTGTGATTCTTGCTGGGATTGGTAACACAATAGGAATTGGACTGTGAGGTGTCTGTGATGGGAATTGCTAGTAAAATTCTGGGACTTGCTTTCGCTGCGTCAGGATTCCTCATATTATGGTGGGGCATGGGAGTAGCTGGATTATTCTCATATGTATGGTCGTTCATAGGTATGTTTGTCATGGCTATGGGTTTTGCACTGCTCACCTCTGGAAGGCAACAAAAGGAGGAGAAACCTCCTCCGCCGACAGTAACAGAGATCAGGTGTAACAGCTGCGACTTCAAGGAGATTCGAGACTTCCAGAAAGGCGACTTTATCCTGAAGACTGTTGAAACCACCTGTCCAAAGTGTCAGAGCGCCATGACTATCGAAGGAGTATACATTGTAAGAGAGGAACCGGACGAAAAGGACAAGATTTAGTCCAACCGGGTAAGCACTATGGGACCATCCTCTGAGATGTAGACTGTATGTTCAGTCTGACTCACTGGACGGCCCTTCTTTTCTATCTGCATTGGGTAGCTGTGAAGCGCCCCTGCTTTTATGAGTGCCCTAATCTCTTCAATTACATCCACACCTTTGCTAGATGTACCAATCCAACGTGAGGCAAAGGGTAATGGACCGTATTTTTCACGAAGATATAACCGGAGTTTCTCGGTTGTGCCTTCCAATGGTTCATCAGTTCGCGTGTTTGAGAATATGAAAGCATACTCGCTATCAATCACAGTCCCAGTTCCAGTTGTGGCAAATGGTTCAATTGCATAATACTCCCCAACCTCTACAGTTCCTACTCCTCTTTTCTTGACATTTGGTACAATTTTCCCAGCATGGAGTTGATACTTCTTGAGATTGTGACCGGACAAGTTCTTAATCGGTCTAAGTCCATAATCCTTGATCACTTTCTCAATAGTGTGTCCAATTTCACCCAGCTCTGCTCCTGGTTGCATGAGGTCAATTGCTTCTGCTAATGCATCATCCGTTGCAGAAACAAAACCCTCCAGAGTTCCATCAATGTCTATCGTACGTGCAGTATCAGCGATATATCCATCAACATGCACACCTACATCGAGCTTCACAAGTCCAAAGTCAGGAATCTCGCTTTTGTCGCCCCTTGGTGAGGTGCTGTGGGCTGCTATGTGATTAATTGAAACATTGAGAGGAAAAGCAGGAGTTCCACCATATTCCTTGATCTTTTTCTCAGCCAAAGTACAGATCTTGATTATTCTCTTGCCGGGCTCTATCTCTGTGCTGATTTCGCTAAGCACACGTGCTGCAATCTTCCCTGATTTTATGGCGGAGGGGTTTGGACCAGCAGTCACACCATCACCTTTCAGAGAGGTAATGATAATGCACTCTTAAGCGGTTCCATGAAGGCTAGACTTGCTCGTCCTTACGCCTAGTTGACACAGTGGCTCCGTTTTGCCCAACAAAGACACTGTGTTCAAACTGGGAAACCATTCCGTTCTTGCCTTCATAGAGGACAGCATAACCATGGATAACTCCAGCACGCTGAAGAATCTTGATTGCAGCAGCCACATCGATATTGCCACTTCTGGAATGGAGCCATCTTCCAGCCCAGGGCAGACTACCAAACTTTTCACGAGCAATGTTTCGCACCCTCAGAGTGGTATTGTCAAGTTTCTTCTTGTCCTTCAGTTTATTTGAGAAAATGTAAGCTTGAGGACCGCTCTTTATCGTACCATTACCGTCTGTCGCAAATGGTTCTATTGCAAAGGTTTCTCCGAAACGCATCTTTCCAGTCAGTTTCATACCAACATTAGGGACATTCTTCCCAGCGTGAAGATTCCATGGTTTTAATTGATGTCCAGAGAGCTGATGGATTGGTTTCAGGCCATGTTGTTTTATTGTGCGCTCAATCGCCTTTCCAACCTCTCCCAGAGAAACATCCGGTCGAACAGTTTCAATCGCGGACTCCAAGGCTTCTCGGGCTGCTTCAACGAACTTCTCGAACGAACCATCCAAATCCACCGTGAGTGCTGTGTCAGAGATGTGTCCATTCACATGGGCGCCAAGGTCAATCTTAACGAGTCCTTTGTCAGGAAATGTCTTAGTGTCACCATGAGGACTAGTGTAGTGTGCAGCCTCGTCATTGATTGAGATGTTGCAGGGAAAAGCTATGCCAGTAGCGCCAGACTCCAGGATCTTCTTCTCGGCTACTTGGCAGATTTTCAGTACTTTGACCCCTGAACGCACCATTGGAGCTACAAAGCTCAATGCATGCGCTGCAATCTTTCCAGCCTTCATGAAATCTGGATGAGGTTTGAGATCCATGAATTGTCACTGTATTTTCGACTACGATGTGATGTATTAACTTTCAGATTGAGCAGGAATAATGCCGTTAATGACAAAACATAGAAGTCAGGGAGGATGACTGAAAGTCTGGAGAGACTAAATCATGAAAGTCACATATCTTGGTCATGCTTCATTCAAGATTGAAGAAGATGGGAAGATTGTCTATGTGGACCCATGGCTCACAGGTCCTACATCACCGATAGCAGTTGATGATGTTGACAAGGCTGACATTGTGCTTGTGACTCATGATCATGGAGACCATGGTTATGCAGAAGCACTTGGAATCTGTAAGAACACTGGGGCTACCTTTGTTGCAATCAATGAACTTGCCCACAAGGCAGGGTCGCAAGGTGTTGAGAATATTCATACACTCAATATTGGAGGGAGTGTGAATATTGGCGGCGTGGTTGTGACCCTAGTTCAAGCATTCCATTCATCCGGTGTGGGAGCGCCCACGGGGTTCATAGTCAGATTTCCAAGTAGTTCATTCTACCATGCAGGAGATACTGGAGTGTTTTCCTCTATGCAGATACTGGGGGAGTTGTATGGTCCCCTCGATGTCGCGCTCTTGCCCATCGGATCGTACTTCGTCATGGACATCCACCAAGCAGCCCTTGCGACAAAGCTTCTCAAGCCGAGAAATGTCATTCCTATGCACTATGACACGTTTCCAGTCATAGAGGCAAATCCTGAGAAGTTCAAGCATCTTGTGTCTGAAGCAAGCCCAGACACAAATGTGATTGTCCTCAAACCTGGAGAATCAACAGATATCTAGTCTTTGATGGTGGTCGATGCCTGTAACCCTTCACACTAACTCCCAGAATCATTGCATCAGATGTTACATCTGGCTCCACTGAGCTGTCTCGTGTCGGGTAGAATGACATCGACCGGCCCGCCAATGTACGAAACCAGGGTGACCCGTTCTTCATCTAAAGGACAAACATCCCCATCAAGCGAGTCCGTTAAGGCTCGTCCTATTGGTGTTTGGCAGGCATTGGTTCAGGATGTGACCCGTCCTATGCGCAACACCTCATTGGCTGTGCCTCAGTGCGCCCTCGTGAACGGGACTTAATACTCCTGAACAAGAAAATCTGTATCTTTTGTGTTATTAGGATTGTCACATGGCGCGATTCAGGCGGATTTGTTTGACTGTGTAGGTCTATCAGGGCATAGACTATATGGTGATAGCGACATCTTCAAATACACTGGGGAAACAGCCCCCGTGTACTACACAGGTGACTAACGCTCAGCTGTGTGTTGCAAATCATCATATCATCATATCATAGCGCCACGCTATCCCGGCTCTGGATCAAAGAATGGGTCGGTGAGAGCACTGCGCAAAGTCTTAGGACGATTATCATTCACAGGATTATCATTACGATTATCATAGCATATGTTCAGGAATGGGTTAGAGTATTATCATAGAGGTCTTATTCCAATCACAGTCTAGATGCATAAGCCGGTCCGTGACGAGACGCAGGTAGAATCACCTCGGTTTAGAGTTCGAGGGTCCGTGGTAGCATAACATAGGAGACGTGTATAGAAATAGGAACAGACTTCGACCAGAGTGCGGCGAAATATGTCATTCGTGCCCGTATTGAGATTGACGGCGTAGTTGACAAGCCTGATGTTGTTGGAGCCATATTTGGTCAGACAGAAGGGTTACTCGGAGAAGATCTTGATTTGCGTGAGCTTCAGCGTACTGGTCGTATCGGAAGAATCCAGATTGTGATAAGGTCAGCAGGTGGGAATAGTACTGGAGAGATTGTGATTCCAGTTTCATTGAACAAGACTGCTACAGCGATTCTTGCGGCATCACTGGAAACAGTGGATCGGGTTGGCCCATGCACTGCAAAAGTAATTCTTGAGAAATTGGAGGACATCAGAGGAGCGAAGAGGCGAAAAGTGGTTAGCAGAGCCATTAGTATCTTGAAGGGCTGGGAGGAGGATATCTCACCGGGCACTGATGAGATTAAGACCGCTGTCACTAAGGGCAGCAAAGTCACAGTTTCAAAATTTGGTCCTGATAGCTTACCTGCAGGTCCAGGACTGAACGGAAGCTCAGAGATAATCATCGTAGAGGGTCGAGCAGATGTCATCAATCTCATGAAATGTGGGTTAACAAATACAGTTGCTGTAGAGGGAACTCACGTTCCCAAGAGTATCGTTGATCTCACAAAGAAGCGGGGAAAGAAAGTAATCGCTTTCCTTGATGGAGATAGAGGCGGAGACCTGATTCTGAGAGAGTTAATGCAGGTGGCAAAAGTGCACTATATTGCTCGGGCTCCAGAGGGTAGAGAAGTTGAGGACCTCACACGGAGGGAAGTCACAAAAGCACTTCAGGCTCAGATTCCAGCTGATCAAGCACTCGCCCTAGTTAAAGAGAGGAGAGCAACTCCTGCTAAGAAGAAACGACCAACAAAGAAGGTCACACGAACTCGAAGAGAACCAAGACCAGTCGATGATTTTGTCGAGCCAGAAATGGTGGAGGACCGTCGAGCTCCAAGTCGACGAAGACAAGTGACAAGAAGGATACCTGTGACCGTTGACGAGGCATATGTAGCTAAGATTGGGGAAATCAAAGAGTCATTCAAGGCGCTCTTGTTTGGAGAAGACAAGAAGGTCATTGTGGAGTGTGGAGTGGCTGAACTGGCAAGGACCTTGGAGGATCAAGAGGTGGTACCAACCATCGTGTTCGATGGTGTGATTACTCAACGTCTGGTGGACATAGCTGGAAAGAAAAAGACGCAGCTTATGATAGGAGCTGCAGTCGCAGATATTGAGAACAAGCCAAGTAGCATGAAGATTGTGACCTTTGACGATCTCGGTCAATAGCATCAAAAAAAGTGGGCCTTGGTGTAATCCAAGGCTCTTTCTCTTTCTACAGATTCAGTATGGTTGAGTAATACTCACAATTATCTCACTGGACCCGTGATTCATTATACGCAGTAGACATGAGGTTCTAGAACTTGACATCAATCATTGATGGATTGGAAACAACTGAACAAGTGAAAACTTCCAAGGATCCCTTCCAGATGATTGTAGGGCAGGAAAATGCAGTGTCGCTTATACGTTCTGCAGTAAAGCAACGTAGGCATGTCCTACTCTGTGGTGTGCCTGGTATAGGTAAGTCGATGCTAGCAAAGGCTGCATATTCACTTCTTGATCCGCCTAGAGAGGAAATCCGTCTTCTGTACAATCCAGCTCTCCCAGACAGGCCTGATGTGGTTGTTGTTAGACCAGAGCATCCAGAAAGGGATACTACTGGGAGAAAGAATAGTGTTCATGATGTATTCTATATCACTCCTGATAGACTTCCATTTGAGATATCAATCAAAATGGGTTTTAGATGCCCCTCCTGTGGTTATTTGTCCACTCCGGAAGCAAGTGTGTGTGTGAGCTGTGAGTCCGAGAAACGTTTCGATTGGGCTCCTGGGGAGTCATATCATGAGTTGTTCAGAATGCTTGATGTTGTGAGAGAGCCTGCACTGGAAACCATGACTAATCTTGAGGACATCAACGGTGAGGCATACCATGTCATGTATGAGAGAGTTGAGTCTGGTGAAATCAGGGTGACTCAACATAGTGTAACATCTGAAGAGAAACACGAGTTAGAGAGTAAAAGTCATCAGGAACGGGTTCTGGTTCCTCTGAAATCCAGTCGTTATATCAGAGTGAGCGGGGCAAGTCCTGTTGAACTACTTGGAGATGTCAAACACGACCCCTATGGAAGTGCTGAGTCACTTGGATTGGCAGCCCATCAACGTGTTGTTCCAGGCGCTATGCATGAGGCGCATGAGGGTATTCTCTACATAGATGAGATTGCAGCACTTGGAAACTACCAGAGTCATCTTCTGACAGCGATGCAAGACCGAGTATTTCCGATTTCGGGGCACAATCCCCTCAGCTCAGGAGCTGCGGTTCGTGTTAGTGATGTGCCGTGCGACTTCATTTTGTTTGCGTCATGTAACATAGAGAATCTCAAGAACATTCTACCTCCACTCAGATCAAGGATTCGTGGTTATGGGTATGAAATTATGCTTGATTCTTGGACTCCAAGAAATGAAGAGATGATTAACGACTTTGTGCGATTTATGTCGCAGACTGTGGAAGAGGATGGCAAAATTCCACACCTAACAGTGAAGGCTGTAGAACACGTTCTTGAGGTTGCAGAAGAGATGGCTCTTCGGCTTGATGGTCAGAAAGACGCTTTGACTCTCCGTTTGCGCGAGCTTGGGGGGCTCATCAGAATCGCAGGGGACCTTGCAGTGAGAGATGGGAGTGATCTTGTGCTCCAAGGTCATGTGCAACAAGCCGAAGTGCTGAGTAGAGGTATCGATGAGAACAATCTCCAAATTATGGGGCACAAAACATCACAATCCTCGATTAGCAGAGACTATTTCTTCTGATGAGGATAGCAGTCCAGAGGTGACCACTTGAAAATCGTGAAACGGGTCCTGAAGGAAGGCAAAATCGTGCTTAAGATCGAAACATTAGACGATCTATGGCATCTTTACAATACAGTCGGACCCAGTGATATCGTCATATCGAAAACCTCACGCCGTGTTAGGGTCGGAGATGAGGACAGTCGAAAATCAGAGAGTGTTCGAAAAGCCATGGTGTTGAAACTAAAGATAGAGGATGTATCGTTCCACAACTTCTCGAACAGGGTGCGGTTAAAGGGCGTGATTCTAGAGGGCCCTGGAGACCTTGTCAACATCGGATCCTATCACACAATCAATGTTGAAACAGGAGATACTCTGACTATTATCAAAGAACATTGGCCTAAGTTTGTTCTTGATAGACTCAAAGATGCAGAGAAATCACAGCTTAGACCGATGTGCCTGATAGTGACGATTGAGGATGGAACAGCAGAGCTGTTTTTGGCTGCAGATTCTGGTATTCAGGAGGCAGTAAGAGTCCGAATGAGCATCTCAAGAAAACGGGGTGATCAGAAGTCATATGACGCCACAATGAAGGACTTCTTTGCAGACACACTTCTCGCTTTACGGTCTCAGATTGAGCAGCACGAGTTTGGTCTAATTATTATTGCAGGGCCGGGGTTTGTTAAGGACCATTTCAGAGATTTTCTGGTAAGTGCCAAAATCAAGGACCTGCCCCCAGTTGTTGTTGAGAGTGCTAACTCGATAGGGGTTCCTGGTGCAAAGGAGATACTCTATCGTGGTGTCATCTCAAAGGCTGTCACTGAGCTTAAGGTTGAAACCGAAACACGTCTTGTTGAGGCATTAATCGAGCACATATCGAAGGATGATGGACTTGGAGCATATGGAAACGATGAGGTTTCCAATGCGGTACAATTTGGAGCTGTCGAAGAGTTACTGATCACAGACAAAAAACTCAGAGAAGGCGACGAGAAAACAAGGCGCTGGATGGACTCGTTGATAAGAAACACTGAGAAGACGAGAGGTTCATTCCACATTGTTTCCACAGAGCATCCTGCTGGGGATCAACTCCAACGGCTAGGGGGGATTGGAGCTATCCTCCGTTTTCGAATAACAAAATAGCTAGAGTGGATTGAACATTGTCTGAAGTCTATCCCATGTGGGATATTCGAATGCAATGCCAATTTCCAAGTCTTTGACCTCCGCCAGTATCTCTTTGAGTTGTTCTGAAACTTCTTCTATGACCCATGGTGCCACTTCTACCCTCTTCCGGGTTTCGTCAATATTCATGAGATTTGTAGGAACATCAAACTGGCTCTGTAGAGTGTTGTGTATCATTACCAACTGTTCGTGTTCTAGATGCTTGCCATGGACTGCTCTGACTACACCAAGAATCAAGAGTGGCTCTTGCTCATCGCGTTCCTCAAAGGCTCTTATCGTCTGCTCCAACCTGCGTTCCAGTCTTCTTCTCATCTGGACAGAGTCCTTGAAACGAGCTGAACAAAAGTGGATTGAGAGCCTCTGTAAGCCTTTCTCGGACCATTCTAGAAAATCTTTTGCGGTGGCAGCACTGCCCTCAATGCTTGCACTCTCCATGCTGGTCAGACGCATCCCCATGGACACCAGCTTGTCAAAGTTTGTTTCACTGGCCTCTAGTTCATTGATATTGAGAAAGGAGACCCCTATATCCTCTGCTCTCTGTGCTAGCTTCTTCAAATCTTCTTGTTTTCCAGGGATTGCTGGGACCTCGAGTCCGACAATTAAACCCATGTCTACTGCTCGCTGAATTCCTGACCAGTCGCTGGTCTGTGGATGAAATCGGATCTCATCAAGCCCTGCGTTTTGCAGTTTACTCAGTACATCCTGACTTACATCTGTCTGA
>WOR8_10002190_pt1 | contig 20517 bp, 17 predicted proteins | sample DeeMarSeWOR38_10_FD_19890 | JGI IMG/M metagenome (IMG submission 19890) | reverse complement strand
GCCGGAGCGTTTGTCGACCGAAGTAAAGCGGACCGAAGGGAGCCATGAGGGAGATAAATGCTCCGGCTCGCCAGCGCCCGGCACCTAAGTTCGGATCACATGCCGGAGTAGTTCGGCCCCCCGCCGCCTTCCGGAACGGTCCAGACGATGTTCTGGGTCGGGTCCTTGATGTCGCAGGTCTTGCAGTGCACGCAGTTGCTGGCACTGATTTTGAACCGCGGCTCGCCGTTTTCCTCGACGATCTCGTAGACGCCGGCGGGACAGTAGCGTTGCGCCGGCTCGTCGTATTTCGGCAGGTTGTATTCGACGGGGACGGACTCGTCTTTCAGCAAGAGGTGCGACGGCTGGTCCTCTTCGTGGTTCGTGCTCGACAGGAACACGGACGATAGCCGGTCGAAGCTGATCACGCCGTCCGGTTTGGGGTAATCGATCCGCCTGGCCCTGGCGGCTTCGTCGAGCTGCTCGTGATCCGGGTCCTTGTTGCGCCAGGTGAAGGGCATTTTGCCGAACGCGATGTTCTGGTCGACGAACGTGAACGCCGATCCCCAGAACGTGCCCAGCTTGTGCAGGCCGGGACCGAAATTGCGCGCGCTGTGAAGCTCCTTGTGCACCCACGATGCCTTGACGGCGTCGCTGTAGGCACCGAGAACGCCCTTCCCTGCATCGCCGGCAGCCAGCGCCTGGTGGATGCTCTCGGCCGCCAGCATGCCGGTCTTCATTGCCGTGTGCGCGCCCTTGATCTTGATGCCGTTGAGGAACCCGGCGCCACAGCCCACGAGCATGCCGCCCGGGAACACGAGCCTCGGCAGGGATTGCAGGCCGCCCTTGTTGACCGCGCGCGCGCCGTAGGCGATCCGGGTGCCGCCCTCGAGGTACTTGCGGATGCGCGGATGGTGTTTCCAGCGCTGGAATTCCTCGAACGGCGCGAGGTGCGGATTTCGATAACTCAGCGCGATGATGAACCCGAGATACACCTGGTTGCCGGACGCGTGGTAGAGAAAGCCGCCACCCTCCGTGTGGTTGTCCAGCGGCCAGCCCATGGTGTGGACGACCAGCCCTTCGTCGTGCCGGTCCGGCTCGACCTCCCAGATTTCCTTGAAACCGATACCGTAGTGCTGCGGGTCGGATTCGGTGCGCAGGTCGAACGTTTGCATCAGCTGCTCGCTTAGATTGCCACGCACGCCCTCGGCGAAGATGGTGTACTTGCCCAGCAGTTCATAGCCCGGCTGGTAACTCGCCTTCTTCTCACCGTCCTTGCCGATACCCATGTCGCTGGTCGCCACGCCCGTGACGCGGCCCTGGTCGTCGAACAGCACTTCCGCCGCCGCGAAACCGGGGAACAGGTTGACCCCCGCATTCTCCGCCTGCTCACCGAGCCACTGGCACAGCCGGCCGAGACTGATGATGTAGTTGCCCTCGTTGTGCATGGGTCGCGGCACGAACAGCCCGGGAACCTTCATGCCGCCCGAATCGCTGGTCAGGTAGTGGATGTCGTCACCCTTGACGGCCGTCGTCACGGGCGAGCCCATGCTGCGCCAGTCGGGATACAGCTCGTCGAGTGCTGTAGGTTCGAAGACATTGCCCGACAGGATGTGCGCCCCGATCTCGGAGCCTTTCTCGACCACGACAACCGACAGGCTGTCATCGAGTTGCATGAGTCGACAGGCAGCCGCAAGCCCGGCCGGGCCCGCGCCGACGATAACGACGTCGAATTCCATGGATTCGCGTTCGATGGCTTCAGTCATGATTGTGCTTCGTTCCTGATTGCTGGCGGCCGCCGCGACCCTCGCGTCTGGCGGCACTGGGTGCTGCATTGTAACCTTGACGACCACGTCCTCACAGAGACAGTCGGCCATTGCTCCATTGACTATCCGCGACGCTTACGAGCAGCACTTGCTGCAGCATGGCCACGTGCGTGATCCGTCCCAGGCGCGCATTGTCGAGTTACTGGCCGATTTGCAGGAGCGGCTCCGTGCGGCGCCACCGCCGAGGCGCGGTCTCGCGAGGCTCCTGTCGCGCGAACGCAAATCGGCGCCGGGAATAACGGGCCTTTATCTCTGGGGCGGCGTCGGCCGCGGCAAGACCTTCCTGATGGATCTCTTTTTCGAGACGCTGCCGCTCGAGGGAAAGCACCGCGCGCACTTCCATCGAATCATGCAGGAAGTGCACCAGCGGCTGGGCGCGCTGGGGAATATCGAGGACCCGCTCGCCACGGTCGCCCGCGACATGGCCGCCAAAGCCCGCGTGCTCTGCTTCGACGAGTTTTTCGTGAGCGACATCGGCGATGCGATGATCCTCGGGCGGCTCCTGCAGGGGTTGTTCGAACACGGCGTAACCCTGGTCGCGACGTCGAATTCGCGGCCGGACGACCTGTACCGGGACGGCCTGCAGCGGCAGCGATTTCTCCCGGCCATCGATGCGTTGAACCGCCACACGCAGGTCGTCGAACTCGAGGGCGACACGGACTACCGGCTGAAGCTGCTGCAGGAGGCCGGCACGTACCTGACGCCCGACGACGAACCGGCTCGGGCCCGGCTCCGCGAATTCTTCCGGGAATCGGTGTCCAGCCAGGTGGAAGAACACCATGAACTCGACGTCAACGGCCGGAAACTGAAAGCCCGCCGCTGCGCCAAGGGCATCGCGTGGTTCGACTTCCGGGAACTCTGCGACGGCCCGCGCAGCCAGGCCGACTACATCGAGATCGCGCGCTGGTACCCGACGATCATCCTGTCCGGCGTACCCGAACTCGACGAATTCAAGGAGAACCAGGCACGGCGTTTCATCGCGCTGGTCGACGAGTTCTATGACCGTCGCGTCAAACTCATCGTGTCAGCAGAACGGCCGCCGGACGAACTCTACTCGGGCAATCGCCTGCGTTTCGAGTTCGAACGCACCGTCAGCCGGCTGATCGAGATGCAATCGATGGAGTATCTGCACCTGCCGCATCTCGCCTGACGGCATCCATACGTTTGTTCCACGGTTGAACGGACACCGGCTTGTGGTTACTGTTCCCGGAGCATCAGGGGAACGAGAACGACGATGACCGACGAGCTGATCCTCGAGGACTTCCTGCCCTACCGGCTGGCCGTGCTGTCGCATACCGTGAGCACCAAGATTGCCGGCGTCTACGACAAGCGCTTCGGACTGACGATCCCGGAATGGCGGGTGATCGCGATACTGGGACGCTTCCCGGGGCTGTCCGCGGTCGAGGTGGCCGAGCGCACCATGCTCGACAAGGTGGCGGTTAGTCGTGCGGTGACCAGGCTCATCAAGAACGGGCGGCTCGATCGGGAGTTCGCGGACGCGGACCGCCGCCGCTCCATTCTCAACCTGTCGGAGGAAGGCAAACGCGTCCACGATGAAGTCGCGCCGCTCGCGCTGCAGTTCGAGCGCGATCTCCTCCATGGCCTCAAAGACGAAGACATCGAGGTATTCAACGTGGTGATGGAGCGCCTGCTTGCGAAAGCGCGGCTACTCGGCACGCCCTGACAATTCCGTTGCTCCAATTTAGTGCGTAGAATAACGCCGCCCGACAACGTCAAGTGTTCGCGCTGCCATGCGCAGCCGGAGAACCTAGAGTGACACGAACCGAATATCGCCGGGGAAGCGACGTCAGGGAGAGAATCGTTGACGCCATCATCGCTTCCAGGGTGCAGTCCGATACGCTGAAGAACCGGCAGCAAATCAAGCTCTTCCTTAGCCAGTATTTCGCCCACGTACCCTACGAAGACCTGCAGGGTCGGGTCGAGAACATCATGGCGCGCGTGGCGCTGGACCACCTGGAGTTCGGCGCCAGACGAAAAAAGGGCGAGGCCCTCGTACGGTTTTTCAACCCGACGGTCAAGGACCACGGCTACGAATCGGCTTTTTCCTTCATCGAGATGGTCAACGACGATATGCCGTTCCTGGTCGATTCGGTGCTGGCGGCGATCAACCGCCAGGGGCTCACCGTGCATATCACCGTCCACCCGATCATCCGTGTCGCTCGAAACAGCCGCGGCAAGATCGAGAAGATCCTGGAGCGCGATGCCACCGAGGGCCGGCTCGAGTCTTTCATTCGATTTGCAGTGGACAAGGAGACGGATGCGCAGCAGATCAAGCTGCTGAAGCAGGAGATCCTGAAGGTCCTGGCCGACGTGCGCGTTGCCGTGCGCGACTGGCCGAAGATGCGCGAGAAGATGGTGGAGACCCGCGACCTGCTCGAATTCGGGCCGACCGGTGTCGACGAGGAAATGCGCACGGAAAGCCAGCTGTTGCTGGACTGGATGGTCAACGACCATTTCACGTTCCTCGGCTACCGCGAGTACAAGCTCACCTACCAAAAGAACAAGATTTTCCTGAAGCCCGTGGAAGGCAGCGGTCTCGGGCTCCTGTCCCACGACGAACGCGGCCAGAACAGGACGGTCGAACTGACCCGGGAAATGCAGCGCCTCGCACGCGCGCGGGACTGGCTGATCCTGACCAAGGCGAACTCCCGCTCGACGATTCACCGGCACGTGTACCTCGACTACGTCGGCGTCAAGGAATTCGACAAGTCCGGCAAGGCCATTGGCGAACGGCGGTTCATCGGCCTGTTCACCTCGGCTGCCTACAGTGAAAGTCCGCGCGGCATCCCCTTGCTGCGCCACAAGGTCAGGAAAGTCGTTGAACGGGCGCACGTCGAACCGACGGGGCACCGTGGCAAGGCGCTGATGCATATCCTCGACACGTTCCCGCGCGACGAACTCTTCCAGAGCTCCATCCCGGACCTGTCGCGCACGGCAATCGGCATCCTGAACCTGCAGGACCGCCAGCGCGTGCGCTTCTTCCTGCGTCGCGATACGTTCAGGCGCTTCTTCTCGTGCCTCGTATTCGTGCCTCGCGAACGCTACACGACGGCTGTGCGCCAGCGCATCGAGAACGTGCTGAAGGAATCCTTCGACGGCACGTCCGTCGACTCCAGCGTCGAAATCTCCGATTCGCCGCTCGCACGGCTGCACACGATCGTACGGACGCCGCCGCGCGAGCGTCCACGTATCAGCATCCAGGACATCGAGGCAAAGCTCGCCGAGGTCGTCGTCAGCTGGTCGGACAGGTTACGCACCGAGATGCTCGAGGCTTTCGGCGACGACGAAGGCCACAAGCTGTTCAAGATCTACGGCAACATCTTCCCACCGGGTTACCAGGCGGAAACCGACGCGAAGGACGCCTGCAGCGATATCAGTTCCATCGACAGGATGCTGAGCTCCGGAGTGAGACGTTCCGTCGAGTTGTACCGGCCCTCGGACGCGGCACCGGGCTTCCTGCATTTCATGATCTTCAGCGCCGGGCGGCCGCTGGCATTGTCGCAGGCCCTGCCGATCCTGGAAGGCATGGGCCTGGAGGTTCACACCGAGCACCCGTACGAACTGAACCTGCAGAGCGAAGAGTCGTTCTGGATCCAGGTATTCAACCTGCGGCACCAGAGCGGTTCCGATTTCGATGTCGAGGCGGCGTCGAAGCGCTTCGAGGAATGCTTCATGAAAGTCCTCGACGGCAAGGCCGAGAACGACGGCCTGAACCGACTGATCCTCAGCGCGGAACTCGACTGGCGCGAAACGGCGCTGCTGCGCTGCTACGCGAAATACCTGCAGCAGCTCGGCCTGCCCTTCTCCCAGGACTACATGGAAGACGTGCTGGTCGCGCATGAGCGGCTCATCGGGCTGCTGGCCGAACAGTTCGAGGCGATGTTCGACCCGACCATCGGCAAGGCGCAGAGAACCCGTCGGCTGAACGCCGTCATGCCGTCGATCCATCGCGAGGTCGGCAAGGCGAAGAACGTCGACGAGGATCGCATCCTCAATGCGTTTTCGCGTGCATTCGATGCAACGCTGCGAACCAATTACTACCTGCCCGGCGACTTCGACGGGCACCGCGACTGCATCTCGATCAAGCTGGACCCGATGCGCCTTCCCGAAGCACCGCTGCCGCGGCCGAAATACGAGATTTTCGTGTATTCGCCGGAAGTCGAAGGTGTGCACCTGCGCGGCGGGGACATTGCCCGCGGGGGGCTGCGCTGGTCCGACCGGCGCGAGGATTTCCGCACCGAGGTGCTCGGCCTCATGAAGGCACAGATCGTCAAGAACACCGTCATCGTGCCGACCGGCGCGAAGGGCGGTTTCTTCTGCAAACGTATGCCGGAAGGCGACCGCGAGATCGTCATGAAGACGGGCATCGCCTGCTACAAGACATTCATCGGCGGCCTGCTGGACATCACGGACAACGTTGTCGACGGCAAAGTCGTGACGCCCGCGGGCGTCATCCGCCGCGACAGCGACGACCCGTACCTGGTGGTCGCGGCCGACAAGGGCACGGCGACGTTCTCGGACATCGCGAACGGGATTTCGCAAAGCTACGGTTTCTGGCTCGACGACGCCTTCGCGTCAGGCGGCTCGGCCGGCTACGACCACAAGAAGATGGGCATCACGGCGCGCGGCGCCTGGGAGGCCGTCAAGCGCCATTTCCGCGAGCAGGGCCTCAACACGCAGACGGACCCGTTCACGGTCGTCGGTATCGGCGACATGAGCGGCGACGTATTCGGCAACGGCCTGCTGCTGTCGCGCAAGATCAGGCTCGTGGCCGCGTTCAACCACCAGCACATCTTCCTCGACCCCGACCCCGACATGGCGGCGAGTTTCAAGGAGCGCCAGCGGCTGTTCAGGCTGGCGCGCTCCGGCTGGACGGATTACGACGACACGGTCATCTCCAAGGGCGGCGGCATCTTCTCGCGGCAGGCGAAGACGATTCGTCTCAGCAAGGAAGCGCGCGCCATGCTGGACACCGACAAGACGTCCATGCAGCCCGACCAGCTGATCCGGGCAATCCTGCGCATGCGCGTCGACCTGCTGTGGAACGGCGGTATCGGAACCTACGTCAAGGCCAGCACGGAAGGCCACGCCGACGTCGGAGACCGCAGCAACGACAATGTGCGCGTCAACGCCAACGAGCTGCGCTGCAAGGTGATCGGTGAAGGCGGCAACCTCGGGCTGACGCAGCGGGGGCGTATCGAATTCAGCCTGAAGGGTGGCCGCGTCAACACGGACTTCATCGACAACTCCGCCGGTGTGGACAGCTCCGACCGCGAAGTGAATATCAAGATCCTGCTCAGCGATGTCGCCAAGAAGAAGGGCATGACGCGCAAGAAACGCAATGAGCTGCTCGCCTCGATGACGGACGACGTGGCCGAATTCGTGCTGCGGAACAACTACCTGCAGTCGCAGGCGCTCAGCATGAGCGAGGTGCGCTCGCTCGAACGCATCGACGAGATCGGGCGCGTCATCACCGGTCTCGAGCGCAGCGGCCTGCTCGACCGCGACCTCGAATACCTTCCCGACGACGTGGAAATCGAGGAGCGCAAGGCACGCAAACAGGGAATGACGCGACCGGAGCTCGCCGTCGTCCTCAGCTACGCGAAGATCGACGTCTACAACGCGCTGACTTCGCACCAGGAGACGCTCGCAGACTTCCTCAAGACGCACCCGATGCGTTACTTCCCCGAAGTGCTCAGGCGCCGCTACGCCGAATTCATCCCGACACACCGCCTGAGTCCGCAGATCCTTGCGACGCTGATCTCCAACGACATCGTGAACCGCATGGGGCCGGCGTTCGTCAAGCGCGTGCAGCTGGACACCGGCGCCGACGTCGTCACTATCGCTCGCGCCTACACGGTCGCGCGCCAGATCGTTCGCGCCGGTGCGCTCAATCGCACGATCGAGGAACTCGACGACGTGATCCCCGCATCGGCGCAGATGTCGATGTTGTTCGAACTCTCGCGCACACAGCGTCATGCAACCTACTGGATCATCGAGCACTACGGCGATCACGTGGATATCGACGGCCTCGTGGACAGGCTGAAGGACGGCATGGCGACCGTGTACGGGCGCACCGGCGGCATCATGTCGGCGGCAGCGCGCGAACGCCACGAAAAGGCGATGAATAACTACACCCGGATGGGCGTTCCCGAAAAGCTCGCCGACAGGATGGCCGCATTGCTGTTGACGCGAGCGGCGCTCGACATCACCGATCTCGCCGTCGAATACAATCGCGACGTCATGGAGTCCGCTCGCGTGTACTCGCTATTCAACGACAGGCTGGGCATCTTCGCGCTGCACTCGGGCGCGGAGGACGTCAGGGTGAGGGGCCGATGGCAGGCGCTGGCACGGAGCAACCTGCGCGACGAGTTTTTCACCATCCGGCGCGACATGGCCGCGGACATTCTCAGGAAGCGCAGCAAGAAGAACATCGAGCAACTCGTGGACGAGTGGCTGGAGCAACGCAGCGCCCAGGTGGAACGCTTCACCAACATGCTGGACGAGATGAAACTGCGCGGCGTATTCGACATCGCTACGTTGTCGGTCGCCGCACGGGAACTGCGCGAGCTGGTGGGCAGCTAGTCACACGCCCGCCGGTCGGCAAATCGATTTGTTTACGGAGACAACATGGCTGGCAAGCTGATCCTGTGCCGTCACGGCCAGAGCGACTGGAACCTCAAGAACCTGTTCACCGGCTGGACCGACGTGGACCTGACCGAGAAAGGCATCGAGGAGGCGATTGACGCCGGCCGGACCGTGGCTGCGCTCGATTACGATATCGATATCGCTTTCACCTCGGTATTGAAGCGAGCGATCCGCACGCTCTGGCTCATGCTCGACGAGATGGACCGGATGTGGATCCCGGTAGTTCGCGACTGGCGGCTCAACGAGCGCCATTACGGCGCGCTGCAGGGCCTCAACAAGGCGGAGACCGCGGCGAAGTACGGCGACGAGCAGGTGCACATCTGGCGACGCAGCTACGACGTGCCGCCTCCCGAACTCGAGCCCGCGGACGAGCGGCATCCTTCTCATGACCCGCGCTACAAGGGAATCGCGAACCTACCCGCCACCGAATCGCTCGCGCTCACGCTCGAGCGCGTGCGGCCCTGCTGGGACGAGACGATAGCGCCCGAACTGCGCGCCGGCCGCAACGTGCTGATCGCGGCGCACGGCAACAGCCTGCGCGCACTCGTCAAGATGCTCGACGAGATTTCCGACGAAGAGATCACGGGTTTCAATATCCCGACGGGAATTCCCATCGCCTACGATCTCGATGGCGACCTGAAGCCGCGCTCGCGCGAGTTTCTCGGCGACCCGGAGGCCGTGGCAAAAGCGGCCGCGGCAGTCGCCGCCCAGGGCAAGGCAAAGTAGAACGGCGCAGGTCAGACCTGCAGTCGCGGGTCCGTGCGGGACTTGCGCTCCTCGGCGTCGACCATGCGAATCAACCCTTCCTGCGCGGTCGACGCGACCAGCATGCCGTCCTCGGTAAACAGCTGCCCGCGCGCGAATCCGCGCGCGCCCGACGCGTTCGGGCTCTCGATGGCATACAGCAGCCAGCGATCGGCACGGCATTCGCGATGAAACCAAAGGGCGTGGTCGAGACTCGCCATGATCAAGCGGCCGGAAACAAAATTGAGGCCGTGCGGCAACACGCTCGACCCCAGCAACTCGTAATCCGAAACATAGGCCAGCAGGTTCTGGTGCAGGGCCGGGTCGTCCGGCAGTGTATCGACGGCACGAATCCAGCAATGCTTCACGGGCGGCAGGTGCACGGGCTCCGTGAAGCTGATGCGTTCGACAGGACGAAACTCGAACGGTCGCTGTTCGGTCAGGAAGCGTCGCATCTTCGCCGGTACTTTTTCGAGCACCTCTGCAGGCACGTCGAACAGGTCCCTGAGCCCGCCCGGGCCGGGCACGTCCGGCATGTCGGCCTGGTGTTCCAGGCCTTTCTCGGGCTGCTGGAACGAGGCAGCGAGATTGAAGATCGGCCGCCCGTGCTGGATAGCGACGACGCGCCGGGTCGAAAAGCTGCCACCGTCGCGCGCCCGGTCGACTTCGTAGATGATCGGCTTGGTCATGTCGCCGCGGCGCAGGAAGTACGCGTGCAGAGAGTGGGCGACACGGCCTTCGACAGTGAACTGCGCGGCCGACAGCGCCTGGCCCAGTACCTGGCCGCCGAACACCTGGGCACTGCCGATGTCGCGGCTGTCGCCGCGGAAGATATTGTCCTCGATGCGCTCGAGTTCGAGCAGGGCGATCAGGTCTTTGAGTACGGGATGCATTGCAACGCCGCCGCGGCCCGTCAGTCGTCGGTGCGACCGCCGTCGACGGATACCCCGGTGCCGCTCACGAAGACGGCGTCGTCGCTGGCGAGGAATAACACGACCTTGGCAACGTCGACGGGCTCTCCGAGGCGTTTCGCGGCGGAACACGAGATACAGTAGTCTCTCAGCGCCTTGTCCTTGCGAAACACCTCGCGGCTCTCCGGCGTCATGATCGCCCCCGGCTGAACGTGGTTCGCAGTAATACCGAAACCGCCCGTCTCTGCGGCGAGCGCGCGCGATATGGCGGCGAGGTCCCGCTCCGCTTTCTGACTCGCCGCACGCGCATTGGCCGCGAAGACGCTGCGCAGGAATCCCATGTTGATAATGCGCCCGGCCGGGCTCTTCTTGAGGTACGGCAGCGCCGAGCGGCACATCGACATGATGAGTTCCGCACGCAGGCGCAGGATGTCGTCGAGGCCGGCGCCCTCATCGGCAATCGGCGTCTCCGGCGCGAGCGGAAAATCGTTGACGAGGATATCGAGCGCGCCGAGTTTCTCCGCTGCGTCCTCTACCAGCGCGGGAATCCTGTCCGGATCGTTGTACGTGGTTGCGAGGCCGTGGATCCCGCGGACAGATGCAAAATGCTGATCGACGCCGCTTTTCGGATCGTCGACGGCGAGCACCTCCGCGCCATGCTTGACGAGGGTTCTCGCGACCGCCTCACCGATTCCTCCCGCGGCACTCGTCACCAGCGCCTTCATCCCGTATAGCCGCAGCGGTTCGGCCATGTTCACTCCTTGCCCAATCGAATTCGCCCGAGCGCAGCGAAGAGCGCTCAGTCAGGTAGGCGATACTCAGCGAATTGCTTGCGTAATTCAATCTTCTTCACCTTGCCGGTCGCCGTGTGCGGCAGCTCGTCGACGAAAACCACGTCGTTCGGTACCCACCAGGTCGCAACCTTACCCTGGAAATACGCAAGCAATTCTTCCCTGCTCACATCCTTGCCTTCCGCCCTCGTGACCACGAGCAGCGGTCGTTCCGTCCATTTCGGGTGCGCCACGCCGATGACGGCCGCTTCCGCGATCGCGGGGTGGCCCATCGCCGTGTTCTCGAGCTCGATCGAGCTGATCCACTCGCCGCCCGACTTGATCACGTCTTTCGTGCGATCGGTGATTGCCACGTATCCCTGCGCGTCGATCGTTGCGACATCGCCGGTCTCGAACCAGCCATCCGCGGTGTGAGTACCGCCACCGCCGTCGAGCTTGAAATAGTCGCTGCACACCCATGGCCCGCGCACCTGCAGCGCGCCGAATGCCTCGCCGTCCCACGGCTGCTCGTCGCCGTTGTCGTCGACAATGCGCAGCTCGACGCCGAAAATGCCGCGCCCTGCCCTGGTCGCCAGGTCCAGCTGCTCGTCCTTCGACAGGTGCTCGAGACCGGCCTTGATCGTGTTGACCGTGCCGATCGGGCTCGTTTCCGTCATACCCCAGCCCTGGCGAAGCTCGACGCCGTGCTTGTCGCGGAACGCTTCGATCATCGCGCGCGGCACTGCCGCGCCGCCAACGAGCGAACGCTGCAACTTGTCGAGCCGCTTGCCGGCCTTTTCCGTGTACTGCAGCAGCGCCAGCCAGACGGTCGGGACGCCGAGCGCCATGGTGACGTCTTCAGCGTCCATAAGTTCGTAGAGCGCCTGACCGTCGCCCATCTTCGGGCCGGGCAACACCAGCTTGGCGCCCGCCATCAACGCCGAGTAAGGCACGCCCCAGGCGTTGACGTGAAAGAACGGCACGACGGGCAAGACGACGTCACGACTCGACATGCCGGCAACGTCGATGGCCAGCGTCCCGTAGGCATGCAAAATCGTCGAGCGATGGTCATAGAGGACGCCCTTGGGATTTCCCGTGGTGCCCGACGTGTAGCAGAGCGCCGAAGCCGTACGCTCATCGAATTCCGGCCATTCCAACTCGGGAGATTCCGCATTGATCAGCGTCTCGTAGCACATTGCATTGGGCAAGGATGTGTCGGGCATGTGGGCTTCGTCGGTCATGACGATGAATCCCTCGACATTGGGGATCTTGTCGGCGACAGCCTCGAGGAGCGGCACAAACATCGCGTCGACGCAGATGAAGCGGTCTTCGGCATGGTTGACGATGTACACGATCTGTTCCGGGAACAGCCGCGGGTTGATCGTGTGGCAAACGAATCCGCTGCCGCTGACACCGTAGTAAACCTCGAGGTGGCGGTAGTCGTTCCATGCCAGCGACGCGACACGGTCGCCCTTCTTCACACCGAGCCGCGCCAGCGCGTTCGCGAGCTGTCTCGCGCGCGCCATTGCCTCGCGCACCGTGTAGCGATGCCGTGGATTGTCTCCCGTAACCGAGACTATCTCGCGATCGCCGTGGAACTTTTCTGCATGCTGCGCAATGGAGGAAATGAGCAGCTGCGTCTCCATCATCAGACCTTTCATGCCGATGTATCCTTGTTGTTTTGCAGTCTCCGCCAGCCGTCGAAACGACCGTTACGTGCTATGCTAGCTAGTGCCGTATAGTCGTCAGGTTACCATCAAAAACTACTGATTTTGAAGAATAAATCGAAAAGTACGCTGACGGTGGGCCTCGCCCAGATCGCGCCGGTCTGGCTGCACCGCGACGCCACGCTGGACAAGATCACCGGGTGGATTCAGGACGCGGCGTCGCAGGGCTGCGAGCTCGTCGTGTTCGGCGAAGCCCTGGTCCCGGGCTACCCTTTCTGGGTTGAACGAACGGATGGCGCACGCTTCGAATCCGCGCTGCAGAAAGAACTGTATTGCCACTACGTCGAGCAATCGGTGTGCATCGAGGCGGGCGACCTCGATGGCATTCGCGACGCGGCAAGGGACAATGGAATCGCGGTCTACGTCGGCGTCATGGAGCGCGCGGCCGGCCGTGGCGGGCACAGCCTCTATGCGAGCATGGTGTACGTTGATGCCCGTGGCGAGATCGGCTCGGTGCACCGAAAGCTGATGCCGACGTATGAAGAGCGGCTCGTCTGGGCGATCGGCGACGGCCACGGCCTGCGCACCCACAAGCTGGGCCCGTTTACCGCGGGCGGCCTGAACTGCTGGGAAAACTGGCTGCCGCTCGCGCGCGCGGCCCTGTATGCACAGGGAGAAGACCTGCACGTCGCGATCTGGCCCGGCAGCCTGCGCAATACCGAGGACATTACGCGCTTCATAGCACGCGAAGGTCGCTGCTTCGTCGTTTCGGTTGCGGGCCTGATGCGCAAATCCGATATCCCGGATGGCCTGCCGAGGGCCGAGCTGCTGCGGGAGGTGGCCGACGAGGTCATGGCAAACGGCGGCTCCTGCATTGCATCCCCGACCGGCACATGGCTCCTCGAACCCGAAACCGGGGTGGAATCACTGCGCATCGCCGAACTCGATCATCGCGTCGTGCTCGAAGAAAGACACAACTTCGACGTCGCGGGGCATTACTCGCGGCCCGATGTCACGCAACTCCTCGTCGACCGGCGCCGCCAGTCGACGGCTGAATTCTCGGACTAGTCTATGAAACACCGTCCAGTACTCTCCTGCTGCCTCCTGCTGCTGGCGCATACGGTTGCCGCGGAACTGCCCGACGGCTACTGGCCGGTCGAGGCGACGCAGCCGATCCTCGATTCCCGGCTCGAAGTCACACTCGCCCCGGATCTCGATCATCTTTCGCCGGCCGAGCTGCAGGCTGTCAACGCGCTGCTGGCCGCCGGCCAGGTCATGCAGACGCTTTATGAACAGCAGCTGCACGCGCAGGCGCTGGCAGCGAAACAGAGCCTCGACGAGTTGCATTCGTCCGCCGCGGACCCGGGCACAACCCGCAACCTTCTCGATCTTTACTACCTGTTCAAGGGACCGGTAGCGACCACGCTCGACAACGAGCGCCTGCCGTTCCTGCCGGTCAGCAGCCCCGACCCCGGCAAGACCGTCTATCCGCAGGGCCTAACGCGGCCGGAGATCGACGCATTCCTCGAGTCGAGCCCGGAAGCCCGCGAGTCTCTGCTCGCGGTCCGCACGGTCGTCCGGCGGGCCAGCGCCGAAGCCATCGCCGGCGATCTGGCGCGGCTGGACGACTACCCCGGCGTCGAGGCACTGCATCCCGGCCTGCGCGAGCAGCTCGAAGCGCTCGAAGTGAACCCGGCCGCGCTGTACGCAGTCCCGTACGCGCTGGCCTACGCCCCGCAGCTCGCCGAGGCGCGGCAGCACCTGCAGGCCGCCGCCGATTCAATCGCGCAGGAGGCGCCGGACTTCGCCGCCTACCTGCGCAACCGCAGCCGCGACCTGCTTTCCGGCGATTACGAGTCCGGCGATGCCTCCTGGGTGACGGGCCAGCTCGGCAACCTGAACCTGCAGTTCGGGAGCTACGAGACCTACGACGATTCGCTGCTCGGCGCAAAAGCCTTTTACAGCGCCAGCCTGCTGGCGCGCGACGAAGCGAGGAGTCGCGCGCTCGCCGCCGCGATGACCGAGTTGCAGGCGATCGAGGATGCCCTCCCCTACGAACACCAGAAGCGGGTGCGCTCGCACATCCCCGTCGGCGTCTATAACGTCGTCGCAGATTTCGGCCAGGCGCGCGGCGCGAACACGGCCACGATCCTGCCCAACGACGCGAATCACGCGCGGAAGTACGGACGCATCGTCCTGATACGCAACAACATCCTCGGAAACCCGACGATATTCGACAGCGTCCGGCAGCGCTTCGACGCCGTCGTCGTCCAGGAGCAGCGCGAGCACCTGGCGATCGACGGCAGTTTCAACCGCACACTGTGGCACGAAGTCGGCCATTACCTCGGCGTGAGCATGACCGCCGACGGCCACAACCTGGGTAACGCGCTCGCCGACTACGCGGACCTCGTCGAGGAGATGAAATCCGATCTCGCGTCACTGCATGCTGCGCCGACGCTGCTCGAGATAGGCTATTACGACGAGCACGGCCTGCGCGCGCACTATGCCGACGGCATTCGGCGCACGTTGCAGGTCGTCCGGCCTAGACCAGAACAGCCCTACCAGAACATGCAGCTGATGCAGTTCAACTACTTCATGGAGCACGGCCTCATCGAGCCACGCGGCGACGCAGCGCTGCTGGCGATCAACTACGATCGTTACCACGACGTCGTCAGCGCGCTGCTCCGCGAAGTGCTGCAGCTGCAGTACGCGGGTGACTACGAGGCGACCAAGGCGTTCGTCGAACGATGGAATTACTGGGACGATCGCGTGCACGGCCGGCTGGCGAAACTCATGCGCGAACAGGTTAGCTACCGCGGCACGCTGGTGCGGTACGCGATTCTCATGAACTAGGAACCGGAGGCGCATTGCCATGCCCTTACGCTACGACAGCATCCTGCAAACCATCGGCAATACACCGATCGTGCGCCTCAACCGGATTGCCCCTGAACACGTCAACCTGTACGTCAAGGTGGAGTCCTTCAACCCCATGGGGTCCGTCAAGGACCGCCTGGCACTCGGCGTGATCGAGGAAGCCGAGCGCAGCGGTGCCCTCAAGCCCGGCCAGACCGTCATCGAGGCAACGAGTGGCAATACCGGCATCGGTCTCGCGATGGTCTGCGCCTGCAAAGGCTACCCGCTGGTCGTGACGATGGCAGAGAGTTTCAGCATCGAGCGACGCAAGCTCATGCGCTTTCTCGGTGCCAGGGTCGTGCTGACTCCGGCGTCGCTCAAAGGCAGTGGCATGCTCGCCAAGGCGGTGGAACTCGCGGAGAAGCACGGCTGGTTCCTGGCGCGGCAGTTCGAAAACGAGGCCAACGCGGACGCGCACTCCCGAACGACGGCGCCGGAGATACTCGAAGCGTTCGCGGATACCCAACTCGACTACTGGGTCACCGGGTACGGCACCGGCGGCACCCTGAAAGGCGTGTCGCGGGTCCTGCGGGAGAAAAGCCCCGCAACGCGCATCGTCGTCTGCGAACCGGACAACTCCCCGATCCTCGGCAGCGGCATACCGCAGGAGCGCCTTGCGGATGGCGCGCCGAAGGACAGTCATCCGCTGTTCCGTCCGCACCTGATGCAGGGCTGGACGCCGGACTTCATACCGCGCCTGACCGAGGATGCCGTCGCCGCGAAACACGTCGATGACATCCTGCCGATCAGCGGCGACGACGCGCTGCGACTGTCACGGGCACTCGCAACGCAGGAAGGAATATTCGTCGGCGTCTCGGCGGGAGCGACCCTCGCCGGCGCGATTGCCGTCGCAGAAAAAGCGGAACCCGGTGCCAATATCCTCTGCATGCTGCCGGACACCGGCGAACGTTACCTCAGCACGCCGCTGTTCGAGGACATCCCGGCCGACATGACGCCGGAGGAGCTCGATATCTCCCGCTCCACGCCGAACTACCGTTTCGACTCGCCGCCACCGGCGCCACCGGCCGACGAGGAGGAACAGCCGGCGGTTTCCGCACCGGCCGATGCAGTCGCATTCCTCGATGAGGCGACGCACGACCCCGACAACCCGGTCGTGCTGTTCGCGCTGGAGTGGTGCGAATTCTGCTGGTCGGTGCGCAAGATGTTTGCCGAGTACGAGATCCCGTACCGCGCGATCGACCTCGACTCGGTCGAGTACCAGCAGGACAACAAGGGCGGCAAGATACGCGCGGCGCTACTTGAGCGAACCGGGCTCAAGACCATTCCGCAGATCTTCATCGGCGGCGAGCACGTCGGCGGCGCGACCGAATTGTTCGATGCGTGCAGGGATGGCTCCATGGCCAGGCTGCTCGATCAGTCGAACGTCTCCTGGAACACCGCCGTCGACAGGGACCCGTATACCTACCTGCCCGGCTGGCTGCACTCGCGCTGAGGCTCTACTCGCCGAAGAAATACATTCCCAGGGTTTCGGCGACGCAGGCGGGCTTGCGCTCGTTTTCCACTTCGATGCGCGTCTCCGAGGTCAGCAACAGCGCACCGGCCCGGCGCCTGGCCTGCAGCACGGTCGCGCGTGCCCGCACGCGGTCGCCGACCCGTACCGGCGTGTAGAAGCGTACCTTGTTGACGCCGAAGTTGATCGCGCGCGCCAGGTTCTTGACCTCGACGAAATTGCCGGTCAGCGTCGGGATCAGCGAAAGCGTGAGATAGCCGTGGGCGATGGTCTTGCCATCGGGCATCTCTGCAGCGGCACGCTCGGTGTCGACGTGAATCCACTGGTAATCGCCGGTCGCCTCCGCAAACTGATCGATGCGGTTCTGATCGATGACCACCCAGTCGGACAGGCCGACCTCGACACCCTCCAGTGCCTTTGCATCTTCGATGGAACTGATGACGCGCAATTGACATTCCCTGCCGGTTCAATCGGTTAAGAAATACACATTAGGCCCCGCCGCCGCAAGTTTTTGTGTCAGGATTCTCGTGGCGCGCAAAGTTTGCCGCCTTACAATGGATGGCCCAGTCAGCGGATTGATCGATGCCGGCAGAATTGCCCGCACAGCAGGATCGGATCGTGTTTGCCGCCGTGCTCGCAGCCGGCAGCTCGCGGCGATTCGGGCGCAGCAAGCTGCTCGAAGTGCTTGGCGGCGAACCGCTCGTGCGCCGTGCCGCGGCACTCGCGCGCTCGGTGTGTGGTGAACGCAGCATCCTCGTAACCGGGCACGACAGCGCTGCGGTATGGGCTGCGGCCGGCGATGCCGCCCGCTTCGTCATCGTTAACAACCGGCACCAACGGGGCATCGGCGGCTCGATTGCTCTGGCTGCGAAAGCGACATCGCACACGGCAGATGCGCTGCTGCTGTTGTTTGCCGACCAGCCGCTCGTTACGGCGCAGCACCTCGCGGCGCTCGCCGATTGCTGGAGCGGCGCGCCGAATGAAATCGTGGCGACCGCTTTCGCGGGAACCGTCGGGCCGCCCGTCCTGTTCCCGAGCGGCGCCCTGGAGGCGCTGGGCGAACTCCGCGGCGACGAGGGAGCAAAGCGCGTTCTTCAGGACCCGGCCTTCGACCTCAAAACCGTAATGTTCGAGGATGCCGCGATCGATATCGATACGCCTGCCGACCTGCAGAAACTCCGGCAATGACGGATCGCGCGCCGAGGCGCGCTCCTACAGCACGAGGCGAACCGGTAGGAGCGGTTCTCGAACCGCGATCGCGCGCCGAGGCGCGGCCGGGTATTCCTCGACCGAAGTAAGGCGCAGGAGCGCGTAGCGCGACGAGCCATGAGGGAGAGGAATACCCGGCTGCGCCTCGGGCTCCCGGGCCTGAATTACACCCCGTGTGCGTGCTCGGCGCAGCGCTCGCAGTTCACCCAGCCGGAATCGCCGTTGGTGTAGTGTTCCTTCTTCCAGATGGGCAGGCGGTGTTTCAGCTCGTCGATGATGTAGCGGCAAGCCTTGAATGCCTCGTCGCGATGCGCGGAGGCAACGCCCACCCATACCGCGCAATCGCCGATCTCGAGCATGCCGGTCCGGTGTACGCAGCTGGCGCGCAGGAACGGGAACTTCTCCGCGGCTTCCGCGAGTATCTTCTTGCCCTCCGCGACCGCTACCGGCTCGTAGCCTTCGTACTCGAGCCGCAGGACCTCGTGGCCCTCGTTCTCGTTACGTACCCAGCCTTCGAACGCGCAGTAGCCTCCGGCTGCGGGGTCGAACAGCTCACGGCGCAGCACGTCCGGATCGATCGCGTCTGTCGTCATGCGTATCATGTCAGCCGCCCGCCACCGGTGGAAACAGGAGCACGGTGTCGCCATCCTCCACGGGCGATGCCCAGTCCGCCATCTCGTCGTTGATAGCGACCTTGCAGTGCCCGGCCGGCTCCGATGACTTGTGCCGGGACTTGGTGTGTTCGAACACGTCGGCAGCGGTCGCCGCGTCAAGCGACAAGGTCTCCTCCTGGACCCCGGCGTGTTCCCTGAACATGGCGAAATACCGCACGGTAATAGTCTTCATGGTTTGTCTCCCGCACGATGAAAATCCTGTTTGCCGCCAGTCTTCATCATCAGCCGCGTCTCAGCGATGACTATATCGTGCGACAGCGCCTTGCACATATCGTAAACAGTCAGAGCGGCGACGCTGGCGCCCGTCAGCGCCTCCATCTCGACGCCGGTCTTGTGCGTGACCTTGCAGCGGCAATCGATCACCGCCCGGTCTCCCTCGATTGCAATGGCGACATCGCAGTTATCGAGGCCGAGCGGGTGGCAGAACGGGATCAGTTCGTGCGTCTTCTTCGCGGCCATGACGCCAGCGATGATCGCTGTCGCAAATACCGGGCCCTTCTTGCTTTGTATCTCGTCGCCGTCGAGCGCGGCCAGCACTTCCTTACGCGCATGCGCTTCGCGCGCCGTTACGGCCTTGCCGCTCACATCGACCATTGCGGGTCGGTTCCTGTCGTCGACGTGACTCAGCTCCGCCACACTATCCTCCTATCCTGTACATCTCGACTTTCGAGAAATGGTGCGCCTCGGCAATGTCCGTGCGCCGCAATTCACTGTAACGATCGGCGCGCTGCAGCCAGGTGCGCGCCAGTATCTCGGTAATCTCTTCGTCGTCGGCACCGTTTCGCAATGGTTCCCTGAGGTCCGTACCGTGTGTCGCGAACAGGCACGTGTAGAGCGTTCCGTCGGCCGACAGCCGCGCGCGGCTGCAGGCGCCACAGAACGGCTCGGTGACCGAGGAAATAAAACCGATTTCGCCCTCGCCGTCCAGATACTGGTAGCGGCGCGCTACTTCGCCGGGGTAATTGCGGCCGACGGCGCGCAGCGGCCACACGGTTTCGATGCGCTCCAGGAGGTCCCTGGAGGGCACCACCTGCCGCATGCGCCAGCCGTTGCGGTTGCCGACGTCCATGTACTCGATCAGGCGTACGATATGCGGCGTGCCGCGGAAGCGCTGCAGCAGGTCCGGCACGGTGTGGTCGTTGACGCCGCGCTGCACGACGACGTTGATCTTGATGGGCGACAGCCCCGCGTCTTCCGCGGCTTCGATGCCCGCGAGCACCCTGCCGAGGTCGCCGCGGCCGCCGCTCATCCGCAGGAACACCGTTTCGTCCAGGCTGTCCAGGCTGACCGTTACCCTGTGCCGAGCAGCATCGCATTGGTCGTCATCGCGAGGTCGGCAACGCCCGGCAGCTCGGCCAGGCCGGCAACCAGGTCCGGCAGGTTTCGGTCCAGCAGCGGTTCACCGCCGGTGATACGCAGCTTGGACACGCCGAGCCCGGTCGCCGCGCGCGCCACAGCGAGTATCTCGTCGTGCGTGAGCCGCTCGGGCCGAGTCAGGAACTCGTAATCCTCGTGAAACTCGGAGGCCGGCATGCAATAGGGACAGCGGAAATTGCAGCGGTCGAGCAGGGATATGCGCAAATCGTGCATCGGCCGCCGCAATGCATCGCGTGTCGCGGCCGGATCGGCGACGGCTATCGGTTCCTGCAAGGGCTCGCTGCTCATCGCCACATTCTGCACGATT
>WOR8_10001972_pt1 | contig 20519 bp, 17 predicted proteins | sample DeeMarSeWOR38_10_FD_19890 | JGI IMG/M metagenome (IMG submission 19890) | reverse complement strand
CCCACCCGATCCGCGACCTGCCCCCACACCGCCGCTTTGATTAAAACCACCGCCTCCGGATCGACCGCCGACCTTATATCCGGATGTCTCCTGAAGGCTGCCATCTTGGTATTTCTGTAATGCTATGCGCACGGTTCCTGGACCGCAATGATATGCCTTAATTCCGGCGGCTTTCAGAACATTGATTGCGTTGGGTCCGATATTTCCGGTAATTACCGCCTGAACGCCGGCCTTTGCAATCATTTGAGCCGCCTGCAGACCGGCTCCGCCGCTTAGCGCAGCGGCCCCATTGTCAAAAAATTCAAAATTTTCTTCTTTATCATCAACTAAAACAAAATACTGGCAACGACCAAAACGGAGGTCAACCTGGGCATCAGGATCCGGTCCTGTTGATGAAATCGCGATTTTCATGTTTGGTCCTCCTTAGGAATTGGAAAGGCATTAGTTTTTCGCGAATTGAATGGATTCCGTAGATATCTTTTGTTAGCGTTCACAGGTTCAACGTTCTCCGTTCCGGATTATCTAAACCGGAACCCTGAAACCGTGAACAGTTGCCGCCTTTTTAGCTTCCCGAAAAGCCGTTAATTTCGCCGGAGATATCCTCTTTGAATGAAGGCCTGGAAGATGTCCGGAAAAAGATGCACGCACACTCGAGAAGCTTCTATGGTACCATCTCGAACTTCCTTTTTTTAGTGTAACGAATTATGCAATAAAAGCATTTGTGGTTTATGCATTGGTGTTGAAGTTGAGATGGCAACCAATCTTCAGGGCTGTTTCCGCTGAATATACTTCAGCTTAGTCTCTTCTACAATTTCCTTCCGAGGAACAAGGAGGCCTCTCGCACCGCTCATCTCGGCCACAACACGTTCGGCCCGGAGTCCGATGCGTGGCAGGAGTTAAAAAAAGTGGCGTGGAAAGCACCCGCTCCATCTTTAAACTCCCGCACGTTTTGCAGGCGATCGACTCTTCTTGGCCCATCCCGATAAAATATTCGGATATTGCCATACATTCTTTGCACTGATATTCAAAAATAGGCATGTCAAACCTCCCCCAGAACTTCCTGCCTGTCATGCCATGGTAACAATTCAGTGGCTTCCCAATCCGGTATATAACATGTCAAATTCGTGAAATTGCATGCATCTTTACATTCCGGGCAGACTGCAGGGGACTTCGTAGCAACCACAATAAATCCACATTCAGCACACCTCCAATATGTCAGGTTGCATCTCGGACAAATATCATCAGGAAATTTTTCAGAAGATGTATAGCCGCATTCGGTACATGTCCAATTTTTTTGATTGACGTCCATGGTTCTCTCTCCTTTACTTTATTAGCGGTTGTCCGTCGAAGGCGACGGGTCCACATCCAGAGAACTGGATTCCCAATGTTCGATTGCCATGACAGTCTGATACGAAAGTAGCGCATAATCATGGGAAAGAATTTGCCGCAAGCCTTCTTCACGAGGTGCTTCTGTATTCAAGCGAATATGCATTTGATCCGGCAAATCGTTTATGGGCTCGAAGTGTGCACGGAGTTGCGTGAAATGGTGTAACCGTGCGTCAGAAATTGTGGTGGATGTATCGCGAATGGAAAGGCGCTTTTTTAGCGTTTCATTGGATGCGGTGCATTCCACAAAAACAATATTTACGTCCATATCTCTTGTTAAACGTAAGGCTTCATCCCGTTGATGACGCCGGCTGAACGTAGCGTCCAAAATGATGGAACACCCCTTCTTAATCTCATCCTGGGCCAGCATCAGGAGTTTTCCGTAAACAAGAGCGGTAGATTCTTTTGAATAAATGCCTTCTTCGAAAGGCAGGTCCTGCGCGCCGTCAAGCGGTAAATCGAATAATTTTTTGCGAACTACATCTGTTTGCAATATGCCTAAACTGAGCACCTTTGATATCATTTTAGCCGTAGCCGTTTTACCGGCAGCCGGTAAACCGCAAACCACCCAGACTGTCGGACGCGTGAACTGAACAGCATAACGGTAGGCGAGATTCAAATAGCGACGAGTCTCCCTGAGGAGTTTTTTCTGCCTACTGGTCGCCATATTGCCCTCCTGGAGGTAAAAACAATTTACCTTGGCCCTGACATAAGCGCGATAGCTCTTGTAAAAATCATGCAAAACAAGCATTTCCTCATCTTTAGTGTAGTCGAGGAAAGAATTGATAAGATGCCGAGCAACTTGGGGATAGCCTTCGAAGTCAAGATCCATGGTTAAGAACGCCAGATCAGACGTAATATCTGCGTATCGGAATCGGTCATTAAATTCGATGCAGTCAATAATCTGAATATCATCGCAAAAATAAATGTGCCCCGTCCGAAGGTCCCCGTGACAGTCTCGAATTTTTTTTCGCTCAACCCGGCGATCAAATAAAGCCTTGCGTCGAATCAAAAAAGAACGAGTGGCGGCCCGTATAATTTGAAACATATGTTCGTCGAGCAGATTTCCCGCAAATGCTTCTGTTTGACTAAAATTTTCTTCTGTATTTGTCCAAATCGTCGACCAGGTTCCAATCTCATTTATGGTGTCACCGGCAGCCGATTGTTGGTAGAACTTAGCGAGCACCCGCGCCAACGCATCGACGGAATCCCTGTCCAGATTTCGCCTGCGCAGCAGCTGGCGCATTGAAAATATCTCCGGGAGCTGCCGCATCTTCACGGCATATTCAACCACCTTGCCCGGACCTGACAGATAGTAGCGGTCCTTTTTCCGTGTTATTAGCACGACATCCAGATAGATGTCCTCGGAGAGGCGCTGATTTAGAGCTACTTCCTGTTGACAATAGTGTCTTCGCTTCTCGAGAGTCGTGAAATCGAGAAATTCAAGGTAAACGGCCTTTTTGATTTTATAGGCATATTCACCTGTTAAAAATACTTTGGAAATATGTGTGTCGCGCTGTTCAATGGTCGATACATGGTGAGGATAAAAATCCGGCCTCGCCATGGCTTGAAATATCTCTGCTTGATGGTTTGTATCCTTACTGATTAAAGCCATTTTTCGACATACCAATCGTCGATCGCAAAATCCGAAATCCAGTTAACATCTCAACATAGGACTTTGCCGTGTACTTTAGACAAGGAACAGTTGTGAAATCCACAGATTCATCCTTAGGAGGTGTCGTTATTTCGGACTAGCAGCAGAGGGCAGTCGGCTTTCTGCATAAGCCCAACTGCAATACTACTGCAAATCACCGGTAACGAGCCATTCAAGCCGCGCGTAGCCATTGCAATAAGGTCACAATTTGAATTTTTTGCAGCATTCAAAATCGATTCCACCACTGATCCATAAACTATCTTAAACTCGGCCTCAATTCCCTTTTTTTGAAATTCTTCCTTAAGGAGCGTCAGGTAAGCGTTTACCCGTTTTTTTTGTTTCTTGCGCATCTTTCGGTATGCCTTTTCATCTATTACTTCATCATATCCGAGCATTATGGGGGGGGCTTCGACTCGCAGGAAAGTCACCCGTGATTGGTGCTGCCGAGCTAATTTCTCAATGGGATCTAAAATAACCTCTGCACGTCTCGATCCGTCCAGTGGTATCAAAATATTTTTATACATGTTCCCCTCCTCCTGGCAATAAAGTCCAGGTCACCCTTCAATCGATTGTAGATTTTAGATTAATTCTATAAAAATTTTCTCTCTGATTTTTAGACAGCATAAAATATGCCAACATAAAGACAGATTGGTTATTTGACTTAATATCAAGTGGTTGAATCTATAGACGCCTGACTTTTGTATTGGCCAAAAATCCAAAAATAGAAGATATTCAAAAGCTATTTTCGAAAAATTTCGAAACCAATAAATGCTCTGTAGCTGTTGGGATTTGTATAAATTTAAGAAATGAAAAATATTGAATGATCGTTAATGAAGCTTGTGTAGTCTAGAGTTACAAAAGGTGTAACCATCGACTACAATTATATAAGATATTGTTTTTTCATAAAAATTTTGTCTTTTGCGATACATATCAATCCAAAGTGTAACGAATTTAAACGCTGTCCGCATCTTCTTTTTATCCACGTTCAAAGTCCTTAATTAAACCTTTATAACCATCTATTTTTTCTATATTTTTTTATTATTCGTACCAGGTATTTTCTTCTGCCCTGGTATATTAATTGCTTTTTAGGTGGTTGCAAGAGTCATTCAAATACAAAACCAAGGAGGATAATAAGATGGCTATGAGTACAAGCAAAAATAGAGTTGTTGGATTCCAGGTTATCGAAAATGAATGTATCTGGATGAAGGCCGGTGTCGTCAATTTCAGATTGTGTGACAATGCGTATGACTGCAATAGTTGCCCGTTTGACAGGGGTATGAGAAAAGCATTGAGTTCCCAGGGAAGGAAAAATGCTACGAAAGTTAGCTGGAGGCAAAACTTAAAGGACCACCGAGGAGATGAGCCGCTGCCCTGCCGCCATGCGTTAACCGGCCGAACTGTGCGAACGAAAATCTGTCCGTACAACTATGAATGCTATCATTGCCCTTATGATCAATGGCTGGATGACTATGATCAGTTGGAATACCAACTGGCTCTGAGCCATAAGTCTGCGTCAGGATATAGGCTCGCGGATGGATATTACTACCATCCAGGTCATACGTGGGCCCGTTTTGAACACGGGGGGCGAATTCGAGTAGGATTTGATGATTTTCTAGCAAGGCTCTTTGGTTCCCTGGACAAACTTGAGCTACCTGCTCTCGGGGCGTCCTTAAAGCAAGATCAGGTCGGGTGGAAATTCGGTAGAGATGGCAAGGAGGGACACGCTCCCTCGCCGGCCTCTGGGACGGTGTTGACAGTGAACTACCGCACTCAAGAACACCCGGATATCGCCCATAAAGATCCCTACAACGAAGGATGGTTATTCATCCTTGAACCGGATATGCCAAAAAAAAACCTAAAACGTCTCTATTTCGGATCAGATAGTGTCGAGTGGATGGAGAGAGAAAGTAAAAAACTACTATCTCTGATTGGATCGGAATACGAGCGACTTTCCGCAACCGGTGGTGAACCCATTGATGACGTGTACGGCAGCATTCCGGATCTCGGATGGGATTTGCTGGTAGGAATGTTTTTGGGTAAGTAGAATAAAACTAATTGATTTCAGCGGACTGCAGCCACTTTAAAAAAATGATCACAATAGTTACAAAAAAACATCGGTGTTGCATCTAAATCTTCCAATGTGCTGGAAAAGTGCATCAGACAACGTCTATCTTCGCAGTGAAAGAGATTAAAGAGATGACCAATTTCATGAAGCGTGATTTTTACGGTTCTCTCATACAGCAAAGATGACTGCTTCGATCGCTCTGACTGTCGATGTAAACGGAATAGAGACACAATGGCGTATTTGCCGTTCTGCTGGGCCTCGCCATATACATGGGTGACAATCGGAACAAAGAGATCTTGATTGCAAATGGCGACAACCTTTTTATGCCTTTCGAGACCCAGGGAGGACATGGCCTGCAGCACTTTACCGGCATCATATTGCTGCCGCCCTTCATCAAATGCGGCAGCCGGCGGCGCGAGCATCGAGAGTATTTCCGTGGGTAGGCTCAGATGTATGTCAATATTGGACGCAACAATTTCTAAAACCAAATTGGGCACAGTACCGACCGGAATGATGCCGATTGTTTTCTCACCCCTTATCATAGGCCCAAAAAGCTTCAAATAGTTTCTGCATTAATTTCGTTTCAAATCAAACCGTTTAATCTTTTTGTGGAGCGTCACCCGGTTGATGTCCAGAACACGTGCGGCCCTGGTCACATTCCAGTCGGACTCCTCTAGAATATAACGAATATATTCCCGTTCGTTTTCTTGCAGGGTTCGCCTTCTGGAGGGCGCGTTCCCGGTCGTGTTTAGAAAAGAGAAATTGTCGGCTGTCAGTGTGCGATATTTAGAAAGCACCACCGCACGTTCCACGGCATTTTGCAGTTCGCGAATGTTTCCTAACCAATCATAATGAGTTAACAGTTTCATGGCATCACGGTCGATGTGATCCACGTGTTTGTTGGTTTCCTGCCTGTATTTCTCAATAAAATGCGCAGCCAACAGAGGGATGTCTTCTTTTCGTTTGCGTAAAGGGGGCAGGTGGATGATAATGACATTAATTCGGTAGAAAAAATCTTCCCGAAATGTATTGTTTTTGATCATGTCGTCCAGATTTTTGCATGTGGCTGAGATAAGACGAAAATCCACATCAATGCTCTGGCTGCTCCCGACGCGGTTGATTTTTTTTTCATCCAGCACGCGCAACAGATCTACCTGCATTTTAGCGCTTATTTCTCCGATTTCATCCAGAAATAGGGTTCCCCCTGAAACCACTTCTAAAAAACCCTTACGGGCCTGAACGGCACCGGTAAAGGCGCCTTTCTGATGTCCGAACAATTCACTTTCGAGCAGGGCATCCGGAAGGATTCCGCAATTAATGGCAACAAAGGGGTTAGAGTGCCTTTTACTTTTGGCATGAATAGCTTTGGCAACTAATTCTTTGCCGGTTCCCGTTTCACCGGTGATTAAAACCGAGGCATCGCTAGCGGCAACTTCGGGGATCAGTTCAAAAATTTTCTTCATGGCCGGTGATTGACCGATGATGTTGTCAAAGCGTGTTATCCGGTCAAGATGGCCTTTCAAATAAGTATACTCACACGCAAGCTTTTTTTGTTGCACCAGCTTTTCCATAACGAGGGTTAGCTGTTGAGGTTTGAACGGCTTTAGCAAATAATCGGCAGCACCGAATTTCATGGCCTCCACCGCCGTTTCAATGGTACCGAAGGCAGTGATAATCACCACGAAGGTATCCGGATACTCTGCTTTGACTTTTTCAAGCAACTCCAGACCACTCATTCCAGGCATCTTGATGTCAATAAACAGGACATCGAATGCAATTCTTTGCAGTTTTTCTAGCGCGTCAATGCCGGATGCAGCGGTTTCAACTAAATGCCCCGATTTTTGAAACCAATGAGAAAAGGATTCCCGAATGATCACCTCATCGTCCACAATCATGATATTCATTTTATCATTCATTGCATTCCTCACCTGCTTGTGGATGCGGTTGATAAAAAGGAAAGTCCAAAATGAAAACTGTGCCCTGACCGACTTTGCTGTCCAATTCGATATTCCCAGCGTGGCTTTTAACCACACCATAGGCAATAGACAACCCGAGTCCGGTTCCCTGTCCATTTTTTTTGGCCGAAAAAAAGGGATCGAAAATACTTTTCAGGTTTTCGGCTGCAATTCCGCATCCCGTATCCTGAATTTCAATATGTGCGGTTTTGGCGTCACGACCCTTTGCAGCGGATATCGTCAGTTGTCCACCTTCAGGCATGGCTTCGATGGCATTGAAAACAACATTTAAAAAACATTGTTGGAGTTGATTCCGGTCACCTCTCACCACAAGGGGCTCTGCAGAGATTCGGCTAACAAGCTCGATGTTGCTTAGCAACATTTTGTGCTTGGTTAACGCAATCACTGATGTGATTACGTCACTCAACTCAACTTCTTTATATTCATTGGTTGTTTCCCTCGCAAACGACAAAAGACCAGAAATAATGCTGCCGCAACGCTCCAGTTCAGAGGACATCAATGACGCGTAATATTTCATATTTTCAATATCTGTTGGGTTCAATTTTTCTTTGAACAGTGAATCCAGTATAAGCTGATTAAATGTCAGCAGTCCCTGAATTGGGTTGTTGATTTCATGCACACAGCTTGCCGCTAGCTTTCCGAGTGAAATCATGCGATCTTCCTGAACAAGCTTGTTTAACCCATCCTTCAATTCTCGGTCCCGTTTTTCCCATCGTGAAAGAAATGCTGCCGTAATATCCTGCCAGATTTCGATAACTTTCACAACTTGGCCTTGCTGGTTGGTGATTGGATAAGAGACCACATTGCGATAGGAGGGGCCGGCTTGCGAGTCGGTAGACTCATGGATCACATGTGCCGACTCACCGGTTCTAAGGGTTTCGAGCATCGGGCATTCATATTCCGGATGGGCGCTCGAACAATGGGCGTCATAACCGTAGATAATTTTATAGCAATAGGAACCGATTACTTCTTCTTTAGTTTTGCCGGTGATATCCAAAAATGCATCATTGACGTGTTCGATGGTAAAGTTTGTATTTAAAATAATGATGGGTTCGTTTTTAAGCTGCATCAGATAATCTGATATCATTTGCTCAAGCACGATTTGCTGTTCAGCGTATTTCAGTTTTTTCTGGCTCAGGTCAAAATAAGATATCAATAATTGGCCGAAGTTGTGTTCTAAAATCCCAACGCGCGCGGGCCGCTTACGGATGAGTTCGCTCAACACCTCTTTGTTGTTGGTCAGCTCCACGATTCCGTCGAGATCTTTGAGACTAAAAAAATCTTCGAAATTGGCCGTAGTACAAATCCCCAACTCCTTCGCGAATAACAGTCCTTCAGCATTTGAATTAATATCGCACACACCGACAACGTTAACGCTTAAATCAGAAAACGAACTTTTCCGAAGATGTTCTAATAATAATTTGCACGTTCGGCCGCCTCCGACAATCGCCAAGTTGACGGTTAAGTCGGAAGAAAACGATGGCTCCGGTTGACTTGCAGTGTTCATCATTGGATTTTCGCTAGGTATTATGGATGTTAAAGCATATTTTACTTGAGCGGGTTTGTTTTTTCAACCCCGTTGGGGCTAAGGAGAGAAGTTATGGTCCCTTTTTTGACCATCAGGCTTGGTTTCCACAACACCTGCATGGAATTATAACCAGGCTCATGACTCTCTATTCTCAGCATGGTACGCATATCCAACTTTTCACAAAATTTTTGATTTCATAACGCTTGTCGGAAGATTTTAAGGCAGTGTTTTTATTCGAGAGATAGATGTCTCAGATAAAACTTATGCGTCTCGTACTCAGTTTCGACGAGCTTGTTCTCGGCTATCAGTTTATCAACTACAGACCAATCGGCTCCGGCTTTTGTCAATAAATCGCTTACGGCACTTTCGCGCATGGGATGGACCGAAGTAATGCTTAACAAATCATTTTCTGCATTTCCCGTATAAGCGAACGCGTTTCCCTCGTAACCGATTAAGTATTCCACTTGATCGATTTTTTTCCTCAATATCTGAAAAGCCATATTGATATCTTTTGGAGCAGGCATATGCACCCAATTTTCAGCGGGTGGCCTTGTGGGAATCGCTAAATACGCTTTTTTTAAATTGAGCTTCGATAACACCTGCGCCATTTCTTGGAGCATGTCAGAGTCGGTATTCATGCCTCGCACGAGCATTGTTTCGGTTACAAGATCTCCATTAAACATTTTGGAGAAATTTAGCATCCCCGTCAAGATCGATCCCAAATCTAAACCTGTGTGAGGTCTATTCATTTTGCGCCAGCTGGTTTTCCAAATAGAATCAAGTTTCAGCGAAATCCAATCGGCCTTCAATAGATCTTCCTTCACATCTTCACGAAAAGCTAGAGAACCGCTGGTAATCACAGCTACCTTGATTCCCAGGGTTTTTAGGCGATCGATTTCGAGACCAAGATTTATATCCAGGGTAGGCTCCCCGTCCGGGACGAAGGTCAAATAGTCAATTGCCTCGCCCTTCATCCGGGCTTTCTTAATCTGTTTTTTGACCTCCTTAAAAATATCATCAGGTTCATAGAACGGACAACGCTCAACCTGCATCCGACTTGTTTTTCCGACCTGGCAATAAACACAGGAGTATGTGCAAACTTTGGGCGGAATATTGTTGATACCCAAACTTCGTCCTAGCCGTCTGGAAGGTACCGGTCCAAAAGCGATCATTGGGTTAAATATCCTTTTTACAAATTTGCTTCTTTGACAGCTGTCAAAATCCCCGCCAGCATGGCTTTCCGTGTTGAAAGTGGATCTGGAATTTCACTAATGTCCGAGTCAAGAAATCCTAACTTGGTTGATGGCAGAATATCCTCTAAGATCGGTTCATTTTCAACTTTGCGGTTGAGCATATTTAATTCTTTGCTTGATAAACTTCCCAAACCCTCATCATTCCATTGATCAAAATAGAGACCAAAATGTTGCATTAGGTAGTCATGGCTCTGATTTTTGGCCCAATCGTATCCAATCTTGTAGCCCTCGGATTCCGAAATTGCCTGGTCATAATGGACAGCCTCAACTTCTTTTCCGAACCCCCACTTAACTAGCAAATCGTCCAGCTTCCCCTCGCATACGTGAGTGCCTTCTTTCTTTAAAATGTAATGTGCTATTTCAGAGGCAATTGTATGCATGATTTGATGATCAGGTTGCATTAGGATCTTGGTATTCAGATACACCAGAGTTGTGATCGGAGCACTAAACTCGTATCGCAGTACCAACGCCTCAGATACGTCGTCATCGGTTAAAATCTGGAAACTCATATCATTTAAAACAACTTCTTTTACCTCGTCCGACAAACGCTCAATCACCCTCCTAAAGTAAGGATGAAAGCGTAAATCACATAGTTTGAATCTATTAATTCGTTTGGTCATGATGTCCCCCTTTAAGAAAGTACATCGATATTTTTCACCTATTCAGTAATACGTTTCGAATTGCCAATAAATATTCCATTGTTCTCATCGATGTATTCGTTTAATGCTTTATAACCCAAAATACTTTTCGGCGAGAAGGGAAACAGGGTTATTTTATGATGGCTAAATTCATTTCTGACTTCATCCGGAACCTCTTTTGATTGCGATTTGTTGATGAGAACGGAATCAATCTGGATTCCAATATCATTTAATTTCTTTTTTATGCGGAAAGCTTCCGAAAAAGATAACTTATCATTATTCATGACCAGGTTTATTTGGGTTGCATCGGACTTGAAACGATCAGGCAGATGTCCATACTCCTGGATCAAGATCTGCAATTTTGCCTTGACTTTGTCTTGCTGGATCTCTTTGCGCCCGATCTTAATTTCAGAGATAATCTCTTTTTTTGCGTAAATCTTCTCTCTGAGCTTCAACAGCTCTTCCAACCAGATCAGGGTGATAAACGGCAATGAAAAGAATCTTAATGTGAGGGCAGTGGGCGCCATGTCAAAAATAATAATATCTTTATCATCAAATGTGCGAATGATATTCTCAAAAGCCAAAAGCAAGGCATATTCTTCCAATCCCGGTGAAAACTGCAACACATTAAAATAATTTTGCAAATTGAAAGCACTTTCATAACTGTAGGTTTGTTTAATCGTTTTTTCAGTTTCTTTCAGATATTTTTCTATCCAATATTCAGTATCGACTTCTTTAACTGCTAAGTGATTGTCAACCTTTTTGGGTTTTTCTGAAAAATCCTGCTGAAAAATATCTCTCTGGTTATGGGCCGGGTCCAGTGAAACCAGCAAGGTATCGCGGGAATTGCGTGAGAGATGTACCGCGGTTATGGCCGACATCGTTGATTTTCCGACGCCGCCTTTACCGATAAAAAATTGAAGTTCAGGTTTCATTTTGTTAAAATATTTTTTTAGTCAATATCCAAGACCGAGAATAGATCTCCCAGCGGATCATGGGCGGTTGAGACTTTCTCGAGCATGATTTCAAATTCTTTCTCCATTTCCGGTAAAAGCTCCATCGTGATATGAATCGGCGGTGACGGTATTCCAATGAAGGTGCCTAATACTAGTATGGCAAAAATATTGTCCAGTTCTTCAACTTCATACTCGATGGTCTCTACAGCCTTGCTGCGCATGACCTCATCCGTTACTTTTAAAACCGATACGATTTTGCCTTTTAGGGTGTTTAAGATAGAGATCATTCGTCTTTTATTTTAGGAGGTTCTGTATTTTGAAACTTTCGTGATAAATATTCTTTTTGACTCATCGTTATATGGTTTAGATTCACTTTACCCTAAATATGCACCTGTCGAGCGCAAGACGTTTTTCTGAAGGATAAAAATAATAAATAGCATAGAGCCCCATCAAAAATGCACCGCTGGTATAAAAATGAGAAAGCTCTAAAACATATGCGGATAAAGCCAGATAAGGTGTGACCATCGTAATACGGATCAAATACCTCTCGAACTTGATTAAATCTACTTCCGATACGTTTACTTTGTCGCGGTTCTTGTGTGCAAAAATAGTGCGGCAAAATATAGGCAGCGCAATGGCCAATACCGTACATGAGATAAAAATAAATGGTGCTACGATCTCCACATTTTCAACTTTCTCAATCCGAAAGAGATCACATGCTTTAGCGCCATACACTAAAATAAAGCCCATGATGGATGGTATTAAAAAAACAAAATAGGTTTTTTTGAGTTCAGCAATCATTTTTTATTATCCTAAATTGCATTGTGTTTTTACCAAGCCAAACACTTCTACGACGTACTTAAGCAATCTTTCAAAGCGCTCCACACAAGCCGCTTTTCCCTGCTTACTCAGTTGAGGTAGCTTCAGTAACGGAGACTGGGCGGGAGTAAGGCGTGTCGGAAAAGGTCGGATATCATCACGTCGTTTGGGGCTCAAATTTTCCAACACGCCGATTAGCCATTCGATCCGTCTAATTTTACCCCTAGGTTGTTGCAGCGGCCGGTTCCGGCGGCGCTTCATGGGTCACAAAGAATTTGATAAAGCCTTCGACTGCAATCCAGACGGCAATCACCAGGATACAAAAATTGATTACCTGCAGTAACATATTGTGTGCTTTACCGTAAGACACCTGGTTCAATACCAGTGCCCAGATGGTCATAACCGACATGAACGCGGCCGGCAAACCGGCGACTATCCATTTCAAGCCCCCCCGGGCTTTGAGGTAAAGTGTGATGATAATCAATGCCAAGGCCGCCAAGGTCTGGTTCACGGCACCGAAAAGCGGCCAAAGTTTCAGCGCGCCGTTACCGCTGACACCAGTGGCAAAGGCCAGGAGAAGAGCGCTGCCTACCGCTATGATGGTCCCGACATGTCGATTGCTCAGGGCTTCAAGCTTGATGCCGCTCCCCAACTCCCCGACTACGTAACGTTGGATCCGGGTGGCCGTATCGAGGGTGGTTCCAGCAAACGAAGCCACAAACACGCCCATAATGGCCAGACAAAATACTTTGGGGATCCCGAGAACCATGATCATATTGGCGGACCCGTCCACAAAGGCACGCACAGTGTTTCCCAAGCCGCCTGCCGCCGCCCAAGATTTGTAGTGAGTGGTCCAAGCTGCAATACCGGTGAGGGTTTCGCCGGATTTCGTCACATAACCGAGCCCCACACCAGCAGCGCAAGCGATGATGACCAGGGTGGCTAGAGTGCCTTCCATGAGCATGGAACCGTATCCGACGAAAAGTGAGTCTTGTTCGCTGCGCACCTGTTTGGCTGTGGTTCCGGAAGAGACCAGGGAATGAAAACCTGAAATGGCTCCGCAGGCAATGGTGATGAACAGAAACGGCCACATAGGCGGTGTTTCCGCCGGTTTCAACTGCACCGCCGGCGCAACGATTTCCATACCTCTACCGAAGCTGGCGAAGATTACGCCCAGCACCAGAAGGGCCATCGCTACCAGAAGTTGATGGGAGTTGATGAAATCGCGAGGTTGCAGCAGGGTCGTCACCGGCAAGATCGAGGCGATGTACGCATAGGCGAGCAAAATGATGGTCCATACGCCCGTGTCGGGGATCCCGGCAATGGAGGGCATCTTGAACTTCAGATAAGGTCCTAAAAAAACAAACAGGTACATCATTAGCACCGCATAGATGCTCCAAGCGGTGACATTAGCACCTTTTTTGTAAATCATATAGCCCAGAGCGATGGCGATGGGCACCTCGATCCAAACCGCGAGAACCGACTCCGGGTACATGGAGAAGATGATGGCGATAACCAATCCAAATATGGCGATGACAATCCAGAGCTCGAGAAATACGATCAGGAAAAAGAGGTACTTGGTCCGCGGGTTCACGTATCTCGACGTAAACTCGGATATCGATTTGCCCTGATTACGCATAGAAATGATCAGGGCACCGAAATCGTGCACGGCCCCCATGACAATGCTGCCGACAAAAACCCAGGCCAGGGCTGGCACCCACCCCCAGATAATGGCGATGGCCGGACCGACGATGGGACCTGTGCCGGCAATGGAAGTGAAATGGTGGCCAAAAATAACTTCTTTTTTGGTGGGCACATAGTCTCGGCCGTCTTCGAGCTCAACTGACGGCGTCTTGGCAATACCGGACAGAGCAAAGATTTTGCTTCCAATATATTTGCCGTAAAGCTGGTACATGATAATGTACCCGGCAAAGGCCAATACCATAATTGCTAAAGCACCCATAATTCAATTCCTCCTTTCTAAATTTTACGTTTTCTCATTGGTTACAATGCCTATATGAAATCCCGAAATTGACAAATGATTTATCTACATATTCACGATTTCGTAAAATTTAGATTAAGCCGCTCCGAGATCCCGACGCGCGGCCATATCCACCAGAATTCTTTCTCTGGTTCTATCGATACCGAGCTCTTGGCGCTTTTTGTCGATATGGGCAATCATCTTATGGGCATGTTTGATGGGATCCACTTCCAAGTCCCACATACCGCCATAGAGCTTTTCGAATTCTTCGAATATATATTTCTGAAACACAGGTGCGCCGCTTACCGGAAGGGTTACACCAAAAACCGTGTAAACACCCGAGGCCACAAAATAATGGCCGATGCTGATGGCTTTCTCACTCATCCACTCCGGTGCACTGCCGGCAGCCGGCAGCTCACTGATGTCAGTGCCCAGGCCACCGGCTTTAACCACCTCTGTGGCCGCCAGCAGAATCCGACTGTTGTCCACACATGATCCCAGGTGCAGCACGGGCGGGATACCAACCGTTTCACAAACCTCAGCCAGACCGGGACCGCAATACACACGGGCGGATTCCGGTGTCAGAAGACCTTCCATGGCGCAGGCAATCGCGTTACATCCAGTCGTCAGAACAATAACATCGTTCTTGATCAGTTCTTTCACAATTTGGATATGACTTTCGTTGTGTCGAGTCCTGACGTTGTTGCATCCGACGACACCGCCGATGCCCCGGATTCGGCCATTGATAATGTTGTCGTTTAATGTGTAATAGGAACCGCGAAACATCCCTCCAAGATGGTATTCGATGGATTCCACCCCAAATCCGGCCACGATGGGAGATTTCTGTTTGGGAATCATGACCTCGGATTTTCGGTTTTCAAAATTGTCAATAGCCAGTTTGACGATCCTTTCGGCATCTTCCAGAGCATGATGCTCATCAAATTCGATATGGATCACATTATCCTGCTCCATCTTGGCGATGGGATGGGTTGTGATTAATTTGGTGTGAAAGCATTTAGCCACGTTGGCCAGGTTCTGGAATATGCATTGGATGTCCACCACCATGGCATCACAGGCACCGGTGATGATGGCAAGCTCCTGCTGGAGAAATGTTCCGCACAGGGGCACACCATGACGCTGTAAAATTTCATTGGCGGTGCAACAAATGCCGGAAAGTTGGACACCTTTGGCTCCTTTAGATTTGGCATATTCTTCCATTTTCCTGGTCTGAGCGACTGCGACGATCATCTCGGATAGCACCGGCTCGTGGCCATGGATCACAATGTTGACCATATCCTCTTTCATGACACCCAGGTTGGCTTCTGAAGCCAACGGGTAAGGGGTACCAAAAAGGATGTCTTGAAGTTCGGTAGCCAGCATGGAACCACCCCAGCCATCGGCGATGGCTGCGCGTGTGCCCTGTTTCATCAGGTTTTTATAATCCTGGTCCACGCCAATATGGGTTCTGTGCATGATTTCAACAATTTCTCTGTCAATATTTCGCGGCAGGACTCCCTGTTTTTTCCAGAGTTCATAGCGCGGCTCTGGTGCTCGTTTGGCAAAAAGAAGTTCACCCTCGGCCTTGCCCCATTCATTGAGGGCCTTCTCTCCCACTTCTACGGCAACTTCATCCATATCCCGATCCAACTGTTTCCCATCGACCTGCACTGTGGTGTCGACCCCCAACCATTGAGCGACCTCCAAGAGCTTTCGGGTATCCTTGATTTTGTATGCATCGGTTTCTTTTCTGGCCGCTGACATAAAAACTTCGGCTACCGAACGCCCGTGATCCGAGTGGGCAGCGGCACCGCCGGCAATCATTCTAATGAAATTACGAGCCGCGATCGTATTTGGCGTTGCGCCGCAAATGCCTTTGCGCGTATCTTCCCCTTCGATCCCTCCTTTGGGAAGCGGTAACCGGCAAGGACCCATGCCGCAGTTTTTACAACAGATCCCCTGCGTTCCGATATTACAAGGTTTCAGTGTTACGGCGCGATCGAAGGCGGTCTCAACCCCTAAATCATGGGCGCGCTGAATCATTTGTTGGCTGGCCGGATCGATGGTCGCTGCTTCAGGATCAGCCAATTTCTTGGCCTTGGTTTCTTTGATTTCCTTTTCTTCCGCCATGTTGTCCTCCTGCAAGTATAAAGGTTATAAGAAAGTATTACCTTCCGTGAGCCGTGGATCTTGTATCGACTGAAATTCATCTGCCCGGAAATAAAGCATGATGTATGCCACCGGGCGGTGGTCTAAATTTTTTAAACAATTACATTGAGTTATTAAGTTTCGAGATGAGAGATGGTTTTTGGAAGAAGAAAAATTTCGAGAAATTTCGAAATCCCAATTCGAAAAATTTCGAAATTAAAAGTGACGGTAAAGAAAAGCAATCGGAAAAGAATCGTTGATACGAATAAACCTGTGAACTTAATTTAACGTGGATGTATTTATTTTACGGTAACAACAGGACATGGCGCATTCAAAACGACATGCTGCGCGGTGGAGCCAAGCAACAATTTTCCAACTTTCGATCGTTTTCGGGCACCTATAATGATTTCATCAATTTTTCTGAGTTCTGCTGTCCGAACTAATTCTTCACCGGGGGAACGCGAACTCACTAAAAGGTGTGTCTCATAGCGGGTATGCTCTCCAATAAACTGATGTCGTATTTCCCTTTCAAGTTCTTCTTCAGCTGCTTGGATGACACTATGATCCAGCGGATGATCGCGTGTTATCGCCTTGACCACCTCAATTTTCGCGCCAAATGCTTTTTCTAACAATTTCCAAATCCCAGCCCGGACGATCCGGAACCATTATCTTTGTTGACATATTACCATTGCGCAGGGGAATACTATCGGAAAATCCAAGCGGATTATGTTGTTGTGTCGACACCGGTCGCAGCCGCTGTTGGCCAGGAGCCTGGCGCTGTCTTCGTCTGCCAGCGGATGATGTGCAGCGGATAGTTCCATCCCGTTTTTCTGATCAGATTCGGGAAAGTGAAACATTTATATATAATTTCTGGTTTATTCAGGTTAATAAGGTTTCAAGAAGATAATTATCCTACAATTCCGTAGCATTGGATTTTTGATGGCAAGAACCATTCTAGGAAATTCAGCTTAGCCATATGTCAGACATATTACAGGTTTTCAAGGTAGGTGATATTTTCACCATTTGGTTGGCTATCTCAGTAATCATCAGGGTGAAACGTCACCTGTTTCGCTCTGGGCCTGGCAGCTTCCATCTAAGATTACGTAGAGGCCCGGCACTTGATTGCTATGATTACCCGATGTATGCTTGAATTTGATGATATTTAAGGGTAATGCAAGCATTGTTGATAAAAGGTTACGATGGTATCTGTAATTGTCATGGACTGGTGTTGCTTTCAATAAATCTGTAGAGCGTTTCTAGGACACATCTTCTTACGGATCCCCTCACAAAGATAATAGAATGCAATTAACCTTCATCTGAAAGGAAAAATACTATGGATGAAAATCAGGTTGTTTGGAATGAAAAGGTCGCTGAAAGTATAATAAAAAAATTGGAAAAGCGACGCATAGAGGGCAGTTATGCTGCGACTGCTTCCCAGGCTAAAGATGAAGTCATCGCCATGATTACACCAGGAGCATCGGTATTTCGATGCGGAACCATGACCGCGACATATGCGGGACTCTGGGAGTCTATTGCCGAGTTGCCAGAGGTCCAACTTATTGATCCATATGAACCGGGAATACCGCCAGAAGAGGGTCTAGCACGTCGACAACAAGGGATGACTGCTGATTTTATGATTGCAAGCTCTAATGCGGTCACATTAGATGGAAAATTAGTCAACCTTGACGGCATGGGCAATCGCGTGGCTGCAATGGCTTTCGGACCCAAAAAGGTTATTTTAATGGTGGGTATGAATAAAGTAACACCTGATCTGGAATCCGCCATGGCAAGAGTCAAACACTATTCCGCACCGGTTAATAATATTCGTTATGGTTTGAAGAATCCATGTGTCGAAACCGGTTTGTGTAGTAACTGCAAAACTCCCACTCGCATTTGTAACATGTGGAGTATCATCGAAGGCCACATGATCGAAAAGCGAATCCATGTGAAGCTGATCGGTGAATTTGTGGGGTATTAACAGGTTAGAGCCTTTTCCAACAGTTGTGCATTAGTTTTTTTTGGGGGGGACAGTGTGTGACGCATTGGTAAATCTTAAAGACTGACCCCCTTGGCAATAGGTTAGGGAAATGATTTCACGCCGCTTGGTCAAATCGGTTATTGTTAAAGATACCAAAAATATTAAAAAAAATGAACCTAACAAAAAATATTTTCTGTCTATGCAAGTATCCTTGCGTCCCAGGATTGGCGAAAAACGACCATCATAAAAGGCCCATTGCAGACCGGATTGAATTCATTTGGTGGCTCCTTAAGAATTTATTATAAATTGAAAGACGCGTTATGAAGAAAGAAAATAGAACAGCTCCCACTAGGGACCGATTTGATATCAATGATTGCAGAGCGACCATGAAAGCGGTTGTCACCACAGGAAACGGCGGCTATGAAAAACTTGACTACCGGGATGTTCCGATTCCGAAACTTGGCTCCAATGAGGTTCTTTTGCAGGTCCTTGCAGCTGGAGTAAACAATACTGAAATCAATACCCGACTTGGCTGGTATTCTTCCAAGGTCAGGACGGGAACGGAAGCGCTCGCCACCGGCGAAAAAGAAAAGCAAGAGGCGAAAGCACTGGGAGATGGAGGTTGGAATGAGGCGACACCTTTTCCGTTCATTCAGGGGACCGATTGTTGTGGTCGGGTGGTTGCCGTTGCACCGGGAGTTAGTGAAAGCCTTATGGACTCGCGCGTATTGGTTCGATCCTGTATGCGCAGTTCAGGATGGGATTCGTTAGAAAACATTTGGATGGCTTCTGATTTTGACGGTGCATTTGCACAATTTGTGAAAGTACCTGCAACCGAGGTTTTTCCAGTGAACTGTGATTGGAGTGATGCTGAGCTTGGCACCATCCCATGCGCTTATGGTACGGCTGAAAATATGGTTCACCGCGCAAAGGTGTCAAAAGGTGAACATGTGTTAATCGCGGGAGCTTCGGGTGGTGTCGGATCCGCGGCTGTGCAGCTGGTGAAGCGACGAGGGGCCGTTGTAACAGCTATCGCCGGGAAAGCAAAGCTTGAAAAAGTTCAAGCGATAGGTGCAGACCAGGTCATTGCTCGTGATGAGGATGTTGTGGATTGTCTGGGAGAAAAATCCGTGGATGTTGTCGTTGACAATGTTGCAGGACCTTGCTTTAACGGGATGCTCAAAGTATTGAAAAGAGGCGGGAGGTTTGTATCCTCGGGTGCCATTGCCGGTCCGCTTGTGGAACTTGATATGCGCAACCTTTATTTAAAGGATTTGACGCTGATCGGATGCACGGCGTGGGATGAGCCTATTTTCCCAAACCTTGTTTCATATATCGAAAAAGGTGAGATCAAACCCCTTCTGGCAAAAACATTTCCACTCAAAAAAATTGTCGAGGCACAACGGGAATTCACAGAAAAAAAGCATGTGGGCAAATTCGTTTTGATTCCACCACCAATCAATGATGTAAATCAATATTTGTCATAAATGAATTAACAATTCATTTGCTACTAATTATGATTTCAATAGGTTAATCCATTAACCGCCCGAGATCGATTTCTGATGATTATCGAAATTGGCTGAACCAAAATCATCAATAATTATCCGATTGTTGAGTGTTATTCAGCCGATTTTTTTTAGATCCCAGAGCTAATCGAAAAATGCTTTAATACTGCCAGCGATATTCGCCTATACGAATACGGAACTGTAATATAGTAGCGCTCTGTCACTCTCAAGATGGACCAAGTATTTGCATCAAGAATAAACAAAGGAGTAGCAAGCGATGAAAATAACAAATAATTGTGCTATTCATGAATACTGACTGCCTGAAATATTCATTGATACTGGAACAATGTTAGACTTTAGGATTCTGGACCCGTAATATCAGTTTTATTCTTAACCTTTTAGGTCAGACATATCTCAGGGTTTTAAGATGGATGATATTTTCACCTGAATGGGATGCTATCACAGATTAAACTGAATCAAATATCATGTATCGATTGCATTGCCACAAGCCGTTTTGGAACCAACGTCCCCATAGTCCATTACCGACGAACAGGATTCCCAGGGTAAAAAGCGCACTGATAAAATCCGGCATAAAAAGAGAAAAAAAGCAGACGCATGCAATCACAAAAAGAAGG
>WOR8_10008522_pt1 | contig 20529 bp, 16 predicted proteins | sample DeeMarSeWOR38_10_FD_19890 | JGI IMG/M metagenome (IMG submission 19890) | reverse complement strand
CCCAATAGATATCACACTGAAAAATATATTTTTTATTGTGTGACAAAAGTGTGACAGATACTCTGTAAACCCTTATCAATTAAGCCTTCATGCCGGTTCAAGTCCGGCCTTCGGCACCACATATTAATATCATTACAAATATTTCTCACAAATAGCCTTCGGGCCTCGCAAAAGGCCACGCAAGGCTATTTTATTTTGACAAGATGACTCCCGGCGCCCTTATCCCTGCGTGGCCCGAGGCCCAAATCCGGGCCTCGCAAGTCCCGGTCAAGGTTCTTTTTGCCCTCTCCTGGAATCCAGTGGCCGTAAAGATCCACCGTCATGGTGATGGAATGATGGCCGAGCTGCTTCTGAACGTATGCCGGACTGTAATGTTTCATCAAAAGTACACTCGCGTATGTGTGCCTTAAATCGTGCACTCTCCGTCTGCGCACTTTGGCCAAACGGCACGTTTTAATGAATGCATTTTGCACCATTCGCTGGGTGATCCCCGGAAAAAGGTACCCTGCCCTTTCGCCCTTGGTCAGAGCTTCTTTTTTAAGCTCCAAAATGTGGATCTTAAGTTTAGAAACCAACTCCTTGGGTAGATCGATCAACCGCTCTCCTGTTTTGGGCTGTCCGAATCTGTTATTTCGGACCGTCTCGCAGACCTTGTATTGACAGTAATCGGTGTCCAGGTGATCGATGTGCATCGCCAGGCACTCTCCAAGCCGCAGACCACTTAGCGCCAAGGTCTCGAATATCAGCCCAAAAGGGGTTTGAAGATGGTGCCAGCCCACTTTCAAAACCTTTTCCAGATCCCGTTCATTAAATGGGTCGGGTTTGCGAAGATTTCTCTTCTTTTTTTGCGGCAGCACCTTTCCGAGAAGTTTAGTGGCCGGGTTATGGTCGGTGTACCCGCGATCGATGGCCTCGGAGAAGATTCCGCTTAAGACCGCATGGACGAGCTCAACGGTCTTTGGAGACCTGATTTTCAGAATATCACTGAGCAGATCCTTTACCCGTCCCCTGCCGACCTTGCCTATTGGGTATTCACCGATGGCCGGGCCGATGTAATCCCTGACGATGGTAAAATACCTTTCGTATGTTCCTATGGCCCATCTGCCAATGTTGGACGACAGCCACTTTTCGGCGACATCGGAGACGGTGCTGAATCCACCATTTTCGCCAAACGGCAGTGCCCCGATTTTGGCGGCAAGCAGCTCTGCAAATTTGACGGCATTCTCAAAAGCATCATTCCCGCCAAAGTTCTTACGTTTTCTCCTTCCGTTGCGTTTCAAGCAAACCTGAAAAGTGCCATATTGGGTTTCGACCACTGTAAGCCCTTTAACGATTTGATAAATCAATCCATATTTGCCCTCCCTACTTGGGTATTCCATTGCGCACCTCCTCAAACGCTTGATTCCACGCTTCATCAAGCGTTTCTGTTGTTTCGGTGCCGACGCGATATTGTTTAACCCAATCGTGAAATTCCATTAAACTAACTCTAATACAGCGTGGACCAAGCCTGTATATTGGCATACCAGCTTCAATCCACGAATTCAATACGCTTCTCGACACGCCCACGTATCTCTGCAAATCCTTTAGAGATAAAAATTGCCTTGAACACATAAAGAACCCCAGTTGGTTAATTTAACATGGAAACCAGCAAACATCTTGCATCGAAATTGCCTATATTTTGCGGTCTGATGATTCCATAATTTTTATTAAAAATGTTCAACTCTTACAATAATTGGCTTCTCTTTCTTTTCAGCCCAAACGCTCCTGGGTTTTTTGGCTCTGACTTTTAATTTCCAATTCGGCATCAGCTCAAACTTCACCGTATTCTCATAAATGAATAACGCCGAAGCTCTCGTTTCACTATTTGGACAAGATAGTCCAATTTGCCAAATTAACTCTAAAAATCGCTTTAGTCCCATTCCGGTTTTAGGTGGTTCAGATTCAATCTTAATACCGAATTCCCACCAGATCGTATTTAATACCTGGCGCGGAATTATTCTTCTTTTTCGCCAGCGTGTAATTTGATTTCTAGTTATTTTGCTTGTTTTTGTTAAATCGCTTAAAATAGACATAGATCACCGTGTCATTCAGTGAGCTCCCCGTAGGTTTGCTCCAAATTACCTTTTAGCTGACTGCAGTTATTATTCGATTCTCCTGTAATTAGGGTTTTAACAAATCTGGAGAAATCGGCAAAAGGGACAAAAAAGGAGTAAAGGTATGTTAGAGTGGGATTTTATCCCGTAAGCGGGGATGTGGAAACACCTATCCACAACTTAACTTATTGGTAATATTAAAAATAAAGTTTAGGTGTTAAGGAGAGCAAAGGAAAGGAAAAATTGAAATTTTAAGCCAAGCTGCTGATAGGTGTCCAAAATAAATGCAATAGTGACCAATAAAACAAGTATAGTTGCAAGGATTTATTTACAATACGATTCAATAGTGCTTGGTGTTGAATCCCATCGTTCAGCTATAATGTTATTTGCAATTTGTACTGACGATAATTTATTTTTTTCGTCATATAGGTCATCGTCGAAACCTTCCAAATCATCTTCACCGCTAAATTCTACTATATACGATTTATTGAGATAGTATATCTTGTTTCCTACCAACATATCCCAATACTTTTTTGGCCAAAAATCTTCCATCCTCTTTAAAACTTCACCTGAGAGTTTGCGGAATTTCTCTACGGTGTATTGAACCTCATCCCGTTCCCTACGAATTTTGGATTTGCTCTTCTTTAAAATCCCCGAACTCCTTTGTGAAGGAGCTGGTTTAAAGAACCAATCGTCTGGTAAGGCATCATGAGGCACTCCTTCTTCCATATCTTGTATAATTTGAAGTAACTGTTTTGAATCCTGGCGCGACAAACCAAACTGATTATTTAAGACTACGCATAAGTCTTTTTCACCAAACTTAGCGATTAATCCTTGAACCAATTCGCGGATTTCCGCGATATGGTTGTAAATCATCTTTTCATCTTGGGTATTCATTTTCTTAGCCTCCAGTATCTCTTTTTAGTTTATCAGCCCAGGTGATAATATACAAATTTCTTACTGGCTTCGCCATCGCATCGAAACCTAAATCGGAATCGCTGTGGTTGAAGCTGGTAGAAGGTGCTTCTATGGCTCTTTGAGTGTCAATAGACTGACAAATTGATGGTCAAAACAATTTGTTGGGGACGACAAAATGATCAGATGTTATAGTCGATTATGCCTGAATCAAGAGCGTGGGTATTATATTTCATATTGCATAATTGCAATTTTGCAATTCAGCAGAACCACATTCGTATCCAATGGATCTCTAATATTGAGTACATTTTTGGCGGTTGCAGCCAGGTCAGGAACTGGATGATCAATTATTATGCATCACATCCAAATTTGTGGATTGTAATGGTCCGATCAATAAAATGGGGAATTGTGGGTGCCGGAAGATAAAATTGCCAAGGTTTTGATATTGTACATGCTTAAAAAACAATCTTCGATAAAAATAATTGACCGGGAAATATCACACAATGGGCTTATAAATATGTCAGACTTATCACAGGTTGGCCGGCCGGCTGATATCATCACCTTTCTACCGACTATCTCAGGAATCGTCAGGGTGAAAATGTCAGTTATTTCACCCTGTTTTTTTATTTAGGCATATAAGGTGTCAATCCATTTCATAGCTTCTACATCGCTGATTTTACCCAAATACCTTTCAGTGGTCGAAAGATTTGAATGGCGCAATATGATCTTCGAGACGATTCCAATGGGAACCCCGGAGCGAGATGCATAAGTTGCCGCATGGCGCCTCAAATCATGAGGCCTGAGGTGAATGTCAACCACACCACCTGCCTTGGCTACCATTTCTCTCGCTACCTCATAACATATGGGGAAAATACGCTCATGGTATTGAATATCTTTTTGTCTGACATAATCCTTAAGCCTGTCTGCAAGCCTCGGTGGAATGAAGATAAATTCCTGTTCCCTGCCGCTTTTGGGATCTTTGAGGGTCAGTCTGCGTTCATAAATATCCGCCGGCGTCAACTTGAGCACCTCTCCGATCCTCATCCCGCCCCTTGCCATCAGCTCGAGCATCAAGCGATTTCTTGGTTTGGATGTCCTGAAAATAATTTCGTCAACCGTTTCTTTTTCGATGATGTCCCAATTATAAGAAGGCTTTGCCCTGAAAAGCTTCTTCAACATTGGCGTGTCACAAGGATTCCGAAAATCCTGATCAATATGGTTTTTAATGAAGTTGAAAAAAGCCAAAAGATGGGAATATCGTGTTTTTTTTGTCTGCTGCTTTTTGCCTTCTGTGACTCGATTCAGAAAGGAGAGGGCTCTTTCCGTTGTGATCTCCTTCAGGTCATCACTTCCGAATTCATCACAGAATTTGGTAAGGACGAGTAGGTATGCCCTGATTGAATTTTCCTTAGAATGACACTTATGATACTCCAGCCAAAGTTTTGCTGCCTCTGAAACTTTCATCGTCTACCTCCCTATGGTTTTAGGTTGATGGGAAAATGACCCCGACCCCTCTGCTTTAAAACACTGGTAAGAAAGATTCAATAAAGTCGTGTGCAAGAAGATTGGACAACGGAAGGTAGTATCTGCGGTATTTAGCCATTTAATCGGTTTATGACTGGCGTATGAAGTTTAGCATTTCAGGTAAATTAGGTTGGATTGAATTTTTGATATTAACGAAGGGATAGAATCAATAGAAAAGTCTTCTCAATTGGCAAAAAGTAAGTCCGGGGAACCTACAAATCACAATCCTTACGTAAAATTTTTATTTAAAGCTTGATTTGCAAGTCTTTTCTGAAGTTCATTTCACAATATTCAGTCCGATTATTGGGCATGAATATCCTTCCTGGGGCCGAAATGGGCTTTAAAATTCTACTGATTAGGCTTTATTGATCGAAACTTACATTGTGAATTTGTAAGTGCAATCCAATCCTCAATTTAGGCGCAATGAATTGCAGATTGATAGCCGTAATCCATCATTCTGCCATTGTTTATAATGCGTTATGCAATCCAAAAATAGGAAAATTACCGAAGACAAAACCAACCAGAACGCTCTCGGCCAGGAAGTTGGAGACCCAACCCATCCTCAGAATAGAAAGAACCAGGTAAAATAACCCGGCCAGCAGGGTAATAGCCGCCACCAGGGCGATGGCCTCGCTGGAACCGGCCTTGGCCACCGACAGGACAGCCGCACCGGTGACAGCGGCGATGGTGGAGCTGGGCCCGGTGACCACGTGGCGAGAGCTGGCAAAAAAAGCATACACAATCAGGGCGATGGCAGCCGCATAGAGGCCGTACTGCACCGGCACGCCGCAGATGGCGGCAAAGCCCAGGCACTGGGGAACCATCAAGGCCCATACCGACAGACCGGCGACAATGTCGCCCGACAGCCACGCTTTATCGTAGTGTGGCAGCCAGTGAAAAATAGGCACGTAACGGGAAAGCAATCCTGGTTTTTTCTTGGCCTGTTGCATCAATTTTCTCCGATGATATAAATGATCCGGGTAGTCGTTCTAATCCTCGTCCTCGTTATCGTACTCGTTATCGTACTCGGCAGTTAATCAAAGCATCCTCATCAAGAACATCCGCTTTTCGAGGACGAGTTCGAGTACGACGACGAGACTGATGTCCCTCAGCTCTCCATGAACTTCCGTCTCTCATGGATAATTATGTTCAGCACCATCATGCCCAAACCGGTTGCTATTTTTGGATAAAGCATCGGCTGTGATACCCTTCACCGACTTACCAATCCGGCCTGTGAACAATAGATTTGACGTCTTGAGACGGCGGGTATTCCAGTTTCTCCGGCTCGAGCATATCGCCCCAGTTGGTCCGCTTGGCCATTTCCTCTTTGATGTCCTGCGCCACAAAGTCTTTGTCTTTCCTGAGCTCCCAGCCACCGCCCAGGGCCTTGTAAATGGCGACCAGGTTCAAATCCACCGATCCGGCGGTTGAGGTCAACTGATCTTCTGACCGGGTCAAATTCTCCTGGGCGTCGAGAACCCTCTGGTAACCGACCAAACCCTCGCGGTACTGGATCATGGAAAGATCCACTGAGCTTTTGTAGGCCCTGGTAGCATCTGCAAGGAATTTAACGGTGTCCTGGGACCGTAAAAAGGCAACCATGGCATCTTCCACCTCCCGGGCGGCACTGAGTACCGTGTCTTCATAATTAACCGCCAGTTCCTGGAACACCGCATCTTCAACGCGGACCTGGTTGGTAATCCGTCCATAGTTGAAGATATCCCAGCTAAATGCCGGGCCAAAAGAGTAAGTAAAACTGCTTTTTTTAAACAAGTCACTGAAATTGGAATTATTGGAACCGGAATCAACTTGACTGGCGGCTTGAAACCCCAGGGAGCCGAACAGCGTGAAATGCGGGTATAGATCTGCCTTGGCAACTCCGATCAGGGCGCTTTGGGCTGCCAGTTGACGCTCGGCAAGCCGGATGTCCGGCCGCCGGCGCAGCAGCTCCGTTGGAATTCCCACGGCGATTTCCGCCGGAACCTTCGGTATCGGTCCGGGTTTGGCCAGGATGGCATCAATTTCCCCCGGAAGTTTGCCCAGTAAAATGGCCAGGGCATTTTTAGCCTGCCGAATATCGGCTTCAAACCCGGGGGTGGTGGATTCGGTCGTCCTCAAAAGCCCTCGGGCCTGGAAGACATCGAGCTGGGTGACGGCTCCGGCATTGTATTGCTTTTCGACAAGATCCAGGGAGCGTTTTTGAATCTCCACATTTTGATAGGCAACGGCCAGGCGCTCTTCGGCGATGCGCAGGTTTACATAAGTGCCGGCTACTTCAGCGGTCAGCGATACCAGAATATCATCATAATTGGCAATGGACGATTCCAGGTTGCCCACGCCGTTTTGTACGGCACGGCGAAATTTCCCCCAGACGTCCAGTTCCCAGGCGGCGTCGAATGTTGCCTGGTAATTGGCATAATACCTGTCAGCCAGGGCGTTGTTGGGGGCGTTTTTGCTGGTTTGATTGAGGCTGCCCTCAGCGTTGGCCTGCTGCTGTTGCGGAAACTGATTACCGATGGCAATTCCCAGCTGGGCACGCGCTTCCATGATTCTTAAACCGGCAATTTGCAGCGACAGATTCTGCTCATAGGCGGATCCTACCAGTTCATTGAGAACCGGGTCGTTGAAAACTTCCCACCACTGATCGAAATCAGCTTCTTTGCTTTCAATTTTGGGATCCCCGGACGCAATCCACTTCTCAGGTTCCACTACCGACGGTTTAACATAATCCGGACCTACCATGGTGCAGCCGCTGATGGTGAGCGCCAGGGCAAACAGCCCAAGCAAGATGAAGGGGTGACGTTGTTTAATGGACGATAACACTGGCATACCTACCTCCGTTAAAAACAAATTGAACGTCGAACATCAAACGTCCAACGCCGAACATCGAATAAGGATGTCGCTTCGCTCCACAATTTTATTTCATTTGTTTACTATCTCTTTTTCTTTTGAGAGGTTTTGATACTCGTAACGAAAATTTTGATTAATTCTTCGGTTTCTTGTAAAACACTATCTAATAATTCAGATCTTTTGATTAGTGGTACACGCTGAATAAGTTTTAATCATCTGTGCGTTTCCTTTAGTTCCTTTAATGCGATACGTAGCTTATGAATAAAGTCTCTTGCTGACTCTGCTGCCTGGGCTTCACCATGGTTTGGATACGGGGAAGTTCCCGATTTTAAAAGTTGCCCAGCAACATGGTTGCCTACTCTGGTTTTTGGAAGCTGTTCAACAATCTTTATGATGAGGACCGAATATTCCAGCAGCCTATCTTCCAGATCATAAGTCTGTTTCTGCATCTTTTCCCTTCAACGCTCAATATTGGAAGTTCGATGTTCAACGTTCGATGTTGGACGTTCATCTTTTCAGTGTTCAACGTTCGACGTTCATCATTTATCTTTTTAATTTACTGCAGCGCTTTCGGGGTAGCCACCGCCTTTTTTTTGCTCGTGTCGTTGCGGGTACCCGTCATGACCAGGACCGATGCGGTGGTGCCCACGCGCAATTTGACGTCTTCAGGCACCTCGGTGAGATGAACGCGCACGGGTACGCGCTGGGCCAGACGGATCCACTCGAAAGTCGGGCTGATAGTCGGCAACAGGTCAAAGCCGGTGCTGCCGTCGTCCTGGGCAATGCCCCAGCCCAGGCTGTCGACGTGACCCTCGAGCGGGTTGTTGGGATATGTCATCAGGGTCACGACGGCCCGGTCACCCTGGCGAATATCTTCGATGTAATTTTCCCTGAAATACCCGGTAACCCAGTAGCTGTTGACATCCACCAGGGCCATGATCGGCTGGTTTTCCACGGCCTGGCTGCCCTGCCGCAAATTCAGGTTGGTGACATAACCGTCGACGGGCGCTTTTTTCTGCGTGAATTCGAGATTCAGCTCTGCTTCGCGGATATCGGCTTTGGCCAGGCGCACCTGGGCATTTTGATCTCCCGGTGCACCCAGGTCAGCCCTGGCCTTGGCCAAATTCGCATTGGCTTCACTCAGCGATGCCTGCGTCTGCATCAATTGGGCTTCAGCATTGGCTTTCTGGTTAATATACGCTACCCAGTTGGCCCGGGCCGTCTCAACGGCACGTTTGGATGTCGCCCCCTGCTGATCCAGGGTCTGCTGGCGCTTGTATTCCTTAAGGGTCTCCTCAACCCTGCCAGTATAACCCTTTATCGCGGCCTCCGATTGCTTGATGGTGGCTTCGGCGGCCTCGACTTCCGCCTGGGCTGCCTCGACCTGTTTTTCCAGAGCCTTGATGTCATCGCGGGTTTTGTCCAATTGGGCGCGTGCTTGTTCCAAAGCCGCCTCAAACGTCCGACGATCGATCTCAAACAATTGATCTCCGGCCTTGACAAACTGGTTATCCACAACCGGCAGCTTAACAAGACCTGGGCACGCACCTGACCGTTGCGGGTCCAGGGATTGGTGACGTAGTCCCAGTACTTCCATGCAACCACTGCCACTGCAATCAGGACGATAAGGCCTGTGGTCATATATTTTAGTTTTCCACCCATTCTCTTTGCTCCTTTACCTCATGTGAAAATATGGACCCAACCTTTTAAATTCCAAATAACAAATCCCAAATAGCAATTAAATCAAAAGACTAACAACCTTAGCAAATTGGAAGGTTCGCTTTTCAAGGTCGTAGACAGTTTTGGGATTTCGAATTTTGGTCATTGTGATTTGTTTGTTATTTGGGATTTGTTATTTGGGATTTCGAGTCTCCTAATTATAGAGCTCAATTTCTTCTCAATCACCATATGAGCTATACTGGTATAAGAAACGTACCTATAAGACCTGTATAAATAACCGCCAGCGCCACGAAAACCAGTGGCGGGTAAAAAAAGAAGCGTGACAGACGAAACCGATTAAGTGCAACGGCCGTCAACGCAGCCGCCGCCACACCCAGCAAACCGGCGATCAACAGCGGCGGAAAGTATACTTCGCCGATGGTGAACTCTTTTGGTATGAAGAACATGGTATCCTCCTAATTACAGGAACTAACTTTTATAATTCCAATACAACAGCCTGGTACATAAAAATCCAAAACCCAAAATACAAAAAACAAATAAATCCCAAATAAAAATATCCAATGACCAAAACATTATGGGAGCACACAGAATGGGAGCACACAGATTCGATCATTTTGATTTCTCCAAAATCGATGATAAAATCTTTTTTAATTCATTAGCCTCTTGTATAATTTGTAGTTTATTTTTTGGGATTTTGTTTTAGAATCTAGCCTCTCGCCATTTACCCCAGTTGATACCACGGGCCAGCTTTGCATGTTCAACCACACCCGCGGTAACTGCCGATCAGCCGATAGAAATTCTTGTAATCCTCTTCTGTGATTTCTCCCTGCTCGGCCAGGCTTAGCGTCCGATTGATGCGGGTCTCCATCTCCTTTAATCTGGCCGCCAGCCGGCTTTGAAGATCGCCGCCCGGCTCAGATGACGGGTCTTTAGACCAATTTTGAAACAGCTCTTCGATCGTCAGGCGCCAGGCCCTCACGTCATCCAGCAACTCCCGCACCAGCAGGGACGCTTGTGGGTACGTGCGTACATCGACCATATTTTTGAGTCGCAAGGCGAGTGCCTGCAGGCTGTTCACCAGTGTCTGAACCTGCTCAGGCGTGGTTCCGGGAAATAATCGGTGGTCAATTTGACCACCCAACACCGCGAGCTTCTGGGGCAATTCTAAAAGATCGTTTTGGTAAAGCATAATCTTCCAGCGACCTGCCCAACCCTTTCTTTGCTCCCAATCAAGGGCCATACGCGACATCAGAAATTCACTGTTTCGGTAAAACCGGGCCAGCAGGCGCAGGAATACCTTCTCGGGACGCGGTGACAGTGGTATGTACCAGATAGCGATAGCGATCCCGCACGCCAGCGCTATCATGACAACGCTATTTGCAAACCCGGCGAAACTGTAGGTCTGCTGGTTCTGGACGCCAATGACATTGAGAAACATGGCTGCGCCAATCGATTTAGCCAAACCCTGGCGGGGCTGCCAAAACATATAGTAGACCGTAAAAATCACAACAAATATCATCATGCCCAGCTGGGCGTAGCCTGACAGGTGCGGCATGACAAAGACATACAGAACGCCTGCCAAAAGCGTCAGGACAATGAAGGGCCTAAAAAGGGTCATCGGATTCAGATGCGCCATCGCCGCACCCATGGCAACGATGGTCGCAAACAACACGAACGACTCGTGTCCCGGTGGATCGATGTAGACCCAGATGAGGAACGCAGCCCAGAGTGTCGCCATAACCCTGACGGCTGCTTGAAATCGGTCTGGATCGAGTCCGAATCCGCCGGCACGGGTGTCTTGTGGAACAGGCTTCGAAGTCTGAGACTGCCGGCCATTTTTCTTGATGTAGCTAATACAGTCAAAAAGGCCGCGGCTGAGCATCTCGAGGCGATCGAGTTGCTTTTTGGTGACCGCCAGCGCTGCTTTCTGTAAATGGGTGTGAGTAAGCATCTCTTTGTGTTCAACAACCAGCCTGATGGGTCTTGGCGTTCGGATCGGTGTTTCATCCGCCAGCAGGCGCTCGATTTCGGCAAAACGATCGTCCAGTTCCAACAAAACAGCCTCAATATTAGGCACAAGCTTTGTCAAATCGAGAGGCTGGATCTCGCTAAAACTCTCGCGCCATTGCTCGAGTGTCTCCATCAGGGCGGTGGACAGGTAATGGTAGCGCCGCCAATGATGGCGCACTTCCCACACCTCGTAGCTGTCAGTCTCTGCCGCGTTCAGGGCCTGTGCGCGTTGACTCAGCAGCTGCATCTCCTGCATCCTCAACTGGCGTGAGTCCTCGGCTGTGCCCTGTCCGTTCAAAAGGTTGCGATAAGCTCGGTAGAGCGTTGCCTGGGTTGTAAACAGCTTGCGGGTCGCCTCATCCAGGATGCCCCGGGAGTTGGCCGGCCAGAGAAACGCGGTGACCAGGGTGTAGACCAGAATGCCCATCCCGGTTTGCTGGACGCGCAGCACAGCAACTTCGAAGGCATTTGTCGCATCGCCGGCGGCATGGACACAGATGACCAGGCACACGAAGGCGCAGCAGTACCAGAAATACTGGCGCTTCTTTCCCGTAATCATGTAGGTGCAAAAACCGATATATACGGACAGGGTGCCGATGAACCACCAGCGGTCCTGGGCGAACCAGGCAATGGAGATCAGCGCAGCCGCTGCTGCCACCAGCGTCCCCAGCATCCGCATGGCGCCCTTGTTCAAGGACTGTCCGGCCGTCGACAGGCTGATCATGGCCACCGCAAATCCGGCCCAGTAGGGATTTTCCCAGCCCATCGCCAGGGAGATACCGTAGGCGATCACCACAGCCAGAGCAGGCTTGATGGCATTTTGGGTGCGGGTGGTCAATATGAACCTCTTTTCATTAGAATAAGGCTAGTTTTGAAAGGGAACCACGAGCACCTGACAAGGTGCGCGGTTAATAACCTGTTCGGTTATGGTCCCGGTGACAAAGTCCTTTACATTGTCCCGGCCGTCGGTGCAGATCACGATGAGGTCCACCCCTTTTTCAATGGATACATCGATAATGGTCTCAGCCGGTTTCCCCTCTCGCAGCAGATAGTTAATCTCGACATCCTCCGCATGCAGCTCATGAATGACGGCTTTCATCTCTTTTTTTGATTCGATGGCAACCTTTCGATATTTTTCCTTCAATTTATCAACACTGACCCGGAGCATTTCGCGCTCGGGTTTATCCATAAACTCGCTATGGACGTTCAGCATCGTTATCCGTGCGTTGAACTGATGTGCAATCTGAACGGCTTTCTTAAGAGAAATATAGGCCCGCTCCTTCAAGTCAGTCGGGCACAGTATGTGCCGGATCATGTTGACCTCCCCTTTTCGGTTTGACCTCTGTGATTTACGAAAAGTTTTTCTAAACAACCTCATCCTTATAAACCCATCATTCCATATTCATGTATTCCAGCACCCCATGACGTTTATTTACCGCACCGCCATTTATCTTTGAATGAGTTCGTAGAACCGATATTGAATCTTGGAATACGCCTCTTCGGACGATCACGACTCAGAATTGGATGGCTCTTTGTCCGGCCGTGCGTCCTCTTCGAGCCATAATGAGAAAAGCTTATAGCCGAGCGCAAGGATGATCGCGCCAACAAACAGGCCGATAATGCCCGATGTCATGAACCCGCCGATGGCACCAATAAAGACGACAAGCATGGGAACGTCCACGCCGCGACCCATCAATAGCGGTTTAAGAAAAGCGTCACTTATACCCACCAGGATACTCCAGATCGCGAACAGGACCGCAACAATCGTACTGGAAGTGGTGAACACGTAGATAATTATCGGGCCCAGGATTATAATTGTGGGAAGCTGAACAATCGCGAGAATCAGCACCAGCAGAGCCCAAAGCCCCGCCCCTGGAACGCCGACTACAATAAAACCAAGGCTTGCCAGGATCGTCTGGATGATGGCGACGCCCAGAATACCCAGGGTAACACTTCGCACGGTTGCCACCGTAAGTTCAACAGCGGCGGGTCCGCGTTCACCTGCGAGCCGTGTAGCAATTGCCCGCGCAACCCGACCACCACCGGCATCATTTGCAAGCATAACACCGGCGATGATGATGGAGACCACGAACTTCAGAATCCCGACTCCGGCACCTGCGGCCGCGGACAGCAGCGGTACACCATATTCTTTAAGCTGCGGGGCAATCTTGTTCAAGGCAGCGCCGAGATTGTTTGAGGCCAGGCGCCAGAAATTATACAGAGGTTTGCCGATAACCGGCCAGGGCCTGACGCTCTCCGGTGGTGGCGGCACATCTAGTGTCCCGGCTTCAAGATGGGTCGAATACTCCTTTGCAGTGTCGATGAGAGATCCTGAAAGCATATAGGTCGGAACGAGCAGGATGAGAAGTGCGAGGAGTGTTATCAGAGTTGCTGCAAGCCGTCCACGTCCGCCCAGAGCGGACTTCAGCCGGTTGTAGCCGGGATGGATTGCAACCGCGAGAATGATGCCCCAGACAATCGTCTCAAGGAACGGCTGACCGATCTTGAAACACCAGTAAAGGAGCAGAACGGCGAGGCCGACATGGACCGTTGCCTCGAGCGCTTTTGCCACAAACGATTTGTCATTTGAAGATTGATTAGATGAGTTCATATTGCAGCCTCCCCGGTTTTGTACCCTCCGTTGGATTTTGTACAGCTTGTATGGTGATAGGGTAAAGTATAATGGTGATATTTAAATATCGTAAGAATATAACTGTGTAAAATTTACAGATGCACAGCATAATGTGACACCGGAGAAATGACGGCTTCTTTGGTTCGGACGGTTAGCGAAATCATAGCGTTAACGGCTCATCAGATGTTAATCGAGTGCCAAAACTTACAATGAAGATAGTGTCATCGCTTTTGAACTTCTATTTCATTCAATTAGCACGAATCAGGGTGCAAGGTTTCACTTCTAACCCTTAGCCTTATCGGCTCATCAACTTGTTTTTTGGTCACCTCAGCCTGATCAATAAATCAGCACGATCACCATGCCCAGCATCGCCATGAGGGTGCCGTTGATAGCGTAGGGCACCGTGTAGCCCAGCATGGGAATGTTGCTCTTGGCCACATCGCCCACCATGGCCACCGAGGCCGTGCTGGTGCGGGCCCCGCCGCAAGCGCCCAGGTTGAGGGCCGGATGGAATTTGAAGATGAACCTGCCGATCAGCGGCGCCAGCAGCATGGGGACCGAGGTGGCGATCATCCCGCACACCAGCAGGCCAACTCCGGCTGCCTTGAGACCGGAAATAAAAACAGGGCCGGCCGAGATCCCCACGATGGCGATAAAGACGTTCAGCCCCACGGAATTCATAAACCACATCGTCGGCGCCGGTAAACGTCCGAAGGTGGGGCGCACCGAGCGCAGCCAGCCCAGCACCAGACCGCCGATCAGCACGCCCATCGAGACCGAAAGGGTGAGGGGCACGCCGCCGATTTTCACCGACAACGAACCAATCAGGCCGAAGACGAAAATAAACAGGCCGATCCAGACCATATCGGTCATGACCGAGGGGCGGTCGGCATATCCGATGGCTTTTTCGATCCGCGCGATGTGGGTTTTGGTCCCGGTAAGCTTGAGGATATCGCCGCGATGAACCGCAGTCTGGGCCAGAATGGGAACGTCCACACTCGTCGCCCCCCGGGTGATTTTGCTCAGATATACACCGCGGGTAAAATCCGCTTTGGACAAATCGATCAGCGTTTTGCCATCGACGTCTTTGCTGGTGACCACCACATCGATGGATTCAACAGGCACGTCAATCAGTTCATTGTCCGCGACTTCCTTGTTGTCCTGCGACAAGGCCACCAGCGCCTCGGTGGGACCCGAAACCGCCACCACATCAGCGGCTGTGAAGGTGGTGGTGGCGTCGAACTCGATGATCTGTCCGTCTCTTCGAATGCGTTCGATGAACATGCGCTCGCCCGGTTGCAGGCGCTCAACGTCGGCGACGGATTTGCCCGCCGCCCGGCTGTCGTGGGCGACCTCAAAGGCGCGCATTTGAAGCTGATGCCAGGCGGAATTCATGCCGGTGGCCGGCTGGCCCTGGGACAATTTGGCTTCATAGTCCTTACAGGCCTCCACCAGATCGGCTCCGATCATCTTTGGACCGATCTGGGAGAGAATAATTCCGGTGCCAATGGTGCCCCACAGGTAGCAGATGGCGTAGGCCACAGGGATCTGGTTGATCATCTCCTTGGCATTTTCGATGCCGGAGTTGTTGATGGCGTCGGTGGCCAGGCCGATGGAAGCCGACGTGGTTTGGGCGCCGGCCAGCATACCGGCGGCATACCCCACGTCAAAACCCGCGATTTTGGCCACCAGGTAAGTGGTTGCCAAGCACAGCGCCCAGATGACCACGGCAAAGAGCGCCTGGGGTGCACCATCCCGGGCAATCCCGCGCACAAACTGCGGTCCGACGCTGTAACCCACGGCGAAAAGAAACAGCGTGAAGAACATCGACTTTACCTGAACCGAAATGGCGATGTCCAGCTGTCCGATGAGCACACCCACCAGCAGCGTGCCCGTGACCGGGCCCAGGCTAAACTGGCCCAATTTAATGCTGCCAACATAGTAGCCAAGAGCCAGCGCCAGAAAGATAACCAGCGCGGAGTTGGCCCGCAGGGTGTTGACAATCCAGTATTTGCTGGGCGGTGTTCCGGCCGGCGCCTTGGCCGCTGCTTGCTTCACATCTTTGGTGCTATTAGCGCCGGAATTACTGGCGTCTTTCGAGGGCATGTTCGCTTTCCTGGTCTCCTTGGCTGCAAGCAGACTCCCGGCGTTGTCTCCATCGCCGGAAAGGTTGACTGGGTGCTGTTCGGCCCCGGCTGCCTCGGCGTTTCCCGCGATAAACGCGACTGCCAGAGCCAGCACGATAAAGGTGCCCATACCGACCAAGATTCGAGCACCGGTGGGCCGTTTTCGTATTTGGACTAATTGAATGTCCATAATATTACGTCCTTTCGTATTGTTGAGGCCGGTAGCATCCAGGCCGGAAGGCGACAATATTGAATTTCGATGATTCTGATATTATGGTTATGTGTACTTTAGAATTTGGAATTTCCTTTACCCGCTACCACCTGAATGGTTGCACCAGTTCGCCCATGACATTAATAATCATCCTGGATTCGCTTCCGGAAACCGCTGCTTCCAATCGCACTGCTTGGGCACTTATCCAGCAGAGAGTGAGCAGGACAATCATATACGCTATTCCGAGTGCGATGTTGGTGCGCCGCTGAAAAGGGGATCGCGCCAGTGAAACGACAGGTCCGGCATAGATTGCCAGAAACCATGCCATTCCACCGGTGACAAGGGCTGCGGTTTGTAAGATGGCGATCCGCGGCGCTAGGGCCGGAAGTCTGGTAGAAAATATTTCGATTGACTCCGACAAAGGCGCGAAGAATCCTGCCAAGGTGTGGGCCAGACCTAAGTACATCAGCAAATCACCTGCCACCAGCGACCAGTGCGTGCAGACCCCCACCTCGTCGTAGGCACTGGACATAATGAAGGCCACCAGCGCGATGAGGGATAGCGCCAAAGCCATATAAAGCGACATACTGGCTCCGACGTGCACCACATGATCGATTCCGGGCACCCTCAGACCGCCCGAGGTTCTGTATAGCTGAACGATCTGAAATGATACGATCGCGATGTTGAATCCGATCACGGTCAGGCGGGCGCGCATCACGTTGACGGCCACGCGAACCGGTTTGCCGACTTCATCCATTGCCTTTCTCTCCTTCCCCAAAAAAATGGAATCAACCCGATCGGCCATTCCGACCGATCGGGTCGCGTTCTGCGGCAGTCACAAAAAAACCCGACCCGTTCATCCAGAATCAGCACGAGGCACGACGTCAGGGCGTAGGGCACCGGGTAGGCCACCGCACAAATGGCGCTCTGGCTGACATCCTGAACACCGTTCAGTGTCGGTGTACTGTTGCGACCACCGGCACAGGCTCCGGCCAGAATGATCGGATTCATCTTGCGGACGTAAAGACCGTAGAGCCAGGCCAGGAACGGCGGAACAAGGGCGCCGATCAATCCCAGCACGGCGATCCAGATGACCACGGTCCCCTGGAACGAGGCCATGATTTTCGGACCAACGCCGGCCGCCAGCACTGCAACGAACAGGCTCAGACCGATGTCATTGAGGAATGCGCGTGCCCCTTCGCTGGTGGGTCCGCCGAAGTTCGGGTTGCGTGTACGAAGCCAGGACACGAAGATTCCCATCAGCATACAGCCAGCTGAAGTTCCCAGCGCGAAGGGGATACCGCCGATCTTCACACTGGCGTGGCCGATGATAAACCCGACCAGCAGCGCCACCGCCATGAAGGCCACCTCGGTATAGGCGCTTTCAACGTGCGGTACGCTCTTGAGCGCCTTGGCAGCCAGATTCACGCACCAGGTCGGCCCGGCCAGGCGCAGCACGTCGCCCTTCTCCACCACCGTCTTGGGTTGATGGGGGATCGCTACACCGGCGCGGAACATCGACTTGAGATGAACACCAAAGCCGATCTCGCGGCCGAGCTCTTCGAGGGTCTTGCCGGCGTATTCGGTCTTGCCAATGTGAATGTCGGCAACCTCGATGTCGACCCGCCTGGCCCGAGGCTCATCGACCTCATTGCCAACCGCATCTTGAGCTTTGCTGATAAGTCTCCCATACTTACCCATGATACCGATAATGTCGCCCATCTGCAGGGAGGGATTGTCTTTTGCTTCGATCACCTCATCGCCCCGTACCACTGTTATTACGGCGGCTTGTGGATACTTCTTGAAAAGATCCTGGACCGACTGTCCCACCAGTTCTTCGTGCTCAACCTTGTAGGAGCGAATCTGTTTGCCGGTGAATCCCAGGATTGACGCACCGGCCGTGCCCGGCAGAGCGCCGCCGTCCTCACCGCTTTCGAAGGAGGCCTCGGCCTCTTTGGCCGATTGCACCGGGTCATGGCCGAACATCGAGGGCAGGTATTTGACAAACAGGATGGTGAAGACCGATGACAGCACGTAGGCGATGGCGTAGCCCGCGGCCATGTTGGCATTGACCATGTCTGCGGTCATGCCGTCGGGCATCTTAAAAGCCCCGCTGCTGACCGCCGAACCGGCGACCCCCATCACCGCGGTGATTGTGTAGCTTCCCGAGATGATCCCCGCCGCGTAGCCCGGTGCGAGGCCTAACAGCTTCGCGCCGAAGAACACAAGCAGTACATTCGCGAAGCAGACGATCAGGCCGATCATGACGAAATCGAATCCGCCGCGAGCCAGGCCGGAAAAAAACTGCGGTCCGACCCGCATACCAAGGGCGTACATGAACATCATCAGGAAGATGTCTGACACCAGGCCCGGAATTTCGTAGGTGATCCCGAAGACCGCGCTGGAGGTCAGGGCGATGGCGATGCCAACCACCAGGGTTCCGGCCGTTGTACCAAGGCTGATTCCGCCGACCGTGACGCGGCCGAGCGGGTAACCCAGAGCCAGGGCAAGGAACAGATAGGCAAAGGGGTTCTTGGCCAGGTAGTCGAGGAGCCAGCCTGCTATGCCGTGGGGTTTTTCCTTGGCCTTGGCGTCTTTATTAGCGGCGGCCTCCTTGCCATCGGAAGCTTTGTCATCCTTCTTGGCCGCATCCGCCGCATGGGCGTCCTTGGCGGCCAGCAGGATGCCGCTGCCTTTTTTGTTATTATCAGCGGCCTGGGCGGTTCCCAGGGCTATAACAGTCACTATGGCCAGAACGGTTACCAGCCCGACCCCGACCCGGATTCGGGTCGTAGGGATCCGCTTTCGTATCAGGTTCAGTATCCAAATATCCATGATCTAAGCTCCTTTCATGGTTGGTGGTCGGCCCGGTTTGGCCCGGGCCGACTATTCTTTAGAGTCAATGACATTTGAACCAATGTATCAGCTCTGTTTAAAAGCAGCGGCACATCAGCATTTGGCCGGTGCGGATTTGTGGGCCGCGTGCAGCTCCGGAGGTGTCGCATTGCCGCCGTGCTCCTCGAGAAAGTCGCAGGCGCGCTCGATATCTTCTGCCAGCAACTCGGCAACATTCGTGTTGATGTGCGGCCGGACCACGATTCTAAGGCTGTTGACCTCCTGGGCATCGGGCGGCATCGAGTAGGCCGCCAAAATCCAGCCGCGCTCGCGGACTTTGTTCGAGATGTCGAACTCGTTGTACTTCGTTATGGATTTGTCCAGGGTGAGTGCCACCACCGGGATGCGCTGAGTTTCGTTCATGATCTGGAATTTCCCGGTTTTTGTCAGACGGTCGCGCAGGTACTCAGCATGCTTCAGGGAGTGCTTCATGACGCGCGTGTACCCTTCTCGTCCCAGCCGCAGGAACTGGTAGTACTGGGCCAGAACCGTCGCCGAGCTCTTGCTGAAGTTCAGGGTCGCCGTCGCCGCCTCACCGCCGAGATAGTTCACGTAGAAAACCAGGTTTTCATTGAATACCTTGCGGTCTCTGAAAATTACCCAGCCCAGGCCGGGGGGGACCAGGCCGTATTTGTGTCCCGAGGCGTTGATGGACTGCACCCGCGGCAGCCGGAAATCCCACTTGTAGTCCGGATACAGGAAGGGGTTCACGAAACCACCGGACGCCCCGTCGATGTGCATGGGAATGGAGATGCCGGTTTTCCTCTCGTATTCATCCAACCAGTCATGGATTTCCTGGATGTCGTCATCCTCGCCGGTAAAGGTCTGGCCGGCAATCGCCACCACGCAGATGGTATTCTCATCGACGTACTTTTCGAGATGTTCGGCGGTCAACCGGTAATTGCCGGGCTTCAAGGGAACGATGCGCGGTTCGACATCGAAATATTTCAGAAATTTCTTCCAGACGATCTGGACGTTGCCGCCGGTTACCATATTGGGTTTGCTGGCATCCTTGCCGGCTTTCTCCCGGGCCTCACGCCAATTCCATTTGTGTGCCAGCCCACCTAACATGCAGGCCTCGGACGATCCAATCGTGGCCGCGCCATAAGGCTCCGCATCCTTGGGCCCGTTCCACAGATCGTGCAGCCACTTGACACATTTGAACTCCGTATCCTTGGTGTGGGGGTACATGTCCGGGTCGGCAAAATTTCTAAACGATCCGTCTCTAAAAATCTCTAGCATCTCGGGCTCCGCAAATGTGGTAACAAAAGATGATAGGTTCAGCATCGGATTGGCGTCCGTCCAGCATTCGCTTTTTACGATCGCCCTCGCTGCTCGTGGGGTTATCATTTTTTCTGGAAATGCTTCGGGTAATTCGATATTAAATTCTTCGTAGGGTGTTTTCATTTTGTTTCTCCTTTGCTAGGGGTTTATTGGGTTTGTTGGATTCATAGTAAATCCAGTAGCCATTCCTTCTTTATTGGTTGTCTGGTTTGCTCAATCCTTTACGAACCCGGCAGCTGAATTCAGCCTTTCGAATTGTAAAAACAGCTATTCGCCGTTCACCATTTCCACTTTCAGGATCGACAGATG
>WOR8_10002462_pt1 | contig 20531 bp, 13 predicted proteins | sample DeeMarSeWOR38_10_FD_19890 | JGI IMG/M metagenome (IMG submission 19890) | reverse complement strand
AAGCGCTTTGTATTAAATGAACCCCGCATTGTTTTGGTAAAAAACAAAAATGGCCGCGTAAACTGGGAGTTTCCCAAAACGACGACCGATGCTGAAAAAGATGCCGAAGCACCGGTGGGTAAAACTTCAGGGACAGGTCTTCCGATCAGCAGTCTCACGGTTGGAGATTTCTCCTTAATAAATGGAGTCGTTCTTTGGATTGATCATTCCACAAACATACGCAAAGAATTAGCCCAAATAAACTTGGCACTGAAGGACGTCGCGCTGGATCGTCCGGTGAAAATGGTCTTTTCCGCTCAAATGGACAAACAACCGCTGTCTCTGGAGGGTTCCGTGGGACCTGTGGCCAGCGGGCTGGAGGGCGGAAGCGTTCCGATGGACCTATCCGTAAAGGCTTTAAAAGAGATTAGCATGCGGCTGAAAGGCGGTTTAGAAAATCCTGCCACGACGCCTAGTGTTGATGTAGACATCGAGGTGGCGGAATTTTCACCCCGAAAACTCATAGCAGCTTTAGGCCAAACGTTTCCCGTCGCCACATCCGATCCCAAAGCATTAAATCGCGTTACTCTCAAAGCGCATGTCAAGGCTAACTCTGAAAACATTTCTATTTCTAACGGTATTTTGAACCTGGACGAATCCAAGTTGAATTTTACGATGAAGGCTTCTGAATTTTCCAGGCCAGTGCTAGCATTTGATCTTAATTTGGACCAGATTAACCTGGATCGCTATATACCTCCCCAGACAGAGAAGAAACCAGCAGCCCAACAACAAACTCAAGAAGCGAAAAAAAAGACCGATTACACGCCTCTGCGGCGCCTGGTCATGGATGGGCAATTGAAAATAGGAAAGCTCACGGTGAGTAAGGCCAAAATTCAAGACATCTTTCTTAATGTCACCGCCAAAAATGGAATCGTTAATCTGGATCCGTTGAAGTTAAAGATGTATCAGGGCGATGTTGCCGGAAAAGCTTCATTGAATGTTAAAAAGGATATCCCTCAAAGCGCATTCAACCTAAACGTTAATAACATTCAGATTAACCCTTTGCTGCAAGATGTTTTGGAAAAAAACATTCTGGAGGGCGCAACCAAGGCCCAGCTGACGTTGGCCATGATGGGTGATGATCCCGCCTTAATTAAGAAAACACTAAACGGCGAAGGAATGGTATTGTTTAATGACGGCGCCATTGTAGGAATCGATCTTGCAAGCATGGTTCGCAATGTCCAGGCTGCCTTCGCACTTGCAGAAAAGCCGGAACAGAAGCCTCGGACGGATTTTGCGGAACTCAAAGCACCCTTTACCATCAAAAACGGGGTGGTGAATACGCCTCAAACCAGCCTGAAGTCTCCATTGCTGCGCATCATTGCAGCCGGAAATGCCGATCTTGTAAAGGAAACTTTAGATTTCCGGGTGGAACCCAAGGCAGTGGCCACTATCAAAGGCCAAGGTGACGAAACGCTGCGCTCTGGAATCATGGTGCCGGTTGTGGTAACAGGAAATTTCTCTTCCCCGAAATTTCGCCCGGACCTCAAAGCCGTCGCCAAACAACAGCTCCAAGAAAAAGTATTGGAATCTGATGAAGCTAAAAAATTGTTGGAAAAAGAAGAATTAAAGCCTCTTAAAGAACAATCCAAAGGCTTGCTGAAAGGAGTGCTGGGCCAGTAATTGCCAAAATACCCGAATTTCGATTTGCCAATTTAATCCAGAAGATATAGAGTCTTCATGATATGAAAATGTCGCACCTAAAACCCATCTATGGTCTGTTTTCCCTGTTATTTCTGATTTTGTTCACCATAGCCGGGTGCGCCGGATTGGGCAAACAGTTAGAATCACCCCCCATAAAGCTGGCTAACATCCAGGTAAAGGAGGTCAACGTTCTTGAAACCGCATTCCAGGTTCAGTTGCGCGTGTTTAACACCAACGACACAGCTCTGGAGGTTAAAGGCATTGAATGTGAACTTGAGCTCAATGATGAACCTTTTGCCATGGGCGTGTCCAATCCCGAAATAAAAATTCCGTCGTATGGCACTGAAATCGTAACGATTCTCGTTTATTCCTCTGTTATCGACATCGTAATTGGAGTTCGAGGTTTACAAAAAAATGAGCAGCTCAAATATCGGCTCAAAGGCAAACTCCGCCTGGGAGGGAATGCTTTTCCTTCGGTTCTGCCTTTCAAATCTGAAGGTGTTGTCTCTTTTAAAGATTTGGTAGAATGAACGTCTATTCCATTGATGGTGTATCTGGCCGCCGGTGTCTCCGGCTTTACGGGTATTATTGAATCCTTTTTTGTAAAAGATGAGCTCGGATTATCGGCGGCATTTTTGGCCGGTTTAGCGTTCTGGGCGGGATTGCCCTGGGCCCTAAAAATGCCCCTGGGGCATCTGGTGGATTTGTTTTGGCGCAAAAAGTCGATGTTTGTGTATCTGGGTGCAACCTTAATGGCACTAAGTTTGCTGATCATGGTGGGTTTAACCGGCTACACCGAATGGATGACAACCAAGCTGCCGGCAGAGATTTGGTACATCATCTCCGTGCTTCTTGCTCCCATCGGTTTTGTGTTGCAGGACGTCGTGGCCGATGCCATGACCGTTGAGGCCGTACCGGCGGTTCGAGAAGATGGCTCCGCCATACCCGAAAACGAGCTGCAGCGGATGCATGTCACCGTTCAGACCCTGGGACGGATCGCAATTATCGGTGGCAGCGCGCTGGTAGCCGGTCTGGGTGGGTGGTTGGCCACCGTCTTCACTTATGAAGTCATGTATTGGATCTCACTGATAATACCGGTGGTTTCGGTGATGGGAGTGGTGTTCGGCGCCCTGATGCTGATGAAACGCCGCAAACGGTATCAGCGCGACGGACATTCGCAAGAAGAAATTCAAAAAATGTTAGGTGCTCAAGAATATAAGATTCAACCGAATTGGTCTATCCTCGGCGGCAGCGGAATGTTTCTCATCATGACGTTGCTGTTTGGACTTTCTCATTTTTCCCTTAAAAAAGAGGTGGTCTTCGTAAGTTCCGTGGCCATTATCGCCTACCTTATGGCACAGTTGTTAAAGGAAATAAAACCCGTTAAACGCCGCGAAATTGTCGGAATTGCCATTATCATTTTCGTTTTTCGCGCCATGCCGACATACGGGGCCGGGGCCAGCTGGTGGCAAATTGACGTACTGGGATTTGATGAAGCTTTTTTCGGCACGTTACGTCAGATTGCTTCCATACTGGCCATTGTCGGCATGTTTGCTTTGCGCGGCTGGATGGGGCGACGACCGGTACCTTATCTGGTGGTTTTCCTCGCAATTTACAGCACCATCATGCTCATGCCGTTTATCGGGATGTATTATGGGTTGCACGAGTGGACCCAGATCCATTTCGGCTTTGGTGCCCGCACGATTGCCATCATCGATACCATGGCCGATTCCCCTATGGGGCAAGTCGCCATGATTCCCATGCTGGCCTGGATCGCCAAAGAAGCGCCGAAACATCAAAAAGCCACCTACTTTGCCGTGATGGCCGCCTTTACCAACATCGCCCTTTCAGCCAGCAATCTTGCTACAAATTACCTAAACAAAATCTTTGTTATCCAGCGCGGCATGTACGACGAACTCGGCCTGTTGATGGTAACTGTTTCTATAATGGGGCTAATTTTACCGATTATTACGGTGCTGGTCTTAAATCCGGTGGGTCGTCAAAAAAAGGTTCACGTTAATTAGTTTTGATACAAGGCTTGCTGGTCTTCCTCTTCCGTATCGAAAAGATACTTGCCTTTTTTATCCTAATAATTCATTATCCTACTGTTCCAACCGATAAAAAGAGATCAAATTCATCTATCTATTAGATTTTATTCTATTTTTTGCAATCCGTAATGCTGACGGGACATTAAAATGAGACTTGGCATCATTGGCCTTCCCAGTTCGGGCAAATCGACCATCTTCGATGCTTTAACGAGAAGTGCTGCCACCGCAGAATCCAGAACACAAGACCGCATCGCTACGATCAAGGTTCCGGATAGCCGTGTCGATCGTCTCAATGCGCTATACAATCTTCCTAAGACGATTTATGTGCAGGTGGAGTATTACCTCCCCGGGGCAAAAAAGGGCGATGCCAGGGATCAAAGCATGGGGTCTTCCGTCAGAGACTGTGATGCCCTGATGCATGTCATCCGAAACCATGCTGGATTCGGTTTTGATGAAAAAACACCATATGAAGACTTCATGAAACTAGATCAGGAGCTCATAATAAATGATCTTGTGGCGGCAGAAAAACGATTGGAGCGCATCGAACTTGATCGCAAACGCGGTAAAAAGATGAATCCGGAAGAGCATTCGCTTCTAGTCGAATGTCGCAACCATCTTGAAAATGAAATGCCTTTAAGAAGAATTCATCAGTTAGCCGCAGCACCGCTTTTAAGAGGCTTTGCCTTTCTGTCGGCCAAACCCATGTTGGTTTTGTTCAACAACGAAGATGACGACGACAGATTACCGGATATCAAAGATCTCACCAACCTTGAAAATTGTATAGTGATCAGAGGTAAGCTCGAGCAGGAACTTGCCCATATGCCTGCTGAAGACGCCGCGGAGTTTCTGGCTGAATTTAATATATCCGCATCCGCAATGGATCGGGTTATCAAGGAATCTTACGAATTCTTGGATCTGATCTCCTTTTTTACCATCGGCAAACACGAAATCAGAGCCTGGACAATTAAAAAAGGCACTCAGGCTGTCGACGCAGCCGAAGTCATTCATACCGACATGAAAAAAGGCTTTATTCGGGCCGAGGTGGTTTCCTTTGACGATCTCATGGAGGCCGGCAGCTATTCAGAGGCTCGCAAAAAGGGGGTTGTAAGACTAGAAGCAAAAACCTACGAAGTACAAGATGGGGATGTTATTTATTTCCGATTCAATGTGTAAAGCACACTTTTCATATGGGTGAATCTATCCGAATTACTACTCACAAACGACAGATCTGGAAATGTTGAGAAAAAAAGAATCTTGTGGAATTTATGCTTAAAATGATAATGGTTATTAAAAATCCATTAATCACCAAAGAATGAAACCTTGAAGCCTTTAAAAATCGGCTCGGGGTTCGTTGGGCGGTTTATTGTAATTACAGCGAAAGGGAATTGGTTTTAGCATTGGATTCTGTTTTAGAAATCGAAGCCTACGGGGCATGGAATGGTGGCAGTTTGGTAGATAACTCTATTTACGAAAAAAAGGGATTATCGTTTAAGGGCGGCATACCGGTCAATAATGAGACCATCGAAGAGAGAATCGGTGTCAGGACACGAAAGGTGGCACCGCTTGATGAGCGCATCGGCGCCACCGCTTTGCAAGACCTGTTAGATACCTCCGATATTGATCCAACCCGCATTAAACTGGTCATCGGCGCCACCAATGTCGGCGATGATAAATATGATCCCGGTCCGTTAATCCGACATCCGTACAGCATAATCCAAGATGACTGCCCCAACGCTCTGGTTCTCGATCTTTATGCAGGCTGTCCCGGTTTTAATGTTTCGGTGGAACTTGATTTCATGCTCTCCCTCACAGGCTTTCTCAATGTGGGAGATATTTCGATCATCATCGGCGCGGAAAACATTCACCGCGCCCAAGCCTTCAAACCAAATGATACTGCCAATATTATATTTGGCGACGACGCGCTGGCAACAGCACTTGAGACCAAAGTTAGTGCGACGCCAACCGGAAAGTATTCCAATCCGCGCAGAGATAAATTCTCAATTGGCAAAGATACGGTATCCGAAATAGCGCAAAAAATACATGCGCTAATCGGAAACACAAAAATTGACGGCATCATCATCGACAACCAGATTGGGGATCTTATTCACAGGGTCCCGGCAACAGCAGCACGTGTTCAGCACAAACTCGTGGAATTAATCCACCCCGAAGAAGCCTCCAAAGGAACGTTTCGGCGATTCAAAGAAGCCCTCCATTTTTACGATCGCCATGTAAAATCGTTTGCCTATGATATCATGACACTCGATGCCAACGCTGATTATGTAGAAACAATTGCCAAAGCATATGTGCAATCCGGCAAATGCAAGAACGTTGTGACAGTTTTCCTCGCCCACGATAGAACCGGAACAATCACCCTGCATCAAGGCAGCAATTATAAATTTGAACGCCCCAAGACAGGAATTATTGACACCATCACAAGGACCCACGGCTGCTTTGCCAGATACATACAGGCAGTTCCCGATAATGGTGAAATCTTTGGTGATATGGATGGTAAGGGGGTATTCCTATATGCCACCCGCGGGGCCAAAGCCCCATTAAGCGAACTGTTTTATCAGAACGGTATCAAAATAGAGGATCTCGATCTAATTGTCGAGCACCAGGCCAACTTTGCAATGATTCCGCTGACCCTAGAGCAGGTAGTCGATAATGATTTACCGGAGATAAAAGAAGCGGTTGCGGATTTAATTGCAAACAAAATGCTTACAAATGTTCATGAACGGGGAAACTGCTCGGTGGTTTGTATGCAGCGATTGCCCTATGATCTGAAGCGAGGGACGCTGCAGGCCGATGTTGTCCAGGGTTTTAAGGTGAACAAAAATCTTGAACAGCTGCAAAAGGCAAAGCTGATTTTAAATGATTCTGTAGGAGCCGGCATGACGCGAAGCTCCTTTCTGCAAATACTTAAATAAACCATTTCCGAAAAAATATCTTAAATTGCCCCTCAAACGCAACATAGGCTTTATCACCATCTTTATCGTTTTGATCTCTGCTGTTGTAATTGGTGTGCTGTATACAGTTTCATTTGTTCTTCCAAAGTTTTTAGAATCTAAAATCATATCGGATCTTGAAACTGATACGGGAATATCAGAATTTTCATTCCATGTGCGTGAATTAGATCTAGCAGGCGCAGACTTCGGGAATGTACGTTTCGGTTCAGAATCTGATCCGGCTCTCGTCATACGCTCGATCCAGATCGATTATTCGCCGCAAGATCTTTATCAAAAAAAAATTAAAAAAGTGCTCGCCAGCGGTATCGAGCTTTACTGCCATTTTAAGGATGGAAAGTTTGGCTTTCGGGGAATCGATTTGGAAAACCTGATGCAGAGACTGACATCTCGCATGAAAGAAAGTTCAGCTCCATCCAATGCAGCCGGCCTTTTAGGATTGAAAAAGATAATAGTCCGCAATGCCACTATCATTTGTGATATTAATTCAAATACATACAAGATACCATTTGAAATTGATATTGTGCCTGAAGACACTTCACTTGACGAATTGAAGTGTACAGCTCTGATTTATGCTCGGGGCCAGAAATTTTTCATATCGGCTGCAATTGATCAGAAAAAAAATCGAATCGTTTTAAATACTTCTGCAAACAAAGTGAATCTTGCCAGATTTGCCGATTTTTTCCAGCAGATTGAAGGGCTGCTTGTCTCGGGCGCTGCGGATATTAAAGCAGCTGCAGAAATAAACTTGAAGCCTTTTGCTGTTTCATCGGTTTCAGCTTCACTTGAAATAGATGACAGCCGTTTTCGATTTCAAAATATTAAATTCCAAAATCCACTAAACCCAAACAAACAAAAACTGCCCTTCCGAATAAACTTAGAAGGCGCATACGGAAACGAATGGAAAGTTACTGCCTCTGACATAGCTGCTTCATCACCCATACCGTTTCGTCTTTCTAAAATTAATTATACATTCAAATTGACAGAAGATGCGATTCAAGGCACCGGTAAATTTGACATCGCACCGGACAGCCCCGAGGTTTGGAAAGAGAGTGCAATACCCGTAAAGATTGCTGAACATTTCCCCCTCCGGGTAAGTTCTACGATGAGATATTTAAAAAATGGTAATTTTGTGTTCAGCTTAAAAAACCAAATTTATAAAAAAGAATCTTCAAAGACCAACAAATTCAGCGTTGAACGATTTAACATCGCTACAAAACAACCGACGGTAGAAATTTCAGGTGAGGTAAGCAAAGATAAAGGATCGGCGACCTGTATGGTGAAAGTCCCGGATGTTTTTCTTACGTCGGATTGGGCCACTATCCAATTGCCGGCTTTACACTTTAACGGCACACTGGATTTCAATCGACAAGAAAAGGGCACTCAAACGGTAGCGTTTGATCTGCAATCACCGAATTCCGGTGCAAGGCTGAATAGCGTCAAAATAAACGCCCCGCATGTCACGCTTTCCGGAAAATTATACATGGATAAAACGCACAAAAGATTTACTGACGGTCTTCTGCGCTGGGCCGATAGCAGTGTGGATTTCTCGCAGATGAATGCCGCAATAACCGGGATGCACGGCACACTTCCATTCCAATGGCCTTATGGAAATAAAGAAAAAAAAGGGCGCTTTTCAATTGAGACATTGCATTTTCAAAAAATAAACCTGGGCGCACTCAGCGGTTCGCTTCAACAAACAGCACAAGGAATCTCCTTTAAAGGCGAACACAACAGCCGTTTAATTCCCGAAGGTGTACTGAAATTTATTGGAGATACGCAATTTTTTGATACAAATGACCCGAAAGCAAATGTCCAGTTTCAACTCGCTGCCCCTTCCGTCGAAACCGACATTGAATTGGGAAGGTTTCTGCCGGCAGCCAAAGGTGTCATTGTCGGCGGTAAGGTGTCTCTCGATGGAGATATCGAATTCGGATATCGGGGACTCAGCGGTTCGCTCAAGTCAGCACTAAATCAAGGAAAAGTGCTGTTGCCGCAAAAGAAAATTTTGATTGAAGGCATCCAAATGGCGTTATCAATACCGGATTTGCCCGACATGCGCAGTGCCCCGAAACAACAGCTGCGCTTTGATAAAGCCGCAATGGGCGGTATTGCCGTAAACGAGGGAAAAATAGAATTTCAGCTTGAATCTTTGACGTCCTTATTTGTTGAAAAAAGTCAATTTAAGTGGTGTGATGGAAACGTCGATTCCTATGCCATTCGCATATCTCCTGATATAGAAGATTACAGATTAATTTTATATTGCGATCGGCTGAACATGGCAAAGGTGCTCGACCAATTTGGTGCGGCTACAGCGGTTGGCGAGGGAACGGTTAACGGCCGGATACCATTGCGATACACAAAGGGAAAGTTAAGCTTCGATGATGGATTTTTGTTTTCTACACCCGGGGAAAAAGGAAAAATTCGCTTGACAGATACCGAAATCCTGACAGCCGGTATTCCGCCGGATACACCTCAGTATATTCAGATGGAACTTGCGAGAGAAGCATTAAAAGATTATGATGTTGCATGGGCAAAACTGAATATCAACAGCGAAGGAGAAGATTTATTACTGCGGATGCAACTTGACGGCAAACCTGCTAATCCGCTGCCGTTTGTTTATAAAAAGGAGCTGGGCCAATTTACAAAAATTGAAGCCAAGGGCAAAGGATCAATATTTCAAGGAATCCGTCTGAATGTGAACTTCCGACTTCCGCTGAACAAAATCCTTCAGTATAAGGAGCTAATTCAAATGATTCAATAAGATAAGGAGCATAGTTATGGCCAAACGAGTTGTCATTATTCTTGCAGTCTTTATTATACCGGCTTTTCTGGGTTGCACGGAACATAAGGTAGAGGTTGCCCCGGTGGAAGTAAAACCGATTCACATCACCATAGATGTCAATGTCAAGGTGGATAGAGCGTTGGATGATTTTTTTGATGATATTGATTCGGAAGCAGAAAAAATTGAATCGACATCTTCCACCGAGCAATAAAATTTGGTCTGATCAGATTAAAGTAATGAAGGAGTCTAAGCATGAAAGATAAAATGTTTGCGGCCACAATTTCACTTCTACTAGTAATCCTTTTATTCTCTGGTGTTTCGGCCTTTGGGGAAGACATCAAAGCACGCATGAAGGCCCGCCTACCGATTATTGTAAAACTCAAAGCCAACGGTATTGTTGGAGAAGATTTTAAAGGCTATCTGCAATTTGTCGGTCAAAAAAGACAAAACGAAGATGTGGTAAATGCCGAAAACGCCGATCGTGAGAAAGTTTATGCCGCGATTGCCAAACAACAAGGAACCACCGCTGCACTCGTTGGTGAGCGCCGCGCAATACAAATTGCTGAAAAGGCAAAATCAGGGGAGTGGCTACAGGATAAAAGCGGTAAATGGTACCAGAAGAAGTAATAATATATAATTATGGATACATTTGGATTTGAGCAACAGCCCGTTTTGTCGTGACCACTTAACAATAGCTACTTCCATCCCAGCAATGGGTACATAGCTTATCTTTTGGCAAACCGATTGCTTCAACTAAATCCTCTAACTTTTGGTATTGCAAAGAAGTCAGCTTTAATCTTTGCCTTATCTTATCAACCATCGCACGATTTTTCTCTGACCCTGCTATCGCATACTCAGGTAGAAATTTTTCTTCTGATCCTTCAATTTCATTAATAGCTTTTCTGCCTGCAAGATCAAGTGTTGATTGGGAAGTTGAAAAATTCAGAAACTCACAGGGATAAATCAAGGTTGGGCAAGCCGGCCGCATATGAACTTCCAAAGCTCCGTAGTCATATAGAATTTGTATCGTTTCTTTAAGCTGGGTACCGCGGACAATCGAGTCTTCGCAAAATAAAATTTTTTTGCCCGCAATCAACTCCTTTACCGGAATTAGCTTCATCTTGGCAACAAGATCCCTTATGCTTTGATTCTGGGGCATAAAACTTCTCGGCCATGTTGGTGTATATTTGACGAAAGGCCTTACATAAGGCACCTGTTTTTCATTCGCATAGCCAATCGCATGGCCTATTCCAGAATCGGGAATACCAGCGACAAAGTCAATATCTATCAGATCATTTTTTGCCAGTGCTCCGCCACACCTATTTCTTGCCGATTCAACGTTGATGCCTTCGTAATTTGAAGCGGGGTATCCGTAATAAACCCACAAAAAAGCACATATTTGCATTTGGGCGTAGGGCTGTTTTCTTTGCTCACCTCCTTCCGCTGTCATATAAATAATTTCACCGGGGCCAAGGTATCTTTCAATTTCATAACCTAAGTTGGGAAACGCACAGGATTCTGAAGCAGCTGCCAGTGCTCCGTTTTTTTTACCAATTACAATTGGTGTCCGCCCTAATCTATCTCTTGCCGCATAGATGCCTTTTTCTGTGAGTAAAAGCAACGAGCAGGAACCTTTGATGGATTGCTGCGCGTTGTGGATGCCTTCTTCAAACGACCCCTTTTCACAGATTAACATGCCCACCACTTCGGTCGGACTTGTCTGGCCGCCGCTCATTTCAGAAAAATGCATCTTATTTTTGTAGGCTTTGGCTGTAAGTTCATCCATGTTGTTAATCTTGCAAACAGTCACAATCGCAAATGTTCCCAACTGCGATCCAATAATTAACGGCTGGGGGTCATGGTCACTGATAATGCCGATACCTTTGTTGCCAGTCAGTTTTGGAAGGTCAGATTCAAATTTTGACCTGAAATAGTCATTTTCTATATTATGTATGGATCTTGAGAAATCCTTTGTATTGTTTACGGCCAGACCGCCCCGTTTGGTTCCAAGATGTGAATGATAGTCGGTGCCGAAAAAGAGGTCTCTTAAACAATCTTCTTTCGATACACAGCCGAAAAATCCTCCCATCAGTGATCTCTCCCTTCAATTTTTTTATTCTTTTAAGTTAATGCAGCTTTGAATTTCCAGATCCTGCATATATCAATTAACCAAAAAAATCGATATATGCAAATCCAATCTATACCATTCAAAACATATATGGAATATTTATCAGGTGGGCATAAATAGCATTTTTATCATCATTTCGTTTATTTGACTCTAAACATTGGACGCGTGAGATGTGATTTTTTGCATTGCGGGCATCGACCGGGGCGGGTAAATCGTTTTCGTTCCTCAAAAACGTATCCACAAAGTAAACATTGACTCGGGTAAACAATCAATTTCTTCTTTTCGGCTTTTACTGACCGGGCAACGTGGATAAGATGCGTATAAACCTCTCTTTCCCGAATACCTAATTCTTGGGATAACTCTCTGGCATCCATCTCATGCTTACTTAAAAGAGTAACTATCATTCGACGAATCGTTTGCATTTTTCAACTAGTCAAACACCCCTGATTTCTTCCTTCAGCAGACAACACCCAATCTTATATTGGGGTACGCCTTCCCGGGTATAGCTCAAATTTTGTGGCTGGATAAGCTTGTTCATTACACAGCCTTCGGGAATGTCCAATTGAAAAAAATCATTTTCGTTGAGTTTTGCCGTTGGTGCTAATTTGTTGTCATTGAATTCCAGACTATGGATGGGATAATCCTCACAAAGCGGACAGCGATACACTCTGCCGTTGGGGAAAATGAAGTAATTTTCGGCCACTAGGCCGGCACATTCAAATGATTCGCCAAGATCCAAATATACTTTCGGGTAAATTGCGGTGATGCCCAGGTTGGAAACCTTTTGAGCAACCCGGGGGATGATTGCCAACCACTCGGCGTGTGAAACCGGCATTATTTTATTGTCGGTCATAGATGCTTCCGTTTTGGCTGCCTTGCCGCGAAGACCGATAACTTGAATAAAAAATCTATCAACACCCAGATCTTTCAAAAGCGGAACCATATTTTCAAGCTCATGGATATTCAAACTGCTGACCGTATAAATCAGGCTGGTGGCAAAGCCTCTGGCAATCGTCTTTTTAATGCCGGCAATGCAGGTATCATAGGCGCCGTCGCCCCGAAGCAAATCGTTGGTTTTACGGGTGGCACCGTCCAGACTGAAACTGAAGGTATCCACCTCCTCCGGGCTAACCTTTGAAAGAATATCATGAAACAGATATCCGTTCGTATCAACGGTTATGGAACCGAAACCCATATCTTTTGCCTGTTTTATTGCCGATGGCAAGTCAGGGTGAAGGGTGGGTTCTCCGCCTAACAGGATTAAATTTGTTCTGTTGCATTTTTTGGCAAACTGCGACAGCCAAGCCCTTATCGCTGATGAAGAAAGGAGATTTTCTCCTTGCTGTTGGGGATTAATATAACAATGTTGGCACTTGAGATTACACTGTGTGAGGATATGGAAAAATAGATTAGTAGAATGTTTTGAAAAAGCAACGGTTTTGGGGGGAGTCATATTTGTTCAATGAGTCGCTTGACCTTCTTTTTGGCTGCAATTAACTCCTCGTTGGTGGCACGCAATCGGATGGACATATATTCGGCAAATATTCGGTATAGCAGCAACAAAAAATCTACTCTTTCGTCCCGGGTACTGCCTGGAGAAATCCTATTTTTGGCTGAAGTGTCCACAGCCAGACAAATCGTTTGGCCTACCGCATAAACCGAGGCAGATCGACTTAGACTATCAATAACCCGCATTTCACCGAAAATCTCACCTTTTTTGTCAATGACGCTGATCTGCATATTTTCTTTGCTAATTCGAATTTTTCCGGAAAGCAGAAAATACAGCCAGGGATCAAAATCACCTTCTTTGATGATTCGTTCACCATCCTCGTATTCCCGGATCTTGCTGAGCCGAAGCAGTTTACCAAGGCTTTTGGCTTCGAAATTCTTCAAGGCCGGAATCGTCATAAGCTTTTGAATATTTTCTATATTATCCTGCAGATAGCGAGATTCAAGCATAGCTTCCTCCCAGGCACCATGATGCCAGAATTAGATACAACTTATATTTTATAATGCCTATTTAAAAAGGGCAAGCGGTAAGTGCATCTGATTTTTTAAGAATTAGTTTGTTTCAAGACAATGCTTGGAAACCTCACTGTCAAAATGAACGGGATAACACCCATCAAAACAGGCTTTACAAAAATGCTTTTCCGGATTTTCGATACCGGTTGAATGCAACAGCCCATTAATGCTGAGATAATAGAGGGAATCAAGATCTAAAAATTCTCTAAGCTCATCAACTGACTTGCGGGCGGCAATAAGCTCACCTCTAGTGGAAAAATCAATTCCGTAATGACACGGAAACCGATGCGGCGGACCGGCCACTCGCATATGAACTCGCTTGACGCCAAGCTTCCGTAATGTTTTCACCCGGGTTTTGATGGTGGTTCCCCTGATGATGGAATCTTCAATAATGATGATATCTTTTCCTTTTAAAAGCTTTTTGACGGGATTAAGCTTAATCCGGACACCAAAATCGCGCATGCTTTGCGCCGGTTGAATAAAGGTTCTGCCCACGTAATGATTTCGGATCATGCCCATTTCAAAGGGTATGCCGGACTCTTCAGAATAACCAATTGCGGCATATGTTCCGGAATCCGGAAACGGCATGACGAAATCGGCCTTCACAGGCGCTTCTTGGGCGAGCCGCCGCCCATGGGCTTTGCGGGTTAAATAGACATTTTGCCCATAGATAGTGCTATCCGGCCTGGCAAAATAAATAAATTCAAATATACAAAACGTACGGTCGTCAGCCGCAGGCGTTTGGATGCTTTTAATTCCGTCCGGGCTGATAATGACGATTTCTCCGGGATTTAGCTCACGCACAAATTCGGCTTCCACGAGATCAAAGGCGCAGGTTTCAGAAGCCAGCACGTAATTGCCGTTTAACCTACCCAAACACAGCGGCCTGAAACCATAGGGGTCTTTCATTCCGATCACCTCGCCCCTGCTGGTCAACACCACAAAGGAAAAGGCGCCCTCCAATTTGGAAACCGTTTCCACGAGAGCCTGTTCAAAGCCATATTTCAGATTTTTAACAAATAGATGCAGAAACACTTCGCTGTCCATGGTGGTCTGGAAAATAGAGCCCGATTGTTCTAGCTCATTTTTTAGAACGTGCGCATTCACAAGGTTTCCGTTATGCGCAACCGCATAGGATTTCTTTCTGTGACGAACCATGAATGGCTGGGCATTGGCAAGGATGGAACTTCCGGTGGTCGAATAACGCACATGCCCGATGGCGCATTTTCCTTCCAATTGCTCCAGCAGGCTCATATCGAAAACGTCAGAAACCAAACCCATGCCTTTATGCTCAATAATGCTCTGATCCCTGACCACAGCAATGCCGGCACTCTCCTGCCCCCTGTGTTGCAAGGCATAGAGACCAAAATACGTCAATTGTGCAGCGTCCGGATGTCCACAAATGCCAAAAAGCCCACAGGATTCACGCGGCTTTTCAGTGAAGCTTGAAACTTGAAACTTGAATCTCGATTTATTTTTCAGCTGCATCTATTTTCGTGCTCCTTATAAATGCATTATATTTAGACCCAATTCTTCAATTATTAAATTTGATATATCCTCAGCCAGTCGATATACTTCCAATTCATAGACGACTTTCATTTTTGCGCCAATTTTCCAGTTTCAAAAGTCGTATTCCTGGAGAGCCTTCACCGTAAGATCTTGCTTCTTTAATGCTTGAATGCCCGTATAAATGGCCATGCCTCCCGCAATGGTGGTGGCATACGGTATTTTGTATTTCAAGGCGGTCCGCCGAATATAATATCCGTCCCGCCGGGTATCCCCACCAACTGATGTATTGATTACCAGCTGGATCTTTCCGCTTTTTATCGCATCGACCACATGCGGACGCCCGACAGAGACTTTTTTTACCATTTTATTGGGTATGCCGCGCTCTTTTAAAAATTTTGCAGTACCGCTGGTCGCCATTATTTTGAAACCGGACTGCAAAAATTTCTCTGCCACGGGCAATACGGTTTCCTTATCATTATCGATAACACTGATAAGAACCGTACCCGAAGTTGGAAGATTCTGTCCGGCCCCCAATTGAGCCTTGGCATAGGCGGCGCCAAACTCAGAAGCAATTCCCATGACCTCGCCGGTAGATTTCATTTCAGGGCCCAGCAAAATATCCACGCCCGGAAAGCGGTCAAAAGGCAATACGGCTTCTTTTACCGAAATATGTTCGGGGATTCTTTCCTCGGTTAGCCCCAATTCTTCAAGGCTTCGACCAAGCATCACTTTGGTGGCAAGTTTGGCAAGCGGCACACCGGTTGCCTTACTGACAAATGGAACCGTGCGGGATGCTCTGGGATTGACCTCAAGGACATAAAGCTGGTCGTCCCTGATCGTATACTGGACATTCATTAAGCCCACTACATCAAGCTCGGATGCCATGGCCTTGGTGGCATGGGTAATCCGATCAATAAAATCCGTTTTTATACCGGTCGGCGGAAGTACGCAAGCCGAATCACCGGAATGGACACCGGCCTCTTCGATATGTTCCATAATGCCGCCGATAACGGTCGTCTTGCCGTCTGAAATGGCGTCCACATCCACTTCCCACGCATCTTCCACAAATTTATCGATTAAAACCGGATGTCCCGGAGATGCCAGAAGGGCCAAGCGGGTAAAATTCTCAAGGCCCGGGCGATCATAAACAATTTTCATGGCCCTACCACCGAGCACGTAGGAAGGACGGACAATAACCGGATAACCAATGGTTTCAGCGACCTTCACCGCTTCTTCTATACTTAAGGCAGTATCATTGGCCGGTTGCACCAGCCCTATCTTGTTCAGCAACTCTTGAAAATGTTTTCGGTCTTCTGCCCGGTCTATGCTTTCCGGCTGGGTGCCAAGAATCGGCACGCCGGCTTTGTGTAGTCCGGCCGAAAGATTAAGTGGGGTTTGACCGCCGAACTGAACAATGACCCCCATCGGCTTTTCCGTTTCCACGATATGCAGCACATCTTCCAGTGTCAGTGGTTCAAAATAGAGCTTATCGGAGGTATCATAATCCGTGCTGACTGTCTCGGGATTGCTGTTGACCATAATGCTTTCAATGCCTTCTTCGCGTAATGCAAAAGAAGCATGAACACAGCAGTAATCAAACTCAATTCCCTGCCCAATACGGTTTGGGCCGCCGCCAAGGATCATCACTTTTTGGCGATCCGAGACTCTTGCTTCGTTTTCGGCTTCATAGGTTGAATAGTAATAGGGTGTAGACGCCCTAAACTCGGCAGCGCAGGTATCCACGAGTTTATAAACCGGCTTTAAATTCAAATCATTACGCCTTTGCTTTATATCTTCCTCGCTGGTTTCGGTCAAATGTGCCAGTTGAATATCAGAAAATCCCCATTCTTTAGCGTGTCTAAGCAAGGTATCGGACAGGTTGCCTTGGTTTTTCTTGATTTGCTGTTCCAACTCAACAATCTGTCTTATCTGGAACAAAAACCATGGATCAATACCGGATAATTTGTATATTGTTTCTAGCGACATGCCTATGAGCAAGGCTTCACGCAGAAAGAAAACTCGTTGAGAATTGGCAGTGGCCAATTTCTGTTCAATTTCTGAGCGTGTAGGCTTTCCGCCTTTGAATAGTTTGGGGTCATAGGGGTATTTCCCATCGCCCCCCAGTCCGAATCGGCCGATTTCCAATGAGCGCAGTCCCTTTTGCAGCGCTTCTTTAAATGTGCGGCCGATAGCCATTGTTTCGCCGACAGATTTCATCGAGGTGGTCAGATAATCCGGAGTTTCGGGAAATTTTTCAAACGTCCAGCGCGGCACTTTAACCACACAATAATCCAAGGTGGGCTCAAAAGACGCCAGGGTCTCTCCGGTAATATCGTTGGGAATCTCATTAAGGGTATATCCCACCGCCAGTTTAGCAGCAATTTTGGCAATTGGAAATCCGGTGGCCTTGGAAGCCAGAGCTGAGCTGCGGGATACTCTGGGATTCATTTCGATAACAACCATTTCGCCGTCGACAGGATTGACGGCAAACTGCACATTGGAGCCCCCGGTATCCACGCCGATTTCTCGCATGATGGCAATGGCTGCGTTGCGCATCTTTTGATATTCCTTGTCGCTGAGGGTTTGGGCCGGTGCCACGGTGATGCTGTCACCCGTATGAATGCCCATCGCATCCATGTTTTCAATCGAGCATATAACGACCACATTGTCATGTTTGTCCCGCATAACCTCCAGTTCATATTCTTTCCAGCCCAAGACCGACTCTTCCAGCATAACTTCGCCGATCAGGCTGGCATCCAAACCAGCTTTGGCCAGTTGTTCCAAATCTTCGGGATTGTAAGCCACGCCGCCGCCGGTACCCCCCAGGGTGAAGCTTGGTCGCACGATAATTGGAAACCCGATATCTGCGGCAATCTCTCGGGCCTTTTCCATATTGCCGGCGATGCCGCTATTTGGAATGCGCAACCCGATGTTGCTCATGGCATTGCGGAAAAGATCTCGGTCTTCGGCTTTTTTAATGGAATCCGGAGAGGCGCCGATCATTTCAACATCGAATTTTTCCAGGATCCCCATTCGGTCGACTTCCACGGCGGTATTTAACCCGGTCTGCCCGCCCAATGTCGGCAAAATGGCATGCGGGCGCTCCTTTTCAATAATTTTGGCTACAGTATCCGGCGTTATGGGTTCGATATAGGTACGATCGGCAAATTCCGGATCAGTCATAATCGTCGCCGGATTGCTGTTCACCAGGATGATGTCGAACCCTTCTGCTTTCAGCGCTTTGCAGGCCTGGGTACCCGAATAATCAAACTCACAAGCCTGGCTGATGATAATCGGCCCGGCGCCAATTATCAGAATCCTGTCTATATCGGTACGTTTCGGCATTTAACGACGTTCCATCAATTTTTTAAACTCATCAAAAAGATATCTCGCATCGTGTGGGCCGGGTGATGCTTCGGGATGGTATTGCACTGAAAAAATTGGTAATTTGCGGTGCTGGAATCCTTCCAGGGTATTATCATTCAAATTGATGTGGGTGATCTCGACATCTTTTTCATGAAGGGAGTCAATATCCACAGCGAATCCATGGTTTTGAGAAGTGATCTCAACGCTTCCGGATTTAAGATTTTCCACCGGTTGATTAGCACCCCGATGACCGAATTTCAACTTAAACGTTTGGCCCCCCAGCGCCAATCCGATAAGTTGATGACCGAGACAAATACCAAACATTGGCCGGTAGTCCAAAAGGGCCCGAATGGTATCAATGGCGTCGGTCACGGGCTCTGGATCTCCCGGTCCATTGGATAAAAAGATGCCATCAGGTTCCATGGCTTGAACGATTTCGGCATTGGTGGAGCTGGGAACAACGATAACTTCGAAGCCGGCCAAGGAAAGCAATCGTAGGATATTGTACTTGATTCCAAAATCAAAGGCGACCACCGGTCGTTTTTCAGCGCGAGATTGCCAGATGGTTTTGTCCAACGGGCAAAGACTCGGGTTCAAATACTGCGGTTTTCCATCTTTCCAACGGTATGGTTCTTGGGTGCTAACGACACGGGCCAGGTTTTGGCCGGCCATACCGGGAATTTCATTGGCCCGATTGACCAGCATCGTTGGGTCTGAATCTTGAGTTGAAATTACAGCTCGCATTGCACCGGCTTTGCGAATATGCCGTGTAAGTGCCCGGGTATCCAGATGTTCTACACCCAGCACGGCCTGGCTTTTTAGGTAATCGGCCAGGGTACCCGTCGATCTGAAGTTGCTGGGATAATCTTGATATTCTCTGACTAAAAAGGCCGCTACCTGGATGCGCTCAGACTCCACATCCTCTGGATTGACTCCATAGTTTCCGATAAGCGGATAGGTCATCACTACCATTTGACCGCTATAGGAGGGGTCGGTTAAAACTTCCTGGTATCCCGTCATAGACGTGTTAAATACAACCTCTCCTGAAGCCTCCCCAAAACCGGTAAAGGATCGGCAGGCAAATGTGCGACCATCCTCTAACGCTAACAATGCTTCCATACTAAGTATCCAATAATCCACTTATTAGGGATTGGCAATTATTCAATAGGGTCATTTTCTACTAAATCCCACACCGGCGCAATCATGACCCTCCCGCATAACATCCAAGGCCTCAAGAGCAACCATCGGAGACAATGGTTTTTGGCTGGTGATAGCGAAAAGACGACACATTTTACTTTTTAAGATAGGCCGGGATTCGCTCAGCGCTTTGTATGATCGAATTATAAATGATTGGGGATGTCTGTAAAAATGCGGGGCATTATTTTGGCTGGATCCCGGTTTTGCGTTGGGATTAGAATTAAGGTTTATAAAATGCCATCCAACACTTTCGTCATACCTGTAAGGGTATGATTGTTTTTGTTAAAAAAAATTTTAATATCGGCGCCCAATCAAAAACAAAAAATTTTTTTCAAATGGCTTATAGCATTAATTTTGCAAAAGCAAAATAAAAAATTTTACCGACAAAAAAAAGCAAAGTTCTTAAATAAATTATCCCGTGGATATTTGAGGTAGGGAATGACGATATCGTTTTTGCTCCCGCCGGTGCCGTCGTACGTAATGGACACCATCGGAATTCCGGTCTTTTTCTCGATAACCCTGGCCATCGCCTCAGTAACAATTGCGGGACAACAAAAAGCCGGACTGACTTGCACAAAAAGGGCGATATCCGGATGATATTGGGTCAGGTAAAATATTTTTAAAATATTATCCATAGACTCACCGGTATTTTCAAGGCAGAGGTTGTACGCGGCCAAAATTTTTGCCGGCGGTTCATCATAACGCACATCCGGTTCGTTTAAAATTCGGTTAAACAATTTGAAATAGCGCTTCTCCCTGCGTTGGAGTTCCATTAACAATGCCTTTGAGGATAATACACTTAAATAATGCCCTTCGATAAGCCACTTCCG
>WOR8_10001967_pt1 | contig 20539 bp, 19 predicted proteins | sample DeeMarSeWOR38_10_FD_19890 | JGI IMG/M metagenome (IMG submission 19890) | reverse complement strand
ATTTTTCCACTATTTTATACTAATATTGAGTAGTAATTTAATGAAAGGATTTCACAAAGAAATAAACAATCTCATCCTTTTTAAAAAGATTAGAAATAATAGCTACTTGCTTAAAATCCATTTTTTTCATAATATTTACCATTGCATGGTTTTCTTTCCCAACAAATAAAAAAATCGAATGCAATGGAATAGTATTCTTTTTTATAATCGAAATAGCAGCTTTGAGAAATTTGTACCCATAACCTCTGTGACGATATCTTTCACAGATAAAAATTTCTTCTAATTCAACGACACCAAGCCTTGGATCTTCTTTTATATACCATTGGATACGGCCGATGATTTCATTATCCAAAATCATAAAAAATGTGCTATTATGGTGTATATAGCATTCTGCGCGCTTTTTCTGTAATAATTTATTATTATAATGATCGAATTGCGAGATTAGAATGTCCTCGTCCGATTCATTAGCTAAACGGAATGTAAGACTCAAAAAATATCATCCTCGATGAAAATGAGTATATAATCAAGAGCTAAAGGTAATTAAATTAATATTTCCCAAAGGCTCAATTATGTCACATATATATGGCAAAACCAGTTCTATTAGTATAATCATTAAATGATTGGAAATTTTTTTTCTAGAAATCTTAATTTATGGAGTGATTAAGATAAGACTCGCCTGCACAAATCAAAGAGTAATTTAGTAAGCCTTTTTTTTGAATTAATGATTCTTGTCAATAATAAGAAAAAGACACTTGAAGATAAATAAGTGACTTTAGTGCCAATTAAGAGAATTTAAGGAGAAAAAATGATTATGAGTACAAAACCGCGATTATCTGAGACCATAGGAGTCATTGGAACAGGAAAGATGGGGACAGCGTTGATTAAGGGATTATTAAAAGAAAAATTAGTGAATCCTGATCAAATAATCGCATATGATATTCTAAACGAGTATCTAATGGATCTAATGGAAGAAACAAGCATTAATGTGGCATTAAACAATCAGCAAGTAATAGAGCAGTCAAATATCGTGTTCATATGTGTAAAACCCCAAGTATTCGAAACAACACTTCAGAAGCTCCAGACAGCATTTACAAGAGATCATTTGGTAATTTCAATTGCAGCTGGGGTTCCGCTAGCAACTGTTGAGCGATTAACGGGAAATGCACGATGTATTCGAATAATGCCCAATATGCCTTTCCAAGTTGGAGAGGGGGCAGCTGGGTATAGTCTTGGAACGAGGAATGATAATCGAGACTCAGAAATTGTTGAAATTGTTTTTGGTTCTTTGGGGAAGGTCTTTCATTTTCCAGAGTATTTACTGGATGCAGTTACAGGACTGTCAGGGACAGGCCCTGCTTATGTATTTGTATTTATAGAAGCATTAGCCGATGGAGGGGTATTAGCTGGGCTTCCAAGACGGGAAGCACTGATTTTAAGTGCACAAACGGTCATGGGGGCGGCTAAACTATTATTAGAACAGAATGTCCATCCTGGTGTACTAAAAGATGCTATTATGTCCCCAGGAGGAACAACAGCGTCTGCACTACAGTTAATGGAAGCACGTGGATTTCGTTCAATATTAATTGATGCTGTAGAAGCTGCAACGAAAAAATCACAATATTTAGGACAGAATATTTTGTCCCACTCCGACTATCTATTATAAAATAAGGAGTTTTCAAGACTAACCTTGATTAATTTTAAGGTAGCGAATCTAAACTCACAGTATTGAGAAGGTCTTGAAATATCTTAATATAATCAGGATTGATTGTATCGATCAACTCCATGAATTTAAAAAGGCTTGTCAGGTCAATATTCTTCTCAATAATTGTAGATTCATACTGTGTTAGCCACTTAGATATTCTTTCTCTTCGTTGGGTTTCAAAAAGCAATAATCTTTCCAATAATTCTTCCATTCTTACTTGATCAAAGTTTGGAATCTTTGAAGTTACTAATTCAGTAATAGCCGTAAAAGCTCGAGCAATCTTATTCTCATTTTTCTTGGGGTCGGTATGCAAGAATATTCGGGCAGTTCGTCCATAATAGGCTGTATTATGCCTTCCTTCCCGTAAAATTGTAACGGTCTGAATTAATCCTGCCTCCTCTAATCTCTGAAGATGAAAATACAAACTCTGGAGACTGATAGCTTTAGTTTCTTCCTGATTTTCATCGAAAGCAAATAATCCCTCTTCCTCTATTTGCTCCTCTGATCCTATTTGTTTTAGCATTTTTAAGATTTCTCGGGCATTCAAAGCTCGACGTCGCTTTGGACTATCCCCCTGTTCTGATATCCCCATTCTTAGGATTCGAACTACGTATAAACGAGTTTTGTGTCCATAGATCTCTTCTTCTGGTTGAGGAATGACTTTAAGTGGAGGAAGAGATTCCCAGAAGCTGTATAATATTTCTCGTTTTTTATTCATTTTGATCCCAATATCAAAACATTGAATTTTACCAGTACTATAGATGATCTCGATATCATGCCAGAATCGGAAGGATTAAATACCTTTTGAATGAATCAATGTTTACTTGAACAGTTCCAATAACCATGGAATAATCAGATCATATATGAATTCATTCAACTCATTTCACAAAAATATGTAAGGAAGTAAAAAAATGATTCAAGAAACTTTAACCATTAGAAATTATGAAAAAGGGGATGAAGAATCCCAAGCTGACATTTTTAACACTGTGATTGGAGAGATGATTCCTGATCCTGTCTTAATCACAGCTGAAAAAGTACAAAAACGACACAAAGAGCCTAACTTTAAACCAGAGCAAGTAAAATATCTTGTAACACCAGATAATAAGATTGTGGGATATACAGAGTGTCGTGTTCATGGAGGATTCCATGGGATCTTCTATCCACTGATTTTAAAGGAATATCGGTCGAAAGAAAGTTTAGATCGTCTTTTCAAAGCGATTTATGAGTTTGCAAGGGAGGATTGCAAACAAAATCCAGGAACAATTGAATCTCACTATTCATTTGACTTTAAAACCGCCAATGAGTATTTTAAAGAACAATTGATCGCTAAAATCACTGAAGAACGGGAAGCACGTGAAATGTATCTCCCCATCTCTGAATTAGCGTTTGAACTTTCCTCGGATTTTGAGATCAAAGCATTGACCAGAAATGATTTTGATAGTCTACTTGCGTATCGTAACTCTAAAGAAACGATTGTGGGAGAAGAATTAACTTTCAAAATTCTAAATGAGAGATTTGAATCAGGAGAAATGTCCTCTGGCAATTCATTTCTGATTTATTGGAAAGGAAACCTTGTGGGATATGTTCGTGCAGAAGTACCAGAATCATCTGACTCTTCTACCGAAGGCCATTTAGGTGGAATGATTTTAGACAGAGAGTTTCCTGATGGAGTAAACCTACGAAAAGCAATGCTTAAAGCCACCAAATCATTCTTTGATAAACAAAAAGCTGAGAAATTGGTAGCCACAATTGAGTTGCATAATCCTGCGGTCAAGTATTATAAAGAAATTGGTTTCAAACTAAGTGAAACACGTGGTGCTAAACACTTCGTTTATGAACAGTAGAAAAGGGAATGGATAATTCCCCAAATTTTTTTATTAACTGAACTAATTTGTTTGTATTCTTATAATCTGATTATTTAGCAGGGTAGAGAAGAAAAGGGGAGAATCAGCGTGATACAAGGTGAAACTCAATTAAAATTTTGAGAGAAAATTACTATAATAACATAAATATAGCGAATTTATGAAGCTTATATGGTGATTTTATTGGGAAAAGAAGTAGTGGAAAAACCAAAGAATCTTTTAGAAGAATTTAAAGAGTTTTTAAAGAATTATAAAGTGTTAGGTCTAGCTGTTGCCTTTATAATGGCCATATACCTAGGCGCTCTAGTTCAAGCGCTTGTTACCGATCTTATTATGCCTATTATAGAGTTATTACCCATAGGGGATATTTCCTGGGATCAAATTGTAATTTCAATAGGTAATGCTGACTTCCTAGTAGGACATTTTATTGGGCAATCGATTACTTTTATAATAGTAGCACTCGTTATCTTTCTTATTGTTAAACTTGCTAAAAGATACAATATTGATTAAAACCAGTTCTAGAGTACGATCGTAGTTTTCAGTGTTATTTTCAGGGGAAGAAAAACAGATCGTCAATAATTCTTTCCTCCTTTTTTTGAGAACAAATTTTTTCTAGAATAGTTTTAGAAAATAATGCATTTGAGAAATGCTGTATTAAAATTACCAAGGATAGTAATTAATAATGTCGAGTATCAATGTGATTATACTACTTTCTACGATTATCAATCGCTGAAGAATAATTTGGTCACAAGATTTACATTTCTATTTATTTTGGGCAAGAAAGGATAAAATCGCATTGTTAACAAAGTGAGGTGCTTCAAGATGAACCCAATGACCCGATTCAGGGTGATAAACTAATTTAAAGTTACTTTCAAAATAACATTCAAGGTCATAAGTCAATGAAATATCTAAGGCAACATCTTTCTCACCCCAAATCACAAGAGTAGGTCTTATTATTTTAGGAAATCTTTTGAGGAAAGCACCTTGGAATTCTTTTTTGATCGATAATATTTGAGCAATATTCCAATTTGCTCGATAATAGTTAATACTGGATTCCAAAGCCCCAGGTTGTGACCACGCTTCCACATAAAATAGCATATCTTCATCAGAAAATGCTTCTTTCTTATTAATTGATCCAAAAACCATTCGTTGTAGAAATTTGAAATTATTTTGACTCAGGATCTCTTCAGGAAGTCTAGGAAGTTGGAAAAAGAATACATACCAACTCTTTTGCAGTTGTTGGAATCGCATTGACCAGAAGGATTCTAAAAGAGAAGCAGGATGAGGACAATTAATAATAATAAGTTTAGATACTTTTTCTGGGGCTGTCATAGTAAGACTCCATGCAACAGCGCCTCCCCAATCATGGCCGATAATAATTGCTTTGGATTCTCCTAATGCATCAATTAGATGACAAATATCATCAACAAGGTGAGAAGTTGAATAGTTCTCAACTCCTTCAGGCTTACTACTCTTGTTATATCCTCGTAAATCTGGGGCAACGACTCGAAAGGATTCTGATAGGGCAGGAATCTGATATCTCCAAGAATACCAAAAATCAGGAAAACCATGAAGTAAAATTACTAAATCTCCCGTTCCATTTTCTACATAATGAAGATCCACGGAACCAACGTTTATATAATTATTTTTCCAATTATTATACAATTTAAAATCCTCCAAGTCGTTAAAGATACATCATCCAAAATCCTTAGGTTAATCTAATCACTAATCATCAACATTTAATTAATAAGAAAGAGCTATATTAAAATTAATCCAATATCTAATCTTGTACAATTTCATATATAATTGATTAAATGAATGTATCAATTGAGATCCAAAAAAAATATTGGTTAAACCATTGGTGTAACAATTGAAGAGCAAATTTTAATAGAAAATTCATCTTTAGAGATATTTTCTTTTTGAATTTCCAATCGTAAGCGATTAACAAGTTCAGTGTGAATACCAGACCGATAGTACATGATTCCCATGAAGATAGTTGAGACTCCCGTAAAGATGAAAAAGACCCCTATGATCACAAGTAGCCCGAATGTTCCTCCATGACTTAATTCATCAGTAGTTACCATTTTATCTACAAGCCAGACAACTGAAGGAATACCGAAGACCAGTGTAAAGATATTAGTAATAGAATCTGAGGCGAAAGTGAGTAGAGTAGTTTCAGTAATTCTTTTTCCATCTGCATCCCGGCTTCCAGTACTAAAACGCGTTTGTGCTACTTTGATTTCAGCATCTTCCCAAACCCATACCCAAACAAAATAAATAGCCATGATTATGGGTACGATCAAAAAAACAAATAAGAAACCCAAACTCGATAATGCTTCTATCGAGATTAATGCTTGAACAGGAGGATCACCCCGAAGCCATAGGATAAGTCTAACTGTTAAAGCGGATATACCAGCGTTAACCACGAAAAAGGGTTTCCATTTTCCAATAATAAATTTAATAAGATCTAAACCATTGTTGAGCTTTTTGATCTCGGAATCAGCTTCGATAAACCACATCCCTTTCAGATTCACTCCAGGAATATAACTTAAGAACCCGAAAAATGAATACGAGAGAACTAACAACTTTTTAGGAATAAAGTACAAAAACCGATAAATTTTGGGAAAACTAATAAAGACTAAAGCAGTAAAGGTTATTATTAAAAATACATTTCCAGTGAGAATGGCCAATAATAGGAAGATCCAAAAGGTCAAACTAAACCTCTTAAACCCTATCACATGAAAAGTACCTTTTTCAATTCCTAAAAGCTCGTAATCAAATTCTTCCTCCTTTTCAATATCTCTTTTATTTAAAAAATAGGCAATCAATAAGGAAAGAGGAAATAAATAAAGCTGTAATATCAGGTAGAAGAGGGAAATTGCCAATGGATAGAAAGTGAAAATGTAAACCAAAATCATAACAATAACATACTTCCACATACGAGGAGGTCTCTGGGTTTGAATTTTTCTCCATTTACGAACTTGAAAACCTTTGCTTACGGTGTAGATAGGGAGAAATGGCAGAAAAAGAATCATAAGGAATTTTTTAAGGAAGCTTGAAGTATTAAAATGTTTTCGAAATGAATATTCTATAATGAATGGGGGTGAATAAGTCATTTTTTGGTCTCCTTGGAATCTAATCTCTGAGAAATAGATAATGTCTGTTATATAATTAGCATTCCATATTTGAAAAAATATCAAAATTAAACAGTTTTTGAATTTCCAGTTCTTTGTATTTCTTAGTCTTGTAATACGGTAATGATTCCAGTCTTCAGGTTAATGTTTGATAGACCGCTTTAGATATTTGTAAATCTTGGACAGCAACTCCAGTTAAATCAACGATGGTTATTTCAGTTTCTGAAGTTCTTTGAAGCGTTTTATGTAAAATCATATTTCCCAGTTCAATTAGGTTTTCATTCGCGATTTCATTCTGTTGAAGTGCTTGATAACATTCTCCCCTTGACTGTGCTTGTGAGATGCTATCAACAATCACCTTGTCAGCTATTCTAAGAATTTTTGCCTCCAACTCTTGCTTTTCTGAAGTATCAGAACCTACTGCAGTGATATGTGTTCCTTTTTGTACATACCTAGCAAGTATTAGAGGTGATTTTGAGGGAGTACATGTGACAATTAAATTACATTTTCGAGGAATATCTTGGGGATTTTGGGTTACTTGAAGGTCATAACCTGACTCACTCATTTCCTCTCGATATCGATGGAGGCTTTCTTCTGATCTTCCCCAAATTAATGCATTTTGACAATCAACGATTGAATTTAGAAACTTTAATTGTAATTTGGCTTGCACTCCAGTCCCCATAATTCCAATCGTATTTACCTCTTTAGGAGCCATATATTTCGCTGCAATTGTTCCCGCTATTGCGGTTCTTATATCCGTCAAAAAACCTTCATCAAGTAATATACAAAAAATTTCTCCCGTTTTTTGTGAAAATAAGATATTTAACCCATTTGTGGCAGGGAGACCCAATTTTGGATTCTCATAGAATCCTTGAGCTATTTTTACAACGTAATAGTTGTCACCTATAATATATCCATATTTGATATGACAATCTCCAGGAGGCTTTTCAAAAATCATTTCACCAACGGGAGGTACCACGACTTTTCCTTGTGAATAAGCCACGAATCCTTCTTCAATTATTTCAATCAGATTAATTTTTTTTATAATCTCTTTAATTTGGGGGAGATATACAATCTTTGTCATTAAATCACACCTATTGTCTGAAAGTACAAGACTGGACTTACCGAATGATTTTCTTGAATTCATCAATGAAATCAAGTATATCTGATTCTGTATTGTAGAAATGGGGAGAAATTCTTAGTCTATTCTGTCTAATAGTAATAATAATTGGTCTTGTTAATTTTGCTAATTGCTGCCCTATTTTAGTTAGATCCTTTTGATTCACATTAAAAGTAACTATAGAACCACGTAGGCTTGGAGAAATTAAATTAATCCCTTTAACTTGTTCTAATTCTTCTAAAAGTGTATTTATCAATTTTTCAGAGTATAACTCTATATTTCGAATTCCTAGATCAATTAAATAGTGAATGGCTTCAGCTAATCCGATTTTCACTCCATAAGCACTAGTACTGTATTCAAATTTTTTGGCATCACTTGTAAAAACTAATTTTTCAGGATTAAAGTTCCACATATCTTCAACAGATCTCCATCCCACAAGAGCTGGTTCGAGTTTGTCACATAAGGCAGGAGAAATATACGCAATTGCTGTTCCAAAAGGAGCACAGAGCCATTTATAGCTACCAGTTATATAAACATCAACGTTCCATTCTTTAACAAAAATTGGACAATATCCCGCAGCTTGAATTCCATCTATAATGAGTAGAGCACCAACCTCATGAGCTGCATTTGCCAATTGTGCTAGATCAAATTTTTGTCCCGTAGAGTACTCAACATGACTTAAAACTACCACTTTAGTATCTTCAGTAATCTTGTCAAGTAATTCGTCATTTGAAATACATCCATCCTTTGCTTTGACGATGTCGATATTAATTGAAGTATCCTTCATTAGCCTTAGCCAAGGGTAGGTTACACTGGGGAATTCTTCGGATGTAGAGATAATATTCCCAGATTTTATACCCAAGCTCCAGGCAATAGCATTCATTGCTTCAGATACACTATTAAAAACAGCAATTTCGTTTTTATTACAGTTGAATAATTTTGAACCTTCATTTCTTAGAGATTCATATATATAAACTTCTTTATCTTCATCTAAAGCAATAGTTCCCCCTCGCGCTAGATCAACAAAAGTAGCAATTGCTTTATCTATGACATAGTTAGGTACAAGACCTATACTTGCAGTAGAGAGATAATTTACCTTTTCTAGTAATGGAAAATCCTTTCTAACTTTTTCAAAGGTCATATTAATTACACATTCCCTTTTAACCGTTCTTCTAACAATAAGGATTCTTAATATTTATTTTTAGTAGTTTAGCTCCAATTTGAGTATTATTAATTATTATCAAATTAGATCTAAATAATCTTATGATAATTGCTTCAATATCAAGATACTTTTTTTGCTCCATTGGTAAAACTAAGATATCTTAAGATTTGGTTTTTATTGAAATGAGATTTATCCGCATTTGAAAATTTTAAATATTAGGGAAGTTACATTTAATATAAGTTATAAAAATTAAGGAAACAAAAGATGGGAACAAAAACTCTTAGAAAAATAGTCTTAGTGTTGGGTTTGATTATCGGACTAATAATCTTTATTCTTCTACCATATCAGAGTTTATTCCAAGTCGTATTGTGTTTTAGCATTTTAATTGTATATGAGGGAATTTTAGGTATTAAATTAGTATATTCATTTAATTTTACAGGAATTCAAGAGTTCTCAAAGAACCATCCTTCCTTTAAAACTGGAATATCTTTACTATCAGTGCTGAAAAAGTAGTTTTTGAGGATGAAATACTTATAGATTCCCTATACTATCTAGATATACTATCTAGCAATTTATTTAAGATATCCCATTGATTAGATCCAATGTTAAATAGAATTTAATATTTTATATTACGTCGTTTGTAGAAATAAACAAGAACTATCCAAGTTAATACCATTCCAAGGGTACCTATGGGCCAATTTGAGGAAGAACTCGTTGTTGTTGAGGTAGTAGTATATGTCGTATTCACAATTATTCCGTCATATGCATAGACTCCTGAATCATCCCCTCCGATATTCCCATACATGTCTTTTAATTGCACGTATACAAATTGAGGGCCATCTCCAACTAATATAAACGGAAGCTCAGTTTGAAAAGGCATCCACGAGACTCCTTCAAAGGAAGGATCTTGGGAAATGCGCACTTGCTGAACTAATGGATCAATGGTAATTATTTTCAGAGTAACTGAAGTCGTAGAGCTATATTTATCCCCATTGTTGATAAAAACAAATCCACTAGGACGAATAGTTACCACATTTGGTACAGCAGAAAGAATTGGGCTAAAATCACTCTCCGAACCAAAATTGTTTACTGCAATCATTTTATAATAATAAATTTCCCCATTTGTTAAACTTCCATCAATATAAGTGGTATTAGTGGCTGAAAGAGTGTCTGAGATTAAGATAAACGCAGGGGAAGTCTGACTCGCACGATATAATTTAAAGGAAACAATGTCTGGACGTGCTTGATAATTGATGGTAATATTTTGATTACCTGCGATTAAATAGAAATTGGGAGGAAGAAGATCATCATCAAATTTATAATAAGGGTCTCGGAAATATTTTACCTCTGAATAGTCATTTTCCCCGCCATTGTCAGTATCTGCATCTATAGGGTTTGTACCATATTTAAGCTCTTCGATATTAGGAAGATTGTCTAAATCGATGTCCCCAGCTGGTCCATCAATCCCAGAGGTTTTTGTTGTGTCAATACCAAATCGTGTCTCCCAACCATCTGGTAATCCATCTTTGTCTTGATCCACATCAGGAATTAAGTGAAAAGACTCACTTATCTCTCGTGAGAAATTAATTCCGAGATAAGGTGAATATCCATCTGCTTTCACTTTTACAACATACGTTCCAGGTTTCATAGTTCGCGTAAACAAATTCCCATAGACTCCATCTCTTGGTAAACCATCTCCATGTTCTCCATCGTCATAAAGCCAGAGATTCCAAGTCTCAAAATCATTATAGCTGGTTCCAGTCATAACCTCCGCTTTCACTGTGGCCCCATTAATCGGAGCATTATCTGAAAGTGATACTAAGATAGGAAACTCACACCCAGTCACTCGAAGACTTGGCTGTTTGATTGAGCGTCGGTCAGGAAGGGGAAAATGCATATTAATGGTTAATGGCCCACTTAAAGCTACTTCAATAAAATATTCGACAAATCCTGAACTTTGCCCAACAGAGACATTATAAGTTCCACTAAGTGGATTTTCTAGATTCCAAACATAATGCCCATAATAGAAATTCGAGCCTTGTTTTCCACTCACAAATGTAGCAGACAAGCTTTTATCATCTGGTGTCTTAAGAACTACAGGTTGGCCAACAAATTGTGAATCAGCCTTATAATTCAGAACGATTGAGGCTGTACTTGCTGAATCTAGATAAAATGGTTCATCGATGGTCCATTGACTAGTATTTAGAATACTCTTCCTTGAAAAAACACGTTGTTCATGAGATGACTGTTCTGCAATCAATCGATAAATATCAGCTAAATCGGATGAAAGAGTTCCAGAAGCAGGATCAAAAGCAAAGAAGACAGCCCCATTTGTTTGATAAGCAAGCTCCTGTAATTGTGCAGCCTCAGAGTCTATTCCAAGTAAAACAACAAAAACTCGGGTAAAATTTCCCTGAATTAGATGTTTAACATCTTCAATATATCTTGCAGCGTTTTCTTGCCCATCAGTAAGAATAATTATATTTCTATCTAAAAAGGTACAATTTCCTTTGAGAAAGAGATCATTTTGAGCTTCAAATAACCCATCACCAATTGAAGTAGTTCCTCCAGGAAGAATTCCATTAATATCACTCAGAAGAAGATCCCGATGCGTCTCAACTGGTTGAAGATTTTCTAGTATTAGAGCATCTTGATTGAACGCTACTAATCCAACTTGAGTTAAATTGTAATATGAATTTACAAATAATCGGGCAGCAGCTTGAGCAGCATCAATTTTTTCATTTAACGACATACTCCCTGATTTATCTAAGACTAAGACATTGTCTGTAACTCGATCACTGTATAAAACCGCATCGATTTCCTGATCCATTTCTGCAGCATACCTGATTGTTAAATTTTGATACCCCCAAGACGATTGGGTAGGTGCCTGAACCTCTAGATAATAATTACCAAAAACATCTGTACAGGTGAGAACATCAGCGATTTTATCGCCCACTTCGACAATGAAATCATCTTTTTGAACATTAGGAACAGGAACCCAATTTGACATCACCTCAGCAATAAGGAGGAATTTACCAGGATCATAATATGAACCTACAACCGAATAGAGATTATCAAAGCGATTTGTTGGAGATAAGATGTTAATAATAAGATCTGATCCACCAGAAGAAAAAGAATATCTGTATTGAACTTTCTCAGCATTGGCATTTCCCAAAGTTGATACAATCAAGATCAATTCATCTCCTGGATTGACCATGACGGTTCGGGCATAGTGTTTTTGATTAGATAACCAATAGTGATCTATCAGCTGATTATTATTCACTTTCAACAAGGAAAAAAATAGATCCTCATTCGTAATTTGATTTACTTCAACAATAATCGGAGAATTTAACCCACGTACTATTGGTTTGACACGATAATACTTTGGTGACCAGGAATAAGGAAGATAATCTATATCTGTTTCAACAGTACCATAAGGTAAGAATTCGTCGATTTCTAATCTCACGGGGATATAGGGAGTTGGAGGTTGAATTTCATCCATATAACGATATAAAGAAGGATTTGGTCCCCAATTTAAATCTTTAGCAAAATTTGCTACAATGAAACTCTTAAAAACATCTTCAAGAGTAACAAAGTCATAACCAAGTCGATCTAACATCTTTTCAAAAATGTAAAACGCATCATTGCAGCCCCCTTGGGACTGAGCTGCTTCCCAGAATTCATATAAGGCGTCGACTCCACGTTCAGGTTCAGTTTGGATTTGACCGAACTGTTCAGTGACATATGTCCAAAAGAGTGCCGCGTCATAAGATCCTTCGAATAAATTCCGAACAGGCCAAGCAAGATAGCCATTTACTTCACCCAAATATCCTGATAGATCCAAATCATCTCCAATATCACATAATGGATAGACTTTATCTTGAATCATCCTACCTTGGCCTTCTACAACCCAATCAGGGCCGACATTCCCCGGATACATGAATTGAATAACATGTAAATATTCATGCACAGCTACTGCTAATTGTTCGATATAAGACGCAGCCCGACCAATATTTTGATCTGGAACCCCTAAATAGTAAGGATCAAAGGCCATCTGGCCATGGCCATGACTAATTCCCCCACGAGCATTAATACCTAACTCTTCAATAGCAATTCGGGTTCTTTCATTCCTTTCTGGATTATCAAAATGGAATTGAAGAATTTTATCCCTGACATCCTCCATTATAACTCCCCAATCCTCTACCTGATCAAGAGTTACTTCATATAAGGGGTAATTAGACCCTGGAGGCATATAATGGATTTGAAAATGATCACCAGGAGGGTAATAGATTTCCCAGACCATTACACTAGCAAAGGTTTGAGTAAAAGGAAATACAAGAATAAAAAGACAAATAAATAATGAAATTCTAGTTCTCATCATAGATTTTCCCTTTCTTCCTAGGTCAATTAGTTCAATTGTATGGACTGGAGGCTTTAAAAATACTACCTAATAAGGGAGAGTTATGTCCTTTTCATTAATTTTTTTGAGATTTCCCCCTGCGAACTCGTACTAGATCTTTTGGATCGATAATTCTTACTTAAGAAAGAGTACAGCTAGCAATTCTTTTTATTAAAAGAGATGAAATTCTCATTCTAATTATGAGATCAATAAGTATTTTATTACCTGGGGTTCTCAATTTATAACAAACTGATGAACGGAGTAGATCTATTATTATTTATTTTCTTTTATCTATTTGATGAATCATCGATAAAAGAAACGGAAATATCAAGAAAATGAAGGTAGGGAGTATTTTTATCTGGTCTAACGCTGGATAGGATGCAAATAATTCCAGATCAAATGGAAACATAAATTGGATAAACAATAGTATAGTTCCCAGTACTAAGAAGAATGTAAATAGGAAAATTCCTTCTTTCTGCAAATTTAAGTCTTTGTAACCGTCATAAATTATCCAAAAAGGAATAAGAAACCAAGGAAAAAAGATATAAAGAAATAAAATTGTATAGGCATTTAACAAAAATAGGAAAACCAGTGTAGCAATGATAAAAAATATTTCTACAATTTGAATGGTTGAGTGCTCCGTTATTGAGCGAATGGCTAGAATTCCAGAAACAAAAATAATGAAAGTGATAAATGAAAAGAAAATTGGAGAATTAATTAAACTTTCAAGACTTGAGAAAATTCTATAAGAGAAATAGGACTCAGGCATAGATAATGGAATACCAAAAGCGGTAAAAAGGGTCAATTCTTCATAATTCATGAATTTTATAGCAAAGATCCCTAATGCAGGAACAGTAACAGCCATTGGTAAAGCAGAAAGACAAAGAAGAAAGGCAATCCAGCGTTTTACTCGTCCAGTGTTAAAGGAGGTAGGATTAATTTCTACGCTTTCTTCCTTTAATTGATTAATTCTAATGATTCTTTGCTTTCTAATATATGTGAAAATTACATAATAAGCAATAACAGAGGAAAACAGCACCATATAACCCCATTCAATGTAGATTTCAAGACGAGGGAGGGTGTAAGGATGATTCAAAGCAATCAATCCGTTGAAAAGCGTATAAACCAGGATTGGAACAAGTGATAAAGGGAGAAGATCAAAATATTTGGCTTTTTTTTGAATAACACAAAGATAGAGAGCTAAAAATAAGAGAATTAAAAAAATAAATGGGATTAAGAGCCTATTCGTATCCCCCTGAAGATAATAAAAGAGATAAATCGTAGTTCTGGTGTTTTCACCACTTGAATCAACACTATTCGTCTGCATAAAAGGAATGAGTAATTGAAGAAGGAGAGCGGCAATGAACTGAAACTGGTTGTAACGAAAAATATTCTTATCATTGAGTTTGAAAAAATCTTTCAGACTCATTTTGCCTCCTCCTTAGAAAAAGATGGTCTGAGAGAGGGAAATATCCAAAGGATAATAAAAAATAGAGAAAAAAACACTGTGAATATTATAGTATTCCAGTTGATAGATTTAGTAATAGAGGCAATTCCTTCAAAGGGACTAAGAACAAAAAGAGTTGGAATTGAACTGTTTAAGAGGGGCCATATAGCATACCAATTACCGGCAGGAATAATTCTAGCAGAATTAGTGATCATAAATTCGTTCTTTTGAGCATCAAAGGAAAGTTTACCAAAGTAGTAGGCGCTTTCTGAAGAAGAATAAACTAAATACAGCTGTGACTTTGAAATAAAGAAAGTTTCGGGGCTTTTATCCCCCAAAAAGATAGAAGTTCGTTTCCAATCGGAATCATTAAACGAGAGTAAATTATAATTGTTATTCTCGTGCTCTAAAAATATCAATTCATTCTTATAGGTTACTGGTCCTCTGTAAATATTAACAAAAGATTCAGGTTGGTATACATGAGTTTGAGAAATAGTATTCGTACTCTCATCATAAATCCAAAGAAACACATACTCGACATATTGGTTAGCATAATTCACAACGGTCCAAAGTTTAATACCATTGTTAAAATAACTCCCGAAAAAGGCACTTGGAAGATCTGTACTGTTAATAAATAAGACAGGACTCCAATTCACGCCTAAATCATTCGATAACAACACAACTAAATTTTGACGAGTAATCCATGTCCCATTTACACTCTCTGATCTAGTTTTAATCCCAAGAAGAACAAGAGAATTATTTTCTAAGATTAGAAAGTCGCAAGCTCTTAATTTACCATCAATACTAGAAAAAAGACCATCTAGATTTATTAAATTGGACCATGAATTGTAATTATTTGATGATCCAAAGAAAAAAAGGTCTTCTTCTCCCCATAATGTGGTAAACCAAATGCCATAGTAAAGAGAATCGGAAACCTGAAAAATTTTAATTGGATAAATATGCAAGAGAGTATTACTAGAAGAAATGTGTTCAGATAAATCTATATGAGTTTCTTTAGGCTCATTCCACTGAAGATCAAAAGAAAAAATGTTGTAAATAATCATACTACTAAGAATCAATAGAATAAGAAAATTTGAATTAAGAAACCGAGAAAATCCCATTTATACTCACCATTCAAGATAAATATTGATATCTAGAGATGCATAATTAATAAGATTAACTTCTGCGGAACTAGCTAAACATACTTAAACTGTGTCGAGGAGTAAGAAATTCTGATATTTTTAAAATCAAGGAAACTCTGATGAAGATTATAATGTAAAGTGTGATATTCCTTACAAGGATTCTGCTAAAACCTCTCGTACAAGCTTTGTACAGATGTGTGAAATACCTTCATTAGTCATCGACGTTATTGCCAAATACTTTAATCCCAATTTAGTAGAAGCCATTTGACCCTCTTTATCGGTCACATCTTCAAAATTAGATTGAAATCCAACTAAAGCCATTGGAATCGTTGGATTCGTTATGGTGGATTTAAATTCAGCATACCAGGTGTTAATCGCCTCAAAAGAGGCTCGATCACCCTTGTCAAAGAAAATTATAGCAGCATAAGCTCCTCGATAATATGTCGGGCGTAATTTTTCAAAAGATTTAGCAGGGTGTATTAGAGGAAGAACTAGTTTTACCATCTGGGAATCTACCCATAAGCGATGAGTCATCACGTCAACTCCAGTAGTATTAATAATCCCTTCAACGATATTTTTGACCCAATCTGAGGAAATATTACCTGTTAATTGTCCGATTGCTGTAATAATTTGCTTGAGGGGATTACCCATAAGACTGATTTTAAATAGATATTCATTAGTTATCATGGGGGTTCCTCCCAGTTTTGTCGAATGATTGAACGTTACTAATTATAAGAAAATTATTTTCTTTTATATTGTTTTGGCTTAAAACTAACAAACTAAGTAAATAAACGCTATTCTAATTCCAAAGTTTAACAATTAGATAGATGGATCCTATTCCATTTTGGAAAAGACTCTCAATGCAGAGTCATTCTTTTTAAGTAATGAGTTATCAATAAGCATTTTTTCTAAATAAGATTAGCGAAGGTATGGAGTAAAACAGCACCAGTTAAATTGTGCGTTTTATAGGTTAAGTAACCAATAGGTAGATCTGAAACAAATATGTAGAGTAAGAATAGAGCAATATTCTCAAAAGACATCCCAGAGGCAAGAACCATAGGTATATGAACTAAGGAAAAAACTATAGAAGTTAACACGATCCCTTTCTTCTCATCAAGCCATTCAATAGCTCGAAATTGAAAATACCCATGAAACATCAATTCCTCAGATCCAGCTTGAATTAGAGTTGCCCAAAATCCAATGAAGGAACTCAAACTGAGTATTGGTTCAGTTGTATGAATGGTACCGCCACTAATAACAAATAAAACAATCCAGATAATGGAGATTACAGTAATTGAGAGTTGGACACGAGAAGAACCAAAGAAATGTGTAATTCGACTTCTTTGATCTGAATTAGCTGTTTTATACTCCCAGTACCATAGTAAAAGAAGAAATGGAGTTACAAACAATAAATAGCCAAGAAATCTAGTGAAATATAAACCTAGGCACAGTAGAAAGGATGTAAATGCCAAATTCGTTCCCAAGCCTCCTTTTTGGACACTTATTGTTTTTAGTGAATGTTTTCTGATGAGTAATAGAATAATTACTGGTAAAATGAAAAGTAAGCCATAGATTATTAGATAATTCCAGATAATATCAACAGTATATGTTTCAATAGTGGTTGGTTTCCTCTCTCCCACAAAGAATATTATTCCGAAGATTAGACTAATAGTTATGGCTAGGACAATAGCAATATAGGTTTCTTTCTTTGGATTATCAAAATAACTAGGAGAACTCGTGTTTCTGAAACGATTCATCTTAATAGCTTCTTAGGAATGCATTATTTATTAGCTCTTTAGACTCAAAGAAAATCGATATTTTAACTGAATGGAATCCAATCTGGAATTATTCTTTTTGATATAATAAGAGGTCTTCTAAAACGGCATAAGAGATCATAATTTAAGAGTAGATTTCAAGTTTAAGAAGATAAATAATAAAGATACTAAGATATCCAGAAGAATATTACCAGATTATATTTTTACCGAAATATTCTCCTTTTTTCAAAGATCACAATTCCAAAGTATAGACTTGTTGACATCAGAAAGCATATCTGGTAGTATAAGAATGATTAAGTGTATAGACGAGTGTTAAGATTCAGAAAGCAACGACTCCAGTAAGTATTTAGGATTAATTGCGAATTTTGGATTGGCACACACCTATTATATGCAGAAGCTTCCTAGGTGGAATATTCTTGAAGGATTATTCCGTTATTATTAGAGAAAAGATTAGGTTCAATAGGAAAGATGATAAGACATGCAGGAAATGAGAGGACTATCTAAAAATGCCCTCTCATATATCAGAAGCTTTCCTGTTGAGCAATGAATTTATCTTTAAAAGCAGGATCAATTGGATTTAAAATAGGTATAATTTCTAAATTTCCACGAAAATCACTATCAAAAGTAATAAACAATTTAACTTGAGAAGCAAGAGCAATTACTGCATGTAATGCATCAGCAGCATATAGATTATGCTCAAAAATTTGTTTTCGAGAAGCCATGATAGCAGATCGCGTTATTGGAATAATTTTAAGAACTTTCTCTTCTGTCATTTCCCCAAGTTCAGAAAGAAAGAAATCCAGAGTGATCTTTGCTGCTTTTTCATCAATCTTTCCAAGATTAACTTGTTTTTTCAAAGCACGAAATATTTCAAGGATAGTCCATTCACACGTAATCCCCTGAAATTTTGGAGTCAATTGATTGAGCAACCAATCCGCAATAGCATTGTTTGCAACAGGACAGTATGCAGTATAAAAAATATTTGTGTCTAAATATACCCCCATTATTCTTCTCCCCGAACTGATCGAATAACTTCCACTCCATCTTGAAATGGTTCCTTTTGTTGGTCCTGTAGATAATTTTTCAATTCTTTACGGTTTTTAAGACCTATTTTCTCTTTGATATAAACATATATACCCCCACGAACCGCTTCACTTCTAGAGTTGATAATACCGTCTTTTATCAATTGGTCAATCCACTCTAAAAGCTCTTCGTCAATAGAAATAGAAATACTCGTCATATTTTTCCCCTAGAAATTCTCTATTAAAAAATATTATTCTATCAATAATAGGAAATTTATATGATAAAAAGGTTACCATGTTTATGATATAATATGACTAGATTTGAAGAGGAATAATTCCTAATTATAAATAAAAAGAATAGGGTAGATATATCAGAGAAGGGCCTCCACAGACAATTATCTGGAAGAAGCTATGTGAAGTTTAATTTTGTTATACACCATGGAAAGGGAAGAAAAAATATTTATCAATGCAGGAATAATAAATGAAATCAATCATCATCATTCCAATAATAAGTCAGAATTGTAGAGAATATGTAAGATGAAAAGTCCTCAAGCTCTAGAAGAAAAAGCGGCCCCCTACCCCTCAAGATGTATTGCATTTTGTATTGATGGATGTTTTAATTTTTTACCCTTTTACTTTTGTTGGAAAGATTACATTAGAGAAGGAAAAAGTATTGGGAAAGGATTATTTGGGCTCCGAGTGGTTAATTTCTCTGATGGAAAGCCAATAACCCTTTCCAACTCCTGTCTGAGGAATTTTTGTTTTTGTTGTCCGTTCTGCGCATTAATCACACGAGGCAAACGTCGCTTTGGCGATTATATTGCAGGCACCATTGTCATTAAAGATAAATAAACTGGAAATGGTATCATTAAGGTTAGAAATTAAAAAATCGTTTAATAATTCGCTTAAAGGGAAATCTGATCGGAATATTTAATAAGATACTATTTACAGCTGTACAAGACTCTAAAAATAAAACAATCATTATAAAAGTGGTTAAAATGTTAAATGAAGAACATTCTAATGAAATGAGCAATAAAGTATTTTGGAGAAATTTAGTCATTCAATATTGGTATTTTGTTGTGATATTCGGATTAATCATAATTGGGGCCCTAATCGGATTCATTTTAGTATTGGATTGGTATATTAACGCAAATCCAATTGGCGGTAAAGGAACATGGACATTCAATCAATTCTCAATGGGAACAGTAATAGAATTGGCTATATTCCTGATTCTATGGGAATTGGTAGTTGTTGGATTACCCACCTTAGTTGTTGGAGGAATCTTGGCAGTGATAATTTGGTATGGAATCTTTAGTCCAGAACTGAAAGAAGAAATAAAATCACAAATTAAGAAAGATGAAGAATATAAGAAAAGATATGGCAGAACAAGCGAAGGTGGGGGAATATTTGGATTTTTAATGTTCCTTGGGGTGTGTATATATATCTTCCTGGATGGAAATTGGGCGACTGAATTCGGAGACCTAAATTTTGGATATTTTGTTGATGCATGGATCACAGTCTTCATATGGGTCTTAATCATCTTCGGAATCCCAGCTGTAGTCATAGGAACTATTTGGTTTATTAAAAAATATGGGAATTAAGATCAACCAAATTTTTTTACTTTTTTTTTTATCATCATAGAAGAATAACTAAGCTAAACAGGCTAAAAAGGACATAAAATTAGCCCATGCAAAAAAATACTTTAAGGAAAGTGAATTTGAGATTGAAACAAAATAGAGCTTAAGCTAGATGGGGAAATTAACAAATGAACTCA
>WOR8_10001963_pt1 | contig 20550 bp, 20 predicted proteins | sample DeeMarSeWOR38_10_FD_19890 | JGI IMG/M metagenome (IMG submission 19890) | reverse complement strand
CGGCGGCAGAACCCTGACGGCAGCGGACCGGTTCCGCTGTCAGATCAGGCCGGCAGCCGCCGAGGGATCTGTGCTGGCCTCGCCGTCATACTGAACTTCTTCGTCACTGAGTCTGAACCATGCCCGGCACACGTCTCTGGCTTCGGCAACACTGGAGAACGTCCAGATCACCTGGCCATTTTCCGTCATGAGCGTGGCGGTTTTTTTGGACCATTCTTTGATGTAGACCTTCATGGATCTCTCCTCTGCAGCGCGAGTGCTTTTTCAATCTGATGATGACGGATGGTATGGCCACGGAATCCACGGAAAAACACGGACAGGACGAACAGGCATTAGAATCGATTCTGTGGCTATACAAAAAATGCTGGCACTCATCTTGATTTGTGAGCATCCGTTACCATCAAGTTGAAAACCTCCGGGTAAACGGGTCATAGACAGAGACTACTGGCTGCGTATGAAGCTACGCCGACAATTGCATGAACAGTTTGTGACACATCCGGCCCTGCGCTATCCTGCCTGTCCCGAGCTGAAGCTTCCCGGCAACCGACATGGCTGACCTCTATTACGCTGCCGCCTGTCAGACGGATTTCCCCTGCCCGCGCACGCGGGACGAGATTGCGGAACGTACCCGTCGCATGTGTGACATGGTGGAACAGACCATCACCGGCTACGAACCCTTTTTCGATGTCCGCCTGCTGGCCTTTCCGGAGTTCGCGCATGCCGCGCCCATCTATGACAGCATTGGCAAACTGCGTGACCGGCTTGCGATCCCCGTTCCCAACGAGTATACAGAGCGCTACTGGCGCCTGTGCCGGCAATACGGCTGCTATATCCAGACCGGTTCCTTCCTGGAGGCCGATCCCGACCACCCCGAGGTGGTATTCAATACCACCGTCTTGCTGGGGCCGGATGGCGTGCGCTCCAAGTACCGCAAGGTCAATCCCTGGATTCCCTGGGAGATACACGCCAGCCCCCACGATATTGCCGGTTACGACGCCGAATGCTTTCCAGTCGTTGCGACCGAACTCGGTCATCTGGGTGTGGCGATCTGTTACGACTGGCTGTTTCCGGAAACCATCCGGCAGATTGCCTTCAACGGCGCCGAGATCATTGTCCGCATCTCTGCCTACATGGATCCCTGGGGGGCGACCCCGCCCCTGGACTGGTGGACGCTCTTCAACCGGGCGCGCGCCGCAGAGAACAGCGTGTATGTCGTCGCAGCCAACCAGGGGGCGAGCCTGGACCATTACCCGCCGTTCAGCTGGCCGGGCGGCAGCATGGTCGTCGATTACGACGGACGCATCCTGGCACAGGCCGATGCCGGACCCGGCGAAAAGATCGTCGTCGCACCGATCGATGTAGAGGCGTTGCGCAAGGAGCGCGGGCGGCGCGTCGGACACGACATGCGCGCCCATCTGCGCGCTGAGCTGCACACCTACCTGGGGCAGACCTGGCTGGCGCCGGCAGGCGCCGACCAGCATCCGCTCGAGCCGGACCGCATCCGATCGCGCATCCGCGATGCCAAGGGCCGCCTGCCCGATCGGTAGTCCTGGGGAGCAATCCGGTGTCCGCGAATGGCTTGTCCTGCCTCAGCGAGCATCCCGGCATCTTTGTCGGCGAGATGCCTGAGACGCGGCCACGCAACCGGATACTCTTGCGGCAGTTTCTGGCCGCCGTGGATACGGCCGGGGTCAAGCGCAGCCATTTCTTCGCGGGCCGTTACGAGAATCTGTATATCGGCCTCGACAGGGTTCCCGCAGCCGGGGCCGTGCTCGACCGGGTCGGCGCATGGGCGGCCGGGATACTCGATCGCGATGCGGCCTCCCTGCGGCGCGGCTTCTGGTTCAATCTGATGGAACCGGGACAGAGAACACTGCCGCATACCCATGACGACGCGGATGAACTGCTGTCAGCGGTCTATTACATCCGCGTACCGCCCGACTCCGGGGCGCTGCGGCTGCGCCCGGCATCCGGGGACATCGTCGTCCGGCCGCGCGAAGGCATGGCGGTACTGTTTCCGCCTGATCTGGAACACGAGGTCAGCGAGAACCTCAGCCGGGAGCGGCGCCTGTCGATAGGCATCAACATCGGTGCCTGAGGGCGTGCGCCGCGCGGCGCACCGCCTGCCCTCAGATCACCTTGATCTTCAATTGCGCACGCGCAACGCCGCGCGCCGCGAGGCTCTGCCCCCACTCGCGCGCAACGGGCGCCGGGGCGGCGATGTAAAAGTCGAACGCATTCATATTCGAGTATTGCTCGGCAATGCGCGCAATCGCGGTATTCGCCGAATGCGCCATCGCCCGCTCATCAGCCAGCGGCTCGACATGCAGGGTCTGATAATGAAAATTATCGAGCGCGTCACTCCAGGAACGACAACGGTTGTGCATATACGGATGCCCGGCCCCCGTGGTGACCCAGTACAGGTGCAGACTTCCGACCACATCCAGGGCAATGGCATGTTCGATCATTCCCTTCAGATCGGCAAAGCCGCCCTCCCAGGCAATGAAAACCGCGGAGCGCATGGAACCGCCATCGAGAACGAAATCCCCGGACGGGCCTTCCACGGACAGTGTATCGCCGCGCCGCAGGTGCTCAAAGACATGTCCGGCAAACGGACTGTCCGCACTGCGGAAGACATGAAACTCGAGACTCGTCTGATCACACTGGCAACTGGAGATCGGATACTCGGCCGCGGGCAGCCCCGCCACACCCAGCCTGGCGCTCTGGCCTGCCAGAAAGCGCAGCCGCACGTTGTCACGCGCCTTCAGGCGCACGACGCAGAGCTCATCACCGAGCCGTTCCACCGCCGAGACCCGTCCGGTCATGTTCTGTAAGGGAATCTGCCCGGGCTGCGCGGCTTCCACCAGCTCCAGCGTAATATCCGTCACCGCGGTATTGGCGCAGGTCAGGATACGGCGGTCGCGCGTGTCCGTCTCCGTCAGGTTGCCGGCAAACGGCCTGACGGGCTTCACCGTGCCCGACACCAGGCGCGCCTTGCATCGGCCACAGCTCCCGTCGCTGCAGCCATAGTCCAGGGCAAGGCCGGCATGCAGGCCGGCATCGAGCAGCGTGTCGCTTCCCTGTACGAAGTAATCATGACCGCTTGGCTGCAAATGCACGTGTGCCGCCATGATGCGCAGCAGCATGTCGGTCGCAAACAGGTTCTCATTGAACGCCGCCGGCGTTTTCAGCGCTTCACAGACCTCACGGATCCAGGCGTTCAACTCGCCGATGTCGCTGCCGGCGCCTTGTACCGCTGCGAGCGTGCTGACCTTGCCGGAAAGCTGCTGCATCAGCGCGGCGTAGCGCCGCAATTGCACATTGGCACTCGCCAGCTCATGACTCAGTGCCGTCACCCGCGTTGCAAGCACCTCGGCATCGGGAATCGAGTCCCGGTCCCGCACCACCTTGTTCAGCGCATGCTCGACGATCGCATCGGCGCGTTCGATCATCGCATTGTCGTCGACCTCGGCGTCCGGATAGGCGCGCAGCAATTCGCTGAGATCGAGCTGACCCTCGAAGGTGCTGAGGTCGCCGGCCTGAATACGCTCCTGCAAGGTGGCGCGTTTCACGCCAACCAGGCGCGCGGCACGCGACAGTGAAATCAGCCGCGCCATCTAGGTCCTGTCAGCGCTAAGCGCAGCGTGGCGACGGTGGCCAGTTTGCCGCGTTGCTCGTTGTTCATTTGGCATCACCATACTTCGCTCCTCGTGCCTTGCCTGGCCGCTCTTGGGAAAGCAACGCCGCGCGTGGGTTAGCGTTAACAGCCCCTAGCCTACTTTTTCAATCGGATGATGACGAATAGTATGGCCACGGAATCCACGGAAGGACACGTAAAGAAGGAACAACCATGAGCATTTTTTTCCGTGTCCTTCCGTGGATTCCGTGGCTATAAATGAAAATACCGCCACTTCGCTTCATTTGTCAGCATCCGTTACTGTCAGGTTGAAAGAGTACTGGGGATGTCCGCCACCGAATTCATGCCGGCCTGGGCGCAGGCGTTTGTACTGTCTTATCATCACGATTGTCTTGAGAATGGTCGCGGTGTCGATTCGCGACACAGCAAGCCCGATGTCCAGATCATAATTCAATGAATCGCGCTCCGTCACTTCAATATACTGGCGGGGCGGCGCCGCACCCTCGGGTGAGGGCGGCAGCACCGACAGCCTGGCGTCCCAGATCACGCTGCGCCCCCGGAAGGGACCGATAAAGCGGAATTCCGCCCAGCCGCCCTCGTCATCCACCGCCACCAGAAGATACTCGGCAGCGGCCGCCTCGAGGCGCTGGCGAAACGCGTTGAGGGATGCCTGCATGCCCGGCGCTCAGGATGCCTGGATCAGTTTTGCCGACACCAGGGCGACCTGCATGGCATCCTTGTCGAGTATCTGCGGATACATGGCATAGTTGGTCAGCAGTTTTTGCGGTCGCTCACAGGCGGCGCTCTCCAGCCAGGCGCGGGTGGCGGGCGAAATATTCTGATGGGCCAGCAGAAATGCGGCATGCCACCGATGGTAATCCTCAACCAGGTTGGCTTCCTGGGGCTTTTCCCACTGGTTGTCGACGAGCAGTTCGGGAAACGCATGCACCGGCAGGCAGCGGCCATTCAATTCGCCCGAGACACGCAGACCGCCATGCCCGATGCCACTGCCGTCGGCCAGTCGCTGAAACCACTGGAGCACCGGCAGTGGTCGTGCGGCGAGGTTCACCTGGCGCTCCAGCGCATCCTGCGCGCGTGACCTTCGGGGTGGCGCCGAAGGATAGGGCTGCCGCGAATCGACAACCCGCGAGCTGAAGCCGCTGTCACCGGCGAGAAAGGGACGCCAGGTGGGATCTGTCACGTCGTCGATATCATCCAGGCTGCGCCGCGTCTTGATCAGGGCCAGCGGCAGCTGTGTGTCCTTCCGCAACAGCCATAACTCAACACGGTCATCCAGCGGGAAGGGCAGGGCCGGCCTCTGATTGAGGACCTCCATGAACTCGTCGGCCGTCGTAGCACGTGCGCCACTCCGGCCCCCACCGACCCCGGCCGGCACCTCCGCCTGGCGGTCCTGATTCTGGATGCGGATCTGCCAGTGACGCCCGTCGGTCGAGTAGGCGCGCGCGTTGCCCGCATCGACGACCTGGATGACACCCTGGTAGGGGCAGAAACGGCGCAGCGCGTAGTAGTGACGCATCAGATCGTGATTCACGGCCCCATCCACGCTGGCGTGCGGGTGCTGGCCCGTATCAGCCGCCCACCGACTGCGCCAACGGCCTGTATTCAAGCCCGTAAAACATTTCGAGATAACGGCGGGTTTCGTCGCGCTCAAGATTGGTCACGTACTTCCAGAAGCCGTAGATCCTGGACAGCGTCATCATGCGTTCCGCGTACAGCTCCCAGGTGTAACGCGAACGCACGCGCTGCAGAGCCCCGTCGGAAATATTCAACCACCGCGTGGGATCCGCCGCGCAGGCCTCGAAGAAGCCGGCGATCTCGTCGGCGACCAGGTCACCATGATTCGGATCGATATGGAATCCCGAGATACCATGCTCGATGATCTCCGAGGGCCCCCCGTAGCGGGTGGCGAAGGTCGGCAGGCCCGATGTCATGGCCTCGACCACGGTGAGTCCAAATGCCTCGAACAGTGCCGGCTGCACGAAGGCACCTCCGCCATCGGCGATGTAGCGGTACAGTTCGCCCGCCAGTGGTTTGTCGAGTTGCACGCCCAGCCAGCGCATGTCGGTGTCGAGCTTGCAGGAATCCATGAGCTCATGCATGCGCGCGATCTGTTCCTGCTCCTCGCGGTCCGCCGATCTGGCCGGATCGACGTGCCCGGCAATGACCAGCAGATTGACCGAATCGCGCAAGCGCTGGCTGTGGCCAAACCACTCGACCAGGCCGGTCATGTTCTTGATATGATCGAGGCGCGCCATACTGAACAGCAGCGGCTTGTCGCGGTCTGCGGGAGACCCGCGCGCATCGCCGAGCGAGCTGTCGTAGATCAGCCGCTCGAGCTCTGCATGCAGCCCCCGCATACGGCGTTCCTGCTCCGTATGGGGAAAATACACCTCGGCATCGGCGCCCGGCGAGACGATATTGAACTTCGGGTCAAAGATATCGATGCCGTTCACCACGCGATAGAGGCCCGGCATAGTAAACGCGCCGTAACTTTCATACTGGCCGACACTGCGCCTGTCACCGGCGATTTCCTGATAGGTACTGGTAATAATGAAATCGGCCGAATTCATCGCAATCAGATCGGCGGTGAATTGTGCCGAAAAGTGGTACTGCGGCTCGTTGTCACGCCAGTAGAGATCCGAATACAGATACTTGGTCTTCTCCAGCGCATGGGCGATATTGCATTGCGTGATACGCAGCCGATGCGCCATAAGCGACGCCACCAGGTTGCCGTCTGAATAGTTGCCCACGATCAGATCGGGCCGCGTGCCCAGCTCGGCCAGCAGCTGTTGTTCCGCCTCCCCCGCAAACCGTTCCAGGTAGGGCCAGACTTCAAACCGGGAAATCCAGTGGGGCACGACCTCACCCTGCTGCGTGCGGAAAGGCACGCGCAGGATGCGCGCGTTTTCCGTTCCCATGATGGGCTCGAGCCGCTGATCGCAGGTCGTTCCCTGCGCCTCGGGAATCAGTCGCGTGATGACCACGATCTGCGGCTCGATGTTCAGACCCTGCTCCGCGACGCGCGAACGCATCTCCTTTTCCAGCGCGCGGACCTGATCGAGGATATAGACCACCTGCCCACCGGTATCCGGCAGACCCAGTACGTTCGACTGGCCGAAGAAGCCGTGCGGCGAGAGGATCGCCATGTTGAATATCATCGGGATACGGCCGAGAAACCGCTCGAGGTTCTGCGGCTCCGGCGCTTCGAGTATGTCGGACAGCAGCCCGAGGGTATTGCGCATACGCGGGACATCGGCACCCCAGCCGGGTTCGAAGCCGAGCCCCTGCAGAACGTGTCCAACCTGACTCCAGCCGGCGTCCGCCCGCTGCGTCGCCAGATACTCATCGACCCGACGCAGCGCGCGCCGCAAACCATCCACGTCCCGGATGCGGTCATTGAGCATCAACTGCACACCGTTGTACTGGTGTACGCTCAGAAAATCGAGCAGCCGGCGGTCGCCCCGGCCAATCTCGTGAAACAGCTGGCTGGACAGGCGCCGATTGAGGAACTCCACACCCCGTCCGATGGAACGCGATTCGCGCAGCTTGGGGAAATCACGGTTGAAGGGCGCCAGGTCCACCTCCAGGGCCCAGCCGTTGGACTCTTCCGCGCCGTTGACCTGACGTTCCTTGAAGGCCAGAAACTCACTGACCGTGACGAATTCGTGCTCCCTCGCCTCGACATGGAAGCGAAGGTATGTCCAGCGAGCGATGCTCGGACGCACGGCGAGATAGATCCAGGGATCCTCCAGAACCGCCTCCTGGGCAACCGCGATGGTGTCGGCGAGGGCCGTATCACACAGTGAGGCGTCGTCGCTTTGTCCGCAGAAGGTCTGGAACTCGTCCCAGAGATCGGACTGCAGCAGAAACGGGCGCCCCAGCTTCAGATAATGCCGGAGTAACAGATGAACCTTGTCGCGGTGGTCGTCGAGATACTGCTCCAGCGGCTCGATCATGCTTCAGCGCCCTCTTCCTGTGGCACCTGAATATCACCAAAGAAGTTGTAGTAGTCAATGCCCTCCAGGACACCCCAGGCATGTTCGCCCTGGGCAAAATAAATACGCGGACGGCCCTTGAGACGCGCCAGTTCCGGCCCGTAATTGGCGACCACGACACCCAGCATATTGCCGCGCAGCAGATCTTCGTCGTTGCCGCAACCTCCGGCCACCAGGATGCTCTCGGGTATGATGCCCCACTTGCCGCTGAGATAGCGCAGCGCCAGCCCCTTGGACACCCGCACCGGGACCACATCCAGAAACATGCCGCGCGACTGAATCAGGTTGGCATGCAGGTCGCGCCGGCGCAGAAAACGGCGGATATCACGCATGGATGGCGCCTTTTTTCCCTGCAGGAAATAGCTGATCTTGAACCGGTGTTGCTCCGTGGCGGGCTGCAGCTTAAGTCCCGGCAGTTCGTTCAGCGCGTTCCGCAAGGCCTCCGGCTCCCAGCGATGATCGATGTGGTGTGTCCAGAACGGGTCTTTCACCATCCGGTGCCCGTAGTGGATCTCGGCGCCAACGGAGGTAATGAGCAGATCCGGCATGGGCAGTCCGTTCTCGCTGATCACCCTGCGCGTGCTGTCGAGGTCGCGGCCCGTTGCAATGCCGAAACCGATGTCCGGGCCCGCCCCTTTCAGACGCTCGACGAAGGCGCTCACCGCCCCGGGGTCGCCCAGCAGGGTGTTGTCGAGCGCACAGACAAACAATCTCTCGACCATGGGCAGACGACTCTTGCCAGCCTCGATGAGACGTCCGCGTCTGGTGCGCTGGATGCGTTGCACCGCGCTTAGATACTTTCTGACGTGGCTTGTCCAGGAGTAGTGCCGTTTGACGCCCTGCAATCCGTTGCGTGACCACTGATTCCAGCGGGCCTTGTCGGAGAGCATGGCCTCGAGCTTTGCGCCCATCGCGACCGGGTCAAGCGGATCCATCAGCTCGCCGTTCCTGCAGGCAGCGATGATGTCGCGCGGCCCGCCGTCCTGTGTCGCCAGTATCGGGATACCGCTGGCTGCCGCCTCGATCAGGGTAAGTCCAAAGGGTTCGGTCAGCGCAGGATTGACGAAAATGCCCTTACTGCGTGCCGCGAGACGATAAAGCTCGGGGACGTCGTCCGGCTGATGGTGCTTGGGAAGCGCCATCGCTCCGTACAGGTCGTAGCGGTCGATCAGCAGCAACACATTGGTCAGCACGCCGCGCGCGCCGCTGTCCAGCGTGCGGATGTCGTCCCGATTGCCGAGCACAATCACGAGATTGGCCATGTCGCGCAGGCGTGGGTGCTCGCCATAGGCGCGCAGCAGGGTTTCAACGTTCTTGCGTTCGTCCGGACGCGACAAAGCCAGAATCATGGGCCGCTGGGGTTGGTGGAGGAAGCGCGCGATCTCGTCGGCAATGTCAGGCTTGGAATCCTGGCGTTTCGGGGGCCGGAACCGCTCCAGGTCGACACCGGGCGGGATCACCAGCATGCGGCTGGGCTGGTAGTTATCGTACTGGCTGTATTGTTCCTCGACTTCCTGATGCGTGCTCGCGATCACCAGCTGCGCATTGTCTAGCGCCTCTTCCTCGGCCTCGATGCGCTGACTGATGTTGTACTGACTTTCGATGACTTCCCGCCTGGTGCCCTGCTCCAGCATGCGCTGCAACTTGACGCGGCCCAGCGAGTGGCCGGTATGCACCTGCGGCACACCGAGCAGCACACTGAGGCGGGCGCCAACGTTGCCGGCATCGGCGTAATGACTGTGAATGACATTCGGCAGGCGGCCGATGCGGCGAATATGCTGGAGGGCATGGTCGGTGAAATTGTCGAGATAGTGCCACAGCACTTCCTTGCGCAGGTAGCGCCGGGGACCGCACGGCAGGCGGACGATGAAGGCCCGGTCGTCGATCGCCTCCAGGCGCTCGGCATAATCGCTGGAAACCTTGGCATCGATGACCTGCCGGGTGAGCAGGTCGACACGCCAGACATCCGGATGGCGGGCAAGCGCGCGCGCCAGTTCGACCACGTACTTGGTTTGGCCACCGGTGTCGGCGTCGCGTCCAAGCTCCAGATCGTGCCCGCGGATCAGCCCGTGGACGCTGATCAGAATGATGTAGTGGCCACTGCTGCTCTTCACGCCTGCCACCGGCGCAGAAAGTCGGAGTAAAGCCCAGGATCCTGCGCCGTGGCACCCTGCTGGCGGCAGATCTGCGCCGCGAATTCCAGCGCCCGGCTGAGAATCTCGCCAAGCTCCCAGCCCTGGATCAGCCCCAACAGGCACACGGCACTGAAGCCATCCCCCGCACCGACGGTGTCGACCAGATCCTCCACCCCCACCGGGTCACCCCGCAGCACCTCCTGGTCTTTCACCAGCAGGGCGCCATCGGCACCGCGGGTCACAATCACGAGCTCCAGCCCGTATTGCCTGCGGACACGCTCGGCCAGGGGTGCCAGCTCGCTGCTCGCAGCGTCGTCCCCGAACAGCTCGATCAGTTCTTCATCATTGAGTTTTGCCCACCGGGCCCGGTGGAACAGGGTCGGCAAGCTGTCCGCCTGCCACCAGGGCGCGCGCAGGTTGATGTCGACAAAGGCCGGCAAATTCTGTTCCAGCAAGGCCTTGAGCGCCGACGCTGACACCGGATTGCGGCTGACCAGGCTCCCGTAATAGATCACGGAAGCCTGTGCCTGTCGCGCCGCCGTTGCAGCGGCGTTGGCGTCGATAAAATCGTAGGCCTGGTCGGGAAGTATGTCGAAGGTATGCGCCTTTCCCTGCATGCTGATCTGCACCCGGCCTGTCGGGTGACGTCCGTCGCGCTGGACACCCTGGGTATCCATGCCCCAGGCCTGCATGATCGACAGCACGTCCTCGCCCTGGGCATCCGTGCCGATGCGGCTGATCAGGCGGGGAGCCAGGCCGAATCCCTGCAGGTGCCAGGCGACATTGAAGGGTGCGCCCCCCATCACCGCCCGGCCATCGGGGAAACAGTCGAACAGAACCTCCCCAAAAACGAGGGGCCGCCCGCCGATCTTATTCATCGTCCTTTGACCCAATGCAAACGGCCAGGAATGACGGCGAATCGTGGCCGAAGGACCGCGCTACACGGCCTCCTGTTCCAGATGTGCCTGAATGACTTTCTTGATCTTGGCCGACTTGAGATTGGCCACCGCTGGCTTGCGGCCACCCAGATACTGGGCCAGGCTCACCGTCGGAACCGTCAGGGTATCGACCAGCGGATACATGCTGCACCGCTCACACGCCCGCAATTTGGGTTGCGCGCCGGCCGGTACCTTGCCCACCGGGCGATTACGCAGTTTGATGCAGTTGTCGGTGCGCATGTAGGCCTGCTGCGGGATGCAGAAAAACATCAAATCCTTATCCACTACTCGTCTCCTGTCAGGTCGTAAAGAATCGCGCTTGACGAGGCAACTGCCACTGTCAGTGCGCTGACTGTGTCGCGTCACAGGTGCGTAACGATGGTTGGGGCTAACGGCCTGCTGGCCTTTGTGGCGCCGTACACTAATCAGAAGCTGCGTGGACGCCCTGTGGATGCCGAGTCACGGGAGGTGCCGATTCTCCTACCCGTTGCTCCAAAACTACATCTATGACAGCTGGGCCAGTCAAAAATCAGCGCGGATAATAACATTTCTTAATGGCGCCGTCCAATTATACTTTAAATCAATGCGTTATGTTTCTGACGCGCGTCGCCGCTGCGGCTGCGCGGCAATTATCCGGCACCCGCCGGATTCCGCGGGCCTCGCCGGAAACCCGAAAGCGTTTACAGGGAGAGGGAGAAATACTGCACGGCGTTTTTCACGAAGTCGGCGCGCGGCCGTATCTCGTCGGTGGGGAATTTTGCCAGCACCACGACCCGGCGGTTCGACCTTCCGATCTCGACCTCGGCCAGATCGATCCGGTGTCCCTTCTGGTCTGTATTTCCGTCGATCTTGACGCCAAGTCGGTCCAGTGTCAGCGATGTCGTCGTGAGGCGGACGAAGTCCTCGGGGTGGGCGAGGACCTGATTCAGTTGCTCGAGACAGGCCTCGGGACCGTCCAGGCTGGTCTGTTTCCGGCGCTCCTCTATGGAGGCCAGCTTCTTGTTGATTTCCTCAATCCGGTGGTGCTTGTCGCTGGCCGACTCCGAGCCCTGATCCTGCGTTTCGAGCGCCCTGCGCCTGACCTGCAGCAGACGCTTCTGCCGGTCAAGGTCCTTTTGCCAGTAGCGGGAGGAGGACAGGCGCTCCAGCGCGCTCGTAACGACACCTTCGAAAAGACAGTTCTTCAACCCTTTCCTTGTTTCGGGCTCTGTTGCGGCAGGCGAATTGATCTCATAGTCGGAGAAGTTGACAGTCGTCTGCGGTACGTCCTTCTGCACCATGCTGCCGACCAGCTGCATCCCGAAAACGTTTCTTTCGGTTTTTTTCATACACACCAGGGCGCAGCACTCGGTCAGGCCGTTGTTTTCATGGCTCTCAAGGAAATCCCGCATCTCGGAACTGTGGCTGAAGGCGGCCTGCAGATCATCGACATTGACAAAAAACGCATTGACCCGCGGATCGCTGGTGAAGGTTCTGCTGCTGAATTCAACCGCCGGGGGAATCGCTTCGATCAGGTGGTCAACGTAAGCCAGACAGTATTCTGTCGCGCGCCAGAGCTTTTTCCGGTATCCCATCACCAGCCGGATCGTCTTATCCGTGCCGTCCACGGCACTCTCGATCGCCTCGCGGACGATGGCCTCTTTGTGCCGCCTGGTAGTTTTTTCGACGCGCCTTTTGCGCAGAACACCGGTCAGGTATTCAGTCAACGAAGGGTTCACGATAAATGATCGGTCGGACCTTGGTGGATATCTCTCAGGATCCCTCATCCTGATCGTAGCCTAAGGATAGAGGACTTTGCGACAACTTTCCAGGCATGTCGTTCGTGCCCGTGAGGGGGTTGCCCGCGCCCGATCGCCCGAGGTCGCCGGTTCCATCGGGATGGCGCCGCTGATTAGTCGTGCCAGTGTTTATGCTTGTGTTTGTGTTTGTGTCTGTGCTTGGCGTGCCCGGGCGGGATGCGGTGACCATGGCCATGCCCGGGAGGCCCGTGGTAGTGGTGTTCTTCCACGTAGATCACCTTCTCTTCAGGCGCGTGTTTGTCATCGCTCGTGGCAATCGCCGTACCCACCGCGGCACCCATCGCGCCACCAAGTATCGCCCCTTCGCGACCGCCGACCTCGGAACCAACAGCCGCGCCTACGCCACCACCGATGGCGCCACCGAGAACTGCGTCGGAATCTACGGCAAAAACGCATGTGCTGGCGAGTAATGATGCAGTAAGAACCGTTGCCCGGAATATCTTCATGATTGCTTTGCCTCTGTCTTACGGGATCTCAGAATCGCGTTTCATCCCGCTTATCGAGCACAATCGGAACGCCTTGATCAGAGCGCCGCGAGACTGTGGTCCGCGTCACAGGCGGAGGGCGCGGCTCGCGGCCGGTTCGGCGAGCAGTGCCCGCGTTTGGGGTGGTGTCGCACAAGCGAAAAGAAGGGCAGTACAGAGAAAAACACCCGCCAGGAGACGGGTGTTCGAAAGTCGCTTCATGCCCGCATCATTTGACGGGATGGATAAAGGGGAAGATGTCGGTCGCACCAATAACATCAGTGATAACAAAGACGATAAAGATGAGAGCCAGTATGCCAAGGATACTTTCTCCGCCCGCCTTCAGATTGTCGGTCTCCTGACTGATCCGGGCAAGCTCGGCATCGGTCAGACTGCTAACGCGCGCCTTGATCCAGTCGGGACTGACGCCCCAGGCCAGCAGTTGCTGCTGCGCAGCCTCCTCGTCGAAAAGCCTGGCAAGTTCATCTCGATCCAGACCGGACTGTGCCGGATTGACAATCTGATCGGTACCGATCATTGCCGCCTGCACGGGCAGCATCGGCATAAGCGTCAGCATGGCCGATAGTAACCAGGCAAAAGGGCGTCGAATGAGTCGCATTAGGGGATCTCCTTGCATGATTCGTGATGATTCTTTACCAGTAAGCGTGCCTTGGGTCTGCCGTGTGCCACCTGCACCCGCTTAATCGCACCTTACGTCCGGTAACCGGCTCCGCGCGGACCGGCGCAACAGCTTCGTGGCCGGCGACAGGCCAACCGAGCCATAAATCGGCATGGGTGGCACCGGACTGAAGTTCCTCTGTTGGCCTGCAGCCAGTCTCCAGCGTGCGGTGGACTGCCCTTACGTTTGATCCGCCATTCAGTTGTTGCGGCCAGAGAAATCTGTGGCTTGGGCGAGCCCCATCGACAGTCAGCGCTGTGCAGGGCGGCGTCGGTGAACAGGAAAGGCCTGCCGCTTTCGTTATACTTGGGTTTGAACACAGGCGAGCCAACACAACCGGCGAGTTACTGATGCCAGATTTAGCCGCAAATATGGTTGAGCCCGTAGGTGGCTTCCAGTCGCAGGGCATGATGATGCGTTACAACCTTTTCATGCCACGCCTGTATAACTGGTGCATGTCGCTGGGTTTTGAGGCGGGCAAAATCATGCCGTCACGCGCCTTTTGTTCGGACGAGAGCCAGGGCTATCCCATTATCATGATTGCCAAGCACTTTGGCACCTTCCCGTTTAACCATGGCCAGGTCGGCGGGATAGTCGCCACCGATCGCCACGGGCCGCATGCCGAGCATGGCCAGGACCTGGTGATCATTCAGGCCAGTCATGTGGGCTACGACCCGCAAACCAAAGCCTTTGGCACCTATCGGCGTCTGCAGACCACAAGCCAGGAGTGCGGCCCAAACTGCGGTAAAGTGCATCATGTGATTAGCTGGTATCAGAATGAATACGAGTTTGCTCAGCAGAATATCCTGTTACACCTGCATGCCGGGCAGGAATGCGTAATCGTTGACAACCAGCTGTTGCGCGAGGATCGCGATGAAGGCCTGTTGTTACGCCTGGACAAGCTGATCGAAACAGACCCGAGCGGCAAGCGCATACCGCTTGAGATTCTCAGTACCGCAAAGGTATTTGCTGCATCCTCCGCCCTTATCGAGCGGGTGGGAGACTCGGCATTCAGTGGTACAACACCCCAACCGATGGGCGCCAACCTGAATGCAGACCTGTTTTATTTCCGGCGCAGTATTCCGCGAATGGAAGAAGGTGTGGATCACCTGGAACATAATTTAATCCGCTACATGCCGCAGATTATCACTGCGCGGTCGCCGATGTTGACCGCAGCGCAGATCAATACCCAGATTGAATTCGATCGCACGTTTCGTACGATTGTCAAAGAACATCGTTATCATCGTAAAAAGGTCTTGTTCATCGCCGGCCTGCATATCGATATCTCGCCACAAGCCCGGCAGTTGTTTCCGTTAACAAAGTTTGTACCCTGGGCCGCCTATATCCAGGATCGCGACGGCTGCCATTCCACGCTGGAGCAGCGTGAAGTCGTACAGGCGCTCGAACAGCAAAGCACCTCCAATCCGGATCAGATCGATCTTGAGGCGGCGATTCAAGTCATGACCGAAGCCAGGGAAATCAAGGTCGAGTTATAGCAGTTTTATTGTGCCGGGCGGGTTAACCCGGTATCGCTACAGGGAACATAATCGCCCCGTTTCGCGCAAAGCCACCACTAACCCGCATTTCTCACCGGGCGGCGATAGAGTCACATAATGCATTGAGGTAAAGAACAGAGTGCGGATCAGGGAAAAGCCTGTGCGTAATCAGGCAATGCCTATCCCGGTGAGCAATGCGGGCTAAGAACGGCCCGCGCGGGCCCACCTTCGATCAACGCCCTCCCTTCATCCATCACTTAAGCGTAATTGGTAACTACGGTAAGCGGTGACGGGAAATCAGCCGTGACATCCAGCCAGGGAGCCGCCTTGGGGTTATTCTCTGATGATTTCAATCGAGCAGGTAAGCAAGCGCCTGGCTTGCGGCGAACCTTCCGCTTGTCCTGTCTCGCATAAACTGAAATTTCCCTTACGCAACGGCCTCAGGTACTGCAGAGTCTAACGAAAGGTGGTGGCATTTACTTCGTTCAATTAGATAGTGGCGTTGACTATATATATGCGAGAGAGTATATATGCTACTCCGTATATAATTTGATCTGCCCGCCTTGTCCACAACACGATCATACACCGATCAACGACGAGCACCCTTACCATGCAAGCCGATCAATTCTTCAAAGCCCTGAGTGATGTCACTCGCCTGCGCATGCTGGTGCTGCTGAGCAGCGCAGGCGAACTCTGTGTCTGTGAGCTCACCCATGCGCTGGACGAGATCCAGCCGAAGATATCCCGCCATCTGGCGCAGTTGCGTGAAACGGGCGTGGTAGTGGACCGGCGTCACGGGCAGTGGATCTACTACCGGCTGAACCCCGACCTGCCGGACTGGGCCCGCGAGGTCCTTGCGGCAACGGCCGAGGGAATGATCACGCAATCCCCCTTCAACGACGACCTGCAATCACTGACTGAAATGCCGAACCGGCCGGAGAGTGCCTGCTGCGCCTGATACCTCACAATTCAGCTCAATCGGGAGACAATCGGAATGACGGTTCGTGTAGGCATTAATGGCTTCGGGCGCATGGGACGACTGGGTTTTCGTGTCGGCTGGGACAACCCGGGTTACGAGATCACACATGTCAACGAAATCGCCGGTGACGCGGCCTGCATGGCGCATCTGCTGACCTTCGATTCCGTGCACGGTCGCTGGGATCGCTTGATTACCACCGACGTGAACACGCTGCGGGTAGACGGAAAACCGGTTGGCTACTCGATGCACAAGACCCCCGGCGAGATTGACTGGGCCGGGATGGGCATCGAGCTGGTGATCGAGTGTTCCGGCAAGTTCAAGACCCGCGAGGCACTGCAGCCGTACTTCGACCAGGGTGTAAAAAAGGTGCTGGTCTCCGCCCCGGTGCCGGACCCGGCGATCAATATCGTGTACGGCATCAACCATGACTGCTACGAGTCCGACCGCCATGGCATCATCACCGCGGCTTCCTGCACGACCAACTGCCTGGCCCCGGTGGTCAAGGTTATCCATGAGGGGTTGGGCATCCGCCACGGCACCATGACCACCATCCACGACATCACCAATACTCAGATCATCGTGGACAAGGGACACAAGGACCTGCGCCGGGCGCGCGCCTGTGGCCAGTCACTGATTCCAACCACGACCGGTTCAGCCAAGGCGATCACCCGGATTTTCCCCGAGCTGACCGGCAAGCTGAACGGGCTGGCCGTGCGTGTCCCGCTGCTGAATGCCTCGCTCACCGACGTGGTCTTCGAGGTGGAACGCCCGACCCGCGAGGCCGAGGTCAATGCCCTGTTCAAGGCCGCCGCCGAAGGCGAGCTGCAGGGGATTCTGGGTTACGAGGAGCGCCCGCTGGTCTCGGTCGACTACACCAATGACCCGCGCTCCGCGATCGTGGACGCGCCCTCCACCATGGTCATCGATGGCACCCAGGTAAAGGTGCTGGCCTGGTACGACAACGAGTGGGGCTACGTCAACCGCATGATGGAGCTGGCCGGGCTGATTGCGCAGGGCCTCCGAAACCGCTGAATCACGAGGGCTAGGCGATGGAGAGCAACCGGCGCAATTACCTGGTCGTCACCGGCGGCTACTGGGCCTTCACCGTCACCGACGGCGCCATCCGCATGCTGGTGGTGCTGTATTTCCACCTGCTGGGCTATTCGCCCTTCGAGGTGGCCATGCTGTTCCTGTTCTACGAGTTCTTCGGCATCGTCACCAACCTGGTCGGCGGCTGGCTGGGTGCGCGCATCGGGCTGAACCTCACCATGCACATCGGCATGGGGATGCAGGTGGTGGCCCTGTCCCTGCTCACCGTACCCGACGCCTGGCTGTCGGTGCCCTATGTCATGGCTGCTCAGGCGCTGTCCGGCATCGCCAAGGATTTGAACAAGATGTCAGCCAAGGCGAGCGTCAAGACGCTGGCCCAGGGGGGCGGCGAGTCGAAGCTGTTCCGCTGGGTAGCGGTGCTGACCGGTTCCAAGAACGCCCTCAAAGGGGCGGGCTTCTTCGTCGGAGCGGCGCTGCTCGAATGGATCGGCTTTCGCGCCGCCCTGGCAACCCTGGCCGGGCTGTTGGCAGTCGTTCTGATCGTGACCGCCCGGCTGCTGCCAAAGGGCGTCGGCAAGATGAAATCGAAACCGAAGTTCACCCAGGTGTTCTCGAACCGACCGGCGATCAACTGGCTGGCGGCAGCGCGGTTTTTCCTGTTCGGTTCGCGCGATGTGTGGTTTGTGGTGGGTCTGCCAGTGTTTCTCTACTCGGTGCTGGGCTGGAGCTTCACCCAGGTCGGCGGCTTCCTGGCGCTGTGGGTGATTGGCTACGGTCTCGTCCAGGCCAGTGCCCCCCGGCTGATCCGGCGCAGTCACCACGGTCGGGGGCCCGGTGGCGGGACGGCTCGGCTGTGGGCCCTTGTTCTGGCCGCCTTCCCGGCAGCCATTGCCCTGGGTCTGCACTACGAGCTGAATCCGGCGCTGGTGCTGGTAACCGGGCTGGTCCTGTTCGGTGTGGTGTTTGCCATCAACTCGGCGGTGCATTCCTATCTGATCCTGGCCTATTCCGACTTCGACAAGGTATCCATGAACGTGGGCTTCTACTATATGGCCAATGCCGGCGGGCGCCTGGTCGGGACCGTGCTGTCCGGCTGGGTCTACCAGACCCAGGGGCTGACCGGCTGTCTGTGGTGGTCCACCGCGTTCGTGCTGGCGGCCGCAGTGCTGTCCTTCAAGCTGCCCGCGGTCGAGTCACCGGTCGAGGCGGGCGAGCATACGGTCCGTGTTTGACGCGTTTGCCAGAGTGCTGGCCTTCGGGGTTCTGGGACTGAACCCGGCGTCCCGCTCGGGGGCCGCTGTACACTTCTTCATCATGGACGTGGCCAAGCTCTTCGTCCTGTTGGTCGTGGTGATCTATGTCATGGGTCTGCTGCGGGCCCTGGTCGCCCCGGAGCGCGTGCGTGAATTCGTGCGCGGGCGCCCCGACTGGCAGGCGCGGGGCCTGGCGGTCTCACTGGGTGCGGTAACACCTTTCTGCTCCTGCTCCTCGGTGCCCCTGTTCATCGGCTTCGTCGAGGCCGGTATCCCGCTGGGGATAACCTTCTCGTTTCTGATTGCCAGCCCCATGATCAATGAGGTGGCCGCTGTCATTCTGGTGGGTGTCCTGGGATGGAAGCTTGCGGCGCTGTACGTCCTCGCCGGCCTGGTGGTGGCCTGGTTCGGCGGCATGGTCATGCAGCGTTTCCGGCCCGAGCGCTGGGTCGAGGACTACGTGTGGAAGATCCGGGTGGGCGAGGCGGCACTGCCGACACCGGACAGGTCCTTCGCCGGTCGGCACGGTTACGCCCTGTCCGAGGTCCGGGAGATTGTCGGACGGATCTGGAAGTGGGTACTGATCGGCATCGGCGTGGGTGCGTTGTTTCATGGCTTCGTGCCAGCAGCGTGGGTTTCTGAGCACCTGGGTGGTGACAGTTGGTACACCGTCCCGGCGGCGGTGATATTGGGTATTCCGCTCTATTCCAACGCCACCGGTGTCATCCCCGTTGCCGAGGCCATGCTGGGCAAGGGCGTGGCTGTGGGCACAACCCTGGCGCTGATGATGAGCGTGGCCGCGCTCTCCCTGCCCGAGATGCTGATCCTCAGGAAGGTCATCCAGTGGCAGGCCCTGGCCCTGTTTGCCGCGGTGCTGGCCACGGCCTTCACCCTGGTGGGCTGGGGATTTAACGCGATCGTCTGATCTCGAGGAGGGTATTCATTATGAAACACATAAAGGTCCTCGGCAGTGGCTGCCGCAATTGCGAGATCACTGCCAATGTCATCGGGCAGGCGGCACAGGAGGCGGGTATCGAGGTCGAGATTGAAAAGGTCACGGACATCGCCGAGATCATGGCCTACGGGGTCATGTCGACACCCGGCGTGGTGGTGGATGGCAAACTGGTGCACGCCGGTGGAATTCCCGCGCCGGACCAGGCACGGGCCTGGGTACGTGACTGAACAGAGCGATAAAAATGAATGTGCTCTTTAACTTGTGCCGGTAACTCCTGCCGTTCGCAGAAGGCAGAGGGCTGGCCGCATGCGCTGTGCCATGGACGGTTTGGTGCGGATGCCGCGGGTAAGGTAACGGTGTAAAAGCAGGATGCGATAGACCGGTTTCGGCGGAAAACCTGCTGTGTCTGACGCCGGAGGCGCTGGCCGGCCAGCACGTCACACCGCTTTGCAGCCACGGTATGAGCGTCGCCCAGGTCATTCAGCTCGCCCGGACGCTGGCCCCCGCCACGGTTGCCGCAAACATTTCCTTCGTTAGCATTACCATCAAACCGCCGACGCAATACTTCCGTCACCTGTGGTCCTCCGTCAACGCGGCCCTCCCCCGCGCCGTAACCCTGGTCCGCCGTCTGCTGGACGGATAAAACCGTCACAGCCGGACGCCCGTACCTGGTTCTGTGTTCGAGTTCGCAGTTGTGAACCTCGCAAGCGGCTATAAAACCGGTTCGCTCGTTATGGCTCTTCCCTCCGCGTGTGCGAAGTGTGCATTGTGGTTCAGACGACCTTGACAGGAGCGGCTGATGGCTCGCTCATCGGCCGCGGCATTTAAACGCTCTAAGCGAGCGGTGGCTTCATATAGGCGTAATTGCCGCAACGATAGATTAACTACTCGGTGTAGCTGGACACATACTTCAAGGATGAAAAACGCCATGCCCGTCGCACTCGCTCTTCCCGCAATCGCCATTGGCGCAGTGTTACTGGCTAGAATGCCCTACTGTCAGCAACTCGGTCTAAGTGCCCTGCCATTAGCGATCGTCATGGGCATAATTTACGGTCATTTTCAAACTGGCGAGTATCGCCCCGGCGCACTAAAACTGATTCGTTTCAGCCAACAACGTCTATTACGTGTCGGGATTATTTTGTTTGGCTT
>WOR8_10002487_pt1 | contig 20569 bp, 20 predicted proteins | sample DeeMarSeWOR38_10_FD_19890 | JGI IMG/M metagenome (IMG submission 19890) | reverse complement strand
ACTAAGCAGAAAAACCTTCCAATTCTTCAGCTGATAGGCGGGCTCCGGCAGGAAGTCGAGGGAGGACTGCTATTTTGGGCGGAGCTGTACCTGCGCGCATCTCCTGGAGAACCACTGGTAAGTCGTAAAGAGATCTTCCCTCCTTGACGAGAGTAAGGGCAGGCACCCTAGAGGTTACTATGAATTCCAATGCCTTTCTTACCGTCTGCGGGGTATGATGAAAGGAAGCATATATACGAATCTCATCATAATGGAGGCGGGTGGTGTCAACGCGGAGTTCTGTTCCCCGTGGGCAGCCGCCGAAGAGGTTCACTCGGCCACCCGGCCGCACTGACTCCACCGCATGATTCCAGGTTTGAACCGTTCCCACGGCTTCAATTGCGCAGTCAAATCCCAGGTTGTAAGGGGTGAAATCATGGCGCAAGCGCTCAACCAACTGAGGTGAGAGCCTTTGAGCAATAATATTGCTTACGCCGAGTTCAGCAGCGACAGCAAGGCGTTCTGACTGGTCATCAACTGCGGTGACTTCTGCACCGGCCAAAACTGAAAGCCGTGCAAGCATTAAGCCCAAGGGCCCTGCACCTATTACCAGCACTTTTTCACCTGTCTGTATATCTACATCCTCCACACCCTTGACTGCACAGGCCAAAGGTTCGACCAGTGCGGCTTTAGCCGCCGGAAGATCAGGGGGAAGGGCAAGGCAGTTCTCCTCGACAATCCTGGATGGAATCTTGACATATTCAGCGTAGGCGCCATTGGCAAAAAGGAGATCGCTGCATAGATTTGGCTTGTCCAACCCGCAGAAATAGCAATCCCGGCAAGGGGCTGAGTTGGCGGCGACTATCCTGGTCCCCTTTGGAAAACGGTCATTATCGCTAACCACCACTTCACCGGCAAACTCGTGGCCGAAGACAGATGGAGGTTGGATCATACGTTCATGATAGCCTCGGAGAAAGACTTTCAAATCAGTACCACAGGTCAAGGCCGCCTCCACCCTCACTAGCAGCTCTCCCGGCTGCAATTTGGGCACAGGTATCTTTTCCAACCTGACATCTTCCTTACCATGAAGGACGCAGGCCAGCATATTTTCGGGTACGGCTGAATTCATGATTAAATACTTCCTTTGTTCCTAAGCAACTCGATGTGGGATGTGCGATATGTGATGTGAGATTAAATATTTGTCATTGCATTTATCATCCCATATCTCCGATCTCACATCTCACATCCACAATCTGCAATTTACAATCTAAAATCTTCAATCTCCCCCTTGCCAGGGCGATGGCCTTATTTATTTCCTTCAAAGGAAGCACGTGAGTAACAAACTCTCCCCAAGGAAAACCATTGTCAAGCAGTATTTCTTTTGTCATTGAATTCAACTCAATCGAAGATGAATAGCTACCGACAATCTGCTTTTCAGCCATACCTATCTGGCCCGCATCTATACTGAGTTCTTGTCCCATGCGGGTATGAGCAAAAAGGATCATTGTCCCACCCGGCCTCAAAGCCAGGAGGGAACCATTTATTGCCTCCTCAGAGTCGGTCGCAGCAATGACCGCATCATAACCTAAGGGTGCAGCAACCTCCTGAAGCCTGCCAGCAAGGTCCTCTTTAGGGTGAAAAACAGCTTGTGCCCCAAAACTCAGAGATTTTTCCTGCCTCTCTGGCAGAGGCTCCACCGCAAAAACCTTCCACCCATCCTTGCTGGTCAAAGCTGTGAGCATAAGTCCCACAGGACCTTGCCCCAGGATAACCAAAGTACCTTTCGATTCCGGCAGTGCGCTCATGCACTTTAGACATGTATTGAGAGGTTCCATTAAAATAGCGATCTTAACCGGTAGCAATTCCGGACCGCCGCCGCTCACAATCCAGGAGGCAACAGCGACGTATTCAGCCCACCCACCTCCAGCTGGTGAAAACCCAGCGCTCGTGCCCGTTTTCTTATAACCTTCACACTGGCTGAAACGACCAAGTTCACAGAGTCTGCAGCTCATACACGGCACATGATGATAGACGGCCACCCGCTTGCCGAGGAACTCTTTTGCGCCGTGGCCCGCTGCCACCACCTTGCCGGCCATCTCATGCCCAAGGATTACCGGCGGCTCTGTCAGCCCCATGTCTATTTTTTTGATGTCAGTGGGGCACAGTCCGCAAGCCTCAACCCGAAGGAGAAGCTCACCCTCATTGATTTCAGGTACCGGTACGGTTTCGACCTCTATCCTGGGCCCTCCCCGCCATACACAGGCGGTCATTTCAGTAGGGATAGATGCTGCTTTCATTAAGCTCTCATCAAATACAAATCTAAAACTAAGTTAAAATTCCGCAATCCGCAATCCGCAATCTCCTGCATTACCTCCTCGCTGGGACTCGGGCACCACCTCCTCTACCACCACAAATATCATGGCACCCGCGGCAAAGGCCAAAGCATAAGGCAGAATTGGCTGGAAAACTAAAACAGCTGCTGCCCCGACAACCCCGGCAACAGGCTCCACCACTGCTGAGAGCTGCCCGTACCAGAAACTCTTGAGCCTGGATACCCCTTCCCGTCGGAGAGGCAGGGCCACTGCCATCCCCTCCGGAAAGTTCTGGATGCCAATGCCAACTGCTAAGGCAATGGCAGCGGGGAGTGTGGCAGCGGGTAGATTCGCAGCTACAGCTCCAAAGGCAACTCCCACTGCCAACCCTTCAGGAATATTGTGCAAGGTGATGGCAAGAACGAGCAAGGTCGTCCGCCGCCAGGTTGTTGCCAGCCCCTCAGCCTCACTTATGGGAGCATAGAGGTGGAGGTGTGGTAAGATTCTATCAATAAGCCTTAAACACGCTCCCCCCAGGAGAAAACCCACAGCAGCAGGAAGCCAGGCGGGCTGTCCCTGCTGTTCCGCCATTTCGAGAGCCGGGGCTAGGAGAGACCAATAACTGGCAGCAATCATCACCCCGCCGGCAAAACCAAGCATGGGGTCGAGCAACTTCTTACTTACACTCCTGGTGAAAAAGACCCCTGAAGCTCCCAGAGCTGTTAGGAACCAGGTAAAACAAGTAGCAACTAGAGCCTGAAGCACAGGATGCAGATTCTGGAAATATTCAATCATTTCTGGCATCTCCCCATCTCCACTATGCCATTTTATTCATGCCACACATCTTCATTGTCAAAATCACCAAGGTGAGTGTCTTCATCCCGGGTAAAAATCTTAATCCACCCATCTACCCGCTCCTTGCCATAAGCTTCATTCCAGGCTGCCACGATGGTTTCAACCGGTATATCACTATAAGTTCCATGATATTTTACATATTCCATGTACTTTTTGTTTTCCTGGTTGTATGGATGAAATAGGGAGTCCTCACGACCATTGAATTCCAACGGCTCCACCTGATGCTTTTCGCAAAGCTCTCTGTTGAAAGCAGGGGTTGCCTTCACCCACTTCCCTTCCAGGTGAAACTCCACAAATCCGTGGTAGACAAAGACATTACTTCCCAGAAAATCGATGAGTTGCTTAGTGGCCAGATGATTCTTCACGGTGGCAAAGCCAACTCGCGACGGTATATGGCAGGCTCGACCCAAAGCACACAGCAGAGAGACTTTAGGTACGCAAAAAGCCCTTCCCCATTCGAGAACCGAGCTGGCTCGATAGTGTTCCGGCCGGTGGAAGGGAGTATAGGGGTCGTAACGAATCCCGTCGCGTACAGCCAAATAGAGTTTTACTGCTCTTTCCACTGGATCACTACTTGTTCCAACCACTTCCATGGCGTAATTACGGATATTTGGATGGGTGCTATCTATAATTTCGGTTGGAGCCAAGTAGAGAGGATTGTGGTGGTCCATTGTGCTCATGCTCTGTTTTCAAGTTTAAATGCCGCATATCCTGATGGATAACTACGTTGAATTCCAGCTTCTCTCAGAAGTCAGAAGCCAGAATCCAGAATTTATGAGAAAGGCAATCAAAATGGACTTCATCTGAGCTACCGCCTTTTTGAACCGCAGAATGTCGAACAAGGAATTTCGAATATCGAAGTAATCACTTTATAATTCTGCGGTTTCTTGTTCTGCTGTTCGATATTCAGTACTTTGAACCAAGTGTCGTCTGACCTCTCATCGCCGTCTCGCCGTTTCTCCGCATCCCCTCCTCGTCCCGCTGTGCCTAGTGCTTACTTGTTCTGAGCTCGTCGAAGGAGTGCATAGTGCCTAGTTGTTACGGCTGCCCGCTGTCTGCTGCAAGCTGCTTGCTGGCTTTTCCCTATGCTCTATGCCCTTTACCACTCCCCCTGGCTTTCTTCTTACCATACCCCCCACCTCCAGGCGTCTCGATTCTAACAATGTCATTCTTATTCAAGGCAGCAGAAAACTTTCCCGGCTTTTCCAGTGGTTTCCCACTCCTTATTATGAGGTTTTTGCCTGGCGTTCCAGATTCACCACCTTTAAGACCGTAAGGGGACAGTCTCCTTCTCTCCGACAAAACGGTGATTTCCGCATCGGACTGCAGATGGATCTCCCTGACGATACCGTCTCCCCCTTTATGCAAACCCTTACCACCAGTTCCGCGGCGGATGGAATACTCGGTGACCAAGAAAGGATAACTATATTCCAATGCTTCGATGGGAGTGTTCAAGGTGTTGGTCATATGGGAATGAACCCCGCTCTCCCCGTCACCTTCGGCTGTGGCACCCATGCCTCCACCAATGGTCTCATAATAGGCAAAGGGTCTGCCGTTTCTAGGATCAATCCCCCCTACGGTCACATTGTTCATGGTACCCTGGCTGGCCGCCGGGATTTTCTCGGGTAACGCCTGGGCAAGAGCACCCAGTATCACATCAACGATCCGTTGCGAGGTTTCAACATTTCCTCCGGCCACAGCCGCTGGAAACTGAGCGTCCACAACAGTCCCCTTCTGAGTCAACACCTTTATAGGCCTAAGTATGCCACTGTTGGTAGGGATATCTCTTGCCACCAGGGCGCGAAAAACATATAGCACCGCAGAGAGGGTGATAGAATAAACAGCGTTGATACTGCCACCGACCTGCAGGCTAGATTTACGAAAATCGAGAACAGCTGTATCCTCCTTAATAGTGATTGAGACGTGGATTCTCACCCTTTCATCGCTGAAGCCATCATCATCCATAAAATCTTCAAAGGTGTAGGTACCGTCTGGAATCCCCATTATCGTGTGCCTGGTCAGTCTTTCGGCATAGTCCATCAACCTTTTTGCGTAAAAATCAACGGTCTTCAGAGAATATTTATCAATTAATTCTCCCGTCCGCCGAATCCCGGTAATATTGCCCATGATTTGAGCGGCGAAGTCCCCTTCCCTCTCTTTTGGGGTTCTCACATTGTTTAGCAAAAAGCTCATCAGTTTCCGGTCAATCGTTCCCCTTTCGACAAGTTTCAGGGGAGGAATGATGATGCCTTCTTGGAACAAAGAGGTGGAAAGAGGCATTGATCCTGAACTCATGCCACCAACATCAGCGTGATGAGCTCTGTTGGCCACATAAAATGAGGGAACTTCTTCGCCGGCGAAAACAGGAGCAACAACAGTGATGTCCGGTAAGTGAGTCCCCCCCTTGAAGGGGTCATTGAGGATAACCATGTCCCCATCTTCCATGGCGACGTTCTCAATGGCCGCTTTTACAGACATGGGCATAGAGCCCAAGTGGACTGGAATGTGTGCTGCCTGGGCGATCATCTCCCCATCCCGGTCAAAGATGGCACAAGAAGAATCGCGTCTCTCTTTAATGTTAGGGGAAAAGGCGGTTCTGTTGAGTGTAACCCCCATTTCTTCAGAGATGGAAGAAAATCGGTTCTTAAACACTTCCAACAAAATGGGATTTTCTTTCACTTTTTACTCCAGTGCGACCCTAAGAGCCGTTGTCGATGGATGTAATGACAATCCAACTCCACATCCCAAACTATTGTCAATGGAGTGTTGGAGTTTTGGAGTGTTGGAGTATTGGTAAATGGTATTAGGAATTATTTTCTGGACATTTATACGTGTTCCATTACTCCAATACTCCAGTACTCCAATACCGCTACCCACCTCAAATACTATGCCCCTCCTATACCACACCATATATTGCTACTCCATGATGTCCATAATTACATTGCCATACTCGTCCACTGAAGCCTCTGCAAATGGGGGAATGACAATGGTGGAAGAGTACTCAACCAGGATTGCCGGACCAGAAATTTTATTTCCCCTTAACAGCCTGTCTCTGGCTATTATCTGAGTCTTGCTTACTTTCTGATTGAACACCACTTCTCTTTCCCCCAGAAAGGCCTTTTCGGGAGGCTGCTCTTTCATTTCTTTTGCTCTTTGAAATCTCGGTTTATCTGGAATGCCCCTGGCTCGCAGCCTCAGATTGACTATCTCAACAATCTTGTCCTCGTTTCTATAACCATAGGTCCTTTCGTGGAGGCCATGGAAACCGTTGATATAATTCGCCTCAAAGGGAACAATGATCTCATAAGACTGCCCCTGGTAGCGCATGTCCAAGAATCGTTCGAGTCTGACATTCTCTTTGCCAATTCCTTCTTTGGACAAATCGTTCAAGCCTCTTCTTTCTAGATCCTCAAAAAGATTTGACAGTTGTTCTGCCGTGCAGTTCAGCTGGTTTTTCATCACTGTGAAAGAATAGTCCTTTATTACATCAGCCATGATCATGCCAATGGCTGACAATATGCCTGGATTTTGGGGAACAAGGACTTTCGGAATATTCAAGAGCCTTGCCAGGAATGCTCCGTGCATCCCCCCTGCCCCACCAAAGGAAAAAAGCACAAATTCCCGCGGGTCATAGCCCTTTTCTACTGAAATTACTCGGATAGCTTTTTCCATGGCCGTGTTCGCTACAGACAGGATGCCTTCAGCGAGCTCCATTGTTGATAACCCTATCTCTTTCGCCATTTGCTGGAAGAAGCTATCGAGCCTTGTTCTCTGGAGTTTCATGGTGCCACCCAGAAAATGCTCTGGAATTAGTCGACCCAGATAGAGATTGGCATCTGTTACCGTGATTTGATCCCCTTTCCCATAGCAAATTGGACCTGGATCCGCACCGGCACTTTCCGGTCCCACCTTTAGAGACCCCCCCAGGTCTACAGCGGCAATGGAACCACCTCCTGCTCCTACTGTATGGATATCAATCATGGGGACCTTAATAGGGTAGCCGGAAATCCTCGACTCTACCGTAAGTGACACAGATCCATCGATGAGAGAAACATCAGTGGAGGTGCCGCCCATATCAAAGGTTATAAGATGTTTATGTCCGGCAATCTTCCCTATCTCGAGGGCACCGACAACACCTCCGGCTGGTCCCGACAAAATAGTCCTCACTGATTCCTGCATGGCGGTTTCCGCCGATATACTACCCCCGTTTGACTGCATAATTGAAAGGCTGTCTCCCTCTGCCATCTCAGCCATTAGATGGCCGATGTAGTTATGCATTTTGGGGACGACATATCCATTTAATACGGTGGTAGAGGTTCTTTCAAATTCTCGGAACTCGGCAAGGATTTCATGGGAGAGTGAGACTGGAATTCCAGTGTTCTCCAACAGTTCTTTTATTTTTTTCTCATGGGAAGGGTTGGCAAAGGAAAAAATCAAGCAGACCGCCACAGATTGTGCTTGGCACCGCCCTATTTGTTCAATAACCTTTCGGGCTTCTTCCATATCCAACGGTTGGTGTTCTTCACCCGTGCTTAGAACTCTTCCTTTGATACCAAACCTTAGATCCGGCGTGACAATGTGGGGCTCCTTACGGTAGGCAAGATCATAAAGGCGGCTTCGATTCTGCCGCCCTATTTCTATGACGTCTTCAAACCCTTTGTTTGTGATCAGCGCGGTTTTAGCCCCTTTCCTTTCAAGGATGGCATTGGTTGCAACAGTAGACCCATGGATGACCTGTTTCTTTCCTTTCTTCCCAACGTGGTCCAGCCCTTCCAGCACCGCCCTTGCCGGGTTGTCAGGGGTTGAAAGCAACTTATAGACCCCCCACTGGTCTTCTTTTTTAAAAACAAAATCTGTGAAAGTTCCGCCAGTATCAACGCCAATAATGACCATTTCAAATCCCCAGAAAAGCAGAGCGAATCACATCACTCTTTAAAAGCTCTTTTCCCGTGCCCTCTGCAATTACACGTCCCGTTTGGAGAATGTAGCCCCGGTCTGCCAGGTCCAAGGCCTCGCGAACGTTCTGCTCCACCAGCAAGATAGTGATCCCCTCTTCCTTTAGTCGCCTTACCGTATCCAGTACCTCATCCACCAAAATAGGCATGAGCCCGAGTGAGGGCTCATCCAGCATTAGTATCTGGGGATTGGACATCAAGCCCCGTCCAATAGCCACCATCTGCTGCTCACCGCCGGAGAGGGTCAAAGCCGGCTGATTTTGCCTTTCTCTGAGTCTGGGAAAGAGTTTGTAGACAAATTCCAAGTTGGCCTCAATCCTTACTTTATCATTGAGGACGTACCCACCTAACAAGAGATTCTCCTCTACAGATAGCGGTTTGAAGAGCATCTTTTCCTCAGGTACATAGATGATCCCAAGCTTGACAATTTCTTCTGTTCTGAGTTTATGAATCTGCCGGTCTCGAAAGCGGATGCTTCCGTCAAACACCCGTTGACTCCCCATGACAGCCCGCAAGAGAGTAGACTTTCCAGCGCCATTTGCTCCGACAACGCAGACTGTTTCGCCTGGATCTAGCGCAAGGGAAACCCCGTGCAGAACTGGCAGACCGGAATAGCGCACATGGATGTTTTCTACTTGGAGAATATGTTCACTCATTGGTCGATTTTTAGATGTGAGATGTGGGTGATGACATTTAGGGATTAAGCCATTGCGAATTCAAGGATTATGAATGTAGAAATCCGGATATTTCAAATACCAGTCTAAGCATCTTGTTCTTATCTTAGAATTTTCAGATTCGTCATTTCTCCAATTCCCTAATTCCTGAATTCCCTAATTCCTCAATTTGATCTCACATCTCCTATCCCACATCAGATACTTGAGGTTCTTTTCTGCCCACCTTATAGGAAGCCGTGAGCTCGAGTATGGATCTTTACTTAAACTTCTCTCCGTGCTCCCGCACGTATCTCTCTCCTAAATAGGCCTTGATTACCAGGGGATCCTTGGCAACTGTTGCGGGTTCTCCTTCAGCGATTTTTTGCCCATAATCCAGGACGATCACCCTGTGGCTTACTTTCATCACCAATTCCATGACGTGCTCAATCAACATCACCGTCACCCCGAGATCGTCATGAATGTGCTTGATGATCGTCATAATCTCTTCAATTTCGCTGGGATTCAAACCGGCAGCAACCTCGTCCAATAGGAGCAGTTTTGGATCTGATCCGAGAGCTGTTGCCATGGTTACTCGCTTCTGGGCGGATACTGGGAGTTCACTCACGAGGTAACCTGCTAAATCACTTAGTTTCAGATCTGCTAGGATTTCTCTTGCACGAACATTTGCCAGAGTCCTTGACCGGGTTCGCATGAAGCAGCCAACCATAACGTTTTCCTCCACGGTCAAGTCCCCCGAAGCCACATAAACCTGAAAGGTTCTCCCTAGCCCCCGTCGCGCTACTTCGTACGGTTTTAGATGAGTAATCTCTTGGCCATCAAAAACAATTCTCCCCGAGGTAACCGGGTGCAATCCAGAAATGCAATTGAACAGGGTTGTCTTCCCGGCGCCATTAGGGCCTATGAGGCCTACCAACTCCCCCTGGTCAAGGGTGAAGGAAATATCATCGTTGGCCCGCAAACCATCGAAGTCTTTTGTTAGATTATGAACCTCCAGCAATGCCATTAGGCCTGCTTCCTCCGCCTTATCTTTTCAACAATACCCCATATGCCCCGGGGCTCGGCCGCTGAGACAACCATGATAATCAAGGAGTAAAGTATCAGATCCATGCCAACTAGACCCGCCTTGGCACCCAGCCACTCTTTGAGATAGCTCTTGAGCGGAATAAGAACTCCCGCGCCGATAATGGGTCCCCAGAGGGAGCCAGCGCCCCCGAGCATGGCCATTAGGGCAATGAGAATGGAAAGGTCCAGACTCATGGTGTCTTCGGGCTCGATGTTTTTTATATAGCAAGCATGAAAAGATCCCACCAGACTAACGAAAGCGGTGGCGATTGCATAGGTCTTTATCTTGGCCCAGTGAACGTTGATCCCCAAGGACTGAGCCACGGCCTCGTTATCTTTAATGGCTCGAAGCTGAAACCCCAATCGCGACTTCCTAAACCAGTTGACATAGAGAATTCCGAGGAAGAAGAATCCAAGGATGATGTAATAGTAGTAGATATCTTCTTTAAAGATCAGCCGAAGAAAATCGGGGGGACTGTATTTGATCGGCGAAATCTCAAGACCACGAGCGGCCCCGACAAAATCCCACACCTCGAATATATCTTTGAGCACCAGCGAGGTGGCAATGGTAGCGATGGCAAAATAGTGGCCGGTCAACCGGAACAGGGGATAACCGATGATGAAGGACCAAGCCACGGCCAAAGCAACGCCGATAGGCATGGAGACCCAGAACGGTATGTCCCACCGGATGAGCATTACCGCTGTGGTGAAGGCACCAATACCCAAATACTGAGCCTTGCCGAGGTCCACCTGTCCGCCGTAACCGCCGATGGTGTTCCAACCCATGCCGTACAGAGAGAACATGAGGAACTGGATCATGGTGGCCATAGCAAAGGAGGAGTGAGGAGTCAGGGGAAAGGCCACCAAGAAAGTTGCCACGACTCCAGCAACGATGAGGTCGATGCGGGGAAAGTCCGAAAAATCTAAGGCGTTTCTTAGTGCTTCCATCCAAAGAGTCCCCTGGGTCGAACCACCATGATGACAAAATAGGCCAGATATACCCACATATACTTTAAAGATGTCATGGGGACATTGGCCATCCACTCGATGTTAAAGGTGTAGGTAAAGAAGTCCCAGATGCCGGGGATTTCCGTGATTATTCCCACTACAAGACCGGCAAAGAAGGCTCCCGGCACGCTGCCAAATCCGCCTAACGCCACAATGGCAAAAGCGATCATGGTAAAGAGAAGCCCCACGAAAGGATTTACCGACCAAAAGTTTACCAGCAAAGCGCCGGCAACGGTCACTGAGCCACCGCCAACACCCCAGGCCAAAGCGTTCATCCGCTCTGTAGCGATTCCCATATAGCGAGCCCCTTGGCCATCCAGAGCTGTGGCGGTAAGAGCCTTGCCGATCTTGGAACGTTTCATAAGCATCCACACAACGCAAAAGGCCAACACCGAGAGAACTGCTGCCGCCAGTTTGGTGGCAGGAATAATTACCCCCATGCCCACATCAAAGCTCTTGCCTACCAGGATGCCGTGATGCAAGCCTCTGTCCTCGGAGCCAAAAACAAGCAGAGCCACATTGCGCAGAAAAAGCATTAGGCCAAAAGTCCCAAGCAGCTGCGCCACCATGGGACCCCTGAGGAGAAACTTCACAAAGCCGAAATAGCAGATAATACCAAGCAAAAATCCCACAGCCGCTGCAAAAGGAAGGGTCAGAAGTGGATCCATGCCGGTGGCCTGTGCGGTCAAAAGCCCTGCGTACATGCCGATCATGAGAAACTCACCATGGGCGAAATTGACTATATCCATCACCCCGAATATGATCGTCAGGCCCAGAGCCATCAGGGCCAGAACCATACCTATAAGTATTCCGGCAGCCAGCGAGCTTACCAGGATATCCATAGTGATCTCCCGAAACCTAGCCCGGATGTTTCATGAATCCGGGCTAAACCACAAAAAACCCATCCAACCCATCCCTTTCCTCTAAGGGAAAGGGATGGCTGACGGGGCTTACATCGAGTAACTATCAGAATTGAGGCATGGGGAAAATCATATCGGCCGAGGCCACGTCAAAGGGGTAGACTATCTCCAGCCCCACAGTGCCGTCTGCTTGCTTCTGGTACTGGCCAATGAGCCCAGATCCCAGAACATTTTGGCCCAATTCATCCCCGGTGGTGGAAAACCTGATTCCTGCCCAAGGTACCACCAACTCATCACCAGGAATTTCAATGGTATTGGCAGCCTTCTGGATGTCTGCCGGTTTGGTGGACCCTGCTTTTTCGAGTACGTGGACCCAGGTCTGTAATCCTGTGAACGCCCTGGCGGATGCACCACCCAGATCATTGCCGGTCTTTTTCTTGTAAAGATTGTTGACCTGTCCAGACAGCCTCTTGATCTCAACCACCTTGGGAAGAAACACAGTTCGCGTCAAGATGCCGACGATTCCCTCTCCCAGGGTGTCGCGAAATTCTGGTTTTTCAAAACCGGCATCCTGTCCCCAGATGATCTTGGTGCTCACCTTCTGGGCCTTCATCGTCTTGACCAATAGTATGGCGTCCGAGGCGTAGGAAGCGAACAGCATAGCATCCGGGCGGGCTGCTTTCAGGGAACGCACCTCGCTGGAGAGATCAGCGGATTTGGCGGCATAGAGGAGAGACTTCCGCAGGTTGAAATCATATTCTTTGGCAAAGTCTGCAATGAGACCGGAGACGTGGGATCCCCACTCCGTCTTCTCACAGGCTGAGGCCAAATTCATTAGCTCCTTTTTGGGTACAGCCTTTACCCCTTTTACCTTGCCTTCGGTGAGCCCTTTTAACAACTCGAAGAGATCCTTGGTGAACCATTTATCATGAGGCGTTGTTCGCCAAAACCATTTGAACCCTCTTTGGGTCAAAGCTGGTGAGGTGGAGGAGCCATTGATCATGGGTACGCCGTACTGCTCGGCAACCGCGCTGACGGTCTTGGTGACCGAGCTGTGATAGCAGCCCAGGATGCCATCGACCTTGTCATCCAAGATCAGTTTCTTGGCCAAATCAGCACCCAAGGTAGGATTACCTTCATGATCTTTGAAAATAAGAGTAATCTTAGCCCCAGCTAGACTCTTGATGCCCTTGTTCTTGGCCATGGTCATGGGCAGATCTGCCATAACGTTGTTGGCTATTTCTGCGGCCAACTCCGCGCCGGCACGAAGTTCCCGACCAGCCGCGGCAGCACCACCGGTTAGGGGGTAGATAACACCGATCTTCACCTCTTCACCAGCCAATGCTCCTGTTGGCAAAAGAAGTGCTGCAACGAGTAGCAAACCCAAGACTATCGTTCCAATTTTTAGCAAAGCTTTCATTTTCACCCTCCTTCTTCAATTTTAAGATTAATATCTTTGCGAATCATCCTGTAGTTAGATGGACACAATAAAGACCAAAGTTGTATCTATGTTGACAACAATTCACCTGGTCACGAGGGAGCGCTCATACCGGCTTTGATAGGAATCTACACGGAGCAACTTTGATTGGTATTATCCAACATAAAGAATATCTCTATCCTATCATTTGTCAAAAAAGAGTGAGTTGTTCGTCCTTCAGGTCGGAGACAAACATGTGCCCCGGCGCATGGGTAATAACCAGTGGCAGAGCAACTGAAGTGGCGGCCAGCATGGCCGTAACGCCACAGGCCCAAAACACGGGTATCTCATCAGGTTTGATAGTGACAGGGTCGCCGAAATCCGGCCGATCCAGGTCCTCGATTCCTATTACTTCCGGAGAGCCAATATGGATCGGGGCACCGTGGGTCAGGTGGTATCTGGTAGTAATCTGGGTTGCCCGAACAGCCTCCTCCGGCTTCATGGGCCTCATGGTTACTACTAGTTGCGCGGAAAAAGGGCCTGCGGGGATACAGGGACGGTTTGTAATGTACATGGAAACGTTCCGCTTCTCCTCCAGATTCCTGACAGGAATCCCCCCGGCCACCAGACCATTCTCGAAGGAGAAACTGCAGCCCAGAAGAAAACTTACCATCTCATCATGAAAGATATCCGTCACATCTTGCACCTCACCCTGGAACTTCCCCTGCTTGAAAATATTGTATCGAGGCAAATCCGACCGCAGGTCCGCTCCGGGGGCAATCTTTGGCTCCACCACTCCTGGCTCCAGTACTTCCAAAATTGGACAGGGTTTAGGATTGCGCACACAGAACAAGAGGAAATTAAAGGCCTCTTCCCGAGGGAGCATTGCTAGGTTGGCCTGAACATACCCAGCCGCAACCCCTGTGGTTGGAGATCTCCATTCCCCGGATCTAACGAGCTTTCGCAGCTCTGCAGGCGATTCGGGCCGGTTCATTTTAGATTCCTCGTCGGTTTTTGTCTGGCACCTCTCGATCTTAGCGCCCCTCCACTTGAAGGTCAATATCTAGATGGTTGGTAGAGTATAATTAGGACCGTCCTGTTTGAGCTTTGGGTAAATTCTGTGACCTGACTTCACAACAGATCCGTATCATCATGTGAATAAGCTGGTGCGCAGCAGCAGAGAAGTTTGAGGGGTTCTTTCCCGCTATTTTCCAGTCTGTGTAAGGTTCCTGGTGGTATACAGACAGTGTCGCCCGTGACTACTTCGAAGGTTTTGTCACCTAAAGTCATTTGCCCTTTTCCGCCGGTAAAATGATAGATTTCCTCGCTTATTTTGTGGCAATGTAAAGCGGTGGCTGTGCCTGGTGTAATGGTTGCTTCGGCCAAGCTTTGGTTGGAGTTGCCATGCACCTCAGGATGCATCAGCTCACTTATTATGGCACCGTCTTTGGTGGTGTATGGCTGGATTTCCTTGTAGACGGTTTTCAAAATCCTTCTGGTTTTCCCCGGCATACAGTTCCTTTCGAACTAGGAGTCAGAATACAGGAGTCAGGAACCATTTCGAATTTCGGATTGCGGATTTCGGATTTAAAAACTCAAAATTATTTCCATGCTGTCTTCTGTCCTCTGCCATCCGTCCTCTGATCTCTGACCTCTGACTTCCAACTCTATGCTCTATGCCCTATGCTCTATGCTCTATGCCTTGTGCCTTTAGCCGATTAGGTTTCTTTTTAAGATTACGAGAAAATCCTGAATGTTTGTCACAATGGAGGTCACCCCCAAGGTTCCTCTGTCTCTCAATTTGTTAACCGCAAATTCTGAAATATCCACAGCGTAGATATACACTGGCCTCACCCGCCCTTCCTGCACCTGGTATGAGGGCGTCATATTACCGGCGGCAATTGTGTGCAGTTGGGTAGCCAGTCCTATGAGGGTTGTGGCCTTTCGGGTTTGAACTCTCATGGCATCCTGTGCCTCACAAGCGTCCACGATTACCCCAGGAAGAGGACCATCATCTCTAATTGAGCCCGCCAGGACCATTGGAACCTTCATCTCCAAACAACCGTGAATGACTCCACTATCAATTTTTTCTCTCTCTACCAAAGCCTCGATGGAACCGGCGGCTCGCGCCATGTTCATTACGTCCAGGTGGTGGTAATGACCGTGTAACAAGGGGCTCTGCGTATATATATCCTGTCCAAGGGCAGTCCTGAATATTGCAGCTTCCAGATCGTGCGCAGCTAGGGCATTCCCAGCTAATAGCGCGTGGACATATCCGCTTTGGATGAGGGCTACCATGGAATCTCGGGCATCCGAATCAAAAGCTACCGCTGGGCCAAGGACCCAGACAACATATCCCTTCTCTTTTTCGTGGCTGAGAAGGTCATAGAGCTTATCGTAATCTTGCGAATATGAGGTCTCCCTGGATCTCCCCAAGCGAAAAGCAAACTTATCGCCCGTTTCACCTTCCTCAACAAAGCCGGTGGTGTGCACATAGATTCCCTCTTCGCCGCTCTCCCCCCGACCGACAATAACTTTTTCCCCTTTGCGCAACCTTCGTTGCTCCACCACCTCCAGCCCACTCTCCCTCAACACAACAGCGCAGTCCATCCGGCTCTCTTCTAAAAGAATCCACTCCCCGTCTATTTTGAAATATTCAGGGAAGATAGTAGTTGCGTGAAAAGCCGCCGGGGCCACCCCTTCTTGCAACACCTCCTCGATTCTCACATTTGGTGAGGAGAGGAAGGACTCTTGGTAAAAATCCGGTGGGTAATATTTGGGCAATGTGAAAGTCATGGGTAATCCTCGCAGTCATGGATGGAGCAATGGAGTATTGGAACAATTATAAAGATACATGAACACAACACATTTTACCAACACTCCAATTACGATTGCAGTGGTAGCAGTTGATGGTGGGGTTTTTTTATGGAGCTGATTAAATGATTTCGATGGAATCGGGTGGGCAGGTGAGCCAGATACTGGAGCCCATATCTAAAGACATGGCTGCGAAGTCTTGCTTTGAAAGGAGAACGGAAAGAGGCAGACCTGCGTCAACCAGGAGCCGCACCTTATTTTTCTCATCTGTCAACTGCAGCAGACGACCCTTGAAGGAGTTCGCCGGAGGTGGGTCATCGGCGGTTTGACTGACCTGAATTGCATTGGGGTTTATGGCTATGCGAACCGGCCCCATGTGTCCCTTATTTATACCCAGCTTCAACTTGTTCTGCACTAGGCAATAAGGCTCACCGTTTTCGCCCGGCACGATCTGCCCGCTGAATATGTTCTCGTAGGTGGATTGGGCCAATCTACCCTCGAAAAGAAAGATCACCTCATCCGCAAGCCTTGCCGCCTGGTTCATGTCATGGGTGGTGAAAATAACCGAGATGCCTTTCTCCTGGTTAATCTCCCGGAGAATCCTTTCTATGGCGATCTGGTGTTCCACATCCACACTGGCAGTGGGCTCGTCAAAGAGGATCACTTCTGGCGAGGAGGCTAGAGCTCTGGCGATTGCTATCCTCTGCGTCTCCCCACCCGAGAGGTTGTGAGCCCGAGCGTGCTTGAATACCCCCATGCCCACGAGATCCAGCAATTCGTCGATTACTTTTCCTCGTCTCTGCTTCGGGATCTTACGGATATTCAGGGGGAATTCCAGATTCTTCTCTACTGTAACGGTAAACATGATGGGATGCTGTTGCACCATGACGACCCTGCGGCGCAGATCCCGCAGTTTGTTGTTCTCGTGCTCAACCTCTTTACCTTGAAACCATAGCTCTCCGGAGGTTGGCTCCGAAAGAAAGGCAAATATCTCGAGAAGTGTGGTCTTTCCTGCACCGTTGGGCCCCAGAAGTCCAACGATTCGACCCGCTTCAACCGAAAGACTGGTCAGATCGAGGACTGTCCGTTTACCGTATATCTTTTTCAGATTATTCAGCTCGTACAACATATTATTCGGATGCTTTTCTAAATATTAGCACTAGACGCCGGTTGTCATACCCGGGCTCTTCCCTGAATATAGTTGAAAAAAATGTTCAGCCCGAAACTTACTGTGAGGAGGACAATCCCCAGGGCCACACTCAGGACAAACTCACCTTTGTCATACTCTAGAGCCATTGCTGTAGTCATATTGCGAGTAAAACCTTTGGCATTCCCGCCCAACATCATACTGATACCAACCTCGGCAATGACCCTGCCAAAGGCGGCGATAACAGCAGCCACAATACCGAAACGCGCTTCCCTAATAATGACCCAGGCGGTCTGCAGAGCGTTCGCCCCCAAAGTCATGGCTGTTTGCCGGTAGCGCTCGTCGATTCTGCTGATGGCCGAGATAGTGAAGACGGTTATGATTGGGATGATGAGGATCACTTGGCCGATAATCATAGCTTTCTGGGTATAAAGCAAATCAAGTACCCCCAGAATCCCCCGCCGTGAAATGAAAGCATAGACAAAAAGCCCTACTACCACCGTGGGCAGAGCCAGCAGCGTATTGAGAATGGTGATGAGCAGTCGCTTTCCAGGAAATTCCCGGAAAGCTATGAAGAATCCCGCAGGAACCCCTATCAGGCTGGCGATGAGCGTTGAGCTGGAACTTACTTTGAGCGAGACCGAAACGATTTCCACCAGTTCCGGATCAATAGACCATAGAAGCAGCAGGGCGGAAAAAAAGCTGTCCAAGAGAAATTCCATACTCTCCCTTCGTGACCTGTTGAGACGGTGACCCATACTCCACGACCGTCACTTTGCATCGGGAACGGCGTCCGGGTAAAAAGCCTGCTGTCCCTGAATCTTGTACCGGGCAATCATAGCCTGTACCTTGGGCGATACGAGCCATTTGGCAAACTGATCGGCCAAGTCAAATTTTACGTGGGGGTACTTCTTCGGATTAATGGGGATGATTCCGTAGGGGTTGAAAAGGAGTGGATCTCCCTCACAGAGGATGTCCAGATCCAGACCTTGTTCCCTGCCGAATTTGTAATTTAGATAGGTCCCCCGATCAGTAAGAGTATATGCTTGCTTTTCCTCCGCATAGGTCAGGGTTTTACCCATGCCCTGTCCAATGGAGAAGTACCACTTACCCAGTCCACCCGGATAAACAAAAGACAGCTTTTTCTTCTTGCCTTTACTTATGATCTCAGTGCTGGTTGTCTCCAAAGGAATGCCGCTGGCCTTCCACAAAGCCTGCTCCTTGGTGTGGGTGCCGCTGTCATCCCCCCTGGAAACAAAGGAAGCCTCTTTACTGGCAATCATTGTCAAGGCCCGGCTTGCATCCTTTTTACCCCTGACGGCTGCTGGGTCGGCTTGCGGACCAACAATGACAAAGTCGTTGTGCATGACCCCCAGCCTATAGGCGCCGTAACCGTCGGCCACGAATTTCTTTTCTCTCGCCTTAGCGTGAACGAAGATGATGTCCACGTTGCCGTCCATGCCGTCCCGGATGGCCGCACCCGTTCCCTTGGCGAATACCTTGACTTTTATGCCCGTATCCTTCTCCAATTCTGGCAGCAGCACGTCCAGAAGGCCGGAGTTCTCCGTGCTGGTGGTGGTGGACATTTTGATGACCTTGTCAGCGGCCTCAACCGGACTGAAAGCAAGTATCACGAGCACTAGAGCAATTGTTAACAACCAACCTCTCTTCATCATTTCTTCTCCTTTCTAGCCTCGAAAAACAACCTGTCCCGACAGACTCAGATCGTACCCAGAAAACTTGTCGCTCAAACGAAGAAACTCCTCATCTCGGAGGAGGGCTAGGAGCATCTGCACACCGCGGCTGAAGAAGACATTTTTGCGCATGATGAAATCATAGCGTTCCCAGAGCACCGGCACGTGATCCAAACCTAGCATTTCCGCGACAGCCCCGATTGCCAACCCTGCATCGGCCCTTTCCGCCAATACCTCCAGGGCCACATCGAGGTGACGGGCGAATTCCGTCTCGTACCCTGGAACCTGATCACCGCTCACACCCATTCGCTCCAGCTCCTGGTCTAAAATCAAGCGGGTTCCGGTGCCTTTCTTACGGTTGGCGATCCGCAGCCCCCCGCTGGTGAGATCAGCCAACTCCTTGATTCCTTTTGGATTGCCTCTAGGCACCACTACCGCTTGCAATCTCTTGCAAAAGTTAACCAAGACCACGTCATTGCCGAATTCCTCTTCCACATAAGCGAAGTTGTACTCATCTCCCTCCGGCTCCAGGAGGTGACAAGAGCAGATGTGACAGAGATTCTCTTTAAGGGCCCGAATGCCTCCCATGCTCCCCAGATTGCTAAAAAGAGGAAGGGGTAGGGGATGGCGTCGAGCAAACACTTCCAGTAGCTGGTCTAGCAATAAATCGTTGCTTCCGGTTATTATGAGTAAGTTTTTGTAAGTATCTGGAGTCTTTTCAGCTGGGGGATAGTTTTCGGTATGGTGCTCCAGCCAACGGTCCACCAGGTGGCGTTGAAAAAGCCATTTGCCCGTAACCTTGGTGGCAGGCAACCCCTTTGCCGTGATCAGACTGTATATCTTTTTTTCATTTATTCCAATATATTGAGAAACTTCCTTGGTGTTCATTAAGGACGGCATGGTTCAATCCTTCAAGAAAATTTAAAGGGTGAAAAGATTGGCTGGGCTGATCATTTTTTACTTATGACTTTATTACCATAAGCAGAAAATGATGTCAAAAGAAGAAACGAAAAATAACGGATTATAACTCGATTTTCTTCTCTCCATGCTCTATCCACCATTTCGCCTTGACGATTTCTTTTTCAACGATTCAGATAAAATCGAGAAGGGGATTGACAAATAGGATTAGCTACGATATAAGGTATCATCCTATTTTGGAATCTTTGAAAGAGGGTGGCAATTCAGCGGGTCTAATCTGCTGCCCCCTCCTTTCCTCTAATTCAATCGGTCATAGACTATATGAATGGTGGAGACCATAGGACAGAAGAGAGGCTGCTTTCCTTTGAAAGCATTTGCCGCGAACATGGTTTGAGCATCACTCCTCAAAGAGTTGCCATTTATAAAGAGTTAATTTCCTCTGCCGAGCATCCATCGGCTGTTACGATCTTTAACAAAGTAAGGGAATACTTTTCCAACATTTCTTTAGACACGGTAAACCGTACCCTCTTGACTTTTCAGGAGATCGGGTTGGCCAAGGTTGTGGAAAGCTCCGGGGACCCTAAGCGTTTCGATCCTAACCTCGAACCCCATCATCATTTCAGATGTATACGATGTGGAAAGATAATAGATTTCAAGAGCAAATCATACGATGGACTCGAGGTACCACCAGAGCTAGATGACAAGTTTGTGGTTATGGAGAAAATTGTCCATTTGCAGGGCTTTTGCGATAAATGCAGAGCAAGATGAAAGATTATAAATGAAAGGAGAAAACATTATGAAGGAAGATAGCAAGTCCCCGGTAATGGGATCTACTGCCAGCGGTGGTACGATGAGCCGGGATTGGTGGCCGAAC